>JADMIO011167794.1_pt1 | contig 28979 bp, 28 predicted proteins | sample 8958161 | NCBI WGS metagenome assembly JADMIO01 (sample SAMN16585339, study PRJNA669376) | soil metagenome | isolation source: Crop rotation soil | place: USA: Cullars Rotation, Alabama | collected 2011 | reverse complement strand
CGCGACTTCAAGTCACGTGAATTCCAAGCTTCGGATCCCACTGTGCTGGAAAGTGTCGACCAGCACGACATGGAAATCCCGCGGACCGTCGCTCTCATCCGCGTCGCGCTTGCCCGCCATCACGCTGACATAGGTCGAGATCGGCTGGCCGGTCGCCGAACGCGGCAAGAGGCGCAGCAGCACCGCCACGTCGTTCATGTCGGCAACGACCTTCTCGATGCCCGTCACCACGATGTGCGTCTTGGGCAGGAGGCGTGTGAGGTCGCCATTGCCCTCATTGGTCACGATGATCGCGGCGCCCTCGGCGGCGGAGAGAAAGTTGGCGCCGGTGATGCCCGCGTCGGCGGCTTCGAAATGGCGGCGCAGCACGGCGCGCGCCTCCTGCACCAGCGCGTTGCGCTCTTCCAGGCTGCGCTTGGGATCGAGCTCGCCATGCGAGGCGAAGAAGGTCTCGGCGACCTGTTCCTTAGACAGGTGGAAGGCCGGCGCGATGATGTGGCTCGGCGGCTCGTGGCGCAGCTGGATGATGTATTCGCCAAGATCGGTCTCGACCGGCACGATGCCGTTGGCTTCGAGGAACGGATTGAGCGCGATCTCCTCCGTCACCATCGACTTGCCCTTGGTGATGGTCCTGGCGCCGGCGTCCTGCAGGATGCCGAGGATCAGGCGCCGCGCCTCGCTGGCATCGCGCGCCCAATGCACCGTGCCGCCGCGCTTGACGACGCTCTCTTCGAATTGCACCAGCAACTCGTCGAGATGGGTGACCGCGTAGTCGCGGATCGCCTTGCCGGCATCGCGCAGCGCCTCGAAATCGCCGTAGCGCTGGACGGCCATCGCGCGGCCCGCCCCGAAATGCGTCTTGAGCCGGCCGAGCGCCGGGCGCAGCAATGGGTCGTTGAGCGCCGCGCGCGCGTTTTCGGGGAATGCCTTGGGATCGAGGTTCATGACTCGCCCAGCGCCGGCTCGCCACCCATGTCCGCCAGCACCTCGGCGGCGTGGCGCACGGCCAGCGTCTTGCCTTCGCGCGCCATGCGGCCTTTCAGATGCAGCAGGCAACCGAGATCGCCGCCGACCAGCGTGTCGGCGCCGGTGCCTAGCGCGTCGGCGACCTTGTCGTCGGCCATGCGCTCGGAGATCTCCGGATACTTCACGCTGAACAGGCCGCCGAAGCCACAGCAGGTCTGCGGGTCCTTGAGTTCGTCGATCGTAAGGCCGGCGACGCTGCCGAGCAGCGTGCGCGGCTCCGCCTTGACCCCCATCTCGCGCAGCGACGAGCAGCTGTCGTGATAGCAGACCTTGTGCGCAAACGACGCCGGCACGCTGGTCAGGCCACGCACCTTCACCAGGAACGACATCAATTCATGGGTCTTTTGCGCCAGCGCGCGGGCGCGGGGCAGCCAGGCGGGATCGTTCTCGAACACTTCGGGATAATGCCGCTTGATCATCCCGGCGCAGGAGCCCGACGGCGCCACCACATAGTCGAAGCCTTCGAACGCCGCGATTACGGCTTGTGCGATCTCCTTGCCGTGCGCGTCGGCGCCGGCGTTCCACGCCGGCTGGCCGCAACAGGTCTGCGCGGCCGGCACCTCCACGTCGCAGCCGGCTTGTTCCAACAGCTTCACCGCCGCGAAACCGACCTGCGGCCGCACCAGGTCGACCAGGCAGGTCACGAACAAGCCGACACGCGCACGCTCCATCATGGATAGGCACGCGATCCCGGCGCGCGCTTGGGCCGCTTGACGCCGGTCTTGGGCAGCTTCGCCGGCAGGGCGTCGCCCAGTGCGTAGGTGATGTCCTTCAGCGTATCCATCACCGACTGGCGGTCGTTGATCCCCGCGATGCGCTCATAGGAAATCAGATCGCCGAGGCGGATATGAACGTCGCTGCCGATGCGGTCGTGCACTTCCTTGAACAAGAGCGACAGGCGCAGGGTCATCGAGACGTGGCTCGCGATCTGGAACAATCGGCTGTTCTGACCGGCGAAATAGACCGGGGCCACCGGCGCCTTGGACTGTGCGATCAGGCGCGCGGTGAGGTTCTTCCATTCCGCGTCCTCGGCCCGCTTGTGCCAGATGGTCGGCGTGGTGGAGACGCCGCCGGCCGGGAACACGACCAGGCAGCCGCCCTTCATCAGATGGCTCTTGGCCTCGGCGCGGGTCTTCAGGTTCGTCTTCAGCGCTTCCTCGGTCTCGGCGAAATCGACGGGGAGCAGGAACTCACGCACTTCCTCGGCGCGCAGCAGGACGGCATTGGTCAGCACGCGGAAATCCTTGCGCACCTTGGCGACGAGATGACAGATGATGAGGCCGTCGAGCACGCCGAACGGGTGGTTCGCGACCACGACCAGCGGCCCGGTCGTCGGCCATTGCTTCAGCGCGTCCTCGTTGTATTTCAGCTTGAGTTCGAGCTTGCGCACCGCCGCGTCCCAGAAATCCTCGCCGGGCTGCGGGTTGGCGCGGTTGTCCTCGTAGAGGTACTTCAGATAGGGCTGGCCGGTGACGCGCTCGACGATGCGGATGAACAGCTTTTTCAGCCGCGGATCGGACGGATCGGCGTAGGAAAACGTGTCGACGTCGGCGGGCGATTCAGCCATGGGCGCCATTTTGTCATGGGTGGCGGGGGCAGGCCAACACGTGAAACGGCCGGAATTGGGGCGTTCCTACCTCCCCCTCGCGGGGAGGTCGAAAAACATCGGGCGTCGCGACACGTCGAACTCCACCGTGCCCGATGTTTTTCGGGTGGGGGACGGCGCTGCCGGAGAAAACGCGGAGAGACTTCCCCCACCCGGATCGCTTCGCGCTCCGACCTCCCCGCGAGGGGGAGGTAAGATCACCCAAACCGCTTCTTCAGCCACGCCACCATGACGCGGTTCACCTCGTCGGGGTGTTCCTGCTGGGTCCAGTGGCCGCAATCCTTCACCAGGTGTTTCTCGAGGTCGGGGACGAACTGCTCCATGCCTTCGGCCATCGCCGGCGACAGCACGATGTCGTCCTCGGCCATGATCATCAGGCCCGGCACGTCGACCTTCTGCGGCAGGTCGGCGCTGATCTCCCAGTTGCGGGTGAAGTTGCGATACCAGTTGATGCCGCCGGTGAAGCCGGTGCGCGTGAAGGCATCGACGAAGTATTTCAGCTCGTCGGGAGTCAGCAGCGCCGTGCCCTGGCCGCCCCAGGTCGTCTCGTCCGCCTCCAGCGCCTTCACCAGCGCAAGGTTGCGCTGCTCCTGCGGCAGCTTGGCGTAGTCCGCCGCCTTCATGCCGCTCTTGCGCATGAAGAAGCGCATCGACTTGCCGGTGTCCTTGGCCAGCGCCGCGTCGGCCGCACCGGGCTTCTGGAAATAGACGATGTACATCTCCTCGCCGAACACCGCGCGCATCATCGCGATCGGGTCCATCGGCCCGCGCGCGATGAACGGCGTGTTGACGCCGATATTGCCGCGCACGCGGCTGGGGTGCCACAGCGGCATCTGCCACGATACGATCCCGCCCCAGTCATGGCCGACGAAGATCGCGTCCTTGATATTCAGCGCGTCGAGCATGCCGGCGAGATCGTCGGTCAGGTGCTTGATGTCGTAGCTCGCAACGTCCGCCGGGCGCGAGGTGCGGCCATAGCCGCGCTGGTCCGGCGCGATGGCGCGGAAGCCGGCGGCGGCGAGCGCGGGCAATTGATGGCGCCAGGAATAGGCGAGCTCGGGAAAGCCGTGGCACAGCACGACCGGCACGCCATCTTTCGGTCCGGCCTCATAGACCGCCATGTCGATGCCGTTGGTCTTGACGAAATGCGGCTCGGGAAACGCGACCATGAGGTTCTCCAGTTCTAGCGAATTCGTTCAGGCCGCGATGTTCAGCAGCTTCAGCATCTCGGCACGGTCGGGGCCGGCCTTGGGCGGATAGAGGCCGCGCGCCTTCTTGGTCGCGGTCGGCGTCGCCCACATGGTGAGGATGCGCGCCACGATGGCCGGGCGTTTCATGAAGGCGGTCGGCTCGTCCAGCATATGGAAGACGCGCGAGAGGGCGCGGCCGACTTCCACGTCGCCGCGCTGCGCCGGCATCAAGCCGTCTTCGGTGAAGCTCTTGGTCAACCGGGCGCGCAGGCTGGGCTGGTGGTTCGGGTTGCGCTCCTGGTGCGCGCGCTTGATGGCGTTGAGGTCGAGCGCGACCATCGAGTCGTAATAGGGCCGGATCTGCGTCTTGAGCGCCTGCTCATAAGCCTTGGCGCGCTCGACCGGATCGTCGGAGCCGTCGAGCGCGGCGCGCAGCAGATGCGCCTCCACCACGCCGGAGGAGCAGCCGCGGCCGTAGAGCGGATTGGTGCGGATCGCGGCGTCGCCGAGCGGGAAGAAGTTCAGCACCTGCGGCTCGCCGTCCTTCAGATAATGCCGCCACACATTGTGCAATTCGCCCATCGCGAAGACCTTGGACACCGGCTCGGCGCGCTCCGGATTCATCCAGCGCGCCGCGCCCGGCATCGCCAGGCAGATGGCGTCGAAATTCTCCGGCTTCATCACCGCCATGCGCATCTCGGTCTCGATCTCCGGCGTCGCCAGGGTGACCGAAAAGTGGCGATTGTCGGCGATGAACACGCCGAACTTGATGTAGCCGAGATCGGCGCCGCCGGCGGCGGCCTTGGGATCGCGCGGCGGCTCGTCCTGACCGTCCTTGAGCTTGTAGTGCCGGGTGAAATAGAGGATGCCGCAGGGGCTCGTCTCCTCGCGCACCGCGACGCCTTCGCCGCGCAGCCAGTCGGGGAACAGGGTGTTGCGCCCGCTGGCGTCGACCGTCACGTCGGCACGCATCTCCTCGACGGCGCCGTTCCGCTCGACCTTCAGGCCCTCGACGATCAGCCGCCCGTTCTCGCGCCGCGTGATCGCGCCGCGCACGCCGGCGTCGTTGACGAAGGTGATGCCGGGCAGCGTCGCCGCATAGCGCCGCATGACGAGCTCCAGCGTGGTGCGGCGGCTGAACAGGAGCTTCAGATCCTCGTCGCCGACCGCCGGCGCGTATTGGCTCATCTGCGGCGGCGTCAGTCCGTCCTCGAAGCCGAACAGGCGGGTGCCTTCGGCGAGCAATTGCCGCATCAGGTCGGGATAGCGGTCGCGGATCAGCGAGGTCAGGCGGCCGAGGAACGCATGGCTGTGGCGCAGCTGCGTCGCGCCGCGCCGCTCCCAATTGTAGAACGCCTCGTCCGGCGACGCCGCCGGCGGCGCGGGATCGCGGTCCAGGATCGTCACGCGGCGCGTGCCGCCGCCGAACGCCAGCGCCGCGCCCAGGCCCGCAATGCCGCTGCCCGCGATCAGAACATGCTCGTTGTTACGCATCTAAAGCCCTAACGCTTCGCGGCCTGGGGGCATCACGCCCGGAGCCGCGTCGCCGCGAGCGCCAATGCGCCCCAGCCGATGAGAAAACACATGCCGCCGAACGGCGTGACGAACGCGAACCCCTTCATGCCCGTCAGGGCCAGAAGATAGAGCGATCCGGAAAAGAGCAAAATACCGGCGAGGAAAAACGCGGACGCTACAGTCGCGGCACCTGCCGCTGCGTCACGTATCGCGAAGGCGGCGAGCCCGATCGCGAGCGCATGGTACATATGATAGCGCGCACCGGTCTCCCACAAGCCGAGCGCATGCGCGTCCAGTCGTCCCTGCAACCCATGCGCCGCGAAGGCGCCTGACGCGACGGCAAGCAGGCCGTTAAGCGCCGCAACGACGAGCCACGGGCTCATGCGCAGCCGCAGCCGCCATGCGCGTGATGGTCGTGCGCCACGCCTTCGCGCGACTTGGCGATGGCGTTGCGCGACAGCTCCGCCGTCGCCGCGAAGTCGGCCTTGGTCGCCGCCAGCTTGTTCGCATCGAACATCAGGTCGAGCGCCGTCATCGCCATCGACTTGGCGCCGTCGATCGCCGCGGCATCGCCCTTGTCGGACGCGGCATAGCGCGTGAACTCGGGATTGTGGATCACCACGCCGGCCGGCGCGATGCCGAGCATCGGATGGATCGACGGCACGCGATGGCTGACATTGCCCATGTCGGTCGAGCCGGCATAGCCGGGCGGCAAATCCTTCACCGGGAAGAACTCGCGGCCGAGCTTCACCGCGTTGCTCTCGTACATCTCGGCCATCGGCCAGTTGGTCTTGAGATCGAGATAGTCGGTGTCGCCCCACAGGACTTCCAGCCGGCAACCGGTCGCCAGCGCACCGGCCTCGAAGCACTTCTGCACCCGCGCCTTCAGCGGCGCGAGTTCATGCGCGTCGACGGCGCGGACATAGAAGCGGCAGGCCGCGCGCTCCGGCACGATATTGGGCGCGAGGCCACCTTCGGTGATGATGCCGTGAATGCGGTCGGTGTTGCGGATGTGCTGGCGCAATTGCGCGATCGACTGATAGGCGGTGACCACGGCATCGAGCGCGTTCAGTCCGCGATAGGGCATCGCCGAGGCGTGCGCCGAGCGGCCGTGATAGATCGCCTCGACCTCGGCGATGGCGATGCACGGCATCGTCACCAGATTCTCGTTCGAGGGATGGATCATCATCGCCGCGTCGCAGCCGTCGAAAGCGCCCTCGCGCGCCATGATCTCCTTGCCGCCGAAGCGCTCCTCCGCCGGCGTGCCGAGATAGCGCACGCGGCCCGGCAGCCGCGCACCCAGCTTGGCGAGCGCCATCGCCGCGCCATAACCGCTCGTCGCGATGACGTTGTGGCCGCAGGCATGGCCGATGCCAGGCAGGGCGTCGTATTCCGACAGGATCGCGACGGTCGCGCCGCCCGCCTTGCCGAACTCCGCGGCGTAGGCGGTCTTCAGCCCGAACGCCTCGCGCTGGACCTGGACGCCGTGGCTCTCGACGCCGCCGGTCAGCCGCTCCGCCGCCTTGAATTCTTCCAGCGCCAACTCCGGCTCGGCATGGATGGCATGGCTGAGCCCGAGGATGTCGGCGCGCAAATCGTCGACCGCCGAGCAAACGTCTTTTTTCAATTGTTCCAATGACATAGGTGGAGCCTTCGGGCTGCTGGCGCCATCATAGACAGTCCGGGTGGGCTTTGCGAAGGTCGCGTCGGCCCTCGAAGCACGCACCGACCGGAGTGCGCATGACCAACTTTGCCACCGCCAAGGACGGCGTCCGCCTCGCTTATGAGATCGTGGGCGACGGGGCGCAGACCATCGTCCTCGTCCACGGGTTCGGCTCGTCTCGGGCGCAGAATTGGCGCGATGTCGGCTGGTACGACATGCTGACCGGCGCCGGCTATTGCGTCGTCGCGATGGACGCCAGAGGCCATGGCGAGAGCGACAAGCCGCACACGACGCCCGGCTATGGCCACGACGAGATGGCGAACGACGTCCTCGCCGTGATGGACGATGCCGATATCGGCGAGGCCCATCTGATGGGCTATTCGATGGGCGGGTTCATCGCGATCCATGTGCTGATGCGCCATCCGGAGCGGGTGAAAAAGCTGATCATCGGCGGCGTCGGTGCTTCCTATCTCGATCCGCTCGAGAATTCGCGCGACCGCGTCGCCGACCCGCGCGTCCGTGCTGAGATCGCCGACGCCATGCTCGCCGCCGATCCTGCGAGCGTTACCAACCCGACCGCGCGCGCTTTTCGCGCCTTCGCCGATCAGCCCGGCAAGGACCGCCTCGCGCTTGCCGCCTGCATGCGCGCGCCGACCAGGAACCTGCCGCGCGAGACCCTCGCGCATTCGACCCGCCCCGTTCTGGTGGTGTGCGGCGAGAAGGACGAGTTGACCGGCGGGCCCGAGGCGCTGGCCGCGGCCTTCGCCGACGGCCGCGCCGTCACGGTGCCGCGCCGCGACCATATGACCGCGGTGGGCGATAAGGTTTACAAGCAGGCGGCGCTCGATTTCCTCAAGGAATAGGCGCTGAAACGCCGCCTTCTCCCCCTAGTCCCGGCGCTATAGAGTCCGGATGCCATTGAGGATTTTCATGCGGGTCGCGGATGCGAGCATTGCCGCGTTGGTCGTCGCGCTGCTGTCCTTGCCGGCGCGGGCGGCGGATTGCGCGCCGCAGACGCTCATCACCTCGCTCGACCTCGAGCCCGCGATCGAGCGGCGCGAGGAGTTCGTGCCCGTCACCATCCGGGGCACGCACAAGCTGATGCTGCTCGACACTGGCGGCGCCATGACCGAGATCACGACCGAGGCGGCGCAGGAGCTGCATCTGTTGCCCCGGCGCGGCAATTTCAAGCTCTACAACATGTATGGCGACTTCTCCGACCGTGTCGCCGGCGCCTCGCTCGCGGTCGGGCCGCTGAAGGCCAACGACGTCGCGCTCGCGATCGCGCCGGGCGAGCATCTCTTCGGCGAGGACTACGAGATTGCCGGCGTGTTGGCGCCCGACATTCTCAAGCACTACGACCTCGACATCGATTTCGGCACCGACAAGATGAACCTGTTCTCGCCCGATCACTGCGAGGGCAAGGTCGTCTACTGGAAGGCGGACACGGTCGCGGTGGTGCCGATGCGCGTGCTGCGCTCGGGCCAGATTGTCGTGCCGGTGACGCTCGACGGCCAGCGCGTGCTCGCGCTGCTCGACACCGGCGCCTACAACACGACGCTGTCGGTGCCGGTGGCGGAGAGCCAGTATGGCCTGAAACTCGGCAGCGCCGACGCGCCGCATTCGGGCCATCTGCTCGGTCTGCCCAATGCGCTAACCTACCGCCATACCTTCAAGACGCTCGCCTTCGACGGCATCGTCGTCCAGAATCCGCAAGTCGAAATCATCCCCGACCTCCTGCGCCAGGTGGTGATCGACGCGATGCAGCCGCCGACGGGAAGCCGCATCCGCGACCCGAAAAAGCTGGAGGGCGACACCTCCATGCTGCTCGGCATGAACATCCTCAGCCATTTCCACATCTACATCGCCTATCGCGAGCAAAGGCTGTATGTGACCACCACCGAGGTGAAGCCGGTGTTGCCGCCGACCGCCGAAGAGCCGCCGCCCAGCAACCACAGCATCCGAGTAGCACGATGAGCGCCGCCGAAGAAAAAGCCGCCAAGCCCTCCGCCAAGCTCGACCGCAATCCGTTCGACTGGGCCGATCCTTTGCTGCTCGATCAGGAATTGAGTGCCGAGGAGCGCATGGTGCGCGACAGCGCGCGCGAATACTGCCAGGACAAGCTCGCCTCGCGCGTCAAGCTCGCCTTCCGCAACGAGACGTTCGACCGCGAGATCATGACGGAGATGGGCGCGCTCGGCCTGCTCGGCGCCACGCTGCCGGAGGAGTATGGCTGCGCTGGGCTCAACTATGTCTGCTACGGCCTCGTCGCGCGCGAGGTCGAGCGCGTCGACAGCGGCTATCGCTCGGCGATGAGCGTGCAGTCCTCGCTCGTCATGCATCCGATCTACGCCTATGGCTCGGCGGAGACGCGGCGCAAATACCTGCCCAAGCTCGCGAGCGGCGAGTTCGTCGGCTGCTTCGGCCTGACCGAGCCCGATCACGGCTCCGATCCCGGCGGCATGAAGACCCGCGCGGTGAAGGAGGCCAACGGCTATCGCCTCAACGGCGCCAAGATGTGGATCACCAATTCGCCGATCGCCGACGTCGCGGTGGTGTGGGCCAAGCTCGACGACCAGATTCGCGGCTTCGTGGTCGAGCGCGGCATGAAGGGCTTCTCGACGCCCAAGATCGACGGCAAGTTCTCGCTGCGCGCCAGCGTGACCGGCGAGATCGTGCTGGAAGACGTGCTGGTGCCCGAAGCGAACCTCCTCCCCAACGCGCGCGGCCTGGGCGGTCCGTTCGGCTGCCTCAACCGCGCCCGCTACGGCATCGCCTGGGGCGCGATGGGCGCCGCCGAGTTCTGCTGGCACGCCGCGCGGCAATACACGCTCGACCGCAAGCAGTTCGGCCGCCCGCTCGCCGCCACACAGCTGATCCAGAAGAAGCTCGCCGACATGCAGACCGAGATCACGCTGGGCCTCCTCGGCGCCCTGCGCCTCGGCCGGCTGATCGACTCGGGCGACGCGGCGGCGCCGGCGATCTCGCTGATGAAGCGCAACAATTGCGGCAAGGCGCTCGCCATCGCCCGCGAGGCGCGCGACATGCACGGCGGCAACGGCGTCAGCGACGAATACGGCGTCATCCGCCATGTGCTGAACCTGGAAGCGGTGAACACCTATGAAGGCACCCACGACGTCCATGCCCTGATCCTCGGCCGCGCGCAGACGGGGATCCAGGCGTTTAGCTGATGAATCGCCTCCCCCTCGCGGGGAGGCCGACGCGCGGAGCGAGTGAGGCGCGTAGCGACAGCGTACGCGCGAACGATGCGAGCACGTCGGGTGGGGGCGCTCCATCCGGCGGCACTCCCCCACCCGTCCGTACGCTGTCGCTACGGACTTCGCGAAAGGCGAATTTCGACCTCCCCGCAAGGGGGAGCTGGTTTTCTTACTTCTCCGCGTCCTTCTCCACCGCGATGATGTTCTTCTTGGTGAAGAGATATTCCTTCATCTCCTTGGCGAAGTCCTTGTTGTTGCGGCGCAGCCATTCGAGGATCATGCAGGCGTGCTCGATCTCCTCGCGCATGTTGTGCAGCAGGATCTCCTTGAGCGCAGGCGCCTCGCAGTCGTCGGCGCGCTGGCGGTACCAGTCGGCCGCTTCCAGCTCTTCCATCAGCGAGACGATGGCCTGATGCATGGCGAGCGTCTCCTTGCTGAGGCGTTCGCGGGGAGCGTGGAGGGTTTCGGATGACATGGGCTCACTTTCCAAGGGGCCGTTCTGCTATATCGGAACCGGCGCGCGTTTTGAACGGATTGGCGGCGATGAAACTTGAGAATGTCCGGGTCCTCGACCTCTCCCAGTTCCTGCCCGGGCCGCACCTGACCATGACGATGGCCGACCACGGCGCCGACGTGATCATGGTCGAGCCGAAGAACGGCGTGGGCGAGCCGGTGCGCGCCATGGGCACGCGCGCCGCCGACGGCACGACGGTCTGGTTCCGCAACATCGCGCGCGGCAAGCGCAGCATCGCGCTCGATCTGAAGGACAGCGGCGATCTCGCCGCCTTCCTCGCGCTCGCCGACGAGGCCGATGTGATCGTCGAAGCGTTCCGCCCCGGCGTCGTCAAGCGGCTGGGTATCGGTTACGACGCGATCGCGGCGCGCAATCCGCGCATCGTCTATTGCTCGATCAGCGCCTTCGGCCAGACCGGGCCCTGGGTGCAGAAGCCCAGTCACGATCTCGGGGTTCAGGCGCTGGCCGGCACGCTGGATCTGTCGCGCGGCTTCGCCGACGACCGGCCCAACATGCCCAACCTCGTCGCCGCCGACATGGCGTCGTCCTTGACGGCGCTGAGCGCAATCCTGATGGCGCTGCTGGCCCGCGAGAAGACGGGCAAGGGCGACTATATAGACATCGCGATGTACGACGCGCTGATCGCCTGGACGCCGAATGTTTCCGGGGCGGTGCTCGGCGAGGGCAACGCGCCGGTGCCGCGGCTGATGCGAAACTATGGCGGCCAGGCGATGAACCGCATCTACGAGACCAAGGACGGCCGCTTCATCGTGCTCGCCGGCAATGAGAAGAAGTTCTGCGAGAACCTGCTCAACGCGCTCGCGCGCCCCGACTTCATCGCGCTCGCCGCGGGCGAGCCGGGCGATGCGCAGGCACCGCTGGTCGAATTCTTCGCGGCGTTGTTCAAATCGAAGGCCTGCGCCGAATGGGAAGCGTTCCTGGGACCGCTCGATCTCTGCTGGGCGCCGGTGCACACGCTGAAGGACGGTCTTACCGGCGAGAATGCCCGGGCACGCGGCATCGCCCTGCGCGACGACCACGGCAATCCGCACATCGGCCCGGCGATCAAATTCGCCGAAGAGCCGGCGCAGCCACGGTTCGAACTGCCGGCCTATGAGCCGGGAAAGCGCGTGGGTTGGAAGAAATAAAAAGCCCCGCCACCGTCGGGTGGCGAGGCCTTTCGGTATTACGACTCCACTTCAGGAAGCTCTGCTTCCCGATCGCCCTTTAAGAAGGGGCTCTCTCATGCGAGCAATGCTCGCTTTCGCAGGTCAAATTGTGGGTGGCGGCCGGCCTTTCGCCTCAGCCGGTCGTGGCTCCGTTGGCGCGGAGCCCCGGTCGCTTGCCCGGTGGAGTGTCTTCCATGCGGAATCTCCCTTTGGCTTCCTGGACCGTTCGGCGAACTCCGCTGGGTTCCGTGTCCTTCGGAATCGCTGCGCCTATCGCGCGGTGACATTCGTCGTCGTGGTCACAGCAAATCCTCCGCCCGCGCGGATGCCATGTCAATACGTATAAGGGCACGAGTTCCGTCCGTATACGGACGGAATGGTTTCACACGCTGCGCTGCGCCTTGTCCTTGTCGTTGGCGCTGCGGATCTGACCGCGGATCGCGTCCCATTCGGCATCGCCCAGCGCCGCGAGCCGCGCGAAATTTCCGCCCGCGGCCAGATGCATGCCGCCGTCGATCGCGATGGTCTGGCCGGTCAGGTATTCGCAGCCATCCGCCATCAGAAACGCCGCGAGATTCGCCAGCTCCACCATCTCGCCGTTGCGCGCCATGCCGGCGGTCATCCGCGCCGAGGCTTCGGTGTTGCCCGACGCCGCCGGGTTCAGCCGCTCCCACGCGCCTTTGGTCGGGAAGGGACCCGGCGCGATGGCGTTGAGGCGGATGCCGTGCGGCCCCCACTCGGCGGCCAGCGACTTGGTCATGATATTGAGGCCGGCCTTCGACATCGCGCTCGGCACCGTGAACGGCCCGCCGTTCCAGATCCAGGTGGTGAGGATCGAGATCACGCTCGCCTTCTGCTGCTCGTCGATCCAGCGCTTGCCGCAGGCCAGCGTGACGTAGAACGAGCCGCGGAACACGATGTCGGCAATGGCGTTGAAGCCGCGCGGTGAGAGGTCCTTGGTGCGCGAGATGAAGTTGCCCGCCGCGTTGTTGACGAGGCCGCTGAGCGCGCCGCCATCGGCCCAGATCTGCGCCACCATGTCGTCGACGGCTTCCGCCACGCGGATGTCGCAGGCGATGCCTTTGACGGTCGATCCGGTGCGGTCGCTGATCGCCTTGGCGGTCTCATCCAGCACCGCCTTGCGCCGGCCGCAGATGTAGACGGTGGCGCCGAGCTGCGCGTAGCCCTCGGTCATCACCTCGCCCAGCCCGGTGCCGCCGCCCGTTACCAGGATGCGCTTGCCCTTGAGAATGCCGTCTTTGAGCATCAGGTTGTACATGATCTGTTCCTCCGCGCTTCTTTGGGGCAGAGTAGGTGCGATGAAGGCCGAAAAGCAAAAATGACGGCGCGGATTGCGACATCCTTTTCCTCCCCCGTTGTTACGGGCTCGGGTAGCGACAGCGTGCCCGAGGGGGACCGCGAAGCGGTGGAGGGGGGAGCCGCCGGGCTCGCTCCCGCTGGCGCCAGCCCCCTCCGTCACGCCCGAAGTGGGCGTGCCACCTCCCCCGTAACAACGGGGGAGGAAAACGCGGTCGCGCTTCCCTCGCAGTTCGCCGCCTGGTTCGCTTCCCGCGGCTGGAGCATCCGGCCGCATCAGGCGGCGCTGATCGCCCACGCCACGCGCGGCGAGTCCGTGCTGCTGGTCGCCCCGACCGGCGGCGGCAAGACGCTCGCCGGGTTTCTGCCGACCCTGATCGATCTCGCCGCACCGCCGGCGCGCCGCCGCCCCGCGCTGCACACGCTTTACATCTCGCCCCTGAAGGCGCTCGCCGTGGACGTCGCGCGCAATCTCGAGACGCCGATCGCGGAGATGGGCCTGAGCATCAAGGCCGAAACCCGCACCGGCGACACCTCGGTCGCCAAGCGCCAGCGCCAGCGCCACACCCCGCCCGACATCCTGCTGACCACACCGGAGCAGCTCGCCTTGCTGCTGGCGCACCAGGGCGCGAGCTTGATGTTCGCGAACCTCAAGACCGTGGTGCTCGACGAATTGCACGCCATGCACAATTCCAAGCGCGGCGACCTGCTCGCTCTCGGCCTCGCGCGGCTGCAGCGCCTCGCACCCGGTCATCGCCGCGTCGGGCTGTCGGCGACGGTGGCCGATCCCGCGCCGTTGCAGCGCTATCTGGTGCCGCAGCCACTCGAAGGCGAGGCGCGCGCCGCGCTGGTGCTGGGCCGGGCCGGTGCCGTGCCGAAGATCGAGATCAACGCCTCGGACTCGTATGTGCCGTGGCAAGGCCACCTCGCGCGCCACGCCATGACCGATGTGATGGAGGCGATCAAGGCGTCGAAGACGGCTCTGGTCTTCGTCAACACTCGCGCCCAAGCCGAGCTGACCTTCCAGGAATTGTGGCGCATCAATGCCGACGCGCTGCCCATCGCGCTGCATCACGGCAGCCTCGCGCCCGGCCAGCGCCGCAAGGTCGAAGCGGCGATGACGCGCGGCGGCCTGCGCGCCGTTGTCTGCACCTCGACCCTCGATCTGGGCATCGACTGGGGCGCGGTCGACAAGGTGATCTGCATCGGTGCGCCCAAGGGCGCGGCGCGGCTGGTGCAGCGCATCGGCCGCGCCAATCACCGGCTGGACGAGCCGTCGCAGGCGCTTCTCGTTCCCTCTAACCGCTTCGAGGTTCTCGAATGCAACGCGGCGCGCGACGCCGTGCTGGCCGGCGAGCTCGACGGCGAGCGGTTGAAGCGCGGCGGCATGGACGTCCTGGCGCAGCACGTGCTCGGCATGGCCTGCGCTAGGCCGTTCGATGCCGACCAGCTCTTCGCCGAGGTGCGCTCGGCTTCGCCTTATGTGCATCTCAAACGCGAGGATTTCGATCGCATCGTCGATTTCGTGGCCACCGGCGGCTATGCGCTCAAGCGCTACGATCGCTACGCTAAGCTGCGCAAGACGCCGGAAGGCCTGTGGCGCATTGCGCATCCCAGACTCGCCCAGCAATACCGCATGAATGTCGGCGTCATCATCGAAGAGCCGATGGTCGACATCCGCCAGCAGGCCAAGGGCCGCCCGACCGGGGCGGGCGGCCGCGTGCTCGGCCAGCTCGAGGAATATTTCATCGAGCAGCTCACGCCCGGCGACACCTTCATCTTCACCGGCCATGTCCTGCGCTTCGAAGGCCTGCGCGAGGACGGCGCCTATGTCAGCCCGAGCAACGAGAGCCATGCGGCGATCCCCTCGTACAACGGCGGCAAATTCCCGCTCTCGACGTTCCTGGCGCAGCGCGTGCGCGAAATGGTGTCGAACCCCAAGACCTGGGATGCGTTGCCCGACCCGGTCGGCGAATGGCTGCGCATCCAGGAATACCGCTCGGTGATCCCGCAGCCGGGCCAGCTCCTGGTCGAGACCTTCCCGCGCGGCTCGAAGGAATATCTCGTCTGCTATCCGTTCGAGGGGCGCCTGGCGCACCAGACGCTCGGCATGCTGCTGACCCGGCGCCTGGAGCGCTTGCGCATGCGGCCGCTCGGCTTCGTCGCCAACGAGTATGCGCTGGCCGTCTGGGCGCTCAGGGATATGAGCGGTGTCGACATGGGCGCGCTGTTCGCCGAGGACATGCTGGGCGACGATCTCGATGCCTGGCTCGCCGAAAGCAGCCTTTACAAGCGCACCTTCCGCAACTGCGCGATCATCTCCGGCCTGATCGAGCGCCGCATGCCGCGCGGCGAGAAATCCGGCCGCCAGGTGACGTTCTCGTCCGATCTCATCTACGACGTGCTGCGTGAGCACGAGCCCGATCACATCCTGTTGCGCGCGACCTATGAGGACGCGGGTTCCGGCCTGCTCGATATCGCCCGGCTCGGCGAGATGTTGAAGCGGGTCCAGAATCGCATCATCACACGCAAGCTGGACCGCGTGTCGCCGCTCGCGGTTCCGGCCTTGCTGGAGATTTCCAAGGAAATGGTGGCCGGCGAGGCGCATGAGGACATCCTGCGCGAAGCCGAGGAGACCCTGATCGAAGAGGCCATGCGGGTGGACTAGATGCCAAACCGAAATCTCGATCCTGAAGAGCTCAAGCATGCCAACAAGCTTCTGTCCGAAATCCGCGGACGGCTTGAAGCGCTCGCGGGGGGCGACGACCTTCTGCTGTTTGCCTATCGGCGGAAGATCGCCAAGGAACTGCAATATGATGAGCGCGGCAAACCCGGGGCGCGAAAGAAGCTCAAATTACTGAAGTGGGCGCTCCAGGATCGAAAGTGTGCAGAGTGCGGGCTGGAAATGCCTGTCGAGTACTCCGAACTGGACAGAAAAGTCGCGGCGGACGGCTACACCCAGGAAAATACGGAACTGGTTCACGCGCAGTGCCATCAGAAGCGACAGGCGACGAAAGGCTACACATGATTGACGAGGCCATGCGTGTCGATTGAAGTATTGGATATGCGCACGCGCGTGAACGGCGAAACGGTGCTGCTCGACCCGGCGGGCGCGCTGTGGTGGCCGGCGGAGCGCACCCTCGTCTTCTCCGACATCCATCTCGAGAAGGGCTCGTCGCTCGCGCGCCGCGGCGCCCTGCTGCCGCCTTACGATACGCGCACCAGCCTGAAACGCATGGCGGCGCTGATCGCGCGCTACGAACCGGGCCGCGTGATCGCGCTGGGCGACAGTTTCCACGACCGCGAGGCGGCCGACCGTCTGGACGACGAGGAGCGCGCGCAGCTCGCGCGCTTCGTCGGCGCCACCGAATGGATCTGGATCGAGGGCAACCACGATCCGCATCCGCCGGCCTGGCTCGGCGGCACGGTGACCGAGGAAGTCGCGATCGGCGGCCTCGTCTTCCGCCATGAGCCGTCGGCGCGGCCTGCGGCTGGCGAGATCGCCGGCCATCTGCATCCCTGCGCCACCGTCACGCTGCGCGGTCGCAGCCTGCGGCGGCGGTGCTTCGCGTCGGATGGCGCGCGTCTGGTGATGCCGGCATTCGGCGCCTACACCGGCGGTCTCGATGTCGGCGATGGCGCGATATCGAACCTGTTCACCGATGCCTTCGCCGCATACATGCTGGGGGGCCGCCGCGTCTATGCCGTTGCGGCGCGTGGCGTGCCGAAGATCGCGCGCAGGGCTTAGAGACCGTGCGTGCTTCGAGGGCCGCTTTCAGCGGCCACCTCAGCATGACGAGAGTGGTGCTTGCACAAATCTCGTCATGCTGAGGTGCGAGCGAAGCGAGCGTCGAAGCACGCACGAACAACTCAATCCGCCCTTCTGAACACCAGCGACGAAATCCAGCCCAGCAGCATCGCCATCAGCACCGTCGACAAGCCGTACGACAGCGGCGACTCATGCGCGAAGCGGTACAGCCGCCGCTCCATGCCGGTCTGGTCGATGAAGAACGGTGTCGATTGCGCGCTCACCACCGTCCCGTCGCGGAAAAGATAGACCTCCACTGTGTAGGTGCCGCGCGGCACCGTCGCCGGCACTGGGATGCTGGCGCGGAACAGGGTCGAGCTCAGGAATTCCACCCCGCCCGGCGCCTCGCCATAAAGCCCGTCATGCGTCTTGTGCCGGATCAGTGCGTCCTGGAAGGGCCTCGGGTCGTGATGGCTGTAGGTATGCTCGGCCGTGAGATAGGCGAGCCCGATGCCGTGCGCCTGCAGGGTGTAGCTCGCCGCGATCTTGTCCACCGGCCGCGTGCTCGCGAGGTAGTAATAGGACGGTATCCCGACCAGCTTGGCCTGGTCGCGGTTGAGGAAGATGCCGACAACGCGATCCTTCTTGCGCACCGTCATCGTCGCTTCGGGGCCGCGCACGATCACGACCACGTCGCGATTGCCGGTCTCTTCCGGATGCTCGATGGCGCCGAACACCACGACGTCGGTGCCGGTGTAGTTCGAGGTGATCTCGATCGTGTCCTGCGACAGGCCGGAGACGAGGTCCTCCGATGCCAGCGCCGGCGCGGCGCTGAGCGCCAATCCGCCCAAGGCGACGGCCCACCACCTCATGGCAGCACCGTGGTGACGGAGAAAGGATCGTCGGGCCGGATGACGAGGCCGAGGAACAGCCTGACGGCGACCGCCAGCACCAGCAGCGCCAGCAGCAGGCGCAACTGCTCGCCGCGCAGCCGCGCCCCGATGCGCACGCCGAACTGCGCCCCCACCACGCCGCCCAGGATCAGGAAGAACGCCAGCATGATGTCGACCGAGTAATTGGTCGTCGCCTGCAGCACCGTCACGGCGCTGGTCACGATGATGATCTGGAACAGCGAGGTGCCCATGACGACATTGGTCGGCATGCGCAGGAGGTAGATCATCGCCGGCACGATCACGAAGCCGCCGCCGACGCCCATGATCGCCGACAAGACGCCGACGCCGAAACCGATCAGCAGCGGCGGGATCACGCTGATATAGAGGCGCGACTCGCGAAAGCGCATCTTGAACGGCAGCCGATGCATCCAGCCGTGGTGCACCCGCCGCGCCGGTGCCGCGCCGCCGCGATAGGCGCGCAAGGCCGCCAGGCTCTCGCGCAGCATCAAGCCGCCGACGGTGCCGAGCAGAAGCACGTAGCTCGCCGAGACCAGAAGGTCCATCTGGCCGTAGCGGCGCATCACGGTGAAGAGCCAGACGCCGAACACCGTGCCGGCAAGGCCGCCCGCCGCCATCACGCCGCCCATCTTCAGATCGAGCGCGCGCTTGCGCCACTGCGCTATGGCGCCTGACATCGACGAGGCGGTGATGTGGCTCGAGGTCGTGGCGACCGCGACTTCCGGCGGCACGCCGTAGAAGATCAGCAAAGGCGTCAACAGAAAGCCGCCGCCGACCCCGAACATGCCCGAGAGAAACCCGATCCCCCCACCCATGCCCAGCACGATCAGCCAATGGACCGACATCTCGGCGATGGGCAGGTAGATTTCCATCGAACGCGGCTATCGCAAGAGGATGAAAGGACTAGCGAATCCGATAGCCCAACCTGCAAGCGAATGTGCGCGCCGGAGAGTCGGTGGTCAACCTTTTAGGGCGTAATGCGCTGTTCTTACCCTCCCCTTGAGGGAGGGTCGACAAATTCGGAGCGAAGCGGAGAATTTTCGGGGAGGGGTCCGATCTAGCGCTCGATGCCCGACCCCTCCCCGAAATTTGCGAAGTGCAAATTTCCGCCCTCCCTCAAGGGGAGGGCAGAGACGGGTTCAGCCGGTGACGTCGTTCATCGACGGCGCGACATTGCTGCGCGGGTCGAGCGGCTGGGCGCGGAAGGCCTGCGCGGCGCGTTCGGCGGCCGCCTTGTCGTCGGCCGAGAGCTGCGTCGCCAGCGCGTCGATGCGCGACTTGGACTCGGTGTCTCCACCGGCCGCCGCGATGGCGTACCACTTATAGGCGTCGAGCAGGCTCTGCGGCACGCCGAGACCGCGCTCGTACAGCACCGCGAGATTGAACTCGGAGTCCGAAAGCCCCAGCGCCGCCGCCTTGGAGAACCAGCGCGCCGCTTCGGCGAGATTCTTGGTCGTGCCCGCGCCGCCGGCATACGCCACGGCGAGATTGTGCATCGCCTTGCGGTTCCCGGCCTGCGCCGCGAGCTGATACCAGTGCACCGCCTTGGCGGCGTCGGTCGGCACGCCGCGGCCGCGCTCATAGAGCGTGCCCAGGCGATACTGCGCCACCGCGAGGCCCTGCTCGGCGGCACGCTCCAGCCACTTGGCGGCATCGGCTTCGCTGACCGCGACGCCGTCGCCGTCGAGATATTTGAGGCCCACGACGAGCTCGGCCTTGCCGTTGCCGGCATTGGCGAGTTGCGTGAGCTTGTCGAGCGGCGTCATCGCCTGCGTCGGCTTGCCTGGCGGCGTGGTGGCGGCCGGTGGCGTCGTGCCCGGCACGGTGTGCACCGGCGCGGTATCGACGTTGTGCGGCTCGAGCGGCAGCACGCCCGCCGGATGCGGCTTGCCGTGCGCCGGCGGTGCGCTCTGCATCGGCGTCATCGGGGTCTCGCCGCCGTCGACCGGCGGCAGCACCTGCGGCGGAACCGTCGTCGCCTGCGTGCCCGGCTTGGTGTTGAACAGGATGGTGTGGTTGCTGTTCGACGAGATCTTCTGGCTCAGGATGGCGCCGGCGGCGATGGCGACGATCGCCATCAACGCGATGATCGCGATCCAGACATAGGTCTTTCGGCTGCCGGCCTTCTCGGGCTTGGCGGCGGCGGGATCGGCGGCGGCCGCACCCCAGGAGAAGCCGCCCATGCGGTTGCCACGCTCGGCCTCGGCCTGCGCGGCGGCGGCGCGGGCGGAACGGCGCGCGGCGGAGAGATAGGAGTCGGGCTCGGCCGCGACCGGCGGGGGCGGCGGCGCGTCGGTCGCGAAGGGATCGGCGGCAAAGGCGCCGTTGCCGAACGGGCTGTCGGCGGCGAAGGGCGGCGGCACCGGCGCGGCGCCGTCGAAGGCGGGCGCGAAGGGATCGGCGCTGACCTGGAAAGCGCCATGCTCGGCCGGCGCCATCTCGGCGAAGGGTGGCGGATCGAATGCCGGTGCGAAGGGCGCGGCGGGCGCGCCGGTCAGCGCATGCGGATCGGCGCCGATGCGGCCGGCGGTGTCGTTCATCGCGGCGCGCAGTTCGGCGACCTGGTCGCGCTGGCGCTGCTCGCTCGCCTCGAGACGCTGGGCGAGGCGCTTGATGTTGTCCTCAATGCCGTCGCGCGGGCTTGTATCGAAGCGGCCGACGATGTCGGTCAGGCTGCGCTCGATGCTCGACAGGCGGCGGTCGATGGCGGGATCGGTGCCGCGCTGCTCGAGGCGGGCGAAATTGTCTTCCAGCCGCGCGATGGCGCTGGCGGTCTCGGCGTCGCGGCGCAGCGATGCCGCGTCCTCGTCCTTGCGGCTCTCGATGCTGCCGAGCGCATGGCTCAGCGCGTCGTTGCTCGCCTGCGCCGCGCGCTCGACGGAGCGCAGGCGGTCGTCGATCGCCGAGACGTGGCTGAGGCGCTGGTCGATCTGCGCCACCTGGTGGTCGATCTGCGCGATCTGCGACACCCTGGTGTCGATCTGGGCGATGCGCTGGTCGATGGCGCGGGTGGTGGATTCGGCGTCGGCGCGCTGCTGCGCAAGACGGCCGGCGAGGGATTCCAGATTGTTGGCAAGCGCCGAGATCTGCGACGCCGACTGGTTCGCGGTGCTGCTGATCTGCTCGGCGAGACGCGACAGGCCCTGGTGTAGGCCCTTGATCGCATCGCGCGTGCCGTCATTGGACGCGGTGCGCTCGACGCGCTCGAGCCGGTCCGACAAGCCCATCACGCTGCCGCCGAGCTGGTCGAAGGCCTGCGCCTGCTCGCGCGCCGCGATGTTGATCTCGCTCGCCGCCTTGCTCATGGCGCGGTTGTTTTCGGTCTGGTTGCGCTCGGTCGATTCCAGGCGCCGCGCCACGTTGCGCAGCTGCTCTTCGATGCGGCGGTAGACGTCGTTGCTCTGCGTCTCCGAGCGCGCCACGTCGGCGAGCATGTTCTCGGTGTCGCGGCGCGAAACGGCGGCGCGCGGCTCGCTCGCGGCGGCATAGCCGCCGTTGGAGCTCCACTGTTCACGGGCTGGGGTCATGTCGTCCGGCGTGTCGGAAAAGCTGCGGAGGATTCTCCGGGTCATCCATTCGCCGACCGACAAGCCTTCCCGGCGTGCCGCGGCTCTCGCCGCCTCGCGCGCCTCGGACGGAATACCCGCCACGTTCCAGGGAATGTCAGGCCGCATTTCGACTCACTTAGCACCGCACCCGCTAACATAAGTACTGGTGTCAAGATGTAGTGTAAAGAATGGTTTAGCACCCGTCAGGCAGAGGCCACTCCGACGGACCGCTGCTTGCCGTGCAATTTCGCCGATCAGCGTTAATGGCGGGTTAGCGCTCGGCCTAAGGGCCAACCCCTACACGGGCGAGCTCGCGCCCCAGCCGGCCCGTGATCCAGAAGGCGGCCATGCGGAAGTCCGAGACCAGCGACCACAGGGGATAGGTGAAGGTCGCCGGACGGTTATGCTCGACGAAGAAATGCGCCACCCAGGCCGGTCCATAGCCCGCCAGCAGGGCGCCAAGCGCGATCCAGCCATTGCCGGTCACGAGCGCTGCCGCGACGCTGGCCAGGGCCGCGAAGGTGCCGAAATAGTGCAGGCCGCGCGTCGCCGGCTTGGCGTGTTCCTGCAGGTAGTAGGGCCAGAAATCGGCATAGGTCGCGATCGGGCGGTTGGTCCCGGCAATGTCCGGCATCAGTGGCCTCCCTGGCTGCCGCGCAGCGCATCTTCCGGCTTCGGCCGGGGCATCGTCGCCTTGCCCGCCAGCGGGCTCGGCACCGGCGTGATCACCGGCGGCACCGGATCGTCGGGATGCGGCCCAAGGCCGAGATCGGTCGAGAACAGCTGCGTCACATACACCGTGTCGCCGTTCACCGCCGCCCCGACGCCGGTCTTGTTGTAATCGGGGAAGGAGAGGTTCTCCTTGTGCGGCGCCGACGCCATCCAGGTGTCGACGAAGCGCCGCGCGAAGCCTTCGACGTCGACGCCGATCGCCGGCGTGTAGTGCTGCGCCGCGATGTTCTCGCCCAACAGGCCCTGGAAATGCGCGTCCTCCGCCATTAGCAGCGTCGCGGAGGTGTCGCCGTTGGGCGCGGTATGCGCGATGTAGTTCTTCGCCGCCATGTCGGCGGCGCGTTGGCGCGCGATCGCCGACAGTTCGGGATCCAGCATCAGGAAATGCGCAGTGGGATCGCTGCGCCCGCGCGCGTCGGCGACCAGCACCGCGATGCGCTGCTCGAGCGCCGGCATCAGCGTCTTGGGATCGGGCGGTGGCGGACGCAGCGTCGTCTCGATGGTCGAGCAGCCGCCCAGCAGCAAGAGAAGCAACGCAACGGCGAATGAACGCATCGGCAGAATAGGACCTCGGAGTGCGGCGCGAAACTAGCTTGCCGGGCGTCTGAGGGCAAAGCGCGCGGCTAGCGCGAGGTCGCGCGGGCGCGCAAATAGGCGGGATAGCGCAGGCTGAACGTTAACGCTGCCGCGAGCGCGACGAGGCCGGCCGCCGTCGCGACGGTGACGGAGATCGCCGAGGCCAGCGTCGCTGCCGCGTCGGCCAGCGTCATCAGCGCCAGCGCCGCGACCCACACGCCGGTCACGACATAATTGGTCCGCAGGAACAGCGCCGAGTCCCATTCGTCGGGCGCCACCTGCTCGCGCGCATATTGCAGCGTGAACGGCTCATGAAGCAGCAGCGAGGCGATCATGATGACAAGCAGCCCGCCATCGACCGCCAGCAGCACCGCGCCTTCCGGCAGGCTGGTCTGCACGAAGCCCTTGTAGAGCGCGAGCACGCCGAACAAGGCCGTCGATCCGGCATCCAGCGTCTTCAGCACGCGGGTGTCGAGGAAGGAGCGGATGCCGAGCGCGAAGGCCGCCGCGAACGCGACCCATAGCGCCATGTCGGGCGACACGCCCATCAGCACGGCAAACAGGATGAACGGCACGAAGCCGAGCACCAGGTTCATGGCCGATCGCCCCAAAAGAAAAACGCCGGAGCGACGTCTCGCTCCGGCGCCTCGAAACGAAGCCTAGTATTTGCGGCCGGCGTAGATCAGCCACAGATGCTGCGCCTTGGCCATGCCGGGCGACGGCGCGGTGATCGCGTTGAGCGCGGCGGTGCCGTCGGCGGTCTTGCCTTGCAGCAGCAGCGCCTCTGCGAGCACGAGATTGGCCTCGTTGACGTTGGTCTTGGCGCCGCCCTTCTGGATGGCGCGGCGCGCCGCCGCCTCGGCGTCGGCATAGCGGCCATAGCCGTAGAGCGTCTCCGCCGCTTTGAGGTCGAGCTCGCCGGTCGCCGCCTTCTGCGCGGTGGCGACGAAGCTGTCGATCGTCTTGCGGTCGCCGGCCGCGCGGGTGCGGATATCGGCGCTCACCGGCTGGCCGCCGCTCTGCAGCACGGTCTCGGCCTCGACCGGGTAGGCCAGCGCCATCGCCAGCGCCGACATCACCTTGTAGTCCTCCGGATGCGCCGTCGCCTTCACCACCGGACGCAGGCGATAGATATGCAATGCCTCGAAGTCCTTGATGCCCTTCACGCCGAGCGAAACGTCGATCAGCTGACCCCATTCGTCGGCGTCGTTGTAATAGGTGATAATCGTCTCGAGCGTCTTGATCGCGTCGTCCTGCTTCTTGGCCTTGAGCTGCGCGCCGAACTTGACCTCGAGCGCGCCGCGATCCGGCGTGCCGCCGGGCGGCACCGCCGCGAGCGCCTTGTCCGAATAGGCTTCGGCGTTGGTGAAGTCGTTCGAGTAGTAGTAGGCCTGCGCCATCTCGGCCAGCACCAGCGCATCCGGCGCGCCGCCCAGCGCGTTGAACGCGGCGGCGTACTTCAGGCCCTTGTCATAGTGCTTCTGCTCGATCGAGAGCAGGGCGGCGACGCGCAGCGCCGTCGCTTTCTCTTCCGGCGCCACGTCGCCGAGCGCCGGCGAATCCGCCATCGCCGCGAACGCGACCTCGGCGTTCACGTGATCGTTCATCTTGATGTACACGTTGCCGAGGAATTCGTTGATCTTGTAGGTGTCGAACGGCGTCTGGTCGGGCAGTGCCTGCGCCTGCTTGATCAGTCCAAGCGCGGTCGGGAAATCATTCGCCGCCATGGCCGTGGAAGCGGGCTGCAGCAGCTTGCCGACAGGATTGCTCACCGTCGGCCCTGTGGGCTTGGCGGCATAGGCCGGCGTCATCGAAACGGTCAGAGCGGCGGCGCCTGCGGTGCCGAGCAGGCACGCCATCAGGGCGGCCCGGACGAAACGCTTGTTCATGAAAGGTCCTCACTTGGCTGGATAATTGTGCGCTTGAGCGACCCCTCGCATGGCGCATCTTCTTTGGCATTGCAACTTTAGTGTGGCGATAGCGCTTTTCCAATGCGCCGGTTCCCACTTATTGCAGTGCAGCGTGAAACGCCCTATCCATTTTTCCCGATGAGCGACGTTTTGACCACGCTGCCGCCCGAGGCGGAGAACATTTCGCTGGGCGGATTCAACCGCCATGCCGGTCCGATCTATCGCCTGCCCGCGGAAGGCGAGGTCCGCCGCTTCGCGCTCCCCGTCGAGGCCAAGCACATGAACGGCTCGGGCAGCGTGCATGGCGGCCTGCTGATGACCTTCGCGGACATCTCGATGAGCCAGACCAGCCGTGCCGTTTCGGGCGCGCAGAGTTGCAGCACGGTGTCGCTGACCTGCGACTTTGTCGGCCCCGGCAAGGCAGGTGACATTTTGGTAAGCCGCGTGCGCGTGACGCGCCAGACGCGGACGCTGGTCTTCCTGTCCACGGATATCGTCGTCGGCGATCGCGTCGTCGCGGTCGCGACGGGCCTGTGGAAGATCGCCTGAGCGATGACGCGTCCGGCGGGCTACACCGACACGCGCCTGATCGATCCCTTCGAGATCCATGTCGGTCCGGTGTGGGAGCAGGGCGAAAAGGGTGCGCGCCGTTTCGCGTTCCGGGTCGACAAGCGCCACGTGAACATGCGCGGTGTCATCCATGGCGGCATGCTGATGACCTTCGCCGACGCCGCCTTCGGCCAGGCCGCATGGGATGCCTGCGATCACGCCGATGTGGTGACGCTGAACATGCAGAGCCAGTTCCTGGCGCCGGCGAAAGAAGGCGATCTCGTCGAGGTGTTGCCGGTACTGACCCGCCGCACCAAATCGCTGATCTTCCTGCGCGGCGATTTCACCGTCGACGGCGCGCCGATCTTCTCGGTGTCGAGCGTGTGGAAAATACTCGGGCGGGATTGACCAAGCGCCGTCATGGCCGGGCTTGACCCGGCCACCCATCGCGCCCGCGTCTGCGGGCGCAAGAGAACTTTTCTTGGCGCGCGGACGCGCGCCTGATGGGTGGGCGACTCAAGGCCGCCCATGACGGTATGAGTTGAATGCCCGATTAACGAACCATTCACGCTAACGCCACGTTTACCGGTCTATGCCTATTGTGCAGGCATCAGGGGACGGAGGCTTTTCCCATGGGTCGGCAGGACGCCGCCCTTTCCAGCGTGCAGCCGCAGGCGATGTTCCGCTTGAACGGCCGCATTGCGTTCGTCTCCGCGGCGCCCGGACATCTCGGCACCGCCATGACGCGCGCCCTGTGCGAAGCCGGCGCCCATGTCATCGTCAACGCGCGCGACGACGCCAAGCTGAAAGATTTCGAAGGTTCGCTGCGCGCCGAGGGCTTCTCGGTCGAACGCGCCGCGTTCGACGTTGCCGACACCGAGAAAGCCAAAGCCTTCTTCGCCTCGCGCGAACGTCTCGACATCCTCGTCAACAACGCCATCCACATGGAGGGCCGCTCGTTCGACGCGCTCGCCGCGCCGGACTTCGCCGCCACCTATGCCTCGAGCGTCACCGCCGCCTTCGAGGCGGTGCGCGCCGCGCGTCCCGCCCTGCGCGCCGCTGCTTGCGCCGCCGGCGAGGCGAGCGTCGTCAACATCGCGTCGATGTACGGCCTGGTGTCGCCCGATGCCCGCCTTTATGCCGAGCGTGGCCAGCAGAGCCCGTTCCACTACGGCCCCGCCAAGGCGGCGCTGCTCCAGCTCACCCGCCACCTCGCTGCCGAGCTGGGCCCCGAAAACATTCGCGTGAACGCGCTCGTCCCCGGACCCTTCCCGCGCCCCGAGGTTCGGGCCAAGGACCCGGCTTTTGCCGCGCGTCTGGCGGGCCGCACCATGCTGAACCGCCTCGGCAATGCGGGGGAGATCGCAGGCCCGCTCCTCTTCCTGGCCTCCCCCGCCTCTTCGTTCATGACCGGCCAGGCCCTGACCGTCGATGGCGGTTGGACCGCCTGGTGAGCTAGAAGGGAGGGGCAGCGGCAAGCGATGAACATGGCGTTCCTTTCCACCTTCAAGATCGGGCCGGACACCGAATTCCCGGAATCGCTGCGGCAGCGCCTGAAGAACTTCCCGCTGCTCGACGGCGTGCCCGACGCGTCGCTCAAGAAGCTGCTCACCGACGCCAACTGGTTCGGCCTGCCCGGCGGCACGCTGCTCAAGCGCGATGGCGAGAACGATCAGGCGATCTTCCTCGTGATCTCCGGCAGTCTCGGCGTTTTCGCCGAGGACGATCGTGGCAAGCGCCGCCTGGTGGCGCACGTCCCGGCCGGCGAGACCGTCGGCGAGATGTCGATGATCTCGGGCAGCACCGAGCACACCGCCCAGCTCATCGCTTTGCGCGACAGCGAGCTCCTGCGGATCACGCCCACGGCGTTCGAGGCGATGACCGCGCGTCATCCCGCCGTGATGCGCAACATGATGCGCGTCCTCGTCAAGCGCCTGCAGGACACCACGCGGCACGCCATCGACAAGGCGCGGCCCAAGACCTTCGCCATCGTGCCGCTGCAGCCCGGCCTCGACCAGTCGCCGATCGCGCATCGCCTCGCCAGCGCGCTCTCCAACATGGGCAGCCGTGCCGCGGTGCTCGACTCGAGTTGCGCCGAGCAGGACGCCGAGTGGTTCAACAATTTCGAGGCGGTGCACGACATCGTCTTCTATCGTGGCGACGCACCGGACAGCGCCTGGACGCATCAATGCCTGCGCCAGGCCGACCGCATCTTCCTGCTCGCCCGCGTCGACCAGCCTCTGCCGTCGCAGGCCTATGACCTGCCGGCGCTGAAGGAACGCGCCGCCGGCCTGCCGCAGCTCCTGCTGCTGCATCCGACCGAGAAGAACGAGAACATCCCCGAGCATTTCGCGGTGCGCAGCGGTCTCTATGAGTCCCATCATCACGTCCGCGCCAACCAGGCCGAGGACATCAAGCGCCTGGCGCGCTTCATCTCCGGCCGCGCCGTCGGCATCGTGCTCGCCGGTGGCGGCGCGCGCGGTTTCGCCCATATCGGCGTCGTGAAGGCTTTGGCCGAGGCCGGCGTGCCGCTCGACAATATCGGCGGCGCCAGCATGGGCGCGCTGATCGCAGCAGGGCTGGCCTGCGAATGGAGCGTCGACGAGCTGACCGACCGCATGCGCGAGGCCTTCGTCGCCGGCAATCCGCTCAACGATTACACCCTGCCGCTGATCGCGCTGGTGCGCGGCGCCAAGGTCACCAAGCTCCTGCAGCGCAATTACGGCGACATCCGCATCGAGGAATTGCCCAAGCCGTATTTCTGCGTCTCGTCGGATCTCACGACCGGCCGCGTCCATGTTCACCGTGCCGGCGCGTTGTGGCGCGCGCTGCGGGCCAGCGTCGCGCTGCCGGGCATCATGCCGCCGGTGACCTATCACGGCCATCTGCTGGTCGATGGCGGCGTGATGAACAATCTGCCGGTCGACGTGATGGCGGAGCGCTCCAACGGCCCGATCATCGCCTCCGACGTCACCGGCGAGCTCGATCTCAAGGTGCGCGACGACAAATATGGCGAGCGCCCGTGGTGGTGGCTGGTCGGCCAGCGCATGGCGGGCACGCCGTCGATCGTCTCGATCCTGATGCGCTCGGGCACGGTCGGCTCCGAGGTGCAACGCCGCCTAGCGCGTGAGCAGGCCAACTACATGTTCGAGCCGCCGCTGGTCGGCGTCGGCCTGCGCGACTGGCGCGCCTTCGACCGCTGCATCGCCGAAGGCTACCAGCACGCCCTGCGCGTGATCGACGAGAAGGGCGTCCCGCTCACCGATGTGTGGAGCGAGACCGAGACACCGAAACTCCACGCCCACGTAGCGGCGGAGTAGCTACTCCCCGCCGCTCAGCGCCCTTCGCCGGATCGGCAGCAGCTCGTCGAACGTGCCGGGCCGCTTCTCGCTCTTGGCCTTGAACGCTTCCATCATGTCCACCTCGGGGTGGTACATGCCGGCCTGCCAGGTCGCGATGTAGTCGAGGCCGTCGGCCACCGTGTGGTCGCGGGCGTAGTTGATCATCACCTTGGAGCCGTAGACCGCGAGCGGCGATTTCTCCGCGATGTCCTTGGCGACGCCCATGACGTGCGCCAGCATCGCGTCCTGGCTCGCGAACACCTCGTTGACGAGGCCGAGCTGCATCGCCTTCTTCGCCGGCAGGCGCCGCCCCGAATAGGCGAGCTCGCGCACCATGCCGGTCGGCATCAGGTTGCATAGGCGCGGGAAGGTGCCGACGTCGGCGGTCATGCCGATCTTTCCAGCACATTGGGATCCTAAGCTTAGAATTCCACGTGGACAAGTTG
>JADMIO010976167.1_pt1 | contig 28983 bp, 26 predicted proteins | sample 8958161 | NCBI WGS metagenome assembly JADMIO01 (sample SAMN16585339, study PRJNA669376) | soil metagenome | isolation source: Crop rotation soil | place: USA: Cullars Rotation, Alabama | collected 2011 | reverse complement strand
CGCGACAACTTGTCCACGTGGAATTCTAAGCTTAGGATCCCAATGTGCTGGAAAGCATCTTCCAGAGCGGCGGCTATGCGCCTTTCGCCACCAGAACCACCGCCGAGGATCGCGGCAAGAAATTCGCCGCTGCCGCGGGCTGCAAAGAGGATAAGGACACCGCCAAATGCCTGCGCGCATTGCCCGCCGCCAAGATCGCAGCCCTGGCCGGCACCGCCAGCGCCACCAGCCCCCTGGTCGGCGGCCCGCTTTTGGATGGCACCGTTATCCCCCGGCAGCTGATTGACGCCTTTCAGTCCGGTCAATTCAACAAAGTGCCGATCCTGTTCGGTACCACCCGCGACGAAGGCAATTTCAATGCCGGTATTACCCAGTATTTCAAGCCGGGCCGTGCCGCGCTCGATGAGGCCGACTATCGCGGCTATCTGCAGCGCACCTATGGCGGCAATGCCGGGCCCGGCGGCGGGTTGCCGGCTTATCCCAAGGACACGATCGACAAGGTGCTGACGCGCTATCCGCTGACCAAACAGGGCGCGCAGATGGCTTGGGACACCGCGCACAGCGATGTGCAGGCCTGCCGCGGCCAATACACCGTGGCGGCGCTGGAGCCGCATGTGCCGGTCTACATGTACTTGTTCAACGACCGCACCGCGCAGACCTATTTTCCCAAGATGCCGGGCTTTCAGCCGCTGGCCTATCACACCGCCGATATTCCTTACGTCTTCACCGGCTATCATGGCGGACCGGAAGGCTTGCCGATCAAGCTGACACCAGCGCAAAGCAAATTGTCGGACCGGCTGGTGGATGGATGGGCGAGCTTTGCGCGGACCGGCAATCCCAATGCAAATGGCGATGCGCCTTGGCCACGCTGGAAAAAGGGCGACACCATACCGGCCTATTTCCTTCAGGATGATGGCTGGAAGACGGTGCAGACCAATGCCCAGTTCGCCGCCCAGCACCAGTGCAGTTTCTGGCAACCCATTCTTCTCTACAAATAGGATCTAAGATGCGCCTTTTCGTTTCCGCGCTTTTGTCAGCGGCTTTGCTTGCCTCACCGGCATCCGCGGTGGAGCTGCGCATCATCTGTCCCGGCATCGTCTATAACGCGGCGCTCAGCGAGTTGGTGGACGATTACAACAAGAAGAGCGGCAATAGCGTCGTCATCGTGCGCGGCGTGATGGACAAGATCATCCCCCAGGCCAAGACCGACACACCGGCTGCCGATGTGGTGGGCCTGCCCACCGACCTGATGAACAACCTGTATCTGGATGGCGGCATTGTGGGCGCGACCTATACCCCGCTGGGGCGGGGCGAATTGGGGCTGGCGGTCAAGAAAGGTGCGCCCAAGCCCGATATCTCCACCGTCGCCAAGCTGGCTGCGGTGTTGAAGACGGCGCAGGCGGTGATGGTGAACGATCCCAAGGGCGGCACCATGCAGGGTGTGATGATCGACACCCTCTTGAAGCGCCCGGAATTTGCCGGCGTGCATGTGGTACCCTCGTCTAAAGGTGAAGGCGCGCAGGCATTGGCACGCGGCGAAGGCGATATGGCGATCCAGCTGGTGCAGGAAATCCTCAACAAACCGGAGATCGAGGTGGTGGCGCCGCTGCCGGTGGAATTGGGCGGGCACATGGACGCCGTCCTGGCGGTTTCGTCGCGCGCGGCGCATCCCAAGGAAGCGGCCGAGTTCATCAAATTCCTTACGCGGCCAGAGGCCAAGGCAGCCTGGGCTGCGAAAGGGATGAAGCCGTTTTAGGTTTCGCTCTTCCGGGATCACAACCACCTTGTCATGGCCCGCAAATGCGGGCCATCCAGATGACGCCAGCGCTTTCATTTCAGGATAGTAGCGGACCCAACTGGATGGTCCACACTGTCGCCGCGCGGCCTAGCGGCAGCGTAGTGGCCGTGCGAGCGACGGGCCATGACATTTTGGATTAAACGAAAACCACTATCTCTTCGGCGTCTCGATGAACCCGCCGGCCTTCCAGGCCCCCGCCGCTTGTGGGCGTGTGACATAGCGCAGAAACGCTTCCGCATCGTTCGGTGCGGCAGAAACCTTCAGGACCGCCGCCGACACATCGACATGCAGACCCAGATCGTCAGGGAACGGGGCGACAAGCTCCGCATCCTTGGCCATCAAAATCTCGGTGATAGCCCCGCCGCCGAATTCCGCGTCCCCGCGCCCGATAGCATCGCCGATCATGCCTTTGATGGGGCGCGGCTCAACACCAGCGAATTCCGGGCGCTTGAGCATTTCTTCCACCATGCCGCCAGTCAGGCTGCCCACCTTGGGGTCGGCATAGGCCAGCACGCCCGCCTTCTTGGCGAAGGCGATGAATTTCTCATGGCTGGAAATATCGGGATGCGCGCCGCCCCGCTTGACCACCACGCCGAAGGGAATGCGCCCCAGCGCCCGTTCACTGCCTGGCTTCAGCTTGGGCCCGAACTCAGCAAAGCTGCCGGTCGGCGCCACCACCACATCACCGGGATCGTTGTTTTCCACCGCAGTGCGGACGCGTCCAACATTGAAACCGGCAAAGGTGACCTTGTTGCCGGTCTCCGCCGTCCAGGCATCCGCAAGCTTGTGCAGCGGGCCGGCAACAATGTTGGGCGCATAGATGGTGATGTCAGCCGCCTGCGCGGCGCAGGGCATGAAAAAACCGAGCGCGATTGCGAAAGTCAGCGGACGCATGAGCGACTCCCCTTAGCCGCGCGCCTTTATTGCTATGACGTCAGGCGCGCTTATTTTTTGGTCCAGGCTCCGCCGAGCGGCTTGATGAACTCGCCCCCCGGCGTCTTGGCGATCAACTGTGCGCCAGTGGCCTGACCGGCAGCGTCCGGCGTAACCCCGGACTTGCTGGCGGTCTGGCTATAAACCTCGCGGCGGCCGGCATTGATGGAATTGACCGCAGCGGTGATGGTGCCGTCAGCCCCGGCAACGATGCCCAGATAGCCGTCGGCCTGTTCGCCCACCTTGCCGGCTGCCTTGGCGGCATCGACGGTGGCCTTGTCTGCGGCGAGATCGGCAAAGGCAGGCGTGCTGAGCGTCAGCAGCGCTACCGCGGCAAAGACATGTTTGAAGTTGCTCATGATCGGGCTTCCTTCAGATCAGAAAAGATCGGGGTTTTGCGAAATGGCGGTCTGGACTTCCTTGTCCAGCCTGACCCGCACATCGGCATCGAGTTTGGCGTAGATATTGATCGGCGCGACTTCGACCCGGATGGTCGGGGTGCAGGCACCAAGCGCCAGCAACACGCAGGTCGCGAACAGCAATTTTTTCATGGCTTTGCTCCAGAAATCGGCCTGTCCGGTTGCCCCTCCGGATTGAGACTCTTTGACCATGCTTCGGCATAGGACTTCAAGAGTTCGTCAAAATTAAGGGAGGTATCCAGGGTCAAATCGATAGGCGTACCGCTGGGAAGCGGTATCGGCTTGTACAAGGCCGTACCGTTAATGATGTCGGTAATGGCGACATCGGCGGTTTGCGGCTTGGGCGGGTCGCTCTTGCCCTTGATATGAAAGACGACGCTCAAGCGGCCATTGGCGATGGAATTCAGCTCCGCCGTCATCTGCTCGAAGCTGAGATTTTCCAGCGCCTGATAGGCGAAATCCTGAACCGCATTGCTGCTCAGTGCGGCATCGCCCTGGGCCCAAAGCGAGCGGTCCACCGACAGCCGCCCCGGTCCATCGGCAGCGATACGGCCATTGGTGATGCGAAAACCATCCGGCCCAACCGCAAAGGGGATATGGCCAGACACCTTGCCTTCCAGTTTTACCTTGCTGCCCAGGTTCGACGCAGTCACCAGGGAATTCAGGGCAATGCTTTTGATTTCGGCGGCGCCGGCGATATGGCCGGGATCGGCAACCGCAACGGTGATGGCGCCCAGGCTGACATGGCCCTGGGCGATATCGGTGTCGGCCTTGTCGAGATGGATGGTGGTGGGGCTGAAGGCAAAGCGCAGATCCACCGCGCTGAACGGCAAGGTCCAATCGATACGCGAAATGGTGAGCTCCTGGCCAGGCGCGGTGATGGGCGGCAAGAGCGAGCTCAGCGCGATTTCGCTTTTCACCGCATGCGCCTTGCCCAGCGGCGTCATGAAATCCAGCGAGATGATGGTGAGCTTGCCCCGGCTGGTGATGGCTTCACGGGTCCAGTCGATATCGCCGGTCAGGGCCACAGTCCCTTCGGCCCGGCGCAGCGCAACCAGCAGCGGCGAAAGATCGGCGGGCTGGCCGCCATCTGCGGTGAAGGTGATTTTCGGTGCATTGATGTGTGCGGTACCTGTGCCCGTCGCCATGGTGTGTACAAAGGTCATCTCACCCAATGAGGTGTTCTTGGGATTGGCGGCCGCAAAGCGTCCGCGCCAGATGCCATCTGCCAGGGATACCGTTCCGTTGCCCGTCAGTGGCTTGAAGCGCGGGCCTGGCGCACGATCCAGCATCTGTCCGGAGGTGACGGTTGCCGTACCTTTGAGCGGCGCGCCCTCGCCGTCAAAATTGAGCCGCGCCACGACATTTTCCGCATGCGCCGTCGCCAGCGGCAAATCCCCCGAGGCGTTGCGCGCTTCGCCTGTCAGGGTCCATCCGATTCCCTCGCCGGTCAGCAGCGGTTGGTTTGGCGCGGCGCAGATGTCACCCCGCACATTCTTGGCGAGGTCGCTGGCGCCCGGATGAAAGGCGGCGAGCGTGGCGCGCACGCAGCCCGAAGGGGTAAATGCATACTGGCCGTTCTGCCAGGAAAAGGTCCCCTTCCCGGCGAGATCGACCCCGCGCAGCATGGCGAAACTGAAGCGGCTGGTCAGCGCGGCCTGGCTGGTGAAGCCGCCACCACTCCAAAGCAGGTTGGACAGGGTCAGCTTGCCAGTGGGCAAGCCTGGGCCGCGCAAATCCGCTTCCAGCCCGGCGTGAATGCCATCGGGCGTACCAGACAAAGTGAATGCCGGAACATGCAGGACCGCGCCCTTTGCGCCGGTCACCTGCATGGGCGCGGTCAATGCAAAGCGGATAGCGCCGTCACGGCGTTCGGCACGGCCCGAGAACGCAAGCGTCAGGCGTTTGAGATTCTGGCGAATGGCATTGGCCAGCGGCGGATCGGCGGCCTGCAGGGCGGCCAGTTGCGCGTCGAAACCGGCACCGGCCGTGACAGAAAGATCGGCGGCGCCATTCAAGCCCTGATTGTCCGATACGACGTTTAGATTGCGGATCGCGACATCAAATTGTGGCGCGGCCAGCGCTTGCCCGGAGGTGATGGAGGTTGCGACTGCATGAAGGCTAGCTGACGTCGCTATGACCGACAATTGCCTGCCGGCCACGCTCCATTTCAAGCCGCTCGCATTCGCCTTCACATCGAGGTCTTGCAGTTCGGAAGCCGGTGTCTTCACGGCACCGGAAAATTGCCCCGCCATTGTTGCGGCTTTTTGGTCGTAGGTCACGCTCGCGGTTTTCAATGTCGCGTCCAGGTCGCGGTAGCGGATCCGGGCGGGTTGCGCCTTGAGCGCCAATGAGACGGGGAGATTTTTTTCCAGCCGGATATCGCCATTCACTTCCAGTGCACCGCCGGGTGTCGAAAGCAGAGCGCGCAAGCCGGTCAGAGAGACCACCAGATCGTCGCTGACATATTGCGACTTGCCTTGCTGGCGGCCTAGCGAGTCGATCCAATCCTGCAGCGAACCCAGCGTGGCTTTTCCGGACCCGTCAATGCGCGCGCGCACGACCGGATTGACCAGCCGCACCTCCGTCACATACGGCATCCAGCGCAGAGGATCGAAATGCAGTTCGATGCGTTCGGCGGAGATTTCCGGTGCCTCCGGCGAACCCAACGCAAACCGGGCCGATACCCCAGAAAATCCCAGATCGCCGATTTCGATCGCGGAACGGACGCCGTGACTGCTGAAATAGGACTTGGCGAATTGCACGGCGACATAGGTGCGCGCGCTCCACAGCGCCAGCAGCAAAACTGCCACCGCCACCAGAAAAATCGCAAACCACCATCTTGGTTTCACGCGAAGCGCTCCAAAGCTCGTCAAGGGTAACGCGCCTCAGTCTAGTTTGCGACCAAATCAGGCGCGGATATGGCGGCTTTATCGGGCGGGACGGTAAATGCGCCGGGCATTTTCACCCATTACGGCATCGACAGCGCCGGGGTCCTTGGCGGCAATGGCGTCGCGCGCCAGTTCGAACCAGTCCTGGTAACCGCCACCAAGCGTCAAGACCGGCCAGTCACTGCCCCACAACAGGCGCCCCGGCCCGAACAGATCGAACAGGACGCCAATGGCGCGGGCGACGTCATCGCGGCTGCCGCCCGGCCGCAGCTCGGTCAGCAGACCGCTCACTTTGCAGGTGACATTGGGCTGCCGGGCAAGCGCCTCCATCGCAGGCGCCCATTTGGCCATCGCCTCTGCCTCGCCCAGATGCGGTTTGGCGGCATGATCCAGCACAATGGAAAGCTGCGGATACCGTTTGGCCAGCTGCGTGATTGCCGCGATCTGGTGTGACAAAATCAAGGCATCGAACACCAATCCTTCCGCCGCGATCGCCTCAAGGGCCGGGTTCAGGGCGGGTTGCAGGATCCAGTCGGGATCGGTCAGGTCCTGCAACATAGGGCGTACACCCAGGAACAGAGGATCGGCTGCACGCTGCCGTATCTGATTTGCCGCATCTGCCGCTTGCAGATCGATCCAGCCCACCACCCCCAGCACCCATGGGGTGCCGCGCGCGATACCCAGCATATAGTCGGTCTCAGCCGGTGTCGGCGCAGCTTGCACCAGGATGCTGGCATCCACACCCGTCTCGTCCATCAGCGGCCGCAGGTCGGCTGGCGCATAGACACGATGAATGGGATTGTCCGGCGTCAGCCAGCCATAATCGCCCCGCGCCGGGTCCCAGAAATGCTGATGGGCGTCAACAATCATGCCGGAACAGTTGCGTCGGCGCGGATCAGTTTTTCGTGGCGCAATTCCTGCCACAAAGCGGGAGGAATTTTATGACGATAGAGCGACAAGGTCTGCGCGACCCGTTCCGGTGAATCCAGGCCGGGAATCACGCTGGCGACCAAACTGTGCGCCAGCGGGAATTGCAGCGCCGCTGCAGCCAGGGGAACGCCATGGCGATCGCAGACAGTCTCGATCCCGCGCACCTTTTCGATCACGTCCTGCGGCGCAGGTTCATAATTGTAGTAAAGCGGCGCGCCGGTTTTGGTGCCCACCGCCAGAATGCCGGAATTGTAGGGCCCGCCCACCACAATGGCGGTGCCAGCCGCCTCGCAGCGCGGAAACAATTGCGCCAGCGCAGTCTGCTCCAGCAAGGTGTAACGCCCTGCCAGCAGGATCACGTCCAGCCGCGCATGGTCCGTCACCTCCAGGCAGGCTTGCACTTCATTGACGCCCATGCCGAAACCGGAAATGGCTTTGGCGGCACGCAATTCTTCCAACGCCTTGAGGCCCCCGCCCTTGGTCAGTTCGGCCATATGCGCCGTGTTGGCATCCCCATGGGTCAGCCGTCCGATATCATGGATATAGAGAATATCGATCCGCGACAGGCCCAGCCGTTGCAGGCTTTCCTCATAGGAACGCATCACCGCGTCATAGGAATAGTCATAGACCGGTTCGAACGGCATCGGCGTGGCATAGCCGTGGCGCGCCTGTGTTTCGTCGACCGGCCCCGGCACCGGTTGCAGCAACCGTCCCACCTTGGTCGAAAGGACGATGTCCTTGCGGCGCCGCAAGGCATCGCCCAGCCGCCGCTCCGACAGGCCAAATCCATAAAAGGGTGCCGTATCGTAATAGCCAAAGCCCGCTTGCTCAGCCGTCGCCAGCGTTTCGCGCGCCACTTCGTCTGGCAAAGGACGAAACAGATTGCCCAGCGGCGCGGTACCGAAACCCAGTTCGGTGACCTTCAGCCCCGTTGTGCCCAAATCACGCCGCGTAATCATGCCGTCTTCAGCTTTGGAGCAAGCAGGCCGAAACTCACCACCACGGCATAGCAAGCCGCCAGAATGAACATGCTCCAATGCAGGGCTCCGGTGACCGACGCGAACAGCGTCATGAGCGGCGGCACCACCGCCGCGCCACAGATCGCCATGACGATGAAGCTGGAGGCGAACTCGGTCTCATGCCCCAGGCCCTCGAGCCCCAGCGCGAAGATGGTGGGGAACATGATGGACATGAAGAAGCTGGTCGCCACCAGCGCCCAGATGCTGGGGAAACCGCCAATCACCGCGGCCACGCAACACAGTATGATATTGCAACCGGCATAAAGCATCAGCTGGCGCGGCGGATTGATCGTCCGCTGCAGCCATGCGCCGACAAAGCGCCCAACGCAAAAGGCGATCATGGTGGCTTCCAGATAGACCTGCGCACCGATCCGTTCGGGCACCTGGGCGGCTTCCTGCGCGAAATCCACCAACAGGCTCCAAGTACCGACCTGCGCGCCGACATAGAAGAACTGCGCGACAACGGCATAAAGAACGCGTGGGCGAGCCAGCACGGCGAAGGGAGAGCGCGAGGTCTGCGGCGTGACGTCGGCGCGCAGCGGCGGGTATTTGGTGAGCGCGATGGCGGACGCGATCACCACCATCAGAATACCCAGCACCAGATAGGGCGGGCCGACGGACGCCGCCTCCTGCGCGCGCCACTGATCCACAGCAGCAGGCCCCATCGCCGCCATCTGTGCCGGGGTATATTCGACACCGGAAAAAATCACATAGCCGCCGACCAAAGGGCCCAAAACCGTGGCGACCCCATTAAAGGCCTGGGCAAAGTTCAGCCGCGGCGATGCGGTGCGCGGATCGCCCATAATGGCGATATAAGGATTGGCGCTGGTTTCCAGAAAGCCCGCACCGATGGCGATGATGTAGAGCGCAGCCAGAAATATCCCATAGACACGCATCTGCGCCGCCGGCACGAACAGAAAGGCCCCGATGGCATACAGCGCCAGGCCCGCGATCATGGTCTTTTTGTAACCCAGCCGACGGATGAGCATGGCAGCCGGCAGCGGTGCACAGAAATAGCCGATATAGAAAGCGAACTGGGTCAGGCTGGCTTGCGGCCGGGTCAGGTCCAGCGCTTTCTGAAAATGATGCAGCAGCAGGTCGTTGAACTGCGACGCCAGACCCCAGGCGAAAAACAGAGTGGCAGTCAGCGCAAACGCAACGGCATAGCGCTTCTCAACGACAGGCAACTTTGGCATCTCCACCCCTTCGGATCTTTGTCCGTTATCCGCACTGTAAGCGGATTTCAGGGGCAGGCGCTACATGGTCGCGCCGATCTGCCAGGGCACGAATTCGGCATCGCCATAGCCCAGTTTTTCGGACTTGGACCGTTCGCCGGAAGCAATCTTGAGAACATGCGCAAAAATCTCCTTGCCCTTGTCGGCGATGGAGACGCCGTCCAGCACATCGCCGCAATTGATGTCCATATCGTCCATCATCCGCTGATAGACCGGCGTGTTGGTGGCAAGCTTGATCGAGGGTGTGGGCTTGCAGCCATAGGCCGAGCCGCGGCCAGTGGTGAAGCACAGGATATTGGCGCCACCCGCCACCTGGCCGGTGGCCGACACCGGGTCATAGCCCGGCGTATCCATGAAGACGAAGCCCTTAGTGGTGACGGGCTGCGCATATTCCACCACCGCTTTCAGCCTCGTGGTGCCGCCCTTGGCGGCGGCGCCCAGCGATTTTTCCAGGATGGTGGTAAGGCCCCCCGCCTTGTTCCCCGGCGAAGGATTGTTGTTCATGCTGCCGGCATTGCGGTCGGTATAATCCTCCCACCAGCGAATGCGTTCGATCAATTTCTTGCCCACCTCCGGCGCAGCGCGGCGGGTCAGCAGATGCTCGGCACCATAGATCTCAGGCGTTTCCGACAGAATGGCCGTGCCGCCATGGGCCACCAGCAGATCCACCGCCGCGCCCAGCGCCGGGTTGGCGGTGATGCCGGAGTAACCGTCACTGCCGCCGCATTGCAGCGCCAGCATCAGCTCAGACGCCGGCGCGGTTTCGCGCCTGACCGCATTGGCCGCGGGCAACAGATCGCGCACCGCTGCAATGCCGGCTTCGATGGCCTTTTGGGTGCCGCCGGAATCCTGAATGGTGAGGGAGCGGAAAGTGTCGCTTTCGGCGATGTTGTAGGCCTGTTTCCAGCGCGCGATCTGGAAGGTCTCGCAACCCAGCCCCACCATCAGCACCGCGCCCATATTGGGATTGGCGGCATAGCCCCATTGGGTGCGCTTGAGTACCTCGTAACCTTCGCCCTTGCTGTCCATGCCGCAGCCATGGCCATGCACCAGCGGAATCACGCCATCGACTTCCGGAAAATCGTCCAGCAACCCGCTTTTTTCGACTTCGCGCGCGATGAACCGCGCCACGGTGGCGGAACAGTTCACGCTGGTGAGGATGCCCAGATAATTGCGGGTGCCGAAGCGGCCATTGGCGCGGCGAAAGCCCTGGAAGGTCGCTCCCGTCAACGGCGCCGGATCGCGGGCATCCATTTCGAATTCGTAATCGCGGTCCACGCTGTGAAAGGCGATATTGTGCTCATGAACCCAATCGCCAGGAACGATATCCTGGGTGGCAAAGCCAATGATCTGGCCGAATTTGAGCGCGGGCTCGTCTTTCCTGATCGGCCGGACCGCGGCCTTGTGGCCGGGCGGAATGCGCCGGATGATCTTCACATCGTCCACAATGTCCCCGGGGGACAGGCCGTTCACCGCGACCACGACATTGTCGGTGGGGTGAAGCCGCAGGAAGGACGCCATGAAAACTCCTCAAAAGCCCTGAAAGCGCCCTTATAGTCCAAACGCCTATCCGGAGATAACAAAATGAGCCGCCGCCTGTGTTTCGCGCTGGATCTGGTCGATGACCCCGCAAAAATCGCGGAATATGAGCAATTTCACCGGCCCGGCGGTGTGTGGCCGCAGATTGTGGACGACATCCATGCCCAGGGCATCGAAGCCATGGAAATCTGGCGCACCGGGAACCGCATGATGATGATCGCCACCGTCGCCGACGACTATCCCAGAGCCCGTGACGTCCCGCCCGAATATGACGAATGGGAAGCCCTGATGTGGACCTTCCAGAAGGCCCTGCCCCATGCCGCACCGGGGCAGAAGTGGATGCCCATGACCCAGATCTTCGACCTTGCCCGGCAGAAGGGCGCCTAATTCTCGCCGCAGCGCCCCGGCCTATCGAGCGAGAAAGGCTGTCACAACCTCCTTATCGGCCTTGGCACGATAGAGAAGAAGGAACAGCACCCCACAGACCAGGGTGATGCCGGCAGCAATCAGAATCGCCGGGGCGAAGGAATGAAAATGCTGGAAGACCACGCCCATCAGAATGGGCGAACCGATGCCGCCGACATTGCCGACAAAATTGACGAAGCCGGCGGCGAATCCTGCCCCTCTGCGGCCTGATATCTCGGCCGGTATGGACCACATGGGTCCCAGGATCGACATCACAAAGGCATAGCCAAGCGACATCGCCGTAACCGAGGCATACAAGTCCGAGACGTTCACCGCGACGATCAGAAAGGCTGTGCCAATCAGCAGCCCCCCGCATATGACCATCCGGCGCGCCGCGGCAGAATCCATACCGCCATCGGTCAGCCTGCGCACCAGCCGGCCGGCGCCAAGCACAGTAAACAGGGCGAAGATGTAAGGCTCCATCGCCATGACGCCCATCTGTTTCAGCGACATGTGATACTGATCGACGAGATAGGTGGGATACCAGGTGAGGAACAGGAAGTTGATGAAGTCCAAGCCGAAATTCGCCATGCCGACCGCCCAGAGCGACGGGCGCCTCAACAACATCGGGATGTATCCTTTGGGCAAGGGGGAATCGTCTTCGGCAATCTGGTCGTGGCGAATCCAGGCCAATTCCTCCGGCGAGACGCGCGGGTCATCGGCGGGATCATCCTTGGTATAGATATAGAACAGCGTTCCCAATATTCCGGCGATAAGACCGGTAACAATGAAAGCGGCCTTCCAACCCCAAAAGGCGATGATGAAGGCGACGATGGGTGGCGCCACCGCCGCACCGATAACCAATCCGAGATTCTGCAGCGACATTGCCTGCGCATACTCGATCCGCGGGAACCACCGGCTCATCAGAACGGATGCGGCCGGCCAGGTCACAGCTTCGGCAAGGCCAAACGGAATGCGAAAGAAAACCAGCGCGGCGAAGGATGTCGCCAGGGTGGTCAAGGCCAGAAGAATGCACCACAGCCACAAGGCATAGAGATAGGTCAGGCGGGGACGCAGCCATGATGCGACAAGTCCGGCAGGGATTTGGGCAATCGCATAGGACCAGGAAAAGGCGCTTAAGACCAAGCCGAGTTGTGTTGGAGAAAGATTCAACTCCTGGCGCAGGACGGGCGCGGCCACCGAAAGATTTGTCCTGTCCAGATAGCTGACGGTTGCGATCAGAAAGACCGCAAACATCACTTTCCAACGGATATTGGTCCGAACTGCATTCATTGTTTCACGTCCCCCCGAAGGCACCTATCTAAGGCCGCACCGTTTTACCTTGCACGCATGGCATGGGTCACGGCGCGTTCGCCACTTCCGCCATCTTGTCCACTGCCAGTTGGAAGCTCTTCTGACGGGCTTCGCGCGCCGCGGCCTGGGCCGCGGCATCCCCCACCGGCGTCTGATTCCACATCAGGGTGTAGACGATCTTGGAATGGGTCGCGTCCACCGGCTCAACCGCCATGGTGCCGTGATAAAAGATCGGTGTGTAGGGCTGGGCATAGGTATAGGACAAGGGCGTGCGCGCCACCGCGATTTCCACTGTCGGCGTCGTACCGACCATCACGGTGCGCACCGAGCCCACCTCGCCCTTGCCGGAATTGATGGTGCAGCCCGTAAGCCGGTTCAGAAAGCGAAGAATGCCGCACCAGTCATGGCCGCCGATGCGGTCCCAGGTGACCTCGGCCGCCTTATTGGTATTGGCGGTGAGGGTCAGGATGGTCCAGTCCGCGGGCTGCGGGGTCTGGGCCTGAGCGAAAGTCATACCAAACGCCATAAATGCTGCAGTTGCCAAAATCTTTTTCATCATTGTTCTCCCTCTAGGTTCAGATTGCCTCAAAGCATCTTGAATTCCGGGTCCAGGCGTTCTTTCACGGCCGCTTCGTTCAGTTCGATACCGATGCCGGGCGCATCCGGCACCGGCAGAAAACCTTCGGCATCCAGTTTCACCGGCTGGCACAATTCGGTGAATTCCTTGTTCTGATAGTGGGTGAATTCCTGCACCAGGAAGTTGGGGATCACGCCGCAGACATGAGTGATGGCCAAGGTGCCCAGCGGTGTGCACACACCGTGCGGCGCCACCGGAACATTATAAGTCTCCGCCATATTGGCGATCTTCATGCTTTCGAACAACCCGCCGGTCTTGGTGAAATCGGGCTGGATGATCGAGAGCGCCTGTTTTTCCAGGAACGGACGGAAGCCGTAGCGGGTGTAGATATTCTCACCCGCCGCGATCGGCACGCGGGTGTTGTTGCGGATGCGCAGCATGGATTCGACATTGTCGCTGGGTACCGGTTCTTCCACGAATAGCGGGCGGTAAGGCTCGATCTGATGGCAGATCTGAATACCCGTCTCCAGGTCGTAATGGGCGTGGCATTCCAGCCCGACCTCCACGTCCTTGCCCAGACCTTTGCGGAAGCCGGCGAAGAAATTCACCACGTCATCGACCTGATCGTTGGTCATGTGCAGGTGATAGGGGCGGGTCGGTTCATAGCCTTTTTTGATCGACCAGCTATCGTCGGAATAATCCAGACCGACTTTCAGCACCCGGGTCTTGGTCTCGGCCAGAACCTGCTTGGCGATTTGCGGATTTGCGGCATGCAGATAGACCGGCACCCGGTCGCGCATCTTGCCGCCCATCAGATGATGAATGGGAAGCCCGAAGGCCTTGCCCGCCAGGTCCCATAGCGCCATTTCGACGCCGCTGACCGCCGTCAGATACGGCCCACCCTGGCCGTGCACGAACATCACAGACGGCGCGCCACCGAGATTGATTTTGTGATAGCCCCAGAAATCCGCAAGGATGCCCTGGATATCCAGAGGATCGCGGCCCTTCAGCATCACATTGAAATTGGTGTTGATGATGGCTTCGGTGCCGACAGAATCCACGCACTCGCCGGTGCCGGTCAGGCCTTCCTCGGTATAGACGCGCACAAACCGGCTGTTGAACCCATTCCTCAAGCGGACGGCGCGCACCTCGCGAATGCGCAATTTGGGTACTCGGCTGGTCCCGGCAGCTTTGGCGTCGGATAGCAGCGCCGCATAGAATCCTGCGCCCAGAAACGAACGGCGGTCCATCGACTCCTCCCCGATTGCCCTTATTGTTGGCGACTAAAGCACAGGGGATTTGGTAGCGCTAACGATTTCACTTGCGCCTCCATCGCAGTGAGTGATTATTCCTTCAAAAGTATCGGGGAGAGGCATCATGAAAATCCGGCTCGGCGCAGCGGCGCTGGTCTTCGCAATTGCAACACCAGCATTGGCACATCAGGGCTTTGTCCCGCGCGAGGAAGTGATCCACAACACGCCGGAATGGAAAGGCGAACGTTTTGCCGACGGCCGGCCCAAGGTGCCGGATGCCATCCTCGATCGGATGAAAAGCGTCACCCTGGAGGAAGCTTGGGGCACCCTGCGCTTTGCCGGCTACGAACAGCAGTATGAAGATGGCTGGGCCACGCTCTATCCCGACAAGATCCTGGTAGGACGCGCGCTGACCTCAACCTGGATTCCCGGCCGCCTGGATTTGCAGAAGGTGATTGAGGCAGACGGCAAGGTCGATGGCCGCAAGGGCGGACCCAATGCCTGGCCGGTCGACATGCTGCAGCAGCGCGACGTCTATGTCAGCGATCACTTTGGGCTGAAGGTCAACGGACCTTCCATCGGCGACAATGTCGGCAATGCCATCTATGCCCGTTCCGGCAACGGCATCGTCTATGACGGCGCGGTGCGCGACGTAAACGGCCTCAAGGAGCTGCCCAACTTCATCGCCTTCTACCGCTCCTATGATCCTTCCCACCATTTCGGCCGCATCGGCGATGAGGGCCGCGCGCTCAATTCCACCATGGTGGCGATCAACGGCCCCACCAAGATCGGCCATGCTGCGGCCATGCCGGGCGATGTGGTGCTGGGCCGTGACGGCGGCGTGATTTTTATTCCGCCGCAACTGGCCGAGAAAGTCGTGCAGGATTCCGAGCATACGCGTCTGCGCGACACCTTCGGGCATCTGCGCTTGCGGGAGCAGAAATACACCGCCGGCCAGATCGACCGTGAATGGACGACGGAGATAGAAACCGATTTCCGTCAGTGGATGCGGGACAATATCGACAAGCTACCCGTCTCCCATGCGGGAGTTCAGGAGTATCTCGACCTCCTGGCGAAGCAGACAAAAAAGTAGCCGGGGTTTAAGCCTTCGCCTTCACCGCCTGGGCCACCAGGTCGGACACCAGATGGGTGGGGTGCGGGCGCACCGCCGCTTCATACAGGCTGGTCAGCACGACACAGATGGTGCCGCTGTCGGGGTCGGCCCAGGACAGGGTGCCGGTCGAACCGTTATGGCCGAAGGTCCGCGGACTGCAGGCGGGCGAACCCACACTGGGCGGCAAGTCAAAGCCCAAGCCGCTGGGCTTCACACCCGCCGGACTCTGGTTGGTGATCATCAACCGCTCGGTGGCGGGTTTTAGGATCGTGCCGCGCTGATCCAGGAATTCGCGATAGAAGCGCGCAATGTCGGCAGCGGTGCCCAACGCCCCGCCCCAGGGCGCGCCAAGGTTGCGCCAATATTCGCTGTTCCAGTTCCAGCTATCCCAGCTTTTCTTGCCGGCATCGGTCATGGCGGGCGCCGCCTGGCTGGCCACGGTGGTCGCATTGTCACGGCCACGCAGGCCATAAGCCGTGCGGCGCATGCCCAGCGGCTTGAACAGGCGCTGGTCCATAATGTCGGCGATCGGCCTGCCGGTGACCTTTTGCGCGATTTCCGACGACAGCAGAATGCCCATGCTGGCATAGGAATAGTTGGTGCCGGGGGCGAATTTCAGCGGCGCCTTCAGCGCACCTTCCCGATAGTCCGACAAGGGCGCATGCTGCTCGCGCAAACTCTCGTCATTGGCCAGCATGTCGGGCAATCCGCCGGTATGGGTGAGGCAATGGCGCACGGTGATGGTCTCGCGCCCATCGCCGGTAAAGGCCGGAAAGAATTTCACCACCTTGTCGTCCAGCAACAGCTCACCTGCATCCACCAGGGTCATCACCGCGGCCGCGGTCATCGGCTTGGTGATCGAGGCCAGCAGGAAGACCGGTTCGGTGCCTTTTGCAGTGCCAAAATTGCGCGCGAATTGGCGGCTTCCCTGGGTCACCAGGATGGAGGCGCCTTGCACCCGGCCGTCCGCGATCCAGCCGTCCATCAGCTTGGCAGCCTGCTCCAGCCTGGCACGGTCCCAGTTTCCATTGCCCGCAGCCTGCGCTGGCAACTGGCTGGCGATCATGCTGGCCCCCGTGGCTTTGAGGACATCCCTGCGGTTCATCCCGGCCTCCCCGATTATGCCGCCCCTCCTAGCATGGCCATCCAAAAACCGCATCGGTCGATAGCCAGTTTGGCTTGGCCCATTTGGGAAGGACTCGCTAGAACCCGGCCACGAGTTCCGTACCGCAAAAGGACCAGCCATGAGCAAGATGTCGCCCCAGGAAATGGCAAAGATTCTGGCCAAGGGCCTGCTGTCCTTTCCCGTCACCCATTTCGACAAGGACTTCCGGTTTCAGGAAGGCCCCTATCGCGAGCATTGCGCCTGGCTGCTGGGCTTCAAGCGCCTCACCGGCCTTTTCGCTGCGGGGGGCACCGGCGAATTCTTTTCCCTCACTCCGTCTGAAGTCGGCACAGTGGTTGCCGCCGCGGTCAAGGAAACAAACGGCCAGACCCCGGTGATCGCGGGCTGCGGCTATGGCACGGCAATCGCCGTGGAGCTGGCCAAGTCTGCCGAGGCCGCCGGCGCCGACGGTCTGCTGCTGTTGCCGCCCTATCTGATGGTGCCGTCGCAGGAAGGCCTGATGGCGCATATCGATGCCGTCTGTCAGGCAACCAAGATCGGCGTGATCGTCTACAATCGCGACAACGCCATCCTCAATGACGAGAGCGTTGCCAAATTGTGCGACCGCAATCCCAACCTGGTGGGTTTCAAGGATGGCGTGGGCGACATTGAATTGATGATGCGCGTTTATGCCCGGATGGGCGACCGGCTGACCTATGTGGGCGGCCTGCCCACGGCGGAGACCTTCGCGCTCCCCTATCTGGAAATGGGCGTCACCACCTATTCCTCGGCCATCTACAATTTCATGCCGGAATGGGCGCTGGCCTTTTATGACGCGGTGCGCGCCAAGGATCACGCCAAGGTGATGCAGGGGCTGAAGGAGTTCGTGCTGCCCTATATCGCCATCCGCAACGAGAACAAGGGTTACGCCGTCTCCATCGTCAAGGCCGGCATGACCGCTATCGGCAAGAGTGCCGGCCCGGTGCGCCGCCCCCTCACCGAACTCACCCCCGATCAGTTTACGCGCCTGAAAAGACTGGTTGAGACCGCCAAGCCGGTTTGAGGCGCTGAAAAGCTGGCTTTGATAGGCCGGGCTTTCCCGCTATAGGCTAGCGTCATGACGGGCGCATCCTTCTGGTCGCAATTCGAGCTTCGGCAGCTTCGCTGTTTTGTCGCTGCCGCCGAAGAACTGCATTTCGGCCGCGCCGCGGCACGCATGAACATGACCCAGCCGCCCTTGTCGCGGCAGATCCAGCTTCTGGAGCATGTGCTGGGGGTCAAGCTGCTGGATCGCACCAGCCGTGCCGTCAAGCTGACACCGGCTGGACGCGTGTTCCTGCTGGAAGCCCGCCGCATCCTGCGGTTGACGGAAAGCGCGGCGCTGGCCACGCGCCGCATCGCCAGTGGTGAAGCCGGGACCATCACTTTGGGCTTCACGGCCGCCAGCGGCTATAGCTTCCTGCCGCGTCTGTTGCTGCAACGCGCCAGCCACGCCCCCAATATCGATGTCGCACTGAAGGAAATGGTCTCTACCGAACAGGTGGAAAGCCTGGTTACGGGACGCATCGATGTCGGTCTGCTCCGGCCGCCCATCTCGCGGCCCGAATTCACCACCCTGAAAGTGGCCGAAGAGCGGCTGGTGGCGGCCTTGCCCGTTGGCGATCCGCGCCTTTCCGAGGCGACCTTGACCCTGAAACATTTCGACCGCCAGCCCCTGATCATGTATGCGGCAGATGGCGCGCGCTATTTCCACGACATGCTGGCGGGGCTGTTCGAAGCCGAAGGCGCCGTCCCTGTCACCATCCAGTCGCTCAGCCAGATTCATTCCATGCTGGCGTTGGTGCGGGCCGGTATCGGCGCGGCACTGGTGCCGGAAGCCGCCCAATCGCTGCACTTTGATGATGTGCATTTCCGCCCCGTGGAAACAGAGCCCGTGGCGCCGGTCGAATTGTTCGCCGCCTGGCGCACGGACAATGACAATCCGGCATTGGGGGCGTTTCTCGATCTGCTCAGGCCGCAATCCCTCGAGGATTTGGAGGCGCTCGATGCGCAAACGCCGGACGCGAATTGATCCAATTCCCGCATTGATCGCTTGAACCTTTGGCTTGGACGGGCCAAGCTGGCGCCCATAGCATCCAAAACGCCTGTTTTCGGCCAATAAGGCCCAATAAGCGGCCATTTTTTCGGGGATGATAACGCCAATGACGGACACCGCTGCGGACACGCGCAACAGCCATATCCGTTACTGGATCATCGCTGTCCTGTTCATCATCTCGTCCATCAACTATGCCAGCCGCGCCACACTCTCCTTCGCGGCGGTCCCGCTGGCCAAAGAGATCGACGTCAGCACGGTACAGCTGGGCTTCATCTTCTCCGCATTCGCCTGGTCCTATGCCATTGCCCAGATTCCGGGAGGCGCCCTGCTGGACCGTTATGGGTCGCGGCCGGTCTATCTCTGGTCCATCACGCTATGGGCCGTCTTCACCGGCGCGCAGGCTTTTGTGACATGGCTGTCCTTTGTGCCGGTGCTGATCAGCCTTTTTGTTCTGCGGCTGATGCTCGGTTTTTCCGAGGCGCCATCATTTCCGGCCAATGCGCGCATCGTCGCCAACTGGTTTCCCAATGCCGAGCGCGGCACCGCCAGCGCGATCTTCAATTCTTCGCAATATTTCTCGCTGGTGGCCTTCGCGCCCCTGATGGGCTGGCTGGCACAGGATATGGGCTGGCGCAGCGTTTTCCTGGCCATGGGCGGCATTGGATTGATCGGCGCCGCGATCTTCTGGGCCGTGGTGCAATCGCCGTCGCGTCACAAAGGCATCAGCAAGCGCGAATATGACTTCATCGAAAAAGGCGGCGCGCTGGTCAACCTGGACCGTCCGGCCGCCGCAGCGCAGCCGATCCGCTGGAGCATTGTCGGGCAGCTTCTGTCAAACCGCATGCTGCTCGGCATCTATCTGGCGCAGTATTCCATCACCGCCCTGACCTATTTCTACGCCACATGGTTTCCCATCTATCTGATCAAGGCGCGCGGCATGAGTCTGGCCGGCGCGGGCTTCGCCTCGGCGGGCCCCGCCATTATGGGATTTGTCGGCGGTGTGCTGGGGGGCGTGCTTTCCGACTATCTGCTCCGGAAGGGTATGCCGCTATCCTCCGCCCGCAAGATCCCCATTCTGCTGGGTCTGGTGATTTCCTGCAGCATCCTGCTCTGCAACTATACCGACAGCCAGGCATGGATCATGGCCTTCATGTCGCTGGCCTTCTTCGGCAAGGGCGTGGCGGCGCTGGGCTGGGCGGTGATGAGCGATGCCGCGCCGCGTGAGGCCACCGGCCTTGCGGGCAGCGTGTTCAATCTGTTCGGCAATCTGGCAGGCATCTTCACGCCGATCGGGATCGGCTACATCCTGGCTGCGACCAACAACAATTGGGACATGGCGCTGATCTTCGTATTCGCGCATTCCCTTGTCGCTATGGTCGCCTATGGTTTCATCACCGGTGAGATCAAGCGCGTGGTGCTGAAACCCGTCTGAAGAAATTCTGCGCAAGGAAGTTCCATGTCTGCAAAAGTGACCGGCGCGCCGCGCGTAACGGAAATGAAAGTCATTCCGGTGGCGGGACAGGACAGCATGCTGCTGAACCTGTCGGGTGCGCATGCCCCCTATTTCACCCGCAACCTGGTGATCCTGACCGATAGCGCGGGCAATACCGGCGTGGGCGAAGTGCCGGGTGGCGAGAAAATCCGCCAGACCTTGGAAGACTGCCGCGACCTGGTATTTGGCCAGGGCCTGGGGTCCTGGAACGACATTCTCAGTGAAGTGGGACAGCGCTTTTCCGACCGCGATGCGGGCGGGCGCGGCTTGCAGACCTTTGACCTGCGCACCACGGTGCATGTCCAGGCCGCGCTGGAATGCGCCTTTCTGGACCTGTTGGGTCAGCATCTGGGGGTTCCGGTGGCGGCCCTGTTGGGCGAAGGCCAGCAGCGCGACCGGGTGGAGATGCTGGGCTATCTCTTTTTCATCGGCGACCGCAAAAAAACCACCTTGCCTTATCGCGGTGACCAGAAGGGTGATGCCTGGACCCGGGTGCGCGACGAAGAAGCACTTACCCCTGACGCCATCGTGCGCACGGCGGAAGCGGCCTATGAGCGCTATGGCTTCAACGATTTCAAGCTCAAGGGCGGTGTGCTGGAGGGGCGCGAAGAGATCAAAGCCATCGAGGCTTTGGCTAAGCGCTTTCCCAAAGCACGCATCACCCTGGACCCCAACGGCGCCTGGTCGCTGAAGGAAGCCATCAGCCTGTGTAAGGGGCGCGGCGACATTCTGGCTTATGCCGAAGACCCTTGCGGCGCCGAAGCCGGCTATTCGGGGCGCGAGATCATGGCGGAATTCCGCCGCGCCACCGGCCTTCCCACCGCCACCAACATGATCGCCACCGATTGGCGGCAGATGGTGCATGCCGTCAATCTGGGCTCAGTGGACATTCCGTTGGCGGACCCGCATTTCTGGACCATGCGCGGCAGTGTGCGCGTGGCGCAGATGTGCGCCGACCGCGATCTGCGCTGGGGTTCGCACTCCAACAATCATTTCGATGTCTCGCTGGCCATGTTCACCCATGTCGCCGCGGCGGCGCCGGGCAACATTACCGCCATCGACACCCACTGGATCTGGCAGGATGGCCAGCGGCTGACCAAACAGCCGTTCCAGATCAAGGGCGGCTTGGTCGATGTTCCCAAACAGGGCGGGCTGGGGGTGGAGATCGACATGGGCGAGGTTGAAAAGGCGCATGGCATCTACAAATCCCTGGATTTGGGCGCCCGGGATGATGCCGCGGCGATGCAGTTCCTGATCCCGGGCTGGAAATTCGATCCCAAACGGCCCTGCCTGGTGCGTTGACGGGTGCTATAGTCGGGCGATGAACATCCAGAACAAGCCGCCACACGAACAGCCGCGCCGCATACAGGTGGACAAGCGCGACAATGTCGCGATCGTGGTCAACGGCCTGGGCCTTCCCGCCGGCACGCAATTCCCCGACGGGTTGGTGCTGAATCATTTCGTGCCGCAGGGCCATAAGGTGGCTCTGGCCGATATCGCAGATGGCGGCGACGTCATCCGCTATGGCGAAGTGATCGGCACCGCCAAGGGCGGCATCAAGCGCGGCGACTGGATCAATGAAGACAATGTGGTGATGGGCACCGCCCCGCCGCTGGACCAGTTGGAGATGGCGACCCGTCCGCCGCCGAAACCCGAAGCCCTGACCGGCTATAGCTTTGAAGGCTATCGCAATGCCGACGGCACGGTGGGGACCAAGAACATCCTGGCCGTCTCCACCAGTGTGCAGTGCGTTGCCGGGACCATGGAATTCGCGCTCAAACGCATCAAGGCTGAACTGCTGCCCAAATATCCCAATGTGGATGACGTGGTGGTGTTGACCCATGCCTATGGCTGTGGCGTGGCGATCAATGCACCGGAGGCCGTGGTGCCGATCCGCACCCTGCAGAATCTGGCCAACAATCCCAACTTCGGCGGCGAAGTGCTGGTGGTGGGCCTGGGCTGCGAGAAGCTGGTGCCTGAGCGGCTGCTGCCAAAAGGACAAGAGACCGGCACCCTGCGGCTGCAGGACGAGGCCTATGTCGGCTTCGGTGCCATGATCGACGGGATCATGGAAAAGGTCGAAGCACGGCTGAAAATCCTGAATGCACGCAAGCGCGAGACGGTGCCGGCGGCCGAATTGATCGTGGGCATGCAGTGCGGCGGCAGCGATGCTTTCTCGGGCCTCACTGCCAATCCCGCGCTGGGCTTTTGCGCCGATCTGCTGGTGCGGGCCGGCGCCACCGTGATGTTCTCGGAAGTGACAGAGGTCCGCGACGCCATTCATTTGCTGACGCCGCGCGCCGCCACCAAGGACGTCGCCGACGCCCTGGTGCGTGAGATGCGCTGGTATGACGGCTATCTCGCCAAGGGCGAAGTGGACCGCGGCGCCAACACCACCCCGGGCAACAAAAAAGGCGGGCTGTCCAATATCATCGAAAAATCGCTGGGCTCGGTGGCCAAATCCGGTACCAGCGCCATCAATGCAGTCCTGGCGCCGGGCGAAAAAGTGCGTCAACGCGGATTGGTGTTTGCCGCCACCCCCGCCAGCGATTTTGTCTGCGGCACCCTGCAGCTTGCCTCCGGCATGAATCTGCATGTCTTCACCACCGGACGTGGCACGCCTTACGGCCTGGCGGCTGTTCCGGTGATCAAGGTCTCGACCCGCAGCGAGTTGGCCAAGCGTTGGAACGACCTGATCGACCTGGATGCCGGTCCCATCGCGACCGGCGAAAAGACCATCGAACAAGTGGGTTGGGAGTTGTTCCAGCTGATGCTGGACGTGGCCAGCGGCAGGAAACAGGTCTGGGCTGACCGTTGGGGCCTGCATAACGATCTGACGTTGTTTAACCCAGCACCAGTGACATAACAGGCGTTTCCAGCCAGCGGCTAAATTTGGCCGAAGAAAGTTCGGGGATTTTCCACCGTCATGGTGTGAATATCGCTGTCCGACACACCGATTTTCTTCAGGTAGGGAATAAGGCGCTGTGTGGCGAACAGCAGGCCTTCCGGCGGATCGATCTTTTCCCTCCAGTTCCTGGCTTCCTCGGCAAGCAGCAAGCCGCCGAACTCCGCGTCTTGTGAGAGAAAGACCTTGTTCGCAAAGCCGGCATCGACCAGCAGTTTGATGCACTCCGCACGTCGCTCGAAGGAGGGCTTGGCGTCCGGATAGACCCCGCGATGAACATGGTCCATGCCGAGCGAATAACCCCGTTTCACCAATCCCAGAAAATAATCCATCTCGCCACTGCCATCGCTATGGTCGAAAGACACCCGCGCGGGATCGACGCCCTCGTCTTCCAGAATAGCGGCATGACTTTCGCCGGCGCGAAGGGCCGCATTGGTATGGGTGCGGATCGGCACGCCGGTCGCCTTGCTGGCGCGCGCGCCGGCCCGCAAGCCGATTTCTTCCAGGGCGGTAAGGCGGTTGGTGATGATGCCTATCTTGATTACACCCGCCTTGATGACGGTGCCATCGATGCCTTGCTGGATTTCTTTTTTGAAGAACTCGGTCAGCCCCGCGATCGTGCCGGCCGGCATGGGCATATGCGGATCTTGCGGCGGGAAAAATCGCTGACCGGTGCAGGCGATCATGTTCAGCCCGGATTTGCGCGAGACCTCTTCCAGAAATCGGATATCACGCCCGACATCATAGGGGGTCAGGTCCACGATGGTGCCGACACCCGAAGCTCGTACGAGTTTGAGCTCTTCCACCGCCTTGGCGGCAAATTCCGCCTTGCCCCTCGGCCATCGGTTCAGAACGTCCGGTGCGTCTGCGATATGTTCGTGCGGGAGCGTAACACCGAGCTTTGATGCATCCAGCGGTCCCAATACGGTTTGAACCAATCCGGTCCGGTGCGACATCGGGCCCGCCACGCCTGCCCGTTCCGCAGCGCCCGCGCTGAAATGGGCGATTGGCGCCGCCAGGCCCGCAGTCACCGCCCCTTTCAAAAATGTCCTTCTGGTCGTCATCGCCTAATGCTTTGCGTCCTCCAGGACCATCTGGGCCCCCTTGGCGGCGATCATGATAGTCGGCGTGTTGGTATTTCCGGAAGTAATGGTCGGCATCACCGAAGCATCGATCACCCGCAAATGCTCAAGACCCCGAACCCTGAGCCGTTCATCGACCACGGCAAACGGATCGCTGGCCAATCCCATCTTTGCCGTGCCCACGGGGTGAAAAATCGTGGTGCCGATATCGCCTGCCGCCTGGATCAGTTCGGCATCGCCGTCACCGACGGCGGGACCGGGGCGGAATTCCTCCGGCTGGTATTTCGAAAGCCCCGCCTGCGCCATCAGCCGGCGCGTCAGGCGAAGACTGTCGGCGGCGATACGGCGGTCCTCATCGGTGGAAAGATAGTTGGGCGCGATCTGAGGCGGCACATCCATCGCAGCTGATGTTATCCTTACCGTACCGCGCGACGAAGGACGCAAATTGCACGGGCTGACGGTAATGGCGGGAAACCGGTGCAATGGCGTCCCGAAACGGTCCAGCGACAAAGGCTGGATATGAAATTGGATATTGGCGCGCTCCTGCGACGGATCGGACCGGGTGATGACGCACAATTGCGATGCCGCCATGGTCATGGGCCCTCGCCGCAGCAGCGCATACTGCAGGCCCATCAATGGCCGGCCCAGCAGGGAATAATAGACCTCGTTCAGGGTTTTCACCCCGCTGACCCGGTACATGGCGCGCAACTGCAGATGGTCCTGCAAATTTCGGCCGACGCCTTCCAGGGCATGCAGGACAGGAATGCCCGCCTCATTCAGCCAACTGCCCGGGCCGATACCGGAACGCTGCAACAGCTGCACCGAACCGATAGCGCCTGCCGTCAATATGACTTCGCCTTTGGCTCGCGCCTCGAACAGCTGATCGCCCTGGCGGTAGCGCACACCCACGGCCCGTTTGCCGTCAAAGATCACCCGCTCCGCCTGCACATCCGTCACCAGCCGCAGGTTGGGCCGGTGCAAAACCGGCTTCAGGAAGCCGCGCGCCGCCGACCAGCGCCGGCCACGCTTCTGGTTGACGTGGAAATAATAGCTGCCTTCATTGTCGCCGGTATTGGGGTCCGCCGACCGCGGAATGCCGATCTCTTCCGCCGCATCGATGATGCTGTCCAAGATCTCCCAGCGCACCCGTGGCAGTTCCACCGAAAGCTCGCCATCGGCGCGATGATGCTCGGTATCGCCCAGGAAATGCCGGTCCAGCTGCCGGAACACCGGCTTCACCTCGTCCCAGCCCCAGCCGGTCAGGCCCAATTGCCGCCAGTGATCGTAATCCCCCGCCTGGCCGCGCATGGACAGCATGGCATTGATGGAGGAAGAACCGCCAATCGCCTTGCCACGCGGATAGTTGAGCTTGCGGCCGTTCAGGCCGGGATCGGACAGCGTCTCGAACATCCAGTCGCTGCGGGGATTGCCGATCAGGAAAAGATAGCCGACCGGGATGTGGAACCAGATCCAGTCGTCATGCCCGCCGGCTTCCAGCAGCAACACGCGCTTGGTGGGATCGGCGGATAGGCGATTGGCCAGCACGCAACCGGCAGAGCCTGCGCCAACCACAATATAGTCGTAGTCGCCATCAAGCATCAGCCCGCACCAAACCTACCTGGAATAAGGCCGATGCAGCTTGACCTCAGGATTCAGCTCGACACCAAAGCCCGGTTTGTCGAGAGCCGAGAGTTTGATGCGGCCCTTTTCCGGCACCGGTTCACCCAGCAATTGCGGCGAGAACATCGGCACCACCTTATCGGCCTTGGGGGCCATCATCAGGAATTCCGCAAACGGGCTGTTATGGCGGGTGATCACGAAATGATAGGAATAGACCGATGAGCCGTGCGGCACCATCAGCTTGCCATGGGCATCCGCCAAATTCGCGATCTTGATCAGCTCTGTGACGCCGCCGCACCAACCCACATCGGGCTGGATGATGTCGCAGCAGTCCATCTCCAGCAGCATGCGAAAACCCCAGCGGGTGGCATCATGCTCGCCGGTGGTCACCAGCATGCCGGGCGGCACAGATTTTTTCAGGTCGCGATAGCCCCAATAGTCGTCAGGCGAGAGCGCTTCCTCGATCCATTTGAGGCCCGACTGTTCCCAGGCCTTGTTGGCCAGTTTGGTGGCGTAGTTCAGATCCAGCGCCATCCAGCAATCCAGCATCAGCCAGAAATCGGTTCCCACGCGCTGGCGCATGCTGGCGATTTCGGCCAGCGCCTTGTTGAGCCCCTCTTCGCCTTCGGCCGGACCGTGATGTAACGGCATCTTGCCGCCGATAAAGCCCATCTGCTTGGCAAGGTCGGGACGCGCGCCGGTGGCATAAAAGGTCAGTTCGTCACGCACCGCTCCGCCCAGCATCTGGTGCACCGGTTCGCCGCGCAGCCGGCCCAAAAGATCCCACAGCGCCAGATCGACGCCGGAGATGGCGTTGATCACCAATCCCTTGCGGCCATAATACTGGGTGGAGAAATACATCTGGTCCCAGATCTTTTCGACCTCGGCCGGATCGCGCCCTTCCAGAAAGCGCGCCAGATGCTTTTCCACGATATAGCAGGCGGGCTCGCCGCCAGTGGTCACCGCGAAACCGGTGACGCCATTCTCCGCCTCGATCTCCACCACCAGGGTGCCCAGCACATTGATGCCGAAGCTCTGCCGCGACTGGCGGTATTCGGGATAGCGCGACATGGGGGTGGCAATATGATCGTCGATCCAGTGGCCACTGCCCTGGTCGTGATAGTCAGCCCCGCCTCCGCGCACCACAGAAGCGCGCACCTGCCGGATCTTGGGAAATGCCACGGAACCGCCTCCACCACCTATTGTTTGGCGGCACCGTAGCGCCCCAAAAACTGGGAGGAAAGGTGTCCGTGCTGGGACAAAAGTGCTGCCCTCTCACGGAACGACAGACGGGAGGCCCGCGTTATATATCCGTGAGGCGTTGATCATGGATCAACAAATCACGTAGAGCGGCGAGGACGGGCGAAAGTCCAGTTCCCCGCCGCTTTTGTTTTGGGCTTGCTGGAGCGCAACCGGGCGAAGCCCGAAAGTGGCGCGACCATCAAAAAGCTAGTGCAGGGTCACGCCGTCCGTGGGCTTGGGAACCGGCCGGGGCCAGGACGTCCAGCGCTTATCCTGGCTGATATCGCCCTGCGGCGCATCCCAGGCCAGGCTTTCCAGTCCATTCAGATCATAGACGATCTTGCCGTCCCTGAGCGTGAGTTCGGCGACCAGTTTCTGGGTGCCTTCCACCCTTGTATTGACCATGTCGGTAAAGCCGAAACGGCCTTTCTGGAGGCTGAGAACCGCGACGTCGGCCACGCTGCCCACCGAAAGATTGCCAAGATCGTCGCGGCGAATTTCATGCGCCGGATGCGCCGTCATGTCGGCTATGACTTCCTGCAGGGTCAGGCCGATGGCCATGAACTTGCTGGCGACATTGAGAATGTCCTTGGTGGCGCTGTTCATGGCGTCGACATGCAGGTCGGTGGAGATGGAATCCGGCTTGAAGCCCTGCTTGATCATGGGGATCGCCAGCGAGAATTTGAAGCTGCCGCCGCCGGTGCCGGTATCGAAATAAATTCCCCGCGCCCGTCCATCAATGAAAGCCTTGCTGGGGCCGAGCGTCTTGGGATCCTGTTCCTGACGCAGACCGGAATACATATGGGTATAAATGTCGCCAGGGCGCAGCTTGTTGTTCAGCAGCTGATACAGCGGCCGGGTGGGCCGGTCGGCGCCGAAATCCACCATCACCGGAATATTGGCCTTGGTGCCGGCGATCACCGCCTGCTCGTTCGGGGTCCATTCCGGACCGTTGAAATGGGCAGATTTCACGCCAATGATCAGACCGGGATAGCGCAGGGCCATCTTGGCGGTCGCCTCGCCGTCCATGTCGAAGGTGTTGTTCTCATACTTGCCGCCGCGCATGCCGGAGCCGACGATGTTGAGCATCGCCAGGATGCGCGTCTTGGACCGGTCGATGATGCGGTCCTTGAAATCTTCGAAATTGCGCCAGCCGGCGCAACCCGCATCGATCACGGTGGTGACGCCGGTACGGAAGGAAAATCCATCAGGGCGCACGCTGAGATCCCCGGCATAGGAGCCGCGCTCACCGGTACCGGTATAGTTATGGGTGTGCAGATCGATCAGGCCGGGAGCGACGTACAATCCCTTCACATCGATGGTCTTGATGGCATCGGCAGGTTTCAGATTGGGCGCAACCTGCGCGATCTTGCCATCCTTGATGGCGACATCCATCACGGCATCGATATGGTTCTTGGCGTCAATGACATGCCCGCCTCGCAACAGCAGGTCATAAGCCGGCAGCGGTTGTGCCGCGGCGCTGGACGCCACGAGTACCAGGGCGCTGCAGGCCAGCAGCTTCTTCAAGATGCTCATGCCTTGGTCGCCGTCCAGGTGGCGGGACCATATTCGCCCATATTCACATTGCCTGATGCGGTGTTGCCGCGCACCGAGCCTTCAAAGGTCCAGTGAATGCCATTGCCCGGCACTTCCATATTGCTTCGCAAGGTCAGCTGATCGCCATGAATCGAACCTTGCAAATCGGCCTCGTAAATCTCGCCCTTATGCTCGCCGGTCAGAGCATTGCCATTTTGCTTCAGGATAAAAACCTGCTCACCCGTGCCGCAGGAATAGTGAATGGTGACCGCCCAGTTACCGGTCATCGCCGCCGGCGTACCACCCGGCACCACCGGATTGGGATTGCTGCCTGGATTGCTGAGCACCTTGAATATCGCATCGGCCAAGACGCGGTCTTCGCCGGGATCCATCATATAAGGCATCAGGGTGATGCTGCTGGCCATCTTTCCAGCACAGTGGGATCCGAAGCTTGGAATTCACGTGACTTGAAGTCGCGG
>JADMIO011197764.1_pt1 | contig 28984 bp, 21 predicted proteins | sample 8958161 | NCBI WGS metagenome assembly JADMIO01 (sample SAMN16585339, study PRJNA669376) | soil metagenome | isolation source: Crop rotation soil | place: USA: Cullars Rotation, Alabama | collected 2011 | reverse complement strand
TGGCGGGCATGGGGCTCGCGGGCTGGGCGATCTGGTGGCGCACCGCGCGGATCGAGGACGCTCTGGTCACGTTTCACGCCGGGGGAACGCTGGACGTTTCGTGGCGCACGGGGCGGGCGCTGCGCGGGCTGGTGGATCTGGTGGCGCTGGGCGGCGGCGACGGGCGCGAGCGGCACGGGACCGACGCGTTGCCTACCAGACAACACCAGCTGGAGTTCAACGGGCTCGAGCCCGGGCGCGACTACGCGCTGGTGATCAAGAGCGGCTCGGACGCGTGGAGCGCGCAGATCAACGTGCCGGCGCGCGCGCTGGTCGAGATGGTGCCCGGGCCGGGCGGCAACGCGGTGGTGAGCTTCGCGGACCCGGGCTACCGGCACACCTCCGCGACGCTCGCGCTGGACGGCACGGTGCTGCCGGGGCGCCGCGAGGGCGAGCGCTGGACGTGGACGCTGTCGCGGCCGCCGACCGCGCTCGAGGCGGGCACCTTCGCGGAGGTGGTGAGCGCCGAGGGCCGTCGCGAGCGCCACCGGCTGCGCACGGTCGGCGAGCTCGGCGTGGACCTGGCGGCCGCGCTCGAGCGCTTCGACCCGGGGCCGCTGGTGCAGCGCATCGTCGACGACACGCACTACGACGCGCACGCGTTCAGGCAGTCCGCGGCGTACCTGTTCGACTCGTCGGCGGGGCTCGGCGAGGAGAACCACCGGCGCACCTCGACGGGGTACTTCAAGAGCCTCGCGGACAAGGAGCTCTCGAAGCAGCCGTGGTGGTCAGAGCTCGCCGCGTTCCGCCCGCTCGCCGCGGGGTTCTTCTCGAACGCGACGCCGCTCGCGCACCGCCGGCGGCTGCACAAGCAGCTCACGCGGCTGCAGTACCTCGACGTGCTGCTGATCGGGCAGGGCGACCCGGAGGCGATGGGCATCCGCGCGCTGTCGGCGGGGTTCGTGGACGTCGCGTACACGCTGGTGCCGGCGAAGGGCGCGCCGCCCGATGACCTCCGCTACGAGCCGCTGATCCCGAGCCCGTCCGCGTGGTTCACGCAGGACTACAACCAGCAGCAGGCGCTGACCTTCTGGGTGACCACCCACGACTTCTTCGGCACGCTGTTCCCGCTCGAGGACTTCTCGAACGGGCGCAAGCTCGTCGACCGCACGTTCGCGTACCACCGGGTGGGGCCTCCGATCGCGCTGGACGCGTCGCGCGGAGCCACCGCGCACCTGCGCGTGCGCGCCGCGCTGCTGGCGGCGGATCACTTCTTCGAGGTGCGGCTGCGCGCCGAGGGGGCGGGCGTGCCGGAGGACGAGGCCGAGCTGCTGCTGCTCGCGACGCACCCCGGCACCAGCGACTGGGACGCGATCTCGATGGCGAGTCAGACCGCGCGCGTGAGCTCGGCGACGCGCGTGCCGGGCGCGAACGGGGGGCCGGAGGCTGCGGGACCTTCCGCGATACGCTGGGGCCAGATCGACGTCACGTTTCCGACCGCGCTGCTGCCTCCTCCGCCCTTTCGCGCGAGCGTGACCTACCGCAGCCCGCCCGGCATCTCGAGCAAGAAGATCAGCGGGCAGCTGCCCACGGCGTACCTCGGGACGGTGTCGCTGGCCGTCTCGAAGTGAGGCGCATGGGCGCACGGCGGACGGCGTCCCCTCGAGGATCGGGCGTGGCAGCCGACTTGCTGCTGACCCGGGGCGCAGGATCAGGAGGGGAACATGGACGAGATCCTCGGGTCGATGGTCCGCAGCTTCATCGGGACGGTCGGCGTCGGGATACTGGTGCTGGCCGGGCTGGTGTGCGGGTTCGTGTATGCCACGTTCCGGCTAGGCTAGACACCGTCGGGTGCCAGGGCTCGTCGGGGTTGTCGGGCACCCAGCAGGGCAGCGGCGTGTTGTCTCCGCGACAAGGCGGGCCGCTGTGGTGCAGCACGCAGAGGCCGCGGTAGCCGACGGGGTCGTCGGCGGGGCTCAGCCACTGGCCCAGCTCGCGGCGGCGGGTCTCCTCGTCGCAGGGCGGCGGGTAGCCGTGCTGGCGGCCGGCGCCGGCGGCGCGCTCGTGGGGCAGGCGCGGCTCGATCTCGGGGGCGTCGCGCCAGGAGTCGCGGGGCTGGTCGGGGCGGTACCAGAAGTACGCGCGCTCGGTGTGGCATTCGGGAGCCCAGTCCTCGTGCGCGAGCGCGGGCGAAGCGGCGAGCAGCGCGATCAGCGCCGCGATCATGCGGTCCACGCTGGGATGATTAACGCGCGCGCAGGGCTTCCGTCAGGCGGGCGATGCAGGCCTCGGCGCGCGCCTGGTCCCACGGGGCGCCGCCGTAGCGGAAGCTGCAGAAGAGGTCGATGAGCTCGCGCGCGGCGTTGCGGGCCGGCTCGGGCAGCAGGCGCTCGTCCACGCGCGCGGCCAGCTCGAAGGGGGTGGTCGCGTTGCCGCGGTGCACGCCGTGCGGCTCGAGGAGCGCTTCCAGGGCGGTGAGCGCGTTGATCGCCGCGCGGCGCTCCGGCGGGGCGTCGTCGTCCGCCCTCGCGCGGCGGCGCTCGCGGAACGCGATCAGCCACGCGAGCAGCGACCTCCACCTCCCCGACCCGAGCCAGGCCAGCACCAAGAGCGCGACCAGCGCCGCCACGCGCGCGAGCACGCTGCCCGAGCGCGCGAGCCACGCGCCGGCCGGGCGCAGCACCGCTTCCACGAACCGGTCCCACAGCGTGGTGATGCGCTCCTCGAGGTAGTCGAGCAGCTCGTGGAGCCACTTCGAGAGCGCGGACTCCTGCTCCTTCGCGTCCTGCGTCCAGACCGCGGGGGTCGCGTCCCACTCGGTCCAGCCCTCGCCCGGCAGGTACGCCTCGGTCCATGCGTGCGCGTCGCAGTCGCGCGCCATCAGGTAGCCGCCGAACGGGTTGCACTCGCTGGCCGCGTAGCCGGTGACGTAGCGGCACGGCACGCCGGCGAGGCGGCCCAGCAGCGTCATCGCGCTCGCGAAGTACTCGCAGTGGCCCTTGCGGGTCTTGTTGAGGAAGCGCGCGACGGGCTCCTCGCCGCGCGGGGCGCCGGGCTCGAGCGAGTACGTGCAGCGCTCGTTCAACATGTAGACCAGCGCGCCGAGCTTCTGGCGGTCGGTGGCGCCGGGGCGCTGGAGCGGCTTGTAGAGCGGGCGCACGAGCGCTTCGAACTCGGGGGTGACCTGCAGGTACAGCGCGCGCTCCTCGGCGGTGAGCGGGGCCGCGCGCGGCCGGCGGCCGTCCGGGGGCAGCCGGAAGCCCCACTCGACCAGCGGCTCGTGCGAGGTCGCCACGCCGCACGCGTCCGCGTACATCGTGGTGGTCGCGTCCACGCCTTCGGTCGCGAGCGGCGCGAACCCGATGCGGTTGTTGGGGATCACGCTGGTGACCTGCACGACCCGGGCGCCGGGGTCCGCGGGCAGCGGATCGAGCTTGCGGGTGCCCTCGCGCGCCGACGTCCAGACGCCCATGTGGTAGGTGCCGTACGCCTGCCCGCGCATGTAGAACGAGCCCTTGGCGTGGATGCGCAGCGCGATCTTAGAGGTCGTCCGGACAGACTCGACGCCGTTGAGGTCCGTGTGGGTGCCGAAGCCGCTCTGGCGCTCCGAGGTGAGGTCGACCGCCTTCTCGACCATCCAGCGTTCGAACACCGGCAGGCCCACCGCGGTGCCGGCGCCGAACGCCGCCGTGAACGCGAGCTGCCCGCCGATCAAGATGACGTCGCGGGACCGCCACGGCCGCCGCGCCGCGCGCTTTTCGCGCAGCTCGCGCTGGCGGAGCGCCAGCCACGTCATCAGCGCCGCGAGCCAGCACAGCGAGGCGAGCTGGAAGCCGGGGCTCAGCTTCGATTGCCCGGCGACCACCATCAGCGACGCGGCGGCGATGACCTGGCGGATGGAGACCGACCCGACGTAGAGCAGGCACTGCACGGCGAAGATCAGCGTCATGCGCTCGGTCAGCGGCCACGGCAGCATGAACGAGATCGCCGAGAGGCTCAATCCGATCATCCACCCGGGCACGCGGTCGCGCGCCGCCCACGCGACCACCGGCCCCGCGGCGAGGATCGCCAGCGTGGTCCCGAGCACCGCCTCCTCGCGCGTCAGAGAGAGCGCGACGGCGGACACCGCGATCAGCACCCAGCCCATGATCGCGTCCACCCTACACCTCCTCCAGGTCGCGCTCGAGGAAGGCGGGGTCGATGCGCCGCAGCAGGCGCGGGTCGGGGACGTCGCCGTCGGGATTGAGCGTGGGCGCGTCCGGGCGCACCAGCACGACCTTGATCTCGGGCACCTCGTGCAGCAGCCCGGCGTGGAAGCTCCGCGCGCCGTCGTACCAGTCGGTGGTGACCAGCACCATGCCGCTGAGGCGGTTCAGCACGCGGCACAGCGGGCCGTCGATGCGCGGGAACGACGGGCGGCGCGACGGCTCGACGCACGCGAGCAGGTCCATCACCGACTCCATCTGCGCGATGCCGCGGCCGGCCTGCAGGTAGTAGACGTCGGGGCCGGCGGCGAAGAGGTCGATGATGTATTCATTCTCTTCGAAATATCGAGTGATCGACGCGGTCGCGCTGACCGCCGCCTCGAAGTGCCCGGCCTCGCGGCGGCCGCCGCGCGTGCAGGTGTCGATCACGATCGCCACCCGGCGGTAGTACTCGGCCTGGAACTCCTTCACCACCGGCACGCCGGTGCGCGCCCACGCGGCCCAGTTCACGTGCTTGATGGGGTCGCCCGGGCGGTACTCGCGCAGCCCGATGAACTCGGTGGACTCGCCGGAGGTCGCGGCGTTCGGGATGCCGCCCGGCTGGTACACGCGCGCGGTCGAGAAGTCGACGCGGCGCACCGCGAAGTGCGGCGGGTGCACGATCACCCGCGAATGCGTGCCGTGGGTGCGGCCGCTGCGCGTGAGGCCCAGCGGGCAGGTGCGCTCGACGCGCAGGCGCGGCAGGTCGCGGATTCCACGTTTCGCGAAATGTGCAGTCAATTTCACGCGGCGCGCCTCGCCCGGCGCCAGCTGCGGCAACAGCGCGCCCATGCCGTCCTCGAGCACCGGCTTGACCCCGTGCGGCATGTCCTCCTCGCGCACCAGCAGGTCGTACAGGGGGGAGGCGGAGGCGCTGCGCACGACCACCGTGTACGCCACCTCCTGCCCCGCCGTGGCCCGCGCCGGCGCGTGCCGCTCGAGGGTCACCGGGAAACGCTGGAAGCGCGTGAGCACGAACGACGCGAAGCCGAGGCCGAACAGCAGCGACCAGTACACGTAGGTCTGCCACACGGCGAGGTCGAGGCTGAAGAAGCCGACGCCCACGCCGGCGAGCACCAGCAGGCGGCCGGCGGGGGCGAGCAGGCGGTCGCGCCAGCGGCGGTACGGCGCGTAGATGCGCTCGCTGAGCGGGTGCTCCTCGATGCGCTTGCGCAGCTCCGCGAAGTATTGACCGTCAGGCAACTGCTTACACCGGCACCGGGTGCGACTCGAGCACCTCGCGGACGATGTCCTGGGGGTTGACGCCGGCGTACTTGGCCTTGGGCTCGAGCACCAGGCGGTGGGCGAGCACCGGCACCGCGACGGCCTTCACGTCGTCGGGCATTGCGTAGTCCCGGTCCTTGTACGCGGCCCACCCTTGCGCGATGCGGAACAGCGCGAGCGAGCCGCGCGGGCTCACGCCCAGCCGCACCTGCGGGTGCTCGCGCAGCGCGCGGCCCAGGCCCACCATGTAGGCGGCGACGTCGCGCTGGACCTTCACCGCGCGGATCGCGGCGCGGGCGGCCAGCGTCTCCTCGAGCGAGGCCACGGGCTCGAGCGCGTCGTACGGGTGGCGGCCGGCCTGGGCCAGCAGCATGTCCACCTCCACCTCCGCCGCCGGGTAGCCCATCTCGACGCGCACGGCGAAGCGGTCCAGCTGGGCTTCGGGCAGCGGGTAGGTGCCGTGGAAGTCGATGGGGTTCTGGGTCGCGATGACCAGGAACGGGTCGGGCAGCTTGTGGGTGGTGCCGTCCGCGGAGACCTGGGCCTCGCTCATCGCCTCGAGCAGCGCGGACTGCGTGCGGGGCGACGCGCGGTTGATCTCGTCGGCCAGCAGCACGTTCGCGAACACGGGGCCGCGCTTGAACTCGAAGGTGCGCTCGCGCGGGTCGAACACCGCGGTGCCGGTGACGTCGGACGGCAGCAGGTCGGGGGTGAACTGCACGCGCTTGAAGTCGGCGCGGAGCGACCGCGCGAGGCTCTTCGCCAGCACGGTCTTGCCGACGCCCGGCACGTCCTCCATCAGGATGTGCCCGCCGGTCAGCATGGCGAGCACGGTGAACGCGAGCGGCTCGTCCTTGCCGAGGATCACGCGCCCGACGTTCTCGCGAACGCGCTTCATCAGCGCGCCTGGGTTGCTCACAACCGCGAGAGCTTACCTCGCGAAGCGCCGGTGGTCCACCATCAGGCAGCGATCCTGCACGACCTGGATGCCCGCGTCGCTGAAGCGCTTGGCGGCCTCGTCGTTGCGGATGCCGCTCTGGAACCAGACGGCGCGCGGCTTCTTGGCGAGGATGTCGTCGACGTGCGCGTCGATGTCGGAGGGGCGGCGGAAGACGTCCACCAGGTCGACCTCGCCGGGGATGTCGGCGACCTTGCGGTAGACCTTCTGGCCCAGGATCTGGGTGACCTCGGGGTAGTAGACGGGCACGGGGACGACCTCGAGCCCGGCCTGGGCGAGGTACTGCGCGACGTAGAAGGCGGGCTGATCCGATTGCTGCTCGGTCTTGATGCCGAGCACCGCCACGCGCTTCACGGTCGCGAGCAGCTTGCGGATGTCGTCGGGGGTCTCGAGGATGAAGTTGCAGGCGTCGTTGCTCATGCGTGCACCGCGTCGGTGACCGGCGCGGCCTCCTCGCCGTAAAGGGCCTCGAGCTGCGCGCCGTAGCGCTTCACGACCTCGCGGCGGCGCAGCTTCATCGTCGGGGTGAGCTCGGCGGAGTCCATCGTCAGGTCCTGGTCCAGCAGCACGAAGCTCTTGATGGTCTCGTAGCTGGCGAGCTCGCGGTTCTTCTCGTCGACGGCCTGCTGCACCAGCGCGCGCACCTTGGGGTGGCTCGCGAGCGGCTCGCCTTCCTTCACGGTGACGCCGTCGCGCGCGAGCCGGGCGATGGTCTCGGGCACGTTGAGCGTCAGCAGCGCGACCAGGAACTTCTTGCGGTCGCCGTAAACCATCGCCTGCGACAGGAACGGGATGGTCTTCAGCGCGTTCTCGATCTTCTGCGGCGCGATGTTCTTGCCGGCGGCGGTGATCAGCAGGTCCTTCTTGCGGTCGGTGATCTTGAGGTAGCCGTCCGCGTCGATCTCGCCGATGTCGCCGGTGAGGAACCAGTCGCCGTCGAACGACGCCGCGGTGGCCGTCGCGTCCTCGTAGTAGCCCTTCATGATGTGCGGGCCGCGCAGGCAGACCTCGCCGTCCTCGGCGATGCGCGTCTCGACGCCGGGCATCTCGATGCCCACGGAGCCCAGCCGCGCCTTGCCGCGCGGGTTGAGGTGCGTGGCGGCGGTGGTCTCGGTGAGGCCGTACCCCTCGAGGATCTCGCAGCCGATGGCCTCGAAGAACGCGGCGATGTCCCGCGAGAGCGGCGCGCCGCCCGACACGAAGAACTGCATGTTGCCGCCGAACCGCGCGCGGATCTTCGAGAGCACCATCTTGTCGGCGAGCGACAGCTCGAGCGCGAGCACGCCGCCCACCGGCTCGCCCTTGCGGCGCGCCTCGGCCACGCGTTGTCCCACGGACAACGCCCACTTGCCCAGCTTGCCCTTCACGCCGCCGGCGGCTTCCAGCTGCCCCATCACCTTCGCGTAGATCTTCTCGAACAGCCGCGGCACGCCGGCCATGAAGCTCGGCTTCACCTCGGCGAGGTTCTCGATCACCGTGTCCATGCTCACCGCGTACGCGGTCACATACCCGCTCACGATGCTGGTGATGTGGATCATCCGCGCGAAGATGTGCGCGAGCGGCAGGAACGACAGCGTGATGTCGTTGGTGCTGCGACCGATCCAGGTGCCCACGCCGTGCGCTTCGGCCACCAGGTTCCCGTGGGTCAGCACCGCCCCCTTCGGCAGCCCCGTGGTGCCGGAGGTGTAGACGATCGTCGCCACGTCGTCGCCGCTGATCGAGCGGCTGGCCTCCTCGATCATGTCGGGCCCCTGCTCCGGCGCGCTCTCGAGGAACTTCTGGAACGACGTCAGCTCCGGATCGCTGCCGTCGATCAGCACGAACGTGATCCCCGCCGGCAGCTTGTCCCGCTGCGACTTGATCTTCTCCCACAGCTTGGTGGTCTCGACGAAGCACAGCTTCACCCGCGCGTGGTTCAGGATGTACACCGAATCCTGCGCCGTCGAGGACGGATACACCGGCACGGTGATCGCGCGGTTCGCGAGGATCGCCATGTCGCACACGACCCACTCGAGCCGCGTGGCCGAGATCAGCCCGACCCGATCGCCCGGCTGCACCCCGCTGGCGGCCAGTGCGCGCGCCACGCGCTGCGCCTGCTGCCCGTAGAGCTCCCAGGTGAGGGTCTCCCAGTGGCCGCCGCTCTTGCGCATCAGCGCGGGCTCCTTGCCGTGATCGCGAATGCGACCCTGGAAAGCGACGAGGACATTGGCCATCGGGGGCGTGTACGGACTGCGCGGACCCGGCTTGGTCATCTTGGTAAAACTCCTCGAGGGACGGGTTGAAAGGCGGACAGGATAAACCATGACGCCCCTCGAGCGAAAGGGGGAGGCCGCGGAAGATTCCGCCCGCTGACTCGATCTGGAGAGCCCCTGCCCGGTTATGAGTCACCCGCGCGCCGGGCAATCGAGACGCCCCGCGCGATCCGGCGGCCCACTCGTTCTTCGCGGAGCCCCTCGCAGAGCGGTTTCCACGGGGCACACGCGATCACTCCGGTCACGCGTGGCACTCGACGTGCTTGTCGACGCCGCGTGGCGGTCCCGTCGTTCGATCGGAGGTCCCTGATGCGTCGACTCGAGGTCCGAAGGTCCGGCTCGAAGCTCCTGCGTGCGTTGATGCTGCTGCTGGCCGTCCAGCTCAGCGTGCTGGCGTCCGGCTGCTGTTCATCCGGCGGCTGCCCCGGCTCGATGATGCTGGCGTCCGGCGACGGCTTCGGAAGTTCGATGTCCCCGTTCGACAGCTCCGTGATGGGCGGCCTCCCGGGCGCCTGCGGCGGAGGTGGCTGAGGTCAGTGATCCGACTGCCGTGAGCAGTCGATGTCTGGCCGGCCCGCAAGCCGATTCGCGACAGGGAATCTTCTGACCGCCTGCGCGTACCCCGAGCTGGGTCCAGGGGCGCAGCGCCTTGGCCGGAGGGGGGCTGGGGGAAGCGGAGGTTCCCCCAGCCGGGTGGTGGGCGCTGCTACCGTGCTGCGGCGTTCAGGGGCGGCAGGCGGTCGATGCGGTTTTCGCTGAGGGTGTACAGGAAGCGGCGGATGCGGTCCACGATGGACACGTCGACCTCGACGCGGTCGGAGTCCAGGACCTTGGTGCACGCGATCTGGGCGGGGACCGGGGTGGGCTCGTGGTCGGAGACCCACGTCAGCACGGTCTCTTCGGCCTGGCGGCGGAGGCGGTCCAGGTGGGCCGGGGAGCTGTTCACGTAACCGTGGGCCAGCCACATGCTGGCCATATAGGATTCTCGCAACATGGAGAAATCCTCCTTCGTTGCTATGATCGCTGGGTTAGCGATGTCGTTAGTTCATTCCTCCCGAATTCTCGAAGTTCGTACTCTCTACGGGTAGAAGGTGACAGTATACAGGAGAATTGACGGGGTGTCAACCCGGGGTGGTCAGAAAAGCGGCTCTGGATGGGGTTTTTACTCAGTTCTCTTCGAGGTTCTGCACGGGGTTTGCGTCGGTATCCGCGCCGGCGAGCCAGTCGGTGGCCTTGCGCACGGATGCGCGCTCTTTCTCCTGGGCTTCCATCTTCGCGAGCACGATCTTCAGCTTGTCCTCGGGGATATCCCCGTCCGCGGCGGCCTTCTGTAAAGTTTTGATGAAAAGTTCGCCGGCTTCCTTCATTTGTTTTCGAATCGACGGGATCAGATCGTAGCGGCGGGCCTCGCGCGCGATGAGCTCGAAGGAGCGCAGGATCTGCATGCGCGCGACCAGGTGCTCGGGGTCGCAGTTCGCGAGCGCGGCCTCCATGATCTTGATCGCCTCGTCGTACTGCTTGTGCAGCAGCGCCTCGCGCGCGCGGGCGATCTCCAGCCGATAACCCGGCTGGCAGCGGTCCAGCGCCATCAGCGACAGGATCGCGTCCGAGCGGATCCCCTTCGCGGCCAGCGCCACCTTCATCGCGGCCTTCACCTCTTCCAGCGTCGGCGGCTTCGGCATGAAATCCGCGAGCGGAGCCGCCGCAGCCGGGCCGCCGAACGACACCTCGCGCGACGGGCCCGGGCCGAACTCCACGTGAACGGCCGGCGCGGACGGCTTCGCGCTCGCGGGCGGCAGTCCCGCTTGATTGCCCGGTACTCGCCCCGAGCCGCTCGCGGAGACGATGATCGCGAGCACCACCGCCATCAGCCCCGCCGCCCCGACCAGCTGCAGGTTCTCGAAGCCCGGCGCCGGCCGCTCGGTGCGCGGCAGCACCCGACGGTTCGCGGTGCTCGAGCGCGCCGACGGCACGCGCGGCAGCGTGCGGCCGGTGTGCATCGGGGTCGCGACCACCGGCGCATCCTCGCGGAAGTGGACCTTCAGGACCTCCGCGTCCAGACCCCTCGCCTCCACCAGCGCGGAACCCAGCTCTCGCACCAGCGGGCGGTCGTTCACCGCGGCGCGCTGGTAATACCCGGCGAGCACCGGCAGCGTGGCCTCGCTGCCCCACGCGCGCACCAGGCGCATCAACGGCTCCACCAGCCCGGGATCGCCGCCCAGCGCGAGCACCGTCAGCGCGAGCTCGAGCCCCGCCGGGTCGCCGCGCCGCTCCAGCAGCTCGAGCCCGTGCTTCACCGCCCACGGGTGCGCGGTCTCGAGCAGCGCACGGATGCCCGCGACCGCGGCCTCCGGCGCCAGCTTCTCCAGGCACTCCACCGCCTTGCGCGACACCTCCGGATCCCGGTCGCGCACCAGGAACGCGATCGCCTCGCTCGCGTCCTCCGTCCCCACCTTGCCGAGCGCCTCCACCGCCGCCAGCCGGATCTTGCGGTCCTTCGAGTGCGTGAACGGCTGCGCGAGCTCCGCCGCGTCGGGCAACCGCTGCGCCGCCGCCTCCTCCAGCAGGAACGCGACCGAGATCGGGTCCTTCTCCTTCAGCAGCACGTCGCGCAGCACGTCCGGCGTCAGCTGCCCGGCGTTCTTCATGTCCAGCAGCTGCCCCATCGACGAGAACGAACCCCACACCCCGGAGATGGAGGTCTTGTCCAGCGTCTGCGTGTTCACGAACCCCTCGGTGAGCCGCCGGATGCACCGCTCGAGGTGGCGCTGCTTGTCGCCCTCGCCGATCTGCGCGAGGATGCGCTCGAGCGCCACCACGTCCCCCGCGAGCTCCTTGACCAGCGCGTCCGCCGCGCTCTCGTACAGCTTCGGCTGCGACTCGCGCAGCAGGTACTCGCGCAGCAGCTCGCCGCGCTCCGGGATCAGCACCGCCTGCAGCGCGTAGAGCCCCGCGGCGCGCTCCGCGGTGGTCTCGGACGCGAGCATCTGCCGCAGGTGCGTCACGAACGGCTCGCGCTGGAAGCCGGTGCTGGCCGCGATCGCCGCGGCGCGCACGCGCGGGTCCGGGTCCGCCAGGCACGCGATCGCCGCCGACACGTCCTGCGCGCCGCCCAGGAGCTCGAGCGCGTCGACCGCGTTCGCGCGCACGCGGGCGTCCGGGTCCTTCGCGAGCTCCTTCAGCAGCGGCGCCGCGCGCTCGTCGCCCACCATCCCCAGCGCGGACAGCAGCCCGGCGCGCACGAACGGCGCCTTCTCCACGCGCAGCCGCTCGGTCAGCGCCTCCGCCGTCGCCGTCACGCCGCACGAGAGCGCCACGTCCAGCACCCGCTCCAGCGCCTGCCGCGCGGTCTCCGGCGACTGCGCGAGCTGCTCCTCGAACTGCCCCAGCACCGCCGGCGAGCCCGCGCGCGGCGCCACCGCGTTCAGCAGCGCCCGCCCCGCCTCGCGCGCGCTGCGCCGCACGCCCGGATCGTCGTCGTGCAGCAGCGCGCGCAGCTGCGGCAACAGCGACGGGTCCTTGCGCCCGGCCAGCTTCTTCGCCGCGTCCTGCCGCACGGACGGCGACTCGTGGCGCATGTCGAACATCAGCTTCTCGAGCTCCGGATCCGGCGCGGCGGGCTCGGGCGCGCTCTCGTTCGCGTACGTCTTCGGCAGCGCGGCCGCCGCCTCCGGCATCACCTCCGCCAGCTCCTCGAGCGCCTGACGCGCGCGCGTCGCCACCTGCGCGTCCTCGTGCTTCAAGAGGTCCGCCAGCACCTGCACGGTCGCGGGCGAGCCGATGGTGGTCGCGGCCCAGATCGCCGAGCGCGCGTGCAGCGGGGACATGCCGCCGGCCATCTCGCGCAGCACCGGCAGCACGTCGACGTTCGGAGCGCCGTGCAGCGCGACCACCGCGTTGGCGCGCACGCGGTTGTTCGGATCGGTGAGATATTTCGTGAGCAATGGAACCTTGCGCACCCGCGACAGCAGCCCGATGGCCTCGACGCAGTTCGCGCGCAGCCGCGCGTCCTCGCTGGTGAGGAGGTGACGCAGCCACCGCACGTCGTCGCCGGTGCCGAGCAGCCCGACCGCGGAGACCAGCGTGGCGAGCACGCGCGGATCGGGCTCGACCTCGCGGGCGGCGCGGAGCGCGTCGATGAGGTCCTCGCGGCCGGCGCGGACCGCCTGGCGGACGGCCGCGAGGCGCTCCTCCGGCGACGGCGACTTCAGGCGCGCCTCGATCGGCTGCTGCACGGGCGACGCGGTGGACACCAGCCAGGCGGTCGCGGAGGTCGCCACCGGAGCCGCCGCCTCGCGCTGCCGGGCCAGCAGCTGCGTCGCGCGCGTCGAGCCGGCGCGCGCCATGTGCTGCAACGACCCGAGCGCCATCTGCGCGACCCCGGTCCGCTCGTCGCCGAGCCGCTCGCGCAGCCGCGGCAGCGCGGAGTCCTCGGCGAAGTAGCGCAGCACGAACGCGGCCGAGCGCACCGACATCTCCTGCACGTCCGCGAGCATCGCATCGACGCACGCGAGCACCGCCTCCGGGTCCTGCGCCTGCACCGCGCGCGCGGCGACCGCCCTCACCCGGTGGTGCTGATCCTGCAAGAGCGGCAGCAGGTGCTCGAGCACGCGCGGGTCGCCGGTGGCCTCGAGCGCCTCGACGGCGGTCGCGCGCAGCCGCGGGTCCTCGGCGGACAGGAACGGGTAGATGTGCGGGATCGCCTGCGGCCCGGCCACCGCGGCCAGCGCGAGCAGCGCCGACGCGCGCACGAAGGCCTCCGGCTCGGTGTCCAGCACGCGCACCAGCAGGTCCGCGGCCTTGGGCTCGAGCTTCAGCGCCAGCGCGCGCACGGCCTTCACGCGCAGCCCGGGCTCGGGGGCGGCGAGCAGCGCTTCGAGGCGCTCCAGCGGCGCCTCCGCGCTCTGCCCGGCCTCGCCGCCGAACAGCTCCTTCGCCGCGACGCGCAGGATGCGCCGCGCCTCCAGCCGCACCGACACCGACGGGTCCGTGACCGCCACCCGCCGCAGCGGCCGCACGATCGACACCGCCGGGAACCGCTCGAGCGCCAGCAGCGCCGCCTGGCGGACCTGCTCGAGCGGGTTCTCGAGGTCCGCCAGCAGCTGCGAGAGCGCCGGCCGCTGATCGGAGGTCGTCACCCGCTACGGCCCCGGGTCGGCGGAGGTGACCTCCCCGCCCGCCTCGACGGTCCACGCGTCCGGCATCCCGCCCACCGTGTCCGCCGCGTACTTCAGCTGCACGGTCGCCGAGTCGTCGATGCCGGTCTTGTTCAATAACCCGGTGATCAACGACCCGCTGATCTGCAGCGTGCCGCTCTTCGGCTTCACGCCGCTCTCGGACAGCACCGTGCCCTCGAACCGCGTGCCCAGCACCAGCGGCGGCACCTTGGTCGGCGTGACCAGCGCGGGCGCCACGCGGTGCACCAGCGTCAGCCGGCTGTTCGCGTCGGCCGCGGTGATGGTCCCGGACAGCTCGGCCGGCGCGCTCGCGTCGGTGGTCGTCACCACCAGGATGCCGCGTCCCTTGTACACGAAGTTCGCGGCGGTCTTCGCGGTCTTCACGAACACCGCGCCGCGCAGCTCCACCGACCCCCCGCGGGTCTCCGCCGCCAGCCACTCGTCCACCGTGTCGTAGCGCCGCGTCGCCGACTCTTCCCAGTCGCGCATCTTCAGCGGGAACGTCCCGCGCGGATACTTGGCCTTCAAATCGGTTTTCTGCGCCTCGGTCAGCGCCGGCGGCATCGTCCCGCCATACGGCCCGAACGCTCCTTGCGGCCGCGGCTTCCCCTCCGACCGCACCTCCGGGATCCCCTTCACGCCGTCCGCGTCCGCGAGCAGCGCCTGCAGCGCCTGCCCCGGATCGCCCGCGCCCTTCGCCGCCGTGTAGCGCAGGAACTGCTTCGCCATGTCCACCGCGAGGAAGTCGCGCACCACCTTCGCCTTGGTGCCGTCCGGCGCGTCGGCCCCCGCGGCCCAGCTGCCGTCGACCGCCCCGATGTTCGGCTGCCCGTTCTTCACCAGCAGCGCCGACAGGATCTGCTGCGTGGTCTGGCCGCCGTTGTCGGGCGTCTTCAGCCCGTCCTTCATCGCCGCCTTCACCGCCGCGGTCGCGGGGCCCGTGGTCCAGAAGCTCGCGTCGTGCCAGTACGACCCGAACGGCGCGATGATCCCCTCCTTCGCCGAGAGCCGCGACTGCAGCGTGCCCGGGTCGATCGTCGCCGGCGCGTCGAAGCTCATCTTCGCCTCGACCTTGTACCGCCGCAGCATGAACTTGATCGAGTCGTCGAGCCCCAGCTGCGACATGATCTGCCCCACCAGCGAGTCGCGGTTGTCCTGCGCGACGTCGCCCTTCTTCTTGTTGCAGAACGGCGGCTTGACCTTGTCGTCCTTCTCGTCCCAGTTCGCGAGCCACTGGTCGAACAGGTACTTGCCCAGCTCCGAGACCGGGATCGCGAGGTAGGTCTTGCTCTCGACCACCGCGAGCCCGTACAGACCCACGACGCCGACGTTGTCCGCGTCGGTCTGGCCGCTGCGCGGGATCGGCTCCATCACCACCACGTCGCCCTCGTTGGTGGCGCCGCCCTTGCCCTTGGTCGGCGTGCCTCCGCCGGCCGGCACCGTCACCCCGCCCTTGAAGCTGTTCGCCACCGTGGAGCCCGGCGGCGTCAGCGCCAGCGTGAACTTGTGTTGTCCCGCAGGCAAGAGCCCGTAGTAGTACGCCAGCGGCGGATAGTACGCCGCCGGATCCACGTCGATGGAGTCGAAGGTCGTCGCGTCGGTCTCGAGCCCCTTCGCCATCATCGCCGATAACCCGGTCATCTCGTACTTGAACGAGGGGAACGGGACGTCCTTGTCGACGTCGATGCCGAAGCACACGTCCTTGATGTTGAGGTGGAAGGTGCGCGCCTTGGTCTCCAGCGTGGACTTCGACCCTTCGGCGCCCGCCCGGCGCGGGTTCATCTCCTTCTTGGTGGTGCCCACCAGCGCGTTGTCCACGCCGGGCAGCCCGCCGGGCGTGGCACCCGCCGCGTTGTCCGGGTGCTGCATCTCGCGCGGGCCGGGCACCGTCGCGAGCCCGGTCACGTACACGTTGTCCGGATAACCGGCGAGCGTGCCCGGCCCGGTCCCGTTCGGCGCGTCGTCGCCCAGGTGCCGCTTGTCCATCGGCGCCGGCAGCGGCTTCGCGTCCTCGCTCATGTAGACCAGCGGCCCGCGCACCATCACGCGCCCGTCCTCGGCGTTGATGGTGAGCGCCCCGCCGCGCTGCAGGTCGTTCACCGCGAAGTCCGGCGAGTGAGGAGGCAGGTAGCTCATCAGCGCGTGGTAGCGCCCCGGCGGCGTGGTGTCGGTGATCTCGAGCTCCTGCCCGCGCAGGTACTTCTGGCTGAACGCGAACGGCCCCGCGCCGTTGGCATCGATCGATACTTCGACGTTCAACGAACCGCGCAGGTCCCACGGCTCCGGGTCCTTCGCGTCGTCCGGGAACAGCACGTCCTTGTAGATCAGCTCCTTGAAGCCGCCGCCGGCCAGCACGCGGAACGGGCCGACCGTCGCCTTCGCGTCCTTGAGCGTCACCATCCCGGACTTGTCGGCCTGCGCCTTCGTCACCTTCAGATCCGCCAGGACATTCGACAGATCCTGGGTGAGGCCGATCCGCCCGGACGACGCCGAGCCTTTCGCGCCGTCGAGCGCGGTCAGCAGCCCCTTGATCCACGCCGGCGCGTTGCCGCCGGTGCCGGTCTGCGCCTGGTTGATGCGCGCCGCGATCTCGTCCGCGGCGAGGTCCGCGATGGCCGCCGCCTGCGTGGTGCGCATCAGCCGCCCTTGTTGTTTGTAATCTGACGAACTGACGAACTGGAAGGCCATCACCATCGAGGCCAGCAGCAGCCCGCACACCACCACCACGGGCAGCACGAACGCGGCGCGGTCCTTCATTGCAGCGCTCCTCGGGCCAGCTCGAGGACCCGGTTGCGGCACCACAGCTTGGTCACGACCTTCGTGATCGACGAGCCCTCGATCGCCTTGTCTCCCGAGACCTCCCCCGCCGCCAGCTCGACCAGCACGCACGCCGGCGTCGCGCCCGGCTGGTGGCCCCCGCTGGCGATGGCGAGCTTCCAGTGCGGCGCGTTCGCGGCGGCCCCCGCGACCGGCGTCGCCGCCATCGGCCACACCGCGAACTTCGCGATGCCTTCCTTCACCAGCGTGACCGGGCCGCTCGACCCCCCTGAGCCGCCCTGCGCGGTCACCGTGCGCACCACGTCCTTGAGCTTGCCGGCGCCCGACAGCTTCCACTCGACCTTGCGCAGGCCCGTCCCCGACATCCCTTTCTCGGCGCGCGACGAGTGGATCACGAACGTGAGCGCGCCGGACGCGAGGTCCACCTTGTCGCCGGTTCCCTCGAAGTTCACGATCTCGGCGACGTCCTCGGTCAGGAGCTCGAGCGCCACGCGCATGTCGGTGGTGGAGCCCGACGTGCGCCGGCCCAGCTCGATGATGTTGGTGCCCTTCGCGAGCACCCCGATGATCGTGATCAGCACGAACGACGCGATGCCGCCGAACAGCATCATCTCGATCAGCGACATGCCACCACGCCCGGGTCTCACGGCACCGGCACCCACGGCGGACGCAGCACGCCGAACTGCAGCTCGACGGTGGTCTTGCGGCCTTGCTGGCTGGGGATCTTCGCGAGCTCCGGGTCCAGCCACGCCGCGGTCGTGCGCGCCGCGTGCAGCCGCGGCACGTCGGCGGGTGCGGCGTCGATCTCGGTGACGAGCTTCACGCGCTCCTGGTCCGCCGAGTAATCCGGCAGCCCGCCCGGATCGGTGAACACCGTCCCCGGAATGCCCTGCATCGGGCTGCCCTTCAGCGGCCGCGCGTCCGCGTGCGCCACCGACGCCGGCTGCGCGCCGATCCCGACCAGGAACTTCGCCTGGTACATCTCGTCGCGCGCGGCCAGCAGCGCGACGTACTCGAAGCGCGAGCGCTGCTCGGTGTCGCGCTCCTGGAACAACAGCCCCAGCATCGGCACCGTGATGGCGGCGCACACCATCACCGCGATCATGATCTCGACCGCCGAAACCCCCCGGGTGCGCATTTCGCTCTGAAGTATAGCGAGGGCTAGGGGATCATGCCGTTCGCTCTCAGGAATTCCGCGACCTGCGGGTTGCCCTTCTGGATGGGGGGGAGGTAGGGCCGCACCTTGCTGCGCGTCCACCACGCCGGGCCGTCGCCAGGCTTCGTGAAGTGGTACTCGTACAGCGTCATCCGCAGCCAGCGCGGCGGGTGATCGGGGAACGGGTCGTCGCGCAGCAGCGAGCGCGCGCCCGGGTCGCCCTCGAGCAGCTTGGCGCCGAAGTGCACCAGCCACGGCTGATCGGGGTACACGGACATCGCCGCGAACCAGATCTGCCAGTCGAGGCGGTAGTGGTACGGCGAGATCCAGGGCGGCCGGCGCGATGGATCGCCGGGCTTCGCGTTGAACCCGTACTCGCGCCACTCCGCGTCGTCCGTGGGCAGCGGCGCGTCCGTCCCCTCGATGATCACCTCGTCGCGCACGCGGCCCACCGAGCCGAACGCGCCGTACGTGTTCACCAGGTGAAAGCGGTCGAACGAGGTGTTCATGATCTGGCCGCGCGAGAGCATGTTGCGCACCGGGCCGATGGACAGGTACGCGACCAGCACGCACACCAGCGCGGTGATCGCCCGGTGCACGCGCCCGGGCTTCTCATCCGCCGTTCCCGGCGTGCCGAAGCGCGCCAGCAGCCGGTCGTCGAAGCACGGGATGCAGATCGCGAGCGTGAGCCAGTTCAGGAACGACAGGTTCCCGCTGACGATCAGGATCACCTGGAACAGCGCCTGGAACCCGCCCGCCACGTGGCGCAGGCGGCGCGGCGCGAACAGGAACCACGGCACGACCAGCTCGACGAAGTGGTTGAACGCGACGCCGGCCTGATGGAACCACAGCGGCGCGTTGTGCAGCAGCCAGCTGAACGGGTTCGGCACCGGCTGGGTCTCGTAGTGGTACGCGAGGCACGTCAGATCGCGCCAGCACGGATCGCCGCGGATCTTGATCAGCCCGGCCCCGAAGATCACGCGGAACAGCATCCACCGGTACAAGAGCATCACGGCGGGGGAGGTCGGGCGCGCGCACGCGAAGATCGCGAGGAACCCCGCCTCCAGCAGCATGATCTCCCACCCGAAGCCCCAGAACGTCTGCCCCACGTTGACCAGCGACGAGTACAGCACCCACAGCGCGGCCATCGCGCTCCAGTGGCGGAGGCCGAGCACGACCGCGATCGACAGCGCGAGCCCGGTCCCCGTCAGCGCCTGCAGGTGCGCGTCGGAGGAACCGAACCGGAACAGGGTGGGGAGGTCGAGGCCGTACTTCGCGGCGCGCTCGATATAGGGCGACATCGGCTCGAGCCCGTGCTCGCCGATCAGCGGCACCGCCTGGTTCCACGCGACCAGGAACGCGACCGCGTAGATGAAGCCGAGCGCGCGGATCAGCAGCGCGCCGGTGATGCGGTACGTCGACGGTTCGGGCTTCACGGCCGGCCCCCCCTTCGCGCGACGATCAGCAGGCACAGCGCGCTGACCGCCGAGATCAGCATGCCGAGCCGCCACCCCGGCGTGCGGAAGCGCAGCGACACGCGGTGCCGCCCCTGTGGTACGTCGACCGACAGCAGGAAACCGTCCGCCGCGTTCACCGGGACCGGCGCGCCGTCGAGCTCGGCGAGCCATCCGGGATCGTACGCTTCGATCAGCCGCAGCGGGCCCGCGCGAGCCGCGTCGCAGTCCACCTCGATGTGATCCGGATCGGGGCGCCGGTACTCGACGCGCGCCGACGGATGGCTCGCGCGCGCGTCCGGCAGCGGGACCGAGAAGATGCCCCACGCGCCGTTCGACGCGATCGTGCCGAGGTCGCGGCGCTTCGCGGAGGTGAACACGCAGACCACGCCGAGCCGCGCGAGCGCATCGGCGGGCAGCTCGGCGCCGGCGCTGAAGGCCTCCTCGTTGCGCCCGGGCGGGCTGCCGGCGAGCCGCATCACCGCGCGGTACGGCGCGGCCAGCGGCAGCGAGTCGAAGAACCCGGCATCGTCGAACGACCGGTTCTCGGGGACGAGGAGGTTGTAGTCCACCGCGATGCGCCCGTCGCCGACCATGCGCGCGAGGCCCGGATCGATGCGGCCGTAGAAGTCGGAGGCGAGCGGGCGGGTCTCGACGAACCACCGCGCGTGCGAGCCGGCGTCCAGCGCGTGGACCAGCACCAGCAGCGCGAGCGCGAGCCGCGAGCGGCGCCCGATGCGATCGGCCGCGACGCCCGAGGCCAGCGCGAGCGCGAAGGTCGTCACGTACAGCTGGCGCGCCGGGCTGCGCAGCAGCGTGACCGGGATCGACGCGGTCAGCCGCTGCACGAGCGGCAGCGCGGTCGCGAGCGCGAGCGCCCCCGCCGCGCCGGCGAACAGCCACGGCCGGCGCGGCCAGCGGCGCCGCAGCGCGCAGGCACCGATGAGCAGCGCGACCGCGAGCAGCGGCAGCCAGCCCACGTAGCACACCGTGTCCCAGAACACGCCGTCGTCGCCGCGGAACGGCGCCTCCGGGAAGCGCGGGACGGTGCCGGGCCACCCGTCGGCCCACGGGAACACGAACGCGGCGAGCCGCGAAAGCGGGAACGCGACGCTGTTTGCCGGGTTATCAACCTTCAGCGCGCGCGTGCTGCGGCCGATCAGCAGCACCATCGGCCACAGCGCGAACCCGCCGGCGCCGATGCCCGCGGCCATCGCGAGCAGCCGCGATCCGCACGCGCGGCCGTGCCTCCAGATCGCATAAGCCGACGCGGTGACCAGCGCGTAGATCGGCAGCTGCGGGTGCCCGCCCAGGAACGCGGCGCCCGCCGCCAGGCCCAGCGCGACCAGCGACCCGGGCCCGCGCGACCGCTCCACGAGCCACATCAGCAGCGGCAGCGCGGGGTACACCTCCAGCAACGACAGGTGCCCGGCCATCACGCGGCTCGCGAAGAACCCGGCGCACGCGAACGTCCACCCCGCGACCGCCGCGCCCGCGCGCCCCATGCCGGCCGCGCGCGCGAACAGGTACGTGAACAGCGCCGCGAGCGAGGCGGCGAGTGCCACGGCGGGCCCGAACGCGTACAGCGGCCGCGCCAGCGCCAGCACCGCGAGCCGCGTCGGCACCCACGGGAACGACTGCAGGTTCGACCAGAACGGCGCGCCCAGCAGCTCCCGCGTGTACCAGCCGGACAGCCCCGCTTCGTGCGCGTACCTCAGCCGGTGCAGGTGCAGCTGGTAGTAATCGAGCCCCACCAGCCCGCAGTCCCGCGTGAACAGCTGCGCGGGCACGTAGACCGCGAGCACGCCGGCGAGCATCGCGGCGGGCCAATAGCGTTCCACCGCTGCGACAGTATCATGGTCGCATGGACAAGATCATCTGCGTCGGCAAGAACTACCGCGAGCACGCCATCGAGCTGGGCGACGCGGTGCCCGAAAAACCCGTGCTGTTCCTGAAGCCGCCCGGCATCTGCGTGCGCGTCGACGCGCCCGGCGGGATCGCGCGCGTCCCGCTGCCGCTCGATCGCGGCGTCGTCCACCACGAGTGCGAGATCGTGGTGCGCCTGGGGCGCGGCGGCTCGAACCTCACGATCGCGGACGCCGAGGAGGCCATCGACGCGGTCACGCTGGGCCTCGACATGACGCTGCGCGAGCTGCAGAACCGGCTCAAGAAGCAGGGCCACCCGTGGGAGATCGCGAAGGTCTTCGCGGGCTCCGCGATCCTGGGGCCGTGGCTCATCGGCCGCGAGGCGGACGTCGCGCGCAAGCAGAGCTTCACGCTGAAGATCGACGGCACGGCGCGCCAGACGGGGCACGAGGGCCAGATGACGCTCACGCCCGCCGAGTGCGTGGCGTACGCGAGCGAGCACTTCCCGCTGTTCCCCGGCGACGTGGTGTTCACCGGCACGCCGGCGGGCGTCGGCCCGGTGACCCGCGGCACGCACGCCGAGCTCTCGTGGGGCGAGACGCTGCTGGCCCGCGTCGAGTGGGAGTGATCAGCCGATCGTCCGGATGACCTTGCCCTCGGGGTCCCGGATCTCGCTCGGCGTGATCTCGAGCGTGAAGCCGGGCAGGTCGCGCCAGGTGTGCTCGCCGCGCACGGGCTCGAGCGCGGCGTGGATCTTGCGCGCCACCTCCTCCGTCAGCTCGATCACCAGCGCCTTGCGCTCGATGCGCCAGCCGCACGCCGGCGCGAGGTCGAACACCGCGAGGTTCTGCGGGCCGTCCACGAGGAAGCGCTTGCCGTGCAGCGTGCGGTCCGCGATCATCCGCGCCAGCGCGTCCACCGCGTACGCGCCGATCCGCAGCCGGACCGCCTCCCCCTCCTGCACCCACTCGAGCGAATCCAGCACCTGCGTGCCCAGCGACGAGCCGTCGCGCGCGATGCCCTTCTCGATCAGCTGGCGGTTCGCGGGGTCCTTCAGCAGCGAGGGGCGCGCGAGGTCGGTGACGAACCACGGGTCCCGCTTGCCCAGCAGCGACAGCACGCCGGCGGTGTTCCACGCGGCGCACGCCTCGAGCTCGGCCGCGTGCACGGGGATCGCCTGCAGGAAGTTGACGTAACCGAAGCAGCCCTCGATGCGGCCGAGCTTCGGGTCCAGCGCGAACACCACGCCGCTGAGCGCCGTGCCGCTGTCCGCGTGGATCGGGCCGTTGAGGTCCATCTGGCCGCCGGCTTCGAACGGGCTGCGGCTCTGGAAGACGTAACCGGCCAGCGCCTGCATGAGGTCGAGCGGCCAGCCGGGCGCCTTCGCCTCCTTGCCCCTCTTCAGCCGGAACGTCAGCTCGAGCCCCCAGCCGGAGCGGTCCTGGCGCCTCGACTTCTTGGCGTGCAGCTCCGAGAGCCCGTACGAGACGTAGAGCCAGTGTCTGCCGCTCGAGCTGCCGGCGTCGTCGAGCTTCAGGATGCTGATGCGCTCGAGCGGCCGCGCCCCGCCCGCGCGCATCGGCAGCGCGACGTCGAAGTGCGCCGGCTTCACGCCGGGGTACACGTGCGCGATGCGGTCCGCGATGTCCTTGCCGCCGGGTCCCGTGGTGGCCACGGCGGAGTCATATCACCGCGCGGCCTGCCGCAGCCACTGCTGCATGTCCTCGGAGCGCACCGCGCCGGCCTGCTGGAACACCACGCGGCCATTTCGAAGGATGACGAAGTTCGGAATGCCCTGCACGCCGTAGCGCTGCGCGAGCTCCGGGTGGCGCTCGGTGTCGACCTTCATCACGATCGCCTGACCGGCCATCTGCTGGGCGGTGCGCTGCACCTCCGGCGCCACCATGCGGCACGGCCCGCACCACGACGCCCAGAAGTCGACCAGCACCGGCGCGGTCGCGCCCGCCAGCACCTCCTGGAAGGTCTGCGGATCGGCCTCGATGGGCTGCGACACCGGGGGCAGCGCGGCCTTGCACGAGCCGCAGCGTCCGGTGTCGGTGAGGTGCGCGGCGGGCACGCGGTTCTTCGCCTGGCACGCTTCGCAGTTGCGGATCATCGCCCGTTCGCCTGCCTCGCCTCGGCCTCGCGCGGCCGGTCCAGGACCTCGCGCACCTTCTGCGCGAGGCCCGCCAGGGAAAATGGTTTTCGAAGTATCGAAGCGGAGTCGTGGTCGATCCCCTGCCCCTCGATCAGGCCGTCCGGATAGCCGGAGATGTAGAGCACGCGCGTGTCGGGCGCGCGGGCCTGCACCTCCTCCGCCAGCGCCCTGCCGCCCATGCGGGGCATCACCACGTCGGTCAGCACCAGGTCGAACGCGCGCTCGGGAATGCCGGCCACGCGCAGCGCGTCGACGCCGTCCTCGGCCACCGTGACCTCGTACCCCTGCGTGCGCAGCAGGTCCGCGGCCAGCGAGCGCACCAGCGGCTCGTCCTCGACCAGCAGCACGCGCTCGTGGCCGCGCGGCAGCTCGGCGGGCTCGACGACGCTCTGGGCCGGCTCGGACGCGTGCTGCCGGCGCGGCAGGTAGACCTGGAAGGTGGTCCCCTGCCCCACCACGCTCTCGACCTGGATGTAGCCGCCGCTCTGGTGCACGACGCCGTGGCAGATCGACAGGCCCAGCCCGGCGCCGCGCGAGACGTGCTTGGTGCTGAAGAACGGCTCGAAGATGCGGTTCTTGATGGAGGGGTCGATGCCCCGGCCGGTGTCGCGCACCGAGAGCCGCACGTAATCGCCCGGCGCGAGCTCGCCGCGGCCGCGGCAGAACTCCTCGTCGAGCGTGACCGCGGCGGTCTCGATGGTCAGGAGCCCGCCGTCCGGCATCGCGTCGCGCGCGTTGGCGGCGAGGTTGATCAGGAGCTGCTCGAGCTGGCACGGGTCGATCTTCACCAGAGCGTCGTCGGTGGAGGTGGCGGTCAGCACCGTGACGTCCTCGCCGACCAGGCTGCGCAGGATCGCGGCGATGGAGGTGACGCGCTCGTTGAGCTCCAATGTTTTGGGCTGCAACGTTTGCTGGCCCGCGAAGGTGAGCAGCTGGCGGATGAGGGCCGCCGCGCGCCGGCAGGTGGTGCCGATCTCGCGCACGTACGGCGCGACGCGGTGGTCGGCGGGAAGATGTCTGGCGGTCAAGTCGGAGAAGCCCAGGATGGGGGTGAGGAGGTTGTTGAAGTCGTGCGCCATGCCGGCCGCGAACTGGCCGAGCGCGGCGAGCTTCGACGACTGCACCAGCTGCTCCTGCACCTTGTAGAGCCGCTCCATCGTCTGCTCGAGCTCCTGGGTCTTGCGCTGCAGGGCGTGCTCGACGCGCATGCGGCGCGTCACGTCGCGCACGATGCCCTCGATCGCGACGAGCCCGCCGTCGGGATCGTGGAAGCGCGAGATCGACTGCTCGGTCCAGCTGATCGAGCCGTCGCGGCGCACCCAGCGCAGCAGCAGCGCCCCGCTCTGCGAGACCGGCGACTGCAGCGCCTGCAGCAGGAACGGCAGGTCCTCGGGGTGCACCAGCTTCCGGTGCAGGTCCGGGTTGCGGTAGTGCTCTTCGGCCGAGTACCCGGTGATGTGCATGACGGACGGGCTCACGTACTCGAAGCACGGGGTCGGCTTCAGGCGGAAGCGGTAGATGAAGTCCTTGGCGTTCTCGGCCATGCGGCGGAACAGGTGCTCGGAGGCCAGCAAGCGCTCGGTGGTGGCGTGCAGCTCCTCGCGGCGCCGGCGGGTCTGCACCTCGCGGCGCACCGCGAGCGGGAGCCGCACCAGCTCGTCGGTGAGCACGTAGTCGGCGGCGCCGGCCGCGACGGCCTCGAGGCCCGCGTCCTGCTGGTCGCGCGCCACCAGCGCGATCACCGGCAGCTCCGGGCCGCCCTCGCTCGCCACCGCGAGCGCCGCCGCCGGCGTGAATCCGGGTGCGCCGGTCATGCCCGCGATCACCGTGTCGAACGCGTGCTGCCGGAGGGCCGCGCGCATGAGCCCCGCGCCCATCGCGGTCTCGAGCTCGGCGTCGATGCCCGCTCGTTCGAGCGCCGCCCGGATCGGAGCCTCGTCCTCGACGCAAACGAGAAGAAGGCGCAACGAATCGCCCATGCGAATCCCCCCCGATACACTCGCTCGAACCGGACCTATAGATGAGCCCGGGCGAAAAAGGTTACGCGGGGATCACCTGTCATGACGCGGATGCGGGAATTCCCCGTCAGCGTGCCGGTTGAGCGGGGGGCTGGGGGCTGATGTCGATCGCGATGGTCTTGGTGAAGGTCTCGGCGCCGGTGGAGGTCTCGAGGGTCACGCGGATGTCGTACATCCCGGGGCGCGGCGCGGGGAACGGCGCGATGGTGTGCACGATCGTGTGGCTGTCGACGGAGGGCTGGCGCTTGCACTCGATCACGCCGGTCTTCGAGAGGGTCTCCTTGCCCAGGCGGGTCTCGACCAGCAGCAGGAAGCGGTCGATGCCGTGCATGCCGTTGACCACCAGCACGAACGAGAGCTTGAGCCCACCGGGGTTCGGGATGCGCAGGGCGCCGGCGAAGAAGCCCACCAGCGTCATCAGGCCGGAGACCTCGAGACGCACGTCCTCGCAGACGATGAAGTCTTCGACCTTCATTGGGCGCCGATGGTACCGCTCTCGGATCGGCGACGCAACCACGGGGGCGCCGCATGACCAGATAGAAGCATGAGGAACGTCGAGCTGGTGCAGATGGACCGCGTCCAGCCGCCCGCGTGGGCGCCGGGCGTCGAGGCGGCGCGCGACGCCGGGCTGGTGTGGGTCACCGACGAGCTGCCGGGCATCCGGCGCGTGAAGCGCGGCAAGGGCTTCGCGTACGTGAAGCCGGACGGCAAGCCGCTGCGCGATGCCGGCGAGTTGAAGCGCATCCGCGCGCTGGTGATCCCGCCGGCGTGGACGAACGTGTGGATCTGCCCGCTCGCGAACGGGCACATCCAGGCGATCGGCCGCGACGCGAAGGGGCGGCGGCAGTACCGCTACCACGCGAAGTTCCGCGCGGTGCGCGACGAGGACAAGTTCCACCGCCTGCTGGAGTTCGGCCGCGCGCTGCCGCGCATCCGGCGGCGCATCCGGCGCGACCTCGCGAAGCACGCGCTGCCCCGCGAGAAGGTGCTCGCGACGGTGGTGCGCCTGCTCGAGGAGACGCTGATCCGCGTGGGCAACGAGGAGTACGCCCGCGCGAACCATTCGTACGGCCTGACCACGCTGCGCGATCAGCACGTGCGCGTGAAGGGCGGCCGCATCCGCTTCCACTTCCGCGGCAAGAGCGGCAAGGTGCACGAGATGGAGGTGGCGGACCCGCGCCTCGCGCACATCGTGAAGCGCTGCCAGGACCTGCCGGGGCAGGAGCTGTTCCAGTTCGTCGACGCCGAGGGACGGCGGCACACGATCTCGTCGCACGACGTGAACGCGTACCTGCGCGAGATCGCGGGGGCGGAGTTCACCGCGAAGGATTTCCGGACGTGGGCGGGAACGGTGGCGGCCGCGTGCTTGCTGCGCGCGGCGGCCCCGTGTCTGACCCAGCGCGCGACGCGCGAGCAGGTGTCGCAGTGCATGAAGTCGGTGGCGGAGCGGCTCGGCAACACGCCCGCGGTGTGCCGCAAGTCGTACGTGCACCCGGCGGTGCTCGACGCGTTCTCGCGCGGCGAGCTGGCGCGGCTGGCAGGCACGCGGCCGGGCGAGGCGCTGGTGCTGCGGTTGTTGCGGGCGCAGCGGCGCGCGGGGCGGGGCTGCGGCGACCTCTAGGCTCGTGTCCGTGCACGTTCACGTGAACGTGCACGTGAACGTGAACGTGAACGTGAACGTGAACGTGAACGGTTACCCCGAGCCCGCGCCCGAGCCCGTGCCAGCCCGCGTACCCTTACCCGTCGAGGGTTTCGCGGGCTCGCCTGAGGGATGGGTACGCTTCGCTGGCACGGGCTCGGGCTGAGGCTCGGGGTGACCGTGTACGTGTACGTGTACGTGTACGTGCACGTGAACGTTCCCGGGTTCCTAGAGGCTTGCCAGCTGCAGGCGCTCGAAGACGGCGGGGGCTTCCCAGCGCACCTGTTCCCACCGGCTGCGCAGGCGGCTCACGATCAGCACTTGCGGGTGAGGCGCCACGCAGGCGGCGGTGAACGCGACCAGGCGTGCCACGGTGCGCGTGTCGAATCCCTCGAACGGCTCGACCAGCACGAGGGGCACGCCGGCCGGGCGGCCTGCGGTGCCGGCGCCCGCGCCCGCGGCGATCGCGGCGCGTACCGACAGCTGGGCGAGCGCGGCGTCCTCGTCCGGATCCAGGGTGGCGCCGGCGGGGGCGTGCAGCGCGAGGTCGTCCTCGAAGCGCACGCCCTTGAGGTCGGGGCGGAACGCCGTCCAGCGCGGGATCGCGCCGGAGTTCAGCGCGCGCGCGGCGGGGCCGCGGCCCAGCGTGCGCGCCGGGTCCAGCGCCGCGCGCGCTGACTCCGCCGCCGCGGCCAGCGCCTGCGCGCGGTCCAGCGATCCGGCAAGCTCGTCGCGCCGCGCGCGCAACGCCGGGCCCTCGGAGCAGAGCCGCGCCGCCGTCTCGTGCACCTCGGCGGCCAGCGCCTCCGCCTCCCCCCTCACCCGTTCGAGTTGTCTCGTGGTCAACACCAGCTCGTCGAGCAGCGCGCCGCCCGCGGGGTCGGTGCGCGCGTCGAGCGAGTGGGGATCGAGGTCGAGCTCGGCCGGCTCGGCGGCTGGCGCGAGCTCGATCGCGTGGGCGGGCGCGGTGGTGCGGCGGCGCAGGGTGCGCAGCTCGCGGCGCAGCGCGATCAGCTCGGCGCGGGCGAGCAGGCGGGTGCGGGCGCGCGGCAGCTCGTCCTCGGCGAGGCGCGCATTCTCGGCGGTCAGCGCGCGGCGGGCGGCGATCTCCTCGGCGATCGCGGCGGGGTTGCGGTCGGGGTCGGCGGCGATGCCCACGCCGGCCAGGGAGCGGCGCAGGTTCGCGAGGCGCTGGTCCAGCGCGAGGTGCTCCTCGTCGCGCTCGGCGGCGATCGAGCGCTCGAGCGCCAGCACGCGCTCGCGCCACTGGTGGCCGATCGCGGCGGCCTGGATCTCGGACCACGCGCGCTTCAGCGCCGCCGCGGGCTCGGGGGCCTCGTGCGGCAGGCCGTGCACCTCCATGAGATGGTGCGCCTCGGCCGCCAGCGGCGCGAGCTCCTCGGTGCGCAGGCGCGCCAGCTCGGCGCGCGCGGCCAGGTACGGCGCGGTGTCGCGGCGGCGCGCGAGGCGCTCGTACTCGTCGAGGTCCTTCGCGAGCGACGTCGCGCCGTCGTAGCCGTACTTGCGGCACACGTCGGCGACGCGGTGCTCGAGCACGTTCAGGCGCAGCTCCTCGAGCTCGAGCGGCGCGCGGATCTGCGTGACCATGTTCTCCAGCGCTCCGCGGCGCTGCGACACGAACGCGCCCGCGCTGGCGCAGATCGCCGCGCCGAAGACCGCCAGGACCAGGCCGGCGCCCTCGAGGGTGCCCGCGTCCACGCCGTTGATGCGTTGCCAGCCCGACAAGTGCACCGCGAGCGCGAGCCCGACGCCGCCCAGCGCCAGCAGCGCGACCAGCACGCGCAGGTGCGACTGCACCGCGCGCACGCGCTCGAGCCGCGACTGCGTGCCGGTGAGCTCGGTCGACATCTGGCGCGTGCGCGTCGCGCCCTCGGCGGTGGTCTCGAGCGACGAGGTCACCAGCGCGCGCTCCTCGGCCGACACCTCGCCCGCGCGGCCGCACAGCTCGGCCACCCGCCGCACCGCCGCGCCGGAGTCGCCGTCGCGCGCGAGCTCGGCCTCCATCGCCGCGCCCGCGTCGCCGATCGCGCGCGTGACCTCCTCGATGCGGCCGGCCAGGC
>JADMIO011418013.1_pt1 | contig 28988 bp, 20 predicted proteins | sample 8958161 | NCBI WGS metagenome assembly JADMIO01 (sample SAMN16585339, study PRJNA669376) | soil metagenome | isolation source: Crop rotation soil | place: USA: Cullars Rotation, Alabama | collected 2011 | reverse complement strand
CCACCCCGCCATGAACACCGCGAGCTCGGTCGCCGCGCCCGCGGCGAAGAAATAAAGCACCGCCGCGTCGAGATCGGCGCCGATCAGGTTCCGGCCAAACGGGATCACCGCAAGGCTCACCAGCGAAAGCGCGACCAGCACCACCGGCGCGACGAAATGCAGCACCCGATCGGCCGCCCGCGGCACGATGTCCTCCTTCGTCAGCGCCTTGATGCCATCGGCAATCGGCTGCAACAGCCCGAACCAGCCGGTGCGGTTGGGGCCGGGGCGATTCTGGATCCGTCCCAGGATCTTGCGCTCGGCCAGCGTCAGGTAGGCGAAGAGCAGGCCGAACAGGGCGAGGATGACCACGCACGCGATCAGGCTGTTGGCGAACCAGTGCCACGACTCCGGCAGCCAGCCCGTAATCGCGTCGCGCGCCACCAGCGGTGCGCGCTCCAGCCAGGGGTCGGTCGTCGCAGTGACGGCAATCATGCTGCAGGTTCGGGCGGCTTGGGCGCGGGCGCGGACCCGCCTTCGCCCTGCGGGCTGCGGCGTGGTTCGTCCGGTGGCGGTGCCACCGGCGCAGGCGCGGGTTTGGCGGGTGCGGTGGACGTGGCTGCGCCAGTCGCGCTCGCAGCCGGCGGAGCGGCGGGTTTCGCCGCGGCGGCGGCTTTGGCGGCGGCAGCCGCCTTCGCCTTTTCTTCCGCGGCTTTGCGTTCGGCGGCCAGACGTCCGTCCACCTCGGCGGCTTCCGTCGGACGAATCGAATGAAAATACTCGTTGGGCTTCGCGAGCTCCTCCCGGTTGAGCAGCAACCCGGTGAACCGGTCGGTGGCGGCGATCTCGAACACCTGGTCCATCTTGATCGCGTCGAAGGGGCAGACTTCGACGCAGATCTGGCAGCTCATGCACACGGACGTGTCGATCGCGAAGACCGCCGGATAGATCTGCGGCTTGCCGACCGCGTCGGGCTTCTTGTCCTTGCTCTTCTCGATGTAGATGCACTGCGGCGGGCACTCCTTCTCGCAGATCTGGCAGGCGACGCAGCGCAGCGTGCCCATGGGGTCGGTGGCATTCTCGCTGACGAGGAACGGGAAATTCCGAAACGCCTCCGGCAGCTGCGGCTTCACCTCCGGGTACTCGATCGTGGTATAGCGCGCCTTGTCGTGGTAACTGCCCACGAAGTTTTTCGCCGTGACCGCCAGTCCTTGGAGTATGCCGGAGCCGAGCATGGGATGATTTACGAAATACGATTTACGATTTACGATTTGCCCGGATGCAGAGCATTTGCGCCGCCGGTAACGCCTGAACCAAGGCAGTGCGCCGAGCCGGCGAATTCGCGGGAATCGTAAATCGTAAGTCGTATTTCGTAATTGAGTTCATCGGTCCACTTCCCCGAGCACGATGTCGATGCTGCCGAGGATGATCACGGAATCGGCGACCGTGTGGCCGAGGCACATGTCCTCGAGGATGGTGAGGTTGACGAACGACGGCGCCCGCACGCGGTAGCGCCACGGATTCGGGCTGCCGTCGCTGATGAGATAAAAACCGATCTCGCCCTTCGGTCCTTCGATGCGGCCGTACGCTTCGCCGGGCTTCGGCCGGAAGCCGCGGAGCTTCGCCGTCGGATGCATGATCGGGCCGCCGGGCAGCGCGGGCAATGCCTGCTGCAGGATGGAAATCGATTCGCGCATCTCGAGCACGCGAATCATGTAGCGGTCGTAGATGTCGCCGTGTTCCCCGAGCGGAACGCGGAAGTTGAAGCGCGAATAAAATCCATAGCCGTCCACCTTGCGCAGGTCGTAATCCACGCCGGTGGCGCGGAGGACGGGCCCAGTGACGCCGGCATTGATCGCGAGTTTGGCCGACAAGCGGCCGACGCCCTGCGTGCGGGCCATCACGATTTCGTTGCCGGTGAGCAGCGCCTCGTACTCGTCGAGAAACGCGCTGTAGCCATCGACCAGCTGCTGCGCCCGCGCGAGCCATTCGGGCGACGGATCCACCCGGCAGCCGCCGAAGCGCTGGTAGTTGCACATCATGCGCGAGCCGCTCAGCGACTCGAACAGGTCGAGGATCTTTTCGCGTTCGCGAAACGCGTACATCAGCGGCGTGCCGCTGCACCCGCAGTCCTGCATGAGGAAGCCCGCCAGGCAGGTGTGATTAAGCAGACGCGTCAGCTCGGCGAGGATGACGCGGACGTACTCCGCGCGCTCCGTCACCGCGAGACCGGCCAGCTTTTCGACGGCGATCGCGTACGCCCAGTTGTTCGTCATCGAACAAAAATAATCGAGCCGGTCCGTGTACGGCATTGACGAGAGATAGGTCGTATTCTCCCCGATCTTCTCGTGGTTGCGGTGCAGGTAGCCGAAAACCGGCTTGAGCTTCACGATCCGCTCGCCATCGAGCGTCGCCACCATGCGGAACACACCATGCGTCGACGGATGGTGCGGCCCCATCGAGACTTCCAGCAAGTCGCCGTGAAACTCATCGTGCACGGCTCGCACGTTCGCCCCGCCCAGCTCGGAGAGCGGGGAAACGACCGACCCGGACGGCAGAGTTGTGGCGGTATCGTCGCTCATGTTGCGGTGCTGGGGGGCGTCGCGGGCGCGGGGGCTGGCGGCGGTGCCGGATAGTGTCGCTTGGCGCTCTCGAGCACTTCGCCGTGCGGCGTCGGCTCCCACTCGTAGTCATCGGGCTCGGCGTAGTCCTTGCGCATCGGGTAATCCTTGAACCCGTCCCACATCAGGATGCGCCGGAGGTCGGGATGGCCGGCAAAATTCACCCCGTAGAGATCGAACACTTCCCGTTCTTGGAACTCGCAGCTGCGCCACACCGGCGTAAGCGAAGGCAGCGTCACCGCATCCGTCCGATTGCCCGTGCGCAGCCGCAGGATGACCGGGCCCTGTTTCTTCGCGATCGAATAAAGATGGTACACGACTTCGAGCCGGCCGGGTTCCTTCCGCGTTGTCTTCTCCTCGACGACCTTGGCCGGGCCACCGGTGGGATCGGGCACGGTCGTTTTCCTGGTCTCGACGATCTCCTTTTCGGGCCAGTCGACGCCCGTCACGTTGGAACACTGGTCGAGCTGGAGAGAGGCGTCGTCGCGAAGGAAAGCCGCGATCGCGACCGCTTGCGCGGCGTCGAGGAGCAGGGAGTGCTGCGCCGCGGGACCCGGATTCGTCACCACCGTCACCTGCGCGCCAGGAAACTGGGCCAGCAGGCGGTCGCGAATTTGTTCGGGGGTTTCCATGGCGTTCAACCTTTGCCTGTCCGCACGATCGGTGCCGGCGGCTGCCAGACGGTTTCGTTCTGCGTTGGCTGGAGGTCGTGTTCCCCGAATTCCGGGACCGGACAATCAAGGTTGGAGTCGGCCTGCAGGTGACGCGGAGCATCCGGACCCTTGATGGGCTGTCCGCGGATCTTGGCCTGCAGCTGGACGAGTCCGTGCAGCAGGGCCTCGGGTCGCGGCGGGCAGCCGGGGATGTAGATGTCGACCGGGATGAAGCGGTCGATGCCCTTGAGGACGTTGTAACCCTGCTTGAACGGTCCGCCGGAGATCGCGCAGGCGCCCATCGCGATGCAGTATTTCGGCTCAGGCATCTGGTTCCAGAGGCGCACGACCTGCGGTGCCATCTTCTTGGTCACGGTGCCGGATACGATCAGCAGGTCCGCCTGGCGCGGCGAAGGCCGGAAGACTTCCGAACCAAAGCGGGCGATATCGAACTTCGCCATCGAGGCGGCGATCATTTCGATCGCGCAGCAAGCGAGGCCGAAGTTCAGCGGCCACACCGACTTGCTGCGGCCCCAGTTATAGAGTTCCTCGAGTCCGGTCAGGAGAATGCCGTGCCGCCGCAGCTCCGCGCGCTCGGCGTCGGAAATCGGGGCGGAGGTCGGGGCGATTTCGTCCATGTCAGTGCCACTCCAGGTGTCCGCGTTGCCACGCCCAGACCAGTCCCTCCGCGAGCAGGAGGATGAAAACCAGCATCGTCACCAGCGCCGCCGTCGACAGCCCGGTGAACGCGACCGCAAACGGCAGGAGGAAAAGCACCTCGACGTCGAAAATCAGGAACAGGATCGCGTAGAGGTAATAGTGGGCCTTGAACTGGATCCACGAATCGCCGCCGGACGCGAGGCCGCACTCGTACACGTCATTCTTGGTCTCGCTCGGCTTCGCCGGCTGGAAGCACCGGAACCACAGCCGGGCCACCGTCAACAACACCAACGGGAAGGCCACCGCGACAGCCAGAAACAGGGCAAGAAACGCGTGAGGGTGAGCGCTCGCTGGACCGGGCATGTAAAAAAACAAACACCTGTCTATGCCCCCATCAATCGCCAATCCGCACTATTTTTTGGCAATAGCCGCGCGTCCATTGCGGCCAACAAAAAGCCCCTGGCCACTTGGGCCAGGGGCCATTGTGAAATCAGACAATCGGGACGAACCCGGTTACCCGATCACAAATTGTTATTCTTCTTGATGTCCTTGGCCATCATCAGGTGATGCTGCAGCGCCGGCAGGGTCTTCTGGGCGAAGGCCGCGATGTCCGCGTCGTCGCTCTTGGCTCCCTTCTCGAACAGCTTGATGGTGTCTTCGTGGTCATCGATCATTTCGTTGATGTACTTCTTGTCGAGGTCGCCACCCTTGTCGGACCACTTCTCGTTCAGCTTCTCGTCCTTCTTGCTCTCGTCCGGCAGCGTGACGCTCTTCTGGGCCGCCAAAGCCATGAGCTGGGTGTTTACGTCCGTGTGGTCCTTGACCATCTGGTTGGCGAAGTCGCGCACCTGCGCATTGGTCAACCGGCCCGCGACGGCCTGCGAAACGGCCACTTCCTTCATGCCGCCCTTGGCGGCCTTCTCGAGGAAGGAGCGATCGCTATGCTTGACCTTCGAATTATCATTGGAGCGGGGATAGTTGATATCGGTGTTCGGGTTCGCCGCCGTCGTCGAACCGCTCATCGTATCAGTGTTTTGGGCCGCCAAACCGGCGGCCAGCGTCGCGGCCAGCAGACAGGCCGAACCGCGCAGAATGGATTGGATTGTGGTTTTCATACCTAGTTTCGTAGCGCGGTACCTTTGAAAGTTTCGCGGGAAGCCGCCCGCACCGCCCATCGGGGATTTACCGAAGCAGGTTCCTTCCCATTTGACCGCCAGCCGATTGCATGACGGTCTCAATGTTCCCCACCCCGCGCATGAGCACCACGGAATCCTACGAATACACCGCGCGATATTACGACGCCGCGTATGCGGAACTCACCGCGCAGCGGGCCGACACCAAATTCTATTTTGACTTGGCCAAGGAAACCGGAGGTCCGGTGCTCGAACTCGGCTGCGGCACCGGCCGCACATTGCTGCCGATCGCACGGGCAGGTCTGGAAAGTGTGGGCCTGGATCTTTCTCCCGCGATGCTCGCGCAATTCCGCGCCAAGCCGGGCGGGGAAAGTGTCAAATTGGTGAATGACCGGATGGAGACGTTCGACCTCGGTGGACAGCTCTTTCGGCTGGTCTTCTCCGCCTTCCGCGCATTCCAGCACCTGGACACGGCCGAGCAGCAGCTGGCTTGTCTCGCCCGCGTCCGCGCACACCTCGCGCCCGGGGGCGTGTTCGCCTTCGACACGTTCAACCCGACGCTCGAACGGATGGCGTTGGCCATTGAACCCGAGGCGCTCGACCTGGACTTCAAATTCGAAGGCCGTCGCGTGCGGCGCTACGTCGGCGCAACCCGCGATCGAGCCACCCAGCTGATCTCGATCACGATGCGCTACGTTGAAGAACTCAGCGGCGGCGCGGAGAAGGAATCGATCGTCAAGATGTCCATGCGCTGGTTTTGGCGCTACGAACTCGAGCACCTGCTGCACCGCGCCGGATTCACGGACGTCACGATCTACGGGGACTTTGACCGTCGACCCATTGCGCGCGACACGCCCTCGTTTGTCGTCGTGGCGCGCTAGACCGTTCGGGTTTTCCGCACGGCCGGTCCGGTTTCTCGCAGGAAAAACGTGAGGATCACCGCCAGGCCGACGCCATAAAGCAGCGGCTGGAATCCCGCTTGGTAATGCGCCAAGACCTCGTCTCCTTCGCCGGATAGCCCGACGAGACGGGATCCGAAGACCGGACCGAGGAATGCGCTGAAGGTGAAATTGAGAAAGTTGATTACGCCGGTCGCGGTTCCGCCGAGCTCCGGTGGGTTTACTTCCTTGATCACGGTGTACGGCAGCATTGCCGCGCCCGAGGCGATGCCCATGAGGATGCCGACGGCGTGTCCGCGAAGAATCTCGGGATTTCCGAACAGCACCCAGCCCAGCATCACGAGCAGCATGATTGCGCCGCCGAGGATCACCGGCTTCCGCCGGCCGATCTTGTCGGCGATGAAACCCTGCAGCGGACAACCAATCATCCACCCCAATGGCACGGTGGCGGCGAGCATCACCGCCGCGTCATACTCGCGGCCCCGCGCCTCCTGCAGGAAGCGCACGCCCCACGTCATCGCCAGGATCGTCGTGGGGATAAACAGCAGGCCTGAGATCAAGCCGCAGATGATGGACTGCGGGTTGGCGAAGACCTTCCCGAGCGCGCGCAGGAAACTTCCCATCCCCCCCTGCCCCGGCGCCGGTGGCTTGATTTCCTCCTTGGGCAGAAGGATCAGCAAACCCACGGCGAGCACGAGGCCGCCCACTCCGGCATAAATCCAAAACTGGTTCCAGGGCAGGCCACGCGTGATCATCGGCCCGACCAGGAATTGCCCGGCCGATCCGCCGGCCATGCCGAACATTTGCGTCGCCCCGATGAACGAGGCCCCGACCGAAGCCGGGAAATTCTTCGTCACCAGATAGACGGCTCCCACCAAGCCAAACGCCCCGCCCGCGCCCTGCAGGAACCGGCCCACGTTGGCGGCGGCCACGTTGCCCATGCCAAACATGATGGCCCCAATGCCCACGAGCGCCGCGCCCACCGGGATCACCTTCTTGGCGCCAAAACGATCGAGGGTGATGCCGGCGACGAGGCTGAAGGGGGAATAGGCGTAATAGAACATCCCCACGATCGCGGAGATACCAAGCGCATCCACCGTGAAGGCCTTGGTGAGCTGCGGCATCATCACGCTCGGCGCCGACCGCAGCGCGTATTGGAAGAAATAATAGATCGCGACCAGGAGCCAGGCCCCGATTCCCGCCGCGGTGAGTTTTTTCTCCGTCGCAGACATCGTTGTTCAGTTGGCGTCGACGCCCACCGACTTGAACCGGGCGATGACCTTTTCGATCAAGTCCTTCGCCGGCGGCACGGCGTCCTTCAAGACGTAGTTCATGCCCAATTTTTCCCATTTGTAGCGGCCCATCTGGTGGAAGGGCAGGACTTCGACGCGCTGCACGTTTCCGAGCTCCGCCGCGAAATCCGCCACCTTGCCGACTTCGGCCAGGTCATCGGTGAAGCCGGGGACCACCACAAAACGAAACCAAACCGGCCGTTTTTTCGCGGCGAGCCGGCGCGCGAAAGCCTGGGGCGCCGCGTTGTCCATCCCCGTGAGCCGCTTGTGGACCTCAGGCGTCATCGCCTTCACGCCGAGCATCACCAGGTCAACGGCCGCCAGATCGTCGTCCGTCAGCCGCTCCCCTAAGGCTCCGTTCGTGTCGAGCGCCGTATGGACTCCCAGTTTCTTCACCGCCTGGAAAAGCTTCAGCACAAACCGATGCTGCATCAACGGCTCGCCCCCGCTGATCGTCAGCCCGCCCTTCATCGTGCTCAAGGCCTGACGATACTGCGTCACCACGTCCACCGCCCGCTTCAGGCTGACGGGCATGCCGTTCGTCATCTTCCAGGTGTCGGGATTGTGGCAGAAGGCGCACTTGAACTGGCAGCCCGCCACCCAGCCCACCACGCGCATGCCCGGGCCGTCGACCGCCGAGCCGGTGATGAACGAGTGGATGAAACCCCAATCGCCGCTCTCCAGCGCGCTGCGCATATCCGTCTCCCCCACCTTCTCGCCCAGCCCAACGCGGAGGTCGTACTGGCTGGCGATGAGCGGGAACTTCGGATCGGTGGCCTCGGTGAGCATGCAGTCAGGCGGCGCCGTGGAAGGTGCGATTGATTACGTCCATCTGCTGCTCCTTCGTGAGCCGAACAAAGTTCACCGCATAGCCGGAAACGCGGATCGTCAGCTGCGAGTATTTCTCCGGGTGATCCATCGCATCCACCAGCATCTCGCGATTCAGCACGTTCACATTCATGTGATAGCCCGCGGAGCCGAAGAACGCGTCCAGCACCCCAACGAGGTTGTTCTGCTGGTCCTCGGGCGTGCGGCCCAAGCCGGTCGGAACCATGCTCGTCGTCAGCGAAATGCCATCCGCGGCGTCGCGGTACGGAATTTTCGCCACCGACGCGGCCGACGCCATGATGCCGTGCGTGTCGCGGCCGTGCATCGGGTTGGCGCCCGGCGCGAACGGCTCGCCTTTGCGGCGCCCGTCCGGCGTGTTGCCGGTGCCTTTGCCGTAAACGACGTTCGACGTGATCGTGAGCACCGACTGCGTGTGGAGCGCGTTCCGATACGTCGGATGCTTCCGCAGCTTTTCCATGAACGTCGACACGACCGTCGCCGCCAGCTGGTCCACGCGATTGTCATTGTTGCCGAATTTCGGGAAATCGCCGTCGACCTGGTAGTCGACGACCAGCCCGGTTTCATCGCGGATCACCTTCACCTTCGCATGGCGGATCGCCGAAAGGCTGTCCGCGATGACCGACAGGCCCGCGACGCCGAACGCCATCGTGCGGACCGGCGCGTAATCGTGCAGCGCCATCTCGATCCGCTCGTAGGCGTACTTGTCGTGCATGTAGTGAATCACGTTCATCGCGTTCACGTACACTTCGGCGAGCCAGTCCATGATCCGGTCAAACTTCCCGGCCACGTCCTCGAAATCGAGATAGTCGCCCTGCACGGGCTCAACCTTCGGCCCGACCTGCTTGCCCGTCAGCTCGTCGCGACCGCCGTTGATGGCATAGAGCAACGCCTTCGCGAGATTCGCGCGCGCTCCGAAGAACTGCATTTGCTTGCCCATCAGCATCGGCGAAACGCAGCAGGCGATCGCACCGTCGTCGCCCCATGCGCCGCGCATCAGTGAATCGCTCTCGAACTGCAGCGCGCTCGTGTCGATCGCGACCTTCGCCGCAAACTTCCGGAAGTTCTCCGGCAGCCGCGGCGAATACCAGATTGTGAGATTCGGTTCCGGCGCCGGGCCGAGGTTGTAGAGCGTCTGCAGGAAGCGGAAGGTGCTCTTCGTTACGAGCGAACGCCCATCGTCGCCCATGCCGCCGAGCGACTCGGTCACCCACGTCGGGTCGCCGGCAAACAACTCGTCGTACTCCGGCGTCCGCAGGAAACGCACGATGCGAAGCTTGATGACGAAATCGTCGATGATCTCCTGCGCGGCGGACTCGGTGAGCTTCTTCTCCGCCAGGTCGCGCTCGAAGTAGATGTCGAGAAACGTCGAGACCCGGCCCAGCGACATCGCCGCGCCGTTCTGCTCCTTCACCGCCGCGAGGTAGCCAAAGTACAGCCATTGCACGGCCTCGCGCGCGTTCTTCGCCGGCCCGGAAATATCGAACCCATACGACTTGGCCATTTCCTGCAATTCGCCGAGCGCGCGGATCTGTTCGCTCAATTCCTCGCGGTCGCGAATGACGCTCTCCGTGGACATCGCCCGGTTCAGCGCCGCCTTCTCCGCCTCCTTTTTCTGGACCAGCCGCGCCACGCCGTAGAGCGCCACGCGCCGATAATCGCCAATTATGCGGCCGCGGCCGTACGCGTCCGGCAGGCCCGTGAGGATGTGCGAGCTGCGGCACGCGCGAATGGCCGGCGTGTAAGCATCGAAGACGCCTTCGTTGTGCGTCTTCCGGTATTTCGTGAACGCCGTGACGACGTCCGGCGGCGCCTGGTAGCCGTAAGTTTCCAGCGAGCTGAGCACCATGCGGAGTCCGCCGTTGGGCATGATCGCGCGCTTGAGCGGAGCCTCGGTCTGCAGGCCGACGATAACTTCCCTGGCCTTGTCGATGTAGCCCGGCCCGTGGGCCGTGATGGAACTCGGGATGAGTGAAACATCGAGCACGCCCTTCTTCCGCTCGACGAGGAACATTTCCTCGAGCTTTTTCCAAATTCCCTTCGTGCGCGCGGTGGCGGGAGCGAGGAATTTGCCGTCGCCGTCGTAGGGCGTGTAGTTCTGCTGCAGGAACCAGCGGACATTGATGTCGCGCTGCCAGAGACCGGCTTTGAATCCGCGCCAAGCCTCCTTCGTGTCCGGCAATGGCGGCGGCTCCTTCTTCGCTTTCGCAGGCGCGGCTTTTGGCGCGTCGGCGGCAGGGGCTGGGGCTTTGGACGGCTTGTCCGCGGCCGCTTTCGCAGGAGTTTTGGGCATGGGGATGGTTCCCGGTGACGTGTGACGGGGGCAGATTCGGGTGCGCTCGCGTCTATGCGAACGCACCCGCCGATGAATCAACTGCTCAGCAGAGCGTGAGGTTGGCCGCGAGGCCGGCTTCGCTGGTCTCCTTGTACTTGGCGCTCATGTCCTTGCCGGTGTCGGCGAGGGTCTGGATTGTCGTGTCGAGATCCACCCGGTGACGTGACGCAATCTCGTTGGTGGCGATCATGACGGCCACCCACGCTTTCACGGCGCCGAAGGCGCAGCGCTCGATGCAGGGGACCTGCACATAACCGGCGACCGGATCACAGGTCATGCCGAGGTGATGCTCGAGCGCGGACTCCGCCGCATTCTCGAGAACCTGGGGCGAGGTGTCCATGGTTTGGCAGATGTAGGCCGCGGCCATGGACGATGCGACGCCGATCTCGGACTGGCAGCCGCCCTCGGCGGCGGAGAGCGTGGCGTTGTGCTTGCAGAGGTAGCCGACCGCCAGGCCGGCGAGCAGGCCCTCGCGGGATTTCTCCATCGAGAGTTTCCGGTCGCTATTGAAGAGAGCGTACACCACCGCCGGCATGACGCCGGCCGAACCGCCGGTGGGTGCGGTGATGACCAGGTGGCCGCGGGCGTTTTCCTCCGAAGCCGCCAGGGCAAATGCGGAGACCATCGCGATGGCGCGGTCGGTCGCGTATTTGTCATCCTGGGCGCGCTCGTAGATCGTGGACGCCTTGGACTGCAGCTTGATGGGCCCGGGCAGCACTCCTTCCTTGACCGCAAGACCCGCTTTCACGGTCGCGAGCATGGCGTTGGTAATCTTGTCCAGGAACGCATTGATCTCCTCCTCGCTCCGGCCGGAAATGGCCTGCTCGTTCGCCATCATCACCTGCGCGATCGAGAGGTTGTTGCTCTCCGCATGCGCCCGCAGCTCCTTCATCGTGGCATAGGGATACTTGGGCGGATTTTTGACGGGGGGCGTGTAGCCCTTCCACTCGTAGAAACCGCCGCCGGGCGAATAGTATTCCAATTGATAAACGACGTCATCCCCCGCCAGCAGTCGGCAGTTCATCGTGTTCGGGTGCGGGAAATTTCCCTTGGTCGCGTCGTAAACGATGTTGGCCAGCGACAGGTTGTAGGTCTTGCCGCCAAGCTTGAGCGGATAAGTCTGGTCAGGGTGCTCCTTCATCGCGTCGAGGAAGAGCGGATCCACCGTGGCGGGCTCGTTGCCCAAGAGACCCGCGAGGGCGGCACGTTCGGTGCCGTGGCCCTTGCCGGTCGCGCTGAGGCTGCCGTAAAGGTGGACATCCAGTCCCGTCACCTTCGCGAGCTGATCCGCCGGCAGCTTGGTGCAGCGTTGGTAGAAATCGTACGTGATCCGCATTGGGCCGATGGTGTGGGAACTCGAGGGGCCAGGGCCCACCTTGTAGAACTCATCGGCCACGGTCATCACGGGGCCCTTGGACCGTTTCACGACATCGAGATCAGGCGAGAGCGTGGCGCCCAACTTGGGGGCGGCGGCTTCCTTCGCCGCCTGTTCGGCGCGGGCCGTGGTGGTCCAGTTTTTTCCAGTCATGACGGCGGCGGCGCCGATGACGGCGTTGCGGATCAGGAACGTCCGGCGGTCGATGCCCGCGGGCATGGCGGGTTCGACGCTGGACGAAAGCGGAGCATGGGAGTTTTCAGGGGTCGATGGATTCATGGTTATATCTCCTGTGTATTGGGATTGCTGGCGTTTATCGAATGATCGGCTGAGGGGTCGGTGACTTGAGTTTTTTGGAACTGGAAATACGTCGCGCGTCGCTGGCGGCTCAGCCTTCGGACTGGATGCCGTCGATGTAGCCCTTGTCGCCCGTCTTCACGCTGGCGGCGTTGGCCTCGTCCGTGTCGATGTGCATCGCGAGGGCATAGGTGGGATCCACCCGGATCAGCACGTCGCCAAACACCAGCTCACGGTCACCCGTGATCCGGATGCGGACCACCGACTTGTCGCGCACGCCGTAGCGCAGCGCGTCTTCGGGCGTCATGTGCACGTGCCGCATGGCGCAAATCACCCCGCGGTCGATCTGGACCTTGGCCGTCGGACTTTCGAGGGTGCAGCCCGGGGAGTCGATGACGTCACCGCTGGCCCGGACCGGCGCTTGCACTCCCAGTTTGAATTGGTCCGTCAACGCAATCTCGACCTGCGATTCTTTTCGCGCCGGGCCCAGCACGCGGACCCGCTCGATCTTGCCCTTCGGCCCAACCACCGTGAGCTGCTCCTTGCAGGCGTATTGGCCGGGCTGCGAAAGATCGGCGTGCTTCGTGAGCTGGTGGCCCTTGCCGTAGAGCGCCTCGACATGCTCCTGGCTGAGATGGATGTGCCGGGCGGAGACTTCGACCAGGAAGGGCGTTTGCTTCTGTTCTTCCAGCACCTTGGTGATGTACGACCGGCTGAGCGTGCGCATCGCCTCGCGCGCCATCATGCGCTCCTCGTCCGTCGGCACGACGAGCACGGCGACCTTGGAGTCGGCGGCGGAAATCTTGCAGACCTCGGAAAAGCCCTTCGCCGTGCGGTTCGCCTCCAAGTCCAGCGTGATGCCCATGCAGTCCAAGCCCTGCAACGACAGCGCGCGCACCTCGGCGCTCCCCTGTCCGATGCCGCCGGTGAAGATGACGCCATCAACGCCACCCATCGCCGCGACGTAAGCGCCAATGTATTTCCGCACGCGGTAGCAAAACGCCTTGAGTGCCACCAGCGCGCGAGCATTGCCCTCGTCCGCCGCGGCCAGGACTTCGCGCATGTCGCTCGACACGCCGGACAGGCCCAGCAACCCGCTCTTCTTGTTTAGCATCTCCTCGGACTTCACGGCCGACTGGCCGTCGTTGCGTTCCAGGAAAGCCAGTACGCCCGGGTCCACGTCGCCGCTGCGCGTCCCCATGATCAGGCCCTCGACCGGCGTAAAGCCCATGGTCGTGTCAACCGAGCGGCCGTGATCCGACGCGCAAATCGAGGAACCGTTGCCGAGATGGCAGATCACGAGCCGCAGCTCGTTCGGGCGCTTGCCCAGGAATTGGGCCGTGCGCAGCGAAACATAATGGTGCGACGAACCATGGAAGCCGTAGCGCCGCACGCCCTTCTTTTCATAGAGCTCGTAGGGCAAAGCGTAGAGATAGGCGTAGGCCGGCAGCGTGTGGTGAAACGCAGTGTCGAACACCGCGACGTGCGGCGACGACGCGAAGATCTTCTGCATTTCCTTGATGCCGGCGACATTCACCGGGTTGTGCAGCGGAGCCAACGGGTTCAGCGCCTCGATTTCCTTCAACACGTCCGGAGTGATCAGCGTGCCCTCGGTGAATTTCTCCCCGCCATGCACCACGCGGTGGGCCACGACGCTGACCTCGCCCTTGCCGCCGATGACGCCCGTGCCCTTCGCGGTCAGCTCCGCCGTCATCGCCTTGATCGCGTCGCCGAAACTTCCCTTGGGCAGCTCCTTCTTGATCTCTCCCTTCGGCCCTTTGTAAGCCAGCTTCGTGCCCTCGATTCCGATGCGTTCCACCTGGCCGCGCGCCGACCGGGAATCGTCTTCCGTGTCGTAGAAGCAAAATTTCAACGAAGACGAACCGCAATTGATCACCAGAATCTTCTCCGGCCTCTCGCCCTTGAGCGTCAGGCCGTAGGGATCGTCGCCCTTCGCGAGCGCGGCCGCCGCTTTCTTCGGATCGGCCATCAGCATCTTCATGCGCTCGGCGATCGTCTTGGAGATGTGCTGCACCGCCTTCGGGTTGGCGACGATCACGGATTGAAAGAGCGACACCGGGATCAGCAGGACCGAGCAGCGCGTTTCGGCCGTGAAATCCGCCAGCACTGCGTCGCCCGTCATCAACGCCATCTCATTGAACGATTCGCCGGCGCCGAGCTTGCCGAGCACCTTCCGTTTCCCGCCGTTGCCGACCACGGAGACGGCTAGCGTGCCATCGAGAATTACGCCGAAATGAGTGGCCGCCGCACCGAGGTGTAAGATGACCTCGTTGGCCTCAAAGGACTTCTTTTGGGCTCCATCGAGCAATTGCTGCAGTTGCGTCGCGGCGAAGGACTTGAATACGCCGGCGGGCTTCGAGACAAAGTCTGTCGCCTTCATGGGAATTCCAAGGGGGTCGGTTGCTGTCGGGAACGGCAGCCTCCAAAAATCGCAAAACCGTGTCGAGGCCGAATCGGCCTTTTTTACCTCCGGCCATAAGGTTAAGATGCGGTTATATCGGCGCGAACCAGTTGCTTTTCCTAAACCAATGGTTGCCGACGGACCGGCGCAGCCGCGGACGACGCGCCGACAAAGGACCCCGGGCCCAGGGGCCGAGAGCCCAATGGATGTTGTGTTCGACTAGGAACGGCTGGCGCGTCCCCAGCCGATCTTCCTAACTGTCATTTCGTCGCGGCGTCAGAGCGACTTTTCCAACGCGCGCGCCATCTCAAGGTGATGCTGCAACGTCGGCAGCGTGTCGCGGGCAAACGCCGCGATTTCGGGATCGTTCGCTTTCTCGGCCTCCTTCGTGAACATCTTCACGTCCTCCTCGTGATCCTCGACCATCGCGTGGACGTATTTCTTGTCGAGGTTGCCCCCCTTCTCCGTCCACTTCTCGTCGAGCTTCGCATTGGATTTCGCGTCCCAGTCCTCGAGGACCACGCCCTTGCTGAGGGCCAGGGCCCGGACCGTTTTGTCCGACGCGGTATGGTCCGCGATCATGGTGTTGGCAAAGTCGCGCACCTGCGGATTGGCCACGCGATCGACGACCGCTTGGGCGATCATCACTTCCTGCATGTTGCCCTTGGCGGCATGCTCGAGGAATTCCTTATCGTGGTGCTTCACCTGCGTCGCCGGATCCGGCTGCACCGGCGTGGGCACCGAAGGCTGGCTCGGCGAACTCGTGTTGGTGTCTTTTGCCGCCAAACTGGCGGCCAGCGAGGCAGCGATCATAAACGCCGCCCCGCGCAGGCGGGAGGATAGCGTGGTCTTCATCCCGCCATCGTAGCGTTTCCCACGGGAAAGTTCCCGGGCCGGTCAACTGAATCGCCGGAATTGGCGTCAGAGATCGCTAGACGTCGTTTCAAGGACTAGCAGTCTCTGAAAGTATCCACAGACGTTATTGGGCCTCCAACACCAGTAACGCAAGCTTGGCGCCCGGCTTGTTTTTGCCGGAGGCGGCCACGTACAAGCGATTCAGCTCCGGGACATAGATTGACGACTTTGCCCGATAGGCTGTGGGGACCTCGGCCAAATGGACGTAATGATCGGCGTCGCGTTGCTCGAACACCGACGTCGTATCCGTGCCGCTGATGTAGATCCGATTGCGGGCGACATCCCGGCTGATGTCGCTGTTTACCCCCGTGCAGGGGAGGCTGCAGACCGGCTTGCCGGAATCGAGATCGAGAACGATGAACTTCGCCGGCTTTCGTGTGACCGTGAACAACCGGCGGTTCGCTTCGTCGAGGGCGATGGCATGGGCATTATGCGCCTCGGGAAGGGGCCAGCGGGCTACGAGTTTGCGGCTCACGAGGTCGACCACGCCGATTTCGTCAGTGCCGGTCAGGTTGATGTAGAGGGTCTTGCCCTTCGAGTCCACGATCATGCCTTCGTTCGACTCGCCAGGCAGCGCCAATGACGCCACCCGCTTGCCGGTCCCAAGGTCGATGACATTCAACTGATGGTCCTTTCCACCCGGTGTTTCACGGCCGCTTTCAACGTAGAAGCAGTTGTCCGCTGGATTGTACGCGCCATGGTCGACCCCGGGCGGCAGCGTCACCGTCGTGAGGATCTTGTAATCTTTTCCGTCCACCACGTGCACCGCACCGGGCGCACCTTCGGGAAATCCAATGTCGGTCACGATGAGGTGGTCGGAGTTGGGCAGGTACGCCAGCACGAGCGGATGCCCAAATCCCGTGATGGTGCCCGTCCGGGCGCCGGTGCGCAGGCTGAAGACTTCAACGGTCTTCGCGTTCTCCGCGGCCAGGAACAACCGGTCGCCCTTCACATCGGCGGCGAAGTGATCGAAATCGCCGTCAAAGCCCGGCATGGGCGTCGTCACGACCAACTTGAGCGGCAGCGGCGATTCAGCCGCCGGGGACTGCGCTGACATCGTCGGCGCTGCGAGCACGAGGACCAAGCTGCCAAGGAGTGCTGCGGAGGAGGGATTCATTTTCATGGTTGGATGGATTTTGTCGGGCTAATTTCCGGGATAAACCGGGGGCAATTCGAATTCGGTCGGGCTGTGAAGGGATGGGCCGCGGTGGGGGCTAGATGCGACAGATGAGGAGCTCCCGCTCGTAGATCATTTCCTTCGGGAGGCGGTCATGCAGGTCCAGGAACAGCTCCTCGTGGCCCATGATCTCCTGGCGCCACCGCGCGCGATCGACGGCTTGAAGCTGCTCGAACGCAGTGCGCGAAAATTCGAGACCCGACCAATCGAGGTCCTCGTAACGCGGAACCCAGCCGATGGGCGTTTCCTGCCCCAGGGCTCTGCCCCGCGTGCGACCCACGATCCACTGGAGGACTCGGAGGTTCTCGGCGTAGCCCGGCCAGAGGAATCGCCCCTCTTGGTCCTTTCGAAACCAGTTCACATGGAAAATCCGCGGCGTCTCGCTGAGCTTGCGCTGCATCAGGAGCCAGTGGCGGAAATAGTCCCCCATGTGGTAGCCGCAAAAGGGCAGCATTGCCATTGGGTCGCGGCGAACTTTGCCGATGACGCCCGCCGCGGCCGCCGTCATCTCGGAACCCATGGTGGCCCCGGCATAAACGCCACCGCTCCAGTTGAATGTCTGGTACACCAGCGGCACCGTTGCGGCGCGACGGCCGCCGAAGATGATGGCGCTGATAGGCACTCCGGTGGGTTTCTCCCAGTCGGGATCCATGGTTGGGCACTGCGCCGCGGGAGCCGCGAACCGGGCATTGGGATGCGCGGCCGGGGCCCCGGTTTCTTTTCCGAGAGCGGGCGTCCACGGTCGGCCCCGCCAGTCGGTGAGCACCGGCGGCGGCTCGTCCGTCTGACCCTCCCACCACACCCCACCCTCCGGGGTCAGCGCCACGTTGGTGAAGATGGTGTTGCGCGCGAGCGCCGCCATGGCGTTCGGGTTCGTCCGCGCCGAGGTCCCCGGCGCAATGCCGAAAAATCCCGCCTCCGGGTTGATTGCGTGCAGCCGACCCTCTCCGTCCGGGCGGAGCCATGCGATGTCATCGCCGACCGTCCAAATCCTCCAACCCTTCGCCTTCAAGGCCGGCGGCGGCACGAGCATCGCAAAATTCGTCTTGCCGCAGCCGCTCGGAAACGCGGCCGCCACGTACGTCTTGGCGCCCTCCGGGTCTTCCACACCCAGGATGAGCATGTGCTCCGCCATCCAGCCATTGTCCCGCGCCATATTGGAGGCGATGCGCAGCGCAAAGCATTTCTTGCCCAGCAGCGCATTGCCGCCGTATCCCGAGCCGTAGCTCCAAATTTCCCGCGTCTCGGGAAAGTGCACAATGTATTTTTCCGGGTTGCACGGCCAGGCCACGTCGCGCTGGCCGGGCCGGAGCGGGGCCCCCACCGTATGCATGCAAGGCACAACCCGGGTGTCTCCCCCCTCGATCTCCGCCAGCACCCGTTGCCCGATGCGCGCCATAATGCGCATGTGCGCCACCACATACGGGGAATCGGTCAGCTGGACTCCCACATGCGCCAGCGGCGAGCCCACCGGTCCCATGCTGAACGGCAGGACGTACATCGTCCGCCCCGCCATGGAGCCCGAGAACAAACTCCGGAGCTTGCGCCGCATGCGATACGGGTCCTCCCAGTTATTGGTCGGGCCGGCCCCGTCGCGGGAGAGCGAACATATGAAAGTCCGGTCTTCGACCCGCGCGACGTCGCCCGGGTCAGATCGCGCGAGGAAGCAACCCGGCCAGAGCTTTGGGTTCAGCTTCAGCAGCGTGCCGGCCGCCACCATTTCGTCGCAGAGCGTGTCGTACTCCTCCTTCGTGCCTTGCACCCAATGAACGCGCGCCGGCTGGCACAGCTCGGTCATCTTTTCGACCCACCGCAGCAGATGCCGGTTGGTGGTGGGCGGTTTCCTGTCCGTCCGGCGGGCGCGCGGCGGCACGCGGCGGTTTCGGGTGGCCCGCGTCAATCCGCTCGCGCTCATGCGAATCAGGAGGGCCGCAGGCCGGGATTCAGGTTCGTCGCCGCCACCGGGGCCTCCAGTGCTGGATTCTTGTGGTGGCCAAAATGCCCAAAGCGGAGCGCCAGCGTCGGCAGCACGAGCAAGTTCAGGGCCGTGGACGTGGCGAGACCACCGAGAATCACGAGGGCCATCGGGCCTTCAATCTCACAGCCCGCTTCCCCGCTCTTCATGGCCAGCGGCAGCAAGCCGAGCGACGTCACGGTGGCGGTCATCATGATCGGAATCAGCCGTTCAGACGCCGCGCGCGTCGCGGTTTCCAAATTCCACGGCAACCCGTCCACCGTCACGAGGTGCTCGCAATGAGACAGCAGCATGATGGCGTTTCGCGTCGTCACGCCAAACAGGGTTACGAATCCGACCATGGAACCCATCGTGAGCGAACCAGCGCCCTCCGACCCAAACAGCTTCGCGCCGTAGACCACGAGCACGCCGCCCGCGAGGGCGAAGGGCAGGTTGACGAGAATTACCAGAAGGTTTCGCCAGTGCCCCAGCACCACGGACAGCAGAAGCAGGATGCCCACGGCCGCGATGGCGCTGTGCAACAGCAGTTCGCGCGTGGCCGCTTTTTGCGCCTCCGCGGCGCCGGCAAACTCAATGTATACGCCCTTCGGCAACTGCACTTTTTCCGCGAGGGTCTTCCGCGCGTTCGCGACAAAGGTCTGCACGTCGACGGTCGGATTGCAGGTGACGGTCTGGCGACGGCGCGCGCCATCGTGCAGGATGGAGAAGCGGCCCTCCGTAAGGTAAATGTCCGCCACGGACTTCAGCGGCACCCGCACGCCCGACGGCGTCGTCAACAGCAGCGCGCCAATGTCCTCGGGATTGCGTTGACTGTCGCTGGCAAGCGTGACCGCGATGTCATTCACCTCGTTGTCCCGATAAATCTGCGCGACAATCGTGCCTTGGTAGGCCACGTCGATCGTCTCGAGCACTTCCAGCGGACGCAGGCCAAAGCCAGTCAGTTCCTCTGGCTTTAAGCGAATCGCGACCCGCGGCGCTCCCGGCGGCGCCTTGACCTCGACCTCTGCCGCGCCGGGGACGCTGTTAAGCGCATCGGCGATGTCCGCCGCCTTGGCATCGAGGTCATCGAGGTTTTCACCGAAGAGATTGATCACCACCGGCGCAGTCTCGCCGCTAATGCTTTCGCCAATGCGGTCGCTCAGGAAGGTCAGCACCTCAAACTGGATGCCAGGCGTATCCTCCAGCACCTTCCGGATCTCCTCTTGCACGCCCGCTTCCTCGGAGCCGGTCAGCGGTTTGAGTTCGACGTGAAATTCGCTCTTGTGCGGACCCCACGTGTCCTCACCCAGCTCGGCGCGGCCGACTTGCTGCTCCACGGTGGCAATGTGTGGGTTCTTGAGCAGCTTCTCCGAAACCTGTTTGCCAATGCGCAGCGTCTCCGCAAGCGACGTGCCCGGCGCCGCGGACACTCCGAGGACGAAGTGCCCCTCGCGAAAATCCGGCAGGAAAGCGCCGCCCAAGGTCGACAGCCGCGTGAGGGCGAAAAGCACGAAAATCAGCACCGCGCCCATGACGGGCCACGGGTATTTCGCCACGCCATGCAGTACGCGTTCGTAAATCCCGCGCAGAAACGACTGGATGCGGGGCGCCCGGTGATCCTTCATCCCGCGGCGAAAGAAGACGAGGGTCAGCGCCGGGGTGACCGTCAGCGCGACAGCCAGCGAGGCCAGGATCGCGAGGATGTAGGTCTTCGCCAGGGGCGCGAAGAACGCGCCCTGCAGCCCGCTCAGCGTGAGCACCGGCAGGAAGACGAGGGCCACAATAAAGGTGGCGTAGACCACGGCGCTGCGCACTTCCAGCGAAGCGGCCAGGATCACATGCATCAGCGGCTTGGGCGGCGACAGCGTTTGATTCTCACGGAGGCGGCGAACAATATTCTCCACGTCGATGATCGCGTCATCAACGACCTCGCCGATGGCGATCGCCAGCCCGCCGAGCGTGATGGTGTTCAGCGAAACGCCGAACCGATCCATCACGATGATGGCGCCCAGCAAGGACAGCGGGATCGCGGACAACGAGATCAGCGCCGTCCGGACGTTGCCGAGGAAGATGAAGAGCACGATGGCGACCAGCCCGGCGCCAAGGAGCAGCGAATGGCGGATGTGCTGCAGCGACACTTCGATGAAATTAGCCGGCCGATGCAGCCGCCCGTATATCGTGATGCCTTCCCGGTCGAGCAACGGCTTGAAGTCGTCCAGCGCGGACTCGAGTGCGCGCGTGGCGTCCATCGTGTTGGCGCCGTACTGGCTGGACATCGTCAACAGAACACCGGGGCGGCCCATGACCAGGGCGTCGCCCACCTTCGGCTCCGGGCCATAAGCGATCGTGGCCACGTCTTTCAGTCGCAGCGGGGATCCGCCGCCGGTGGTGGAAATGACGATGTCCCCCACGGCCTCAGGGGTGAGAACCTGGCCTTCGGTTTGCAGGACCACGCGCTGGTTGGGCGTGTCGAGGAATCCTCCGCCGCGCACGCCGGTCGAGGCTCGTGCCGCCGTCAGGACATCATTCAGCGAAATTCCCCGGGCCACGAGTTGGTCGGGATGCACTTGAATCTGCAGCTGCCGGACTTCGCCGCCAAAAACGCTGCACTTGGCAACGCCCGCGGCCGAAAGCAGCCGCGGCTTGAGCGTCCAATCTGCGAACGTGCGCAGCTCCATCGGCGTCATCTTGTCGCTGACCAAGCCAATCTTCAGCAGGTCCATCGTCGACGAAACGAGGGGCGATAGCTTCGGGGGCTTCACCCCGGCCGGCAACAGGCCCGCCGCTTCGCCCAGTTTTTCCGCCAGCATCTGCCGCGCCACCTGGATGTCGGTGCCTTCCTTGAACACCACCGTGATCACCGAAAGTCCCTCGATCGTTTCCGACCGGAGCGACTCCTGGTTACCCAGCCCGTTGATCGTGTTTTCAATGGGCCGCGTCACGAGGGTTTCCACCTGCTCGGGCGCGAGGCCCGGCGCTTCGGTTTGCACCGTCACCTGCGGCGGCACGAAGTCGGGCAGCACATCGAGCTTGGCGTTCGAGGCAACGTAGATGCCGTAACCGATGAGCAGGACGGCCAGCGTCAGCACGATGCCGCGAAAGCGCAGCGAGAATTGGACGATCGCTTGCAGCATGGGTTAGTCCTCGTCGGCAGCACCGCCCGCCTGGAGTTCGGCGGAGAGAATTTGTTGGGCACCGGCGATCGCAATCTGGTCGTCGGCAGTAATTCCATCGGTGACTTCCACTTTGTCGCCCGTCGCCCGACCCAAGGTCACCAGCCGCCGGAAGAAGGTGTCTTCCTCCCCGAGCACGTAGACCCAGGCGCTGCCCTCATGGTAAACGACGGCCGTGCGTGGCACCACCAAGGCCTGCCGGTCCTCGCCCGGACCGGTGAGCGTGACGCGCAACGCCGCGCCAGCCGGCAGCGGGTGGCGCACCACGGCGAGGTAACTGGTGCCTTGCATCTGCGGATCTTCATTCGGGGCGATCCCGAGGATTTCCGCAGGGTAGGATTCACTGCTGCCCATCATCTGCACCGTCGCGGACTTGGGATTTCCGCCCGGCGTGTCGCCCGGCAAGAGGTCGAGCCGCACCAACGAGGCGTCCTGATCCAAAGCCGTCGCAATGGGGCCGGTGGTTGAGCCGGTCGAAAGTTCCCGTCCCCAACTGCTATTGATCTTCATCCGCGCGGCCTTCATCGCGGCGAGGTCTCGCGCCTCGGCGGCCTCGGCGGCCTCGACCGCCTGCGCCGACGCGTTGTTGTCATTGGCAAAGAGTTTCCGCTGGCGCTCGAGCTCCTTGGCCGATCCTTCATGGGCAATGGTGGCGTTCTCCTGCTCGGCAAGCAGGGCGAGCAAGGGCGTCGGATCGAGCACGCGACCAAATCCCTTCACTTCCGGGCTGAACGTTTCGGTGGTGGGTGCCGCGAGCTTGATACCGGCAGTATCCCGCTTGGCCGGCGGGAATTTCGTCGGATTGGGCTTGGGCGGTTCGGGCGCCTCGGCCTCGGCCGCCGCCGGTTTTGTGGTGTATTCCGAGATCACCCGCATTGCTAGCGCACCGATGGCGAGACCAAAGAGGATTCCGATAATTGTTTTCTTCATGACTTGGGGGTGGAGACTGCGCGCTTGGGATCCACCAGCGCGTCGAGATGGTTAAAGGGCAGCTGGAGCGCATCCTCGAGCTGGCCGGCCGCGAGCGCGGCTGCGCTTTCGGCGTCGGCGATCAAGGTATCCGCCGTGGCCAGGTCGAGTTCGGTCGTCTGGACTTCGAGCTGGTCCGCGGCGCCGGCCTCCAGCCGTCGACTCGCGAGATCTCGCTGGTGGGCGCTTTCCGTCCGCAGGTCGCGGACATAATCCAGCTGGGTCGCGGCGGCCTTTTGGGCAGCGACCGCGGTGTCGATGGCCGCAACCGCCTGCGCCTGCACGGAGACAAACTGGGCCGCCGCCTCGGACCGGCGGGCGACGGCTTCGGCAATGCCGGCTTCGTTCCGGTGGAAAATGGGCAGTTCAAAAGTCAGGGCCAGGGTCCACTTGTCGGCGCCTTGGTCCCATTGGTAGCCCGGGCCCAGGTGAAGATCGGGATATTGTTTGGCCAACTCCAGTTCGAGAGCTGCCTGGGCGGAGGCGTACTTCGCGAGGGCAGCGAGGACATCCGCGCGTGACTGCAGCGAGCGGCTGCGCGCGGTCGCCACGTCTGGCACCGTCACGCTTGCGGTCGGCGGCACGAGGGCCACGCCCTCCAGCGCCGTCATCGGCATGCCCAGCGCCGCGGCAATCCTCGCGCGGGCGGTAATGGCTTGGCTGGCCGCTTCGGCCGCCGCTGATTCCGCGCGGAACATGGCAGATTGCGCCTGCGACACATACGCCTGGCTGATGGAGCCGGCGGTGTAGCGATCTTTCAGGAGGGCCAGCACATGGGTTTGCACCTTGGCTTGCGCGCGCAGCAATGACTCGCGGCGCGCCGCCGTCGCTTCCGCCGTCAGTGCCGCGCGAAGTTCGCTCCGCACCTGCCAGGCGGTCGTGTAGACCCCGAGGCGGGCGGCTTCGGCGTCGGCGGTCGCGATCGCCTGCTGGTGGCCACGTTTCCGCGCGGTTTGGATCAGGAAATCGAGGTTAACTGCGGGCAACCAAGGCGAGATTCCGGGTTCCGCGTTCGTGTTGTAACCCGGAATCAACGAAATCGTCGGATTGGGTATGACGCCCGCGGTATGGGCCACGGCCTTGGCGGTGGCCCACTGCGCTCGGGCGACTTCCAGCGAGGGGTGATAATAAAACGCGACCCAGTTCAAGGCCTCAAAGTCCCACGCCGCCGGCTCGTGTCCGAGGTTCTCCACCAGGAAGCGGTGCAGTTCCGGATCCCGCAGGGATCGGGCCGTGATGCGGGCCGCCCCGGCCTCCGCTGAGAGCGGAGCGGGCGGCACCTGCTGGGTGGCGCAGCCCGCCAGGGCGAGCGCCGCCAGTGAGCCGGAAATGCGGCCGAATTTCACGGAGAGAAGAGTGTCGGATTAGTTCTCGCCAATCACCAGGACCTCAAAGGTTCCGGCAATGATCGGAGCCTTCGGCGCCGGGCCACCCTTCACGCGCGCCGGCTTCGGGCCCATTTTCGCGCCGCAAGTCAGCACGTGCCCATTCTTGGCATCGAGACCGATCGTCTTGTAGCCGAGCGCCGTGGGCACGTTCTGCAAGACGGTGTATTTGTCCGCCGACTCCTGCTGGATGACCGTCATGGTGCCATCGAAATTCGACGTGAAGATGCGGTGGGTCTTCGGATCGAACGTGAGTCCATCTGGATCCTCGCCGATCGCGACGGTGGCGATCACCTTGCCGGTGTCGCTGTCCAACACGATCATCTTGAAATTGGCGCAGGCGGTGAAAATGCGGTGGTTTTCAGCGTCACAGGCAATGCCCGTGCCACCCTCGCCGCCGACGGACTGCCAAACGGCGAGCGGCTTCAGCGTCTTGGTGTCAAAGACCCGCACGGAGCTCTTCTCCTCGTCGTTCACGAAGGCATGGCCGCGCCCGTCGAAGCAGATGCCCTCGTTCGTGCTGGCGCCCAGCTTTACCGTGTCGACGATGTCACCGGTCGCGGGATCAATCACCGCGACGTCGCCCGTCGAGCCGTGATGGGCCGCATACACGCGGTTGGACTGCGGATCGTATTGGATCGAGTCCGGATTCGAGCCGCTCGACTTGAAGCGCTTGATCTGCTCGAGCGTCTTCAGGTCGAACATGATGATTGTGTCATCGATGCCGCTGCTGGCGAAGCCGTGGCCGGTGGACGGCACCAGGGCGACGCCGTGGGCCTTCGTGACCGGTCCGATCTCGCCGACCTTTTCACCGGTGTCCGCATTCAACACCTCGAATTTTTTCTCGTGGGCGACGTAGATCCGGCGGGCTTCCGCATCGACCGTGATGTAGTCGTAGCGGGAGGTGTCACCACCAATCTTGTAATGGGCGAGAACCTTGTAGTCCGCCGCATGGACGGAAGCGATGGCCCCGCCGAGGAGGAGCGATGCAATTACTTTGGGGAGGATGGATTTCATGATCAGGCTCGTTGGGAGGATGGACGTGGGTTGGTTGGCCCCGGCGCAACCGGGATGTTTCGTTGGTTCTGTCGTCACCCTAGCACCCGGAAGATTATGTGAGTATGACGGGTGAACATTTTCTCGATTTTTTGGGGCATGCAGAAATTCGACTTCCGGCCTTGGCTCGCACCCAGCCCGGCCATCGACTGGGTCCCGACGGAGATACAAAGCGCAGCGCCGCCAGCGCGGCGGCTCCAGCCGGCAGGGCCAGCGCTGGGAAAAAATTAGGCTCCGGGCGCGAACGCCCGGAGCCAGTTGACCCCGTCCTGACCGGGTTGAGCCGGCCAGAATCAGAACCGCAACGCCGTCGTCAGGAGGAACCGACGGGGCGCGCCGACCGAATTCGGCGAAGGCTTGTACTGCGTGTCGCCCATGTTCTTGAAGTTCACCGTCGTCGTGATGTGGTGACCATTCCACTTCCAGTCCACGCCCAGGGCGGAATTCCAGAGCGTGTAGGCGGGCAGGTAGTAGGACACGTTGCGCGGATCACCCGCATTCTTGCCTACATAGTTGAAGCCGGCGCCGATCCACAGGCCCTTCAACGAATCGCAGGTGAAGTCGTAGCGGCCCCACATGTTGGCCATCGTCTTCGCCGTGTAGCCGACGTTCTGGCCCAGGTAATAATCCAAGCCCACGGGTTCCTTGATGTTGCGGACGTCCTCTTCCGAAACATTGACGAGCAGTTGGAAGTTCCTCACCGGCGTCCAGTCGAAGGTGGCTTCCACACCGCGGCCGCGCTGTTCCGCGCCTTGGTTCCAGATGACCACGCCAGTCCCGTTGATGTTCTGGTTCAACGGTTGCAGCACGTTTTCCTGTTTGATCTCATAAACCGCGCACGTGACGTTGAGCTTTTCCTTCGGCACGGAGAACTTGAAGCCCGCTTCAACGCCTTTGCCGATCGTCGGTTCGGTCGGAGTCGTCGGAATGGCGGTCGGAATGCCATTTACCGTGCCGAGCACCGTCAGGTAGGGCTGGGTCGAAAGCGTGTACGACTCGCTGTACGACGCATAGACCATGAAGTCCTGGTTGAATTTGAAGCCGATGCCCAACTGGGGCGTGGGGTGCTTCGCGCGCAAGCCTGGGGAATAGGCGCCAGCATTGTGGTCGTAGACCTGGGACTCGGACTCGTTGTAGCGCATGCCGGCCACCGTAATCAGGCGGTCCTGGAACATGCTGACATTGACCAGGCCGTAGGCGGCGAAGTCGGAGTTATAGGTTGTGGTGTAGGTGTTGACCACGCTCAGCGTGTTGCCCGTGAATTGTCCCTCGTCGAAGTTGACGTAATAGGACGGGCTCGCGGGATTCACGTCCCAGTCGCGGAAGAAGGGCGAGGCCGCATTGCCGCGGTTTTGAGTCGTGCGCAGGTTAAACCGCACGTCGTCATAGAAAAGTCCGCCCAGCAGCTGAAGTTTCCACGTGGGGAAGTTGAACTGGCCGACCATTTCCGCCTGATAGGTGGTGGCCTGCAGCCATTGTTCCTGTACGCGCGGTGCACGGTCGATCAGCTGGGGCGTCGGTGTTCCATTCTGGGTGGAATTCAACAGCGACAGGTTGTTGACCGCAGCTTGAGCATACGCCAAGCCGGCCGCAATCTGCTGCGCCGGCGTCATCGCGAGCCAGCTGGGAGAAACGCTCCAGACGCCGCCGCTATAGACCAAGGAATCGGGAGGCGGGATGAACAAGGTGGCGTGTCCCGTCTCGGCAAACGTCATGTAATCCTTGTCACTGCCGATGTGCGCGCGGCCATCCCAATGGTCGCCCACCTTGACGTTCAACTCCGCATTCAGCGCCTTCAGGTCGTTAATGCGAGTGTCATGGATATCGGAGATGTTAAAATTCTTCGGCATGACCGGCGTGGGCCCCATGAAGCCGGGGTCCGACACGTCCGAGACACCCAACGCGACGGCCGGCCCGGTCTTGTTGGCCAGGAGCGAGCCACCCGCCGGGTGCCCCGCGCCGTAAAGTGCGTTTACAATGCTGGCGGGCGTCGCCAGGTCGGTGTTCGGCAGGTAAACCGCGGGAGGCTGCTCCCGTGAATGGTAGTCCGAATACGTGAACGAGAGCGTCGCATGCGGCGTGATGATCCACTTCAAGGCCGGATAGACCGTGGAATTGTGGCCCTTGGTGTTGGCGAAGTATTGCTCCCCATTCTCGTAGGAAGCCACAAAGCGGAACAGCAGCTTGTCCTTGATCAGCGGATGATTCGTATCGAGCGTGGCCACCGTGTAATTATAGCTGCCAATGCCCAGGTGGACCTCGTCAAACGGTTTCGGCTCAGCGTATTTGGTGATGTAATTCACCGTGCCGCCCGGCGCGATGGCGCCATACAGCAGGGACGCCGGCCCCTTCACGACTTCCACGCGTTCGATGATCGCCTCGGCGACGTAGTTGTTCGCCAGCTGGTTGGCCGAGAAACCGTCGCGCTGCGGCGCCTGGACGAAGCCGCGCACCGAGAAGGACGCGTTGCCCTGGGTGTTGTTGCTGACGCCGCTCTTGACGCCGGCCTGTTGGGAAACGATTTCGAGCAGGCTCGTGGCGCCGATGTCGGCGATGAATTGCGGCGTGATGGCCGAAATGGTGAACGGCAGCTCATTCAGCGGCGTGTTGATGCGCGTCGCCGAGATGGCGGTGCCCGCCGTGTACCCCAAGTCATCTTTGCCGTTAACTTGGAAAGGATTTAGCAGAACGATATCGCTCTCCTTGTCCTTTTCGGTGGTGCGATTCTTTTCGTCCGCCGCGGGAGCCTTTTCGTCGGCAGAGGGAGTGGTGGGATCAGGCGGCGGCGAGCTGGGAGTGGGTTGGGCATTCAAGCCGACAACGCTCACGGCGAGAACTCCTACGAATACGTAGTGCTGCAGTTTCATTGGGGGTGTAGGCGGCACGTGAGTGTCGCGGTTGGTGATCGGTGTGGGTAACTAAAACCCCGGGGGTCAGCGAGGTCGCGATGGGTAGCGCTTTCGCCGCAAATCGTAACAAATCCGTGATGTTTCTGGAAATTGAAATAAAATAACATTGTGATAGTTTGCGGTTATGAATGGGTCTGACGGCTTCGTGCCGTCCTTCCCCGGGTCCGGACTGCTTCGGGGGGAGCTCCGCCGTCAGCTCGCCGCGAGCGGGCCGCGGCCGAGACTGGCCGCGAGCTGGTCCAAATCGGTGACCGTTTGGTCCGGCAAGGCAATGCCGGAGGCCCGCAGGCGCGCATCACTGCGCGTTTCCGGTTCACCGGGATAAAAAATTTCGTCGAAGCCCGGCGCGCGCGGTCCGGCCTTGAGCTCGGCCACCAGCTGCTCCATGCGCGCGTGGAATTCGGTCACCGGAAGGAAGGCGGCGATGTCCAACGCGAGCATGAGGTGACCGCAACCGCTGCGTTTTTCGGCTTGGTAGGGACCGGTCACACCGGCGCCAAACACGCTCCCGCTGAGCACGCCGGCGAGCACGTCCATCATCACCGCAATCGCGTACCCCTTGTGCTCCCCCATCGGCAGGATCAGCCCGGCGAGCGCGTCCGCCGGACTGGTCGTCGGCACGCCGGCAGGGTTCAGGGCCCAGCCGAGCGGAATCTCCCTGCCCTCCTGTTTCGCGAGGTAGATTTTACCCCGGGCCACCCCGGTGTTCGCGATATCGAGCACGAAGGGTGAATGTTTTCCCGCCGGCGCGGCCAGCGACCAGGGATTGGTGCCGATCGATTGCCGGAGGCCGCCCCAGGGGGCCATGGCGGGACTGGCGTTCGAAACCAAAATGCCGATCTGGTCGTGGGCGGCAGGCCGGCGGGTGAAATACATCGCGGTGCCAAAGTGATTCGAATTTCGCACGGCCACCGCCCCGATCCCGTGCGCCTTCGCCC
>JADMIO011331854.1_pt1 | contig 28996 bp, 24 predicted proteins | sample 8958161 | NCBI WGS metagenome assembly JADMIO01 (sample SAMN16585339, study PRJNA669376) | soil metagenome | isolation source: Crop rotation soil | place: USA: Cullars Rotation, Alabama | collected 2011 | reverse complement strand
GACAACTTGTCCACGTGGAATTCTAAGCTTAGGATCCCAATGTGCTGGAAAGGCAGTGCAGATCGGCTACTCGTTCGGCGACGAGATCGGGGAGGCGGCCGCGGAGCAGATGCGCGAGCTGCCGTTCTATACGAACTGGTCGTATGCGCATCCGCGCGCGCTCGAGCTCGCCGGCGAGCTCGCCTCGCTCGCGCCGGGCGACCTGAACCGCGTCTTCTTCGTCTCCGGCGGCTCGGAGGCGGTCGAGACCGCGTGGAAGCTCGCGCGCCAGTATCACGCCGCGCGCGGCGAGCGCCGGTGGAAAGCGATCTCGCGCCGCCTCGCGTACCACGGCACGACGATGGGCGCGCTCTCGATCAACGGCGTCACGCCGCTGCGCACGCCGTTCGAGCCGCTCGTCCCCGACGTCCTGCACGTGCGCAACACGAACCGCTACCACCGGCCGCCGGAGGAGAGCGAGGAGCAGTTCACCGCGTTCCTGCTCGACGAGCTGGAGCAGACGATCCTCCACGCGGGTCCGGAGACCGTTGCAATGGTGATCATGGAGCCGGTACAGAATTCCGGCGGCGCGTTCACGCCGCCGGCGGGCTACTTCCAGGGTGTGCGCGCGCTCTGCGACGAGCACGGGATTCTCCTTTGCGCGGACGAGGTGATCACCGGCTTCGGTCGCATCGGCGATTGGTTCGCGTCGTCACGCTACGACATCCGGCCCGACCTGATCACGTGCGCGAAAGGGTTGTCGTCTGCGTATGGGGCGATCGGCGCCGTCGTGGCGAGCGATCGTCTCGTCGAGCCGTTCCTGCAGGACAAGCGCGCCTTCATGCACGGGATCACGTTCGGGGGCCATCCCGTGATGGCTGCGATCGCGCTGAAGAACATCGAGATCTTCAAGCGCGAGCGCATTCTCGAGAACGTGCGTGCGAACGAGGACGCGTTCCGCGACACGCTCGCGCAGCTCGCCGACCTCCCGATCGTGGGCGACCTCCGCGGTGCCGGCTACTTCTGGGCGCTCGAGCTCGTGAAGGACAAGGAGACGCGCGAGACGTTCACCGACGAGGAATCCGAGGATCTCCTCCGCGGCTTTCTCTCTGCGCAGTTGTTCGAGCGCGGTCTCATCTGCCGCGCGGACGACCGCGGCGACCCGGTCGTGCAGCTCTCGCCGCCGCTGATCGCGGGGCAGCAGGAGTTCGACGAGATCGTCGGGACGCTCGGCGCCGTGCTCGCGGAAGCGGGGGAGCGGATCGGTTGACCCTCGCTGCGCGGTCTCTGCCCACGACCGCGAACGCCTCCGACGTCCGCCTCGAGCGCATCACCAAGCGCTTCGACGACGTGGTCGCGGTCGACGACGTCTCCGTCGAGATCGAACGCGGCAGCTTTTTCGCGCTCCTCGGCCCGTCCGGCTGCGGGAAGACGACGACGCTCCGCATGATCGGCGGCTTCGAAGAGCCGACCGCGGGTGCGATCTACCTCGGCGACCGCGACGTGACGGAGCTGGCGCCGTACAAGCGCGACGTCAACACGGTCTTTCAGTCGTACGCGCTGTTTCCGCATCTGTCCATCTTCGAGAACGTGGCCTTCGGCCTCAGGCGGCGCGGGACGCGCACCGACGAGCTACGCGGCCGTGTCGAGGAGATCCTCGACCTCGTCCAGCTCTCCGGCCTGGGCGCCCGCAAGCCGCGCCAGCTCTCCGGTGGGCAGCAGCAGCGCGTCGCCCTCGCCAGGGCGCTCGTGAACAACCCTCAGGTGCTTCTGCTCGACGAGCCGCTCGGAGCGCTGGACCTCAAGCTGCGGAAGGAGATGCAGCTCTTTCTGAAAGCGCTGCAGCACGATCTCGGTATCACGTTCGTGCACGTCACGCATGACCAGGAGGAGGCGATGACGATGGCCGACACCATCGCCGTGATGCACCACGGGCGCATCGAGCAGCTCGGGACGCCGGTCGACCTCTACGGGAGTCCGCGCTCGGCGTTCGTAGCCGGGTTCCTCGGCGTGTCGAACCTCTTGCCCGGGACCGTGGCGGGCGACGGCGTCGTGCACGTCGACGGCGGCTTCGACATCCGCGTCGGCGGACCGCTGCCCGGCGCGGGCCGGAGGATCGCGGTAGGCGTCCGTCCCGAGCAGCTGCGCATCGGCGGCGACGGTCTCAACCGCATCGCCGGCACCGTCGTCGAGCGCGCGTACACCGGAGTCGCCACGCAGTACACCGTCGACACGCGCGCCGGAAAGATGATCGTCTTCGTCCAGGCATCCGGCGACGCCGCCGAGGGAGACGCGGTGAGCGTCGTCTGGGATGCAGAGAGCACCTTTGTCGTCGAGGAGGAATCGTGACCGAGAAGTTGACCCGCGTTCAGCTGCTGCGCCGGGGTGCAGGCGCCGCCGTCGCTCTGACGTTGCCGAGCTCCTTCCTCGCCGCGTGCGGGGGCGAGACGTCCGCGGAGGGCACGACGACCGCGGCAGGAGAGAAGCAACTCGCCAAGACGCTTCGGTTCTCGAACTGGACGCTCTACATCGACATCGACGAGAAGACGAAGAAGCGTCCGACGCTCGAGCAGTTCGAGGAGAAGACCGGCACGAAGGTCGAGTACTTCGAGGACGTCAACGACAACGCGTCGTACTTCGGGAAGATCCAGCGTCCCCTCTCACAGGGCCAGTCGATCGGACGCGACATCGTCGTGCTGACCGACAACTCGCGGTTCCCCGGCCTGCTCGTGCAGAAGGGCTGGGCGGAGAAGCTCGACAAGAGCGCGATCCCGAACATCTCCAACCTCCAGGATGCGCTCAGGCACCCGAGCTTCGACCCCGACCGCGAGTACAGCCTGCCCTGGCAGTCGGGCATGACCGGCATCGCGACGAACCTCGCGCTGACCGGCGGCAAGCCGGTCACGTCGATCGACGAGCTGCTCGAGGATCCAAAGCTGAAGGGGAAGGTCACGCTGCTCACGGAGATGGCCGACGCCGTCTCGCTCGTCATGCTCGCGAACGGCGACGACCCCACGAAGGTCGACGACGCCGCGTTCGACCGAGCGCACGACCGCATCAAGAAGGCCGTCGACAGTGGGCAGATCCGCCAGTTCACCGGTAACGACTACACCGGCCCGCTCTCGAAAGGCGATCTCGCGGCTGCGATGTCCTGGTCCGGCGACGTCGTGCAGCTCACTGCCGACAACCCCAAGCTCGTGTGGAACCTGCCGGACTCGGGCGGCGACATCTGGACGGACAACATGCTCATTCCCAAGGGCGGCGACGTCTTCACCGCGTCCACGTTCATGAACTTCGTCTACGACCCGGAAGTCGCTGCGCAGATCGCGGCCTACGTCAACTACATCACGCCGGTGAAGGGAGCAAAGGAGGCGGCCGAGAAGCTCGATCCGGATCTCGCGAAGAACCCGCTCATCTTCCCGGACGACGACACGCTTTCGAAGGTGAAGATCTTCGACAGCGTGGCGCTCAACAACCAGGACTACGCGGAGAAGTGGCAGGCGCTCATCGGGAGCTGAGCTGATGGGCTGGCTCCGCAGGCACAAGTCCGCAACCCCGTATCTGCTGCTCGCGCCCGGGCTCGCGTGGCTCGCGGCGTTCTTCGTCGTGCCACTCGGCTTCCTCGGCTACCAGTCGCTCGAGAAGGGCACGTTCGACTTCGGCTACACGTTCGCGTGGACGTGGGAGAACTACCGCCGCGCGTTCACGACGTACCACGACCAGCTCGTGCGGTCGCTCGTGTACGCAGGGCTCGCGACGGTGATCGCGCTGCTCGTCGCGTACCCGCTCGCCTACTGGATCGCCTTTCGCGGCGGCCGGTGGAAGAACGTGTTCCTGCTCGCGATCATCGCGCCGTTCTTCGTCACGTACCTGATCCGAACGCTCGCGTGGCAGACGATCCTCGCCGACCAGGGGCCTGTCGTCGGCGTCCTCCGCGACCTGCACGTGCTCGCGCCGGACGGGAGGCTGCTCGCGACGTCGACCGCCGTGGTGGCGGGCATCACGTACAACTTCCTGCCGTTCATGGCGCTGCCCCTCTACGTGGCGCTCGAGCAGATCGATGGACGGCTGATCGAGGCGGCGCAGGACCTCTACGCGAGCAGGTTCGAGGCGTTTCTGCGCGTCACGCTCCCGCTCTCCCTGCCGGGCGTCTTCGCCGGGACGCTGCTGACGTTCATTCCCGCGGCCGGCGACTTCATTAACGCCCAGCTCCTCGGGACGCCGCGGCAGCACATGATCGGGAACGTCATCCAGTCGAAGTTCCTCGAGCTGATCGACTACCCGGCGGCGGCGTCGCTGTCCTTCGTGCTGATGGCGGCGATCCTCGTGGGCGTCGGGCTTTACGCACGCCTGCTCGGGACTGAGCGGCTCACGGGATGACGGCGCTCGCCTTCGCGCGTCGCAACGTGCTGACCGCGTACGCGATGCTTGCGTTCGCGTACCTGCTGCTGCCGATCGGCGTCGTCATCGCGTTCTCGTTCAACGAGCCGAAGGGACGGTTCAACTACACGTGGCAGGGGTTCACGTTCGACAACTGGCGCAACTGGGACGCGATCCCGGGTCTCGTCGACGCGATGCGCATCTCCATCGAGGTCGCGGCGATCTCGAGCGTCGTCGCCACGGCGCTCGGGACGCTGATCGCGCTTGCGCTCGTCCGCTACGGCTTCCGCGGGCGGGGGACGACGAATCTGCTCATCTTCCTGCCCATGTCGACCCCAGAGATCGTCCTCGGCGCGTCGCTGCTCGCACTCTTCCTCAACTTGCAGATCGCGACGGGCTTCCTGACCATCGTGATCGCGCATGTCATGTTCAACATCAGCTACGTCGTCGTAACCGTGAAGGCGCGGCTCGCCGGCTTCGACCGGCACCTCGAGGAGGCGGCGATGGATCTCGGCGCGAACGAGTGGACGACGTTCCGCAAGGTGACGCTGCCGCTGATCGCGCCGGGAATCCTCGCCGCGATGCTGCTCGCGTTCGCGCTCTCGGTCGACGACTTCGTGATCACGTACTTCAACTCGGGTTCGACGATCACGTTCCCGCTCTTCGTCTGGGGCGCGGCACGTGTCGGCGCGCCGCCGCAAGTGAACGTGATCGGAACGGCGATCTTCGTCGTGGCGCTCGTCGGCATGGCGGTCAACGTGTGGTTTCAGAACAAGCGCGCGAGGGCTGCGGCGTCGTAGAGCCGCGGCTCCCGTCGTGGTGGTTCGAGGAGGCGGTCGCCGCCGAGGAGCACGTGCCCGCGCCGCCGCTCACGCGCGACTCGGAGGTTGACGTCGCGATCGTCGGCGGCGGCTACACCGGTCTCTGGACGGCGCTCGAGTTGCGTCGGCGCTCGCCGGAATTGCGCGTTGCGCTCGTCGAGGCCGACGCCTGCGGCGCGGGGCCGAGCGGCCGCAACGGCGGCTTCGTGCACGGGTACTGGGCATCCCTCGCGACGACGTTGCCGCTGCTGGGACCCGACGGCGCCGTCGCGCTCGCGCGCGCGGGCGAAGCGATCGTCCCGGCGATCCGCGCGTTCTCCGTCGAACGCGGCGTGGACGTGTGGCTTCGCGAAGGCGGGATGCTCATGGTGTCCGCGGCCGCGGCGCAGGATGCGGCGGTAGACGTCGCCGTCACGGCGGCTGCGGCGGTCGACGCCCCCGAGCAGGCGCGCCCGCTCGCCGCCGAGGAGGTGCGGCGGCGGTGCGCCTCACCGGTGTTCCGGCGCGGTGTCCTGTTTCGCGACGGTGCGACGCTGCACCCCGGCTTCCTCGTCCGCGCATTGCGGAAGGCGGCGATCGACGACGGCGTGCAGGTGTACGAGCACACGCCCGCGCTCCGCGTCCGCGGCACGCGAGTCGAGACGCCGCATGCATTACTGCGCGCGCGCGACGTCGTGCTCGCGGTCGGCGGCGCAGCCGCGCGCTCGCGCGGCGTGTCCGGTCGCGTGACGAACTTCGGCTCGTATGTCGTTCTCACGGAGCCTGCACCCGCTGCGCTCGACGCGCTCGGCTGGACGGGGGGCGAGGCAATCGTCGACGGGCGGATGTTTCTCCACTACTTCCGGACCACGAACGACGGGCGTGTGCTGATGGGCAGCGGCTCGGGGCCGATTGCGTACGGCGCACGCCTCGACACCGGGCTCGACGGTCCCACGGCGGCCCGTGCCGAGGCCGGGCTGAGGCGCCTGCTGCCTGCGCTCGCCGGTGTGCGCATCGAGCGCGCTTGGGGCGGGCCGATCGACGTCTCGGCCGATCACCTGCCGTTCGTCGGACGTCGCGACCGCCTGTACCACGCGCTCGGGTACTCCGGTCACGGCGTCGGTCCGTCGTGGCTCGCAGCGCAGGCGTTGTCCTCGCTGATCCTCGGCGCCGACGACGAGTGGACCCGGCTGCCGCTGGTCGCGCGCCGCGCTGCGCGCCTCCCACCCGAGCCGTTCCGGTACGCCGGCGGCGCGGCGATTCGCCGCGCGATCCTCGCGTGCGAGGCGGCCGAGGAGCGGGGCGAGCGTGCGCCCGCGCTCGCGCGCGGCGTTGCGGCTCTGCCGCGCCTCGTCGGGCTCGAGCTCGGCACGCGCTAGCCTCGACACCGTGGTCACGCTCTGCGACGTCGGCCCCCGCGACGGTTTGCAAAACGAGCAGGACATCCTCGCGCCCGCCGTTCGCGCGCAGCTCGTCGACCGGCTTGCAGCAGCCGGCGTCCCGCGGATCGAAGCGGCGTCGTTCGTCCGCGACGACCGCGTTCCGCAGATGGCGGGCGCGGAAGAGGTGGCCGCGGCGATCGACCCGCGCGAAGGCACCGAGTACGCGGGCCTGGTCCTCAACCTCAAGGGCTACGAACGCCTGCGTGAGACGCGACTCGGCCGCGTCAACTGCACGCTCGCCGCAACGGAGTCGTTCAACCTGCGCAACGGCAACATGTCACTCGACGAGGCGCTCGCGCAAGCGCAGGCGATCCTCGGCGCGTCCGAGCTGCCGACGACGGCGACGATCAGCGTCGCGTTCGGCTGTCCGTTCGAAGGCGCGGTGGATCCGGAACGCGTCGCCGAGCTCTGTGCGCAGCTCGACGCGGACGAGATCGTTCTCGCCGACACCATCGGCGTCGCGACGCCCACGCCCGTCAAGCGGCTCGTCGAGCGAGTGGTGCACGACGGTCGCACGGTCGGTGTGCACCTGCACAACACGCGCAACACGGGGTACGCAAACGCCCTTGCAGCGCTCGAAAGCGGCGCCACGGTGTTCGACGCCTCGATCGGCGGTCTTGGCGGCTGCCCCTTTGCCCCGAAGGCGACGGGCAACATCGCCACCGAGGATCTCGTGTACCTGTTCCACGGCGAAGGCGTCGACACCGGCGTCGACCTCGACGCGCTCGTCGAGGTCTCGCGCTGGCTCGAGGGGATCCTCGGCCGGCGGCTCGACGGCTACGTCTACCGCGCCGGCGCGTAGGCAGCTTCGCGGAACGCGTCGATCGCAAGCTCGGCCTCCGCGGCATCGGTCTGCCAGTTCGAGACCGAGACGCGGATCGCCTTGCGGCCTTGCCACACCGTGCCGCTCATCCACACGCGGCCGGAGGCCTGCACGTGCTCGAGCACGGCATCGGTCTTCGCGTCGTCCTCGAAGCGGAAGAGCACCTGGTTGAGCACGACCTCGTTCAACACTTCGACGCCGTCCACTGCGGCGATTCCCTCCGCGAAGCTGCGCGCCGCGGCGCACGAGCGCTCGACGAGCTCCGTGAGGCCGGAACGCCCGAGCGAGCGCAACGCCGCGTACACCGCGAAGCCGCGCGCACGACGGGAGAACTCGGGCACCCAGTCGACCTGGTCGCGCACGCGCCGCGCGCCCTCGTCCTGGATCAGATAGTCGGCATGCACGGTCATCGCCGCGCGGTGCGACTCCGGATGTGCACAGAAGACGATCCCGGAGTCGTACGGGACGTTGAGCCACTTGTGCGCGTCCGTCGTCCAGGAGTCGGCGCGCGCTAGACCGTCGACCAGATGCGACAACTGCGGCGAGACGGCGGCCCACATGCCGAACGCGCCGTCGACGTGCAACCAGGCGTTCGCGCCCTCGACGGCGTCGGCAATCTCGGCAAGTGGATCGAACGCGCCGCTGTTCACCTCGCCGGCCTGCGCGCAGACGATCGTCGGTCCTGCGCTGCGCGCGAGCTCGTCGCGGAGCACGTCGGCGCGCATGCGCCCCTCGCCGTCCGCAGCGACGACCGTCGGTGCACCGAGCCCGAGCAGGCGCAGCGCGCGGTCGACGGTGATGTGGCGCTTGTCTCCGACGATGACGTTCACACGCGGGCCGCCGTTCAGCCCGTTCTGCGAGACGTCCCAGCCTGCGGCGTCGAGGACGTGGAAGCGCGCGGCGGCGAGGCCGGTCACGTGCGCCATCTGCGTCCCGGTGACGAACCCGATCGACGAGTGGCCGGGAAGCCCGAGCACGTCGAGCAGCCAATCGGCCGTGACCTGTTCGACGACGGAGGCCGACGGCCCGCCGACGTACAGGCCGGCGTTCTGGTCCCATGCGGACGTCAGCCAGTCGGCCGCGAGTGCCGCCGGCAGCTCGCCGCCGATGACGAAGCCGAAATAGCGCGCGCTCCCCATCGCGACGACGCCCGGCTCGGCCGCAGCCGCGAGCTCGGTAATGACCTGCTTCGCGTCGACGGGATGCTCGGGGAGCGCTCCGCCGAGCGCCTGCCGCAACTCCTCGGGCGTGACCTGGGGAAAGACGGGGCGGCGTTCGAGCGACTCGAGGTAGTCGCCGGCGATCGCGGCAACGAGCTCCAACAGCTCGCGCTGGCCTTCCACGCTACGAGCTTACTCACGACTATCGTGGCCGGATGAACCGGCTCGCCGACGAGACGAGCCCGTACCTCCTGCAACACGCCGACAATCCCGTGGACTGGCGGCCGTGGGGCGAGGACGCGTTCGCCGAGGCGCGGGCGCAAGACAAGCCCATCCTGCTCTCGATCGGGTACGCCGCGTGTCACTGGTGCCACGTCATGGCGCACGAGTCGTTCGAGGATCCCGCGGTCGCCGCGGTCATGAACGACCGCTTCGTGAACATCAAGGTCGACCGCGAGGAGCGGCCGGATGTCGACGCGCTCTACATGGATGCCGTCGTCGCGCTCACGGGACACGGCGGCTGGCCGATGACCGTCTTCCTGACGCCGGAGGGCGAGCCGTTCCTGGGCGGCACGTACTTCCCGCCGGAGCCGCGCCACGGGTTGCCGAGCTTCCAGCAAGTGCTCGTGCAGGTCTCGGATGCATATCGCGAGCGGCACGCCGACGTCGCGCGGCAGGCGCGCGCCCTCACCGAGTCCGTGCGCGAGTCGGGTCGCATCGAGGCGTCGCGCGAGCCGCTGAGCGACGGCTTGCTGCACGAAGCCGTGCGCGGCCTGCGCAGCGGCTTCGACCCGACGTGGGGAGGCTGGGGCGTGGCGCCGAAGTTCCCGCCGGCGTCGACGCTCGAGTTTCTCCTGCGCCGCGGCGTCGTCGACCCGGTGACGACGACGCTCGACGGCATGGCGCTCGGCGGTATGTACGACGTGCTCGGCGGCGGGTTCCACCGCTACTCCGTGGATGCGAAGTGGCTCGTCCCGCACTTCGAGAAGATGCTTTACGACAACGCGCTGCTCGTCCCCGCGTACCTCCACGGCTGGCTCGCCACGGGGAACGAGCGCTATCGCGCGATCGTCGAGGAGACGGTCTCCTACCTCTTGCGCGAGCTCGCGCTGCCGGACGGCGGCTTCGCGTCCGCGCAGGACGCGGACACCGACGGCGTCGAGGGGTTGACGTTCACGTGGACACCCGAGGACGGCGTGCCGCAGGAATTCCTCGAGCCGTTCGAGCACGGGCGTCTGATCCTGCGCGGTCAGCTGCCGCCGGAGCTGAAGGCGGAGCTGTTCGCGCGGCGCGAGGAGCGTTCGAAGCCCGCGCGCGACGACAAGGCGATCGCGTCGTGGAACGGTCTGACGCTCGCCGCGCTCGCCGAAGCGGGAGCGCGACTCGGACGCGCCGAGTGGCTCGAGCACGCGCGACGGCTCGCGGAGTTCATCCTCGGGCCGTTGTCGACCGACGAAGGACGCCTCTATCGCACGTACCGGAACGGTGTCGCGAAGAACACCGGCTTCCTCGAGGACTACGCCGACGTTGCGCACGGCCTCTACGAGCTGCACGTTGCGACCGGCGAGTTGCGCTGGCTCGAGGAGTCGCGACGACTCGCGCTCGTCGCCGTCGAGCTGTTCGGCGACGACGAACGCGGCGGTTTCTGGATGACTCCCGCCGACGGCGAGGAGCTCGTCGCACGGAAGAAGTCATTCGACGACCATCCGACGCCGTCGGGCAACTCGATGCTCGCGTACGTCCTGCTCCGGCTCGCACGGATCTACGGGGAGGACGAGCTGGAGCGCCGCGCGGTCGGCGTGTTCCGCCTGCTCGTGAACGGACTGCGCCGCGCGCCGTCCGCGTTCGGCTGGGCGCTGTGCGCGCTCGACCTGCACTTCTCGCCGCACCGCGAGCTCGCGATCCTCGCGGCTCCCGGCGACGAGGTCGCGCGGGCGGCGCTGGCGGAATGGCAGCCGAACGCCGTCGTCGCCTTCGGCCCGGCGGAGGGCGTCCCGCTGCTCGTGGGGAAAGAACGGGTCGACGGCAAGCCGACCGTCTACGTCTGTGAGAACTTCGCCTGCCAGGCTCCCGTGACGGAGGCCGCCGCCTTCTCTTAGGGTCCACCGCCGTGGCCCTCCTGGTCCTCGAGAATGTCACGAGGCGCTTCGGCGGGATCGTCGCACTCGACGATCTCTCGCTCGACGTCGCCGCCGACGAGATCGTCGGTCTCATCGGGCCGAACGGCGCGGGAAAGACGACCGCCTTCAACATCGTCACCCGCCTGTACAACCCCGACTCGGGCACGCTGACCTTCGACGGACGCTCGCTGCTGCGCACGCCGCCGCACCGCGTCGTGACGCTCGGAATCGCGCGCACGTTCCAGAACGTCGAGCTCTTCCCGTCGCTCACCGTTCGCGAGAACGTCCTCGTCGGCGCGCATGCCCGCCGCGGTGAGCGCTCCGCGGACGATCTGCTCGATTACGTCGGGCTCGGCGAGCTTGCCGGGCACCGAGCAGCGGGTCTCCCGTTCGGCACGCTGAAACGCATCGAGCTCGCGCGGGCGCTCGCGTCGTCGCCGCGCCTGCTCCTGCTCGACGAGCCCGCCGGCGGGCTGATCCACGAAGAGGTGCACGAGCTCGGCGAGTTCATCCGCAACCTCCGGCGCGACTTCGGGCTCGCGATCCTGCTCGTCGAGCACCACATGGGCCTCGTCATGGGCCTCGCCGACCGCGTCCACGTGCTCGACTTCGGCCGCACGATCGCGTCGGGCACGCCTCGCGAAGTCCAGGAGGACAAAGCGGTCATCGACGCGTACCTGGGAGCGGGCGCGTGACACGCGTGCTCGAGTGGGAGGGCTGCCTCAACGTGCGCGACCTCGGCGGCGTGCCGCTGGAGGGCGGCGGCGAGACCGCCTTCGGCGTTGTTGTCAGATCTGACAACGTCCGCCGCGTGCGCGATCTGAAGACGTTCGAGCGCCACGGGATCGTCCGCGTCGTCGACCTGCGGTTCGACGACGAGGTCGCGTACGACGCGCACAAGGAGCTCCCTGTCGAAGTCGTCCACGCGCCGCTGATGTCGTTCGATCCCGCTTACCGTGCGCAGCTCGAGGATCGCGCGCTCGAGCTGGAGCCCGCGGAGTATCTCGAGTGGTCGTACCTCGGGTTCCTCGAGCAGTTCCGCGAGAACTTCGGTCATGCCGTCCGCGCGATCGCCGGCGCCGACGGGCCTGTCTGCGTCCATTGCATGGGCGGGCGCGACCGCACGGGATTGATCACCGCGCTGCTCCTCCGGCTCGCGGGCGCGTCGGTCGACGACGTGGCCGAGGACTACTGGCTCTCCGAGGATGCGTTGCGCGAGCCACACGAGGAGTGGGTCGCGCTCGCCGAGAACGAGCGCGACGCGCGCATCCGCTCGGTGTTCGTCGTCGCGCCCCGCGAGGTCATCGTCGGCGTTCTCACGACGGTCGAGGACCAGTACGGCTCGGTTCGCGAGTACCTGCTCACTGCGGGTGTGCCGGCCGGCGAGCTCGATGTGCTCGCCGCGCGGTTGCGAGGCGAGGCGTGACGCCCCTGCTACAGCTCGAGGACGTGCACGCGCGCTACGGCGACGTCCGCGTGCTGCACGGCATCTCGCTGAGCGTCGAGGAAGGGCAGGTCGTCAGCGTTCTCGGGCCGAACGGCGCCGGGAAGACGACGACGCTGCGTGCCGTGTCGGGGATGGTCAAGACGTCCGGGACGATCACGTACGACGGCAAGCGCGTCGGTCGCTCGCCCGAGGCGGCGGCGCGCCGGGGGATCGCGCACGTCCCGGAGGGCCGCGGCACGTTCGCAGAGCTGAGCGTGTGGGAGAACCTCCGGCTGGGTGCGTACACGGCGCGCAAGGCAGACTACGAGCGCGCGCTCGCGCACTTCCCGTGGCTGAACGAACGGCGTGCCCAGCAGGCGGGGACGCTCAGCGGCGGTGAGCAGCAGATGCTCGCGCTTGCGCGCGCGCTCGTCTCGCAGCCGCGCCTGCTCCTGCTCGACGAGCCGTCGCTCGGCCTCGCGCCGCTCGTCGTCGGCGAGCTGTTCGCGATCGTCCGCAAGCTCAACGAGGATGAGGGGCTCACGGTGCTGGTCGTCGAGCAGAACGCGAACGTCGCGCTCGACAGCTCCCAGCACGCGTACGTGCTCGAAGCGGGACGCGTCGCGCTCTCCGGGTCGAGCGCCGAGTTGCGCGCCGACGAGTCCATCCGACGCAGCTACCTGGGCTATTGACGGTCGTCGCGTTCACCTGGGCGGACTTCGCGCAGCAGGTCGTCAGCGGCCTGTCGAGCGGCGGGGTCTATGCGAGCCTCGCGCTCGCGATCGTGATCATCTACCGCTCGACGGGCGTCGTGAACTTCGCGCAGGGTGAGATGGCGACGTTCACGACGTTCATCGCGTGGTCGCTCATGCACCACATGTCGTACTGGCCGGCGTTCGTGCTCACCTGCGCGATCGCGTTCGTCGGCGGCATCGCGCTGGAGCGCGTGGTCATCCGCCCGGTCGAGAACGCATCGGTGCTCGCGGTCGTGATCGTCACGCTCGGGCTGGCGCTCATCTTCAACGGCGCATCCGCATGGATCTGGGGCGGCGCCGTGCACCGTTTCGAGTCACCGTTCTCGACGTCGCCGATCCACGTCGCCGGCGTTGCCTTTTCGAAGCAGGACATCGGGATCATCGTCGTGTCCCTCGTGCTCGTCGCGCTGCTGTGGCTGCTCTTCCAGTACACGAAGGTCGGCCTCGCGTTGCGCGCCGCCGCGCTGAACCCGACGGCGAGTCGGCTCGTCGGCATTCGCGTCGGCTGGATGCTCGCGCTCGGCTGGGGCCTCGCGGCCGCGCTCGGCGCGGTCAGCGGGATGATGTCCGCGGCTGCGCTCGGCGGGCTCGAGTACAACATGATGCTGACCGTCCTGCTCTACGCGTTCGCCGCGGCGGTGCTCGGCGGTCTCGACAGTCCGATCGGCGCTGTCGTCGGCGGCCTGACGTTCGGCGTGCTGCTCAACGTCGTCAGCACGTACTGGGACTTCATCGGCGGCGCGCTCAAGCTTCCCGTCGGGCTCGCCGTGATCCTGCTCGTGCTGCTCGTGCGGCCGAGCGGGCTGTTCGGACGAAGATCGGTGCGCAAGGTATGAGGTGGGCTCTGCGCGCGGCGTTGCTTGCCGGCCTCGTCGTCATCGGGGTCTTGCTTCCGCGTGTCGTCAGCGACTTCCGCCTCTTCCAGTTCGCGACGGTCGGCGTCTACTTCATCGCGATCCTCGGCCTCAACATCCTCACGGGCTACAGCGGCCAGATCTCGCTCGGGCACGGCGCGTTCATGGCGATCGGCGGCTACACGACCGCGATCCTGATGGCCCACCACGGCTGGAACGAGCTCGCGACGCTGCCGGTCGCCGCACTGGTGTCCGGCATCGTCGGCTTCCTCTTCGGGATCCCGGCGCTTCGGTTGAGCGGGCTCTACCTCGCGCTCGCGACGTTTGCGCTCGCCGCCGCGACGCCGTCGATCATCAACAAATGGTCGAGCCAGACGGGCGGCTCGAGCGGGCTGCTCGTGAACGTCTTCCATACGAACACGTGGTACTACCGCACGACGTGGATCACGGCGGGGATCCTGTTCGTCCTCGCCTGGCTGCTGCTGCAGACGAAGGTCAGCCGCGCGTGGCGCGCGTTGCGCGACAGCGAGGTGGCGGCTGCGTCGATGGGCGTGAACCTCGCGCTCTACAAGACGGCTGCGTTCGGGGTGTCGGCGATGTACGCCGGCGTCGCGGGGGCGCTGCTCGTCGTTCTGTCCTTCGGCGCGACGCCCGGGAGCTTCACGGTCCAGAAGTCGATCTACCTCGTCGTCGGCCTGGCGGTCGCGGGCCTGGGCGGGTCGCTCGCCGGCGTCCTCGCGGGCGCGGCGTTCGTCGAGTACGTCCAGGTCTACGCACCGGACGTCTCGAAGTCGCCCGGTGTCCCCACCGTCGCCTTCGGCGTGGCGCTCGTCCTCGTGATGTTCCTGCTCCCGGGCGGCGTCTCCGGGCTCCTAGGACGCTTTACAAATCTATGGAACACTGTCGCCATGCGGGTCGGGGCGATCTTTGTGCTGGCGCTTGCGCTGGTCTCCGGGGCTGCGGGCGCGACCCGGCTCGACCCGGGCGTGAGCTCGAGCTCGGTGAAGATCGGCGGGACGGTGCCGCTGACCGGCGTCGCTGCCGCCTACGCCTCGGTCGGGCGCGGCGCGGACGCCTACTTCAAGTACTGGAACGACACGAAGAAGGGCGTCAACGGCCGGAAGATCGAATACGAGTACCTCGACGACGCGTACGACCCGTCGAAGACGGTCGAGCAGACGCGGCGGCTCGTGCAGCAGGACAACGTCTTCGCCGTGGTGAACAGCCTCGGCACCGAGCAGAACCTCGCGGTGCGCGGCTTCCTCAACCAGCTCAAGATCCCACAGCTCTTCGTCGCCACGGGTGCGACGACGTTCGGGCGCGACTACAAGTCCAACCCTTGGTCGATCGGCTTCCTGCCGAGCTACGTCGCCGAGGGCGTGATCTACGGCAAGTGGATTCGCGCGAACGTCAAGAGCCCGAAGATCGCGGCGCTCTACCAGGACGACGACTACGGCAAGGAGCTCGTCAGCGGCCTGAAGAAGGGCCTCGGGCCGCTCGCGAACAAGGTCGTCTCCACGAAGGGCTACGCCGCGGACGCGGCCGACGTGAACTCACAGGTCGCCTCCCTCAAGGCGTCGAAGGCGAACGTGTTCATGATCTTCGCGACGCCGAAGTTCGCGATCCAGGCGTACATCCAGGCGAACAAGCTCGGCTGGAAGCCTCGGATCATCGTCAACCAGGTCTCGAGCGCGTCGAACGTGATGAAGATCGTGAGCGCGTCCGTCGGCAAGACCGCGGAAAACTCCATCTCGATCGCGAACTTCAAGGACCCGGGCAACCCGACGCTCAAGAACGACGCGGCGATGAAGCTCTACCGCTCGATCATGAAGAAGTACGCGCCCGGCGCCGACGTGAACGACGTCTACCACGTGTACGCGATGGCGGTCGCGTACCTCTTCATCGACGCGCTCAAGCGCGCGGGCAACCCGCCGACGCGCGCCGGGATCATGAACGCCGTCCAGCACTTCAACGTGACGAACCCGTTCATGCTGCCGGGGATCAAGGTGACGACGACGCCGAAGGATCACTTCCCCGTCAAGCAGGCGTACGTGCAGACGTGGAAGGGCGGGTCCTGGCACCTGCTCGGCAAGCCCGTCTCCGCGCGCGGGTAGCGAACGCCGCTAGGCGGAAGCGGCGGCGGCTTCGAGTCGCGCGTCGCGCGGCTCCAGCTCGACGATCTTCTTCCGCGGTCGCAACGGCAGCGCCGTCACGACGGCGACGATCATCGCGATCCCGAGCCACTGCGTCCAGCGCAGGTGTGCGTTGTACGCGTAGATGCCGGCGATGACCGCGATCGCGGGATACGTGAGCTCCGCGAGCGAGGCGAGCAGGGCGGGCGTGCGCTTGAGCCCGTAGTAATAGAGAGCGAGCGCCACGAGGCCCGTGACGATCGCGAGGTACGCGATCCAGAGGCTGTCGTGCGCGCCCGCGTAGGCCGAGGCGCCCATGATCGGGAGCGCGAGCGCGCTCGCGACGAGACCGAAGAAGAAACGGAGCGTCAGGATCTGCTGGAACGGCAGCTCGCGGCTGAGGTAGCGGCCGAGCACCGTCCCGGATGCCCAGAGGGCGGCCGCGGCGAGCGCCTGCAGGATCGGGACGAGGCCCTTTGCGCTCGGGTCGAACGGGTGCTCCTGGTTGACGAGCCAGAAGCCGATCAGCGCAGGGATCAGGAACCACGCGAAGCCCTGGCGCGGGCGCTCGCCGAGGACGACCGCCGCGCCAAGGATCGCGACGAGCGGCTGCACCTTCTGGATCACGACGGGCGTGATGAAGTCGCCGTGGAAGAGCGCCTCGGTGAAGAGGATCGTCGCAACCGCCGACGCGCCCGCGCCGATCGCGACAGCCGCGAGCACGAAGCGAGTGCCTGCTGCGAAGACCGTCCGGAGCGCGGGGAGGAGGAACGGCAGCGTGAGCGCGACGAGCAACACGTGCTCGCCGAACACGATCGTCGTCGCCGTCGTGTCACCGGCGAGCGGCTTGCGCAGGATCGGATCTGTGCCCCACATCGCCGCGGCGAGCGCGACGAGCACCACGCCCGGGATCACGGTGAGGCGACGCATCTGTGCTTCGAGCCTACCTGCCTAGCACTTCGGTCCCCCGGGGCACCCCAACCCACCACCCGCCGCAATCGTATCCGCGTCGATCGCACACGGCTGTGCCGGAGATGTGACGAGATGCAGCGCTCAGACTTCGAGCGCGAGCAGGTCCTCGACCGTCTCACGTCGCCGGATGACATGCGCGGCGCCGTCGCGGACGAGCACGACGGCAGGGCGGGGGACGCCGTTGTAGTTCGAGGCCATGCTCAACGTGTAGGCGCCGCTTGCCGGAACCGCCAGGACGTCTCCACGTCGCGGCTCCGCGAGCTCGACTCGTTCGATCAGCACGTCGCCCGACTCGCAATGCTTGCCCGCGACGCCGAATGCTGCTGTCGCCGTCTCGTCCAGGCGCGACGCGAGGAGCGCCGTGTACTGCGCGCCGTAGAGCTGGGGGCGCGGGTTGTCGGAGATGCCGCCGTCGACCGCCACCCACATCCGCTCGCCGGCGCGCTTGATGGCGCCGACGCCGTAGAGCGTGACGCCCGCCTGTCCCACGAGCGACCGCCCGGGCTCGAGCACGAGCTGTGCGTCGACCTCGAGCTCGCCGCGCAGCGTGCCGACGAACTCGGCGATCGACGGCGCCTGCTCGCCGGGGCGCGTCGGCACGCCGAGCCCGCCGCCGAGGTCGAGCACGCGCGGCGGTGCGTCGAGCCCGGCGACGAAGCCGTTGATCCAAGCGACGGTCTCGCGCGCCGACGCAAGCGCGAGCAGCTGCGAGCCGACGTGGATGTGGAAACCTTCGACGTCGCCGGCCAGCCCGCGTGCCTCATCGGGTGAGACACCGAATTTCGACGTCGCGTGGCCGGTGCGCACTGCGACGTGCGTGTCCGTGTCGATGCCCGGCGTGACGCGTACGAGCATCCGTTCGACGCCGGCAGCACGTGCACGCTCGAGCTCCTCGACGGAGTCGAGCACGACGTACGCCGCGTCCGCTTCCGCTGCGGCGCGCAGCTCCTCGTCCGACTTGTTGTTTCCGTGGACCACGAGGCGCTCGCCCTGGATGCCGGCGCGCTGCGCGAAGCGCAGCTCGCCGAGCGTCGAGACATCCGCGCCCAGGCCCTCCGCAGCGAGGAGACGCAGCACCGCGACGTTCGGGAACGCTTTGGTCCCGTAGACGACGAGCGCCTCGGGCGCGGCCTCGCGGTATGCACGCGCACGTGCCCGGATCGTCTCCTCGCAGTAGACGACCAGGGGCGTGCCGAACTCGCGGGCGAGGTCGGACGCACGGACGCCGCCGATCGTGAGCTCGCCGGCTTCTGAGCGTGCGGTGTCCGGAAAGAGCTCGAGCGTCAGTCGCTCCACCAGCCCTGTGTCATGTTCGCGTCGCCCGGCCCGGTGTTCGGGGCACCGATCGCAATCAGCTCGCACCCCTCGGGGCCGCCTTCGAAGCCCCGCATCGTGTCGCGAGGGACGCGAACCGCGTCGAAGGGCTTCAGCTCGATCACGTCATCCGCGAGCTTCATGCGGCCGCCGCCGGAGACCACGACGTAGACCTCCTCTTGCACATTGTGGTCGTGCCCGAACGGCAGGCGAAAGTTCGGCGCGACGCGGAGATAGCTGACGCCGGAGTTCTCGAGCTCGAGCGGGACACGCGCCATCCGGAACTCGAGCTGCGGCGATAGGTCGAACTTCGGCGCCTGGTCCTCGACGTCCTTCAGGTTCAGATGGGTGTAGCCGGCCACCGGTACCTCCTTTTGCTGCTTGCTAGAATCCGCCTAATGATGCGGCAGGACCTCCTTCCCTAGCGCAGGAAGCGACCGCGGCCCCGCCGCGACCAGCTTCCCACGGCCTCTCGAACGAGAGGCTTTTTTGTATCCCGAACATGAACACGATCCCCAAATACCAACCTGAGCAGATCGAGCCCAAGTGGCAGCGCGTCTGGGAAGAGGCGAGGGCGTTCAACGTCCCGAACCCGCAGCCCGGCGACGACGACGGCGCGCCGCACTGGTACCAGCTCGAGATGCTGCCCTACCCCTCGGGCAACGGCCTGCACATGGGGCACGTCCTCAACTACACGATGGGCGACGTCGTCACGCACTACCGTCGCCGGAACGGCTGGCGCGTGCTGCGCCCGATGGGATGGGATGCGTTCGGGCTGCCGGCCGAGAACGCCGCGATCCGCGAGGGCGGGCATCCCCGCACGATCACCGAGCGGAACATCACCACTATCCGCGACTGGATGAAGCGCCTCGGCTGGGCGATCGACTGGGACCGCGAGGTCTCGACACACGATCCCGAGTTCTACAAGTGGACGCAGTGGCTGTTCCTGCGCTTCTTCGAGCGCGGCCTCGCGTACCGCAAGGAAGCGCCGGTCAACTGGTGCCCGAAGGATCAGACGGTCATCGCGAACGAGTACGTCGTCGACGGCAAGTGCGAGCGGTGCGGCACGCCGATCGAGCTGCGGAACATGACTCAGTGGTTCTTCAAGGTGACGGCGTACGCGGACGAGCTGCGCGAGTTCGAGCTGCCGGAGGGCGGCGAGTGGCCCGAGCGCACGAAGACGATCCAGCGCAACTGGATCGGCCGCAGCGAAGGCGCGGAGATTCTCTTCCACGTCGACGAGCTGGACATCGACATCCCCGTCTTCACGACGCGGCCGGACACGCTCTTCGGCGCGACCTTCTTCGTCGTGGCGCCGGAGCACCCGTTCGTCGAGGCGCGCGCGTCGGCGGAGGCGCAGGAGTACGCGAAGCGCGCGGGCGCGCGCACGACCGAGGAGCGCGCCGCCGACACGACGAAGACGGGCGTGTTCACCGGCCACCACGTGACGAACCCGGTGAACGGCGAGCGCCTGCCGGTCTGGGTCGCCGACTACGTCCTCATGGACTACGGCACCGGCGCGATCATGGCCGTACCCGCGCACGACGAGCGCGACCGCGAGTTTGCGGAGACGTTCGACCTGCCGATCGTCCCCGTGATCGACGACGACGGTTCGCTGATCAATTCGGGCCAGTTCGACGGGACGCCGTTCGAGGACGCGAAGCGCGCAATCGTCGAGTCGCTGCGCGAACAAGGTCGCGGCGCCGCGGCCGTGTCGTACCGTCTGCGGGACTGGAGCTTCTCGCGGCAGCGCTACTGGGGCTGCCCGATTCCGATCGTCTACTGCGACGACTGCGGCGTCGTGCCCGTTCCCGACGACGAGCTGCCGGTGCTGCTGCCGGACGTCGAGGACTACACGCCGAAGGGGAAGGCACCCCTCGCATCCAACGAGGAGTGGATCCGCGTCCCGTGTCCGCAGTGCGGCCGCGACGCGAGCCGCGAGGCCGACACGATGGACACGTTCGTCGACTCGTCCTGGTATTTCCTCCGCTACGTCGACCCGACGAACGGCCAGGCGCCGTTCGAGCGGCACGTCGTCGACTACTGGCTGCCCGTCGACCAGTACATCGGCGGCATCGACCACTCGACGGGTCACCTTCTGTATTCGCGCTTCTTCGTCAAGGCGATGAACGACATGGACATGCTCGGCTTTCGCGAGCCGTTCGGGCGGCTGTTCCACCAGGGCTGGGTGACCATGGGCGGGACGAAGATGTCGAAGACGAAGGGCAACATCGCCGGGCCTGAAGCGATCGCGGACGCCTACGGCGCCGACGCCACGCGCCTCTACATCCTGTTCATGGGGCCGGCCGACCAGGACATGGAATGGGCGGAGACCGGCATCGAAGGGATCGTCCGCTTCCTCCGCCGGACGTGGCGCGTGGTACACGAAGTCGCTGCGTCGTCGCCGCGCGAGGGAGATCCCGGCACGCTGACGCGGAAAGCGCACGCGACCATCGCGAGGGCGACCGACGACATCGGCCGGCGTTTCCAGTTCCACACCCCGATCTCGGCGTTGATGGAGCTGTTGAACGAGCTGGCGGACAACACTGCGGCACCCGACGCCCGCTTCGCGGCCGAGACGCTCGTCTCGCTGCTGCAGCCGTACGCGCCGCACGTCGCGGAGGAGCTGTGGCAGGTGTTGGGCCACGAGCGCCTGTGGGAGCAGGCGTGGCCGGAGTTCGACGAGTCGCAGCTCGAGCGAGACACCTTTGAGCTTGTCGTCCAGGTCAACGGCCGCGTCCGCGACCGCTTCGAGGTCGAGGCGGGTCTCGGCGAGGACGAGCTCGTCGAGCGGGCGCTTGCTTCCGAACGCGTCCGCGCGCACCTCAACGGCAAGAGCGTGCGCAAGACGATCGTCGTTCCGGGCAAGCTCGTGAACGTCGTCATCGGCTAGCGCGCGCAAAAGCGACACGAAGTCGTCACCGTCGGGTGACGCTCGGCGCGCCACGATGCACGGGTGGCCGACATCCACCTCTCGCGTCGCGCACTCGTCCTCGGCGCGCTCGCACTGGTGCTCGCGTTGACGCTCGCGCACCGCGTTCTGCGCAGCGCCGGTGCCGCGTACGAGGCGCCCGCTGCCGCGGCGACGTCGCCGGGTACGGCCGCGAAGCCGCTCCTCGTCGTCGACGTGGTCGGCGCCGTGCGCGCGCCGGGCCTGTACCGCCTGCCCGAGGGATCGCGCGTCGCGGATGCGATCGCGCGGGCAGGCGGGCCGGCGCGCAAGGCGAACCTCGCGCTCGTCAACCAGGCGGCGCCGCTCGCGGACGGGATCCAGATCGTCGTACCGCGGCTCGTTCCCGGCGGCGGCGCGGACGCGTCGGCGCCAGGAGGTCCTGTGCACCTGAATTCGGCCACGCTCGCCGACCTCGACGCGCTGCCCGGCGTCGGCCCCGTGACGGCGCAGAAGATCCTCGACTTCCGCCAGGCCCACGGCGCGTTCTCGAGTGTCGACGAGCTCGACGCGGTGCCGGGCATCGGGCCTGCGACGCTCGACAATCTTCGGCCGCTGGTCGCGCCGTGACGGTTCGCGCGCCTCATGCGCTCGTCGCGGCGGTCTGCTTCGGCATCGCCGCTGCGAATGCCGCGCGCGTGACGTCGCTCCTCGTCGCGGCGGCCGCAGCAGCGCTCGTCTCCGCCGGCGCGCTCGCGCCCGGTGAGCAGCGGTTCATTTTCCTTGCGGCCGGGCTCGCCCTCGCGGGCTGGTGGTGGGGTGGCACGCGGCTCGATGCGATCGATGCGAGCGTGCTCGACCGCCACGTCGGGACGGCCGCGAGGGCGGTGCTCGAGGTGACGGCTCCGGCGCGCCGCAGCCGTTACCGGCTCCGCATTGCGGTCGGTGTGCGCCGTTTCGGTGCGACCGTCGTCCGCGAGCCTGCGCTGCTCGAGCTTCCGCCCGGCCGTGCGCCGCCCCAGGGTGCCCTCGTGTCCGCCGTCGTGGTGGTCGAGCAGCCGCGTGGACCCGAGGACGGCTTCGACGAGCGAGCGTGGCTCGCGCACAAAGGCGTGCACGTCGTCTTGCGCGCTTCGCGCTGGACCCGCGTGGGAGCGCGCGGCGGTCTCGGTGGTTTTGCGGACCGCCTACGCGCGCGCGTCGCGCGGCCCTTGCTCCGCGGCGCCGACGCGGACCGCGGCGCGCTGCTGACGGGCGTCGTGCTCGGAGACGACCAGGCCGTCGACAAGGACCTCCGCGACCGGTTCCGTGCCTCCGGCCTCTACCACCTGCTTGCCGTGTCGGGACAGAACATCGCGCTGGTCGCGGCCGGTGCGCTCATCCTCGTGCGGCTGCTCGGCGCGTCCCGCCTCATCGGGCAGTTCGCGGCGCTCGCGTCGATCTTCGCGTATGTGCTCGCCGTCGGACCGTCGCCCTCTGTCCTTCGCGCGGGAGTGGTGGGTGCGCTTGGTTCGATTGCGTGGCTAGCCGCGCGCCAGCGGGACCGCTGGCATTTCTTGCTCCTCGCCGCGCTCGTCTTGCTCGCGTGGAACCCGTACTCGCTCGCCGACGCGGGTTTCCAGCTCTCCTTCGCAGCGGTGGCTGCGATCTTCCTGCTCGTTCGGCCGATCCTTCGCGTGCTCGAGGGCTACCCGCTGCCGTCTCTCCTCGACGAGGCGCTCGCGGTCTCGACTGCGTGCGGCCTCGTGACCGCTCCGATTCTCTGGTTCCAGTTTCACGCGCTGCCGCTGTTCGCCGTGCCGGCGAACGCGCTCGCCGCGCCCGCCGTGCCGCCACTGCTCGCGCTCGCGTTGACGGCAGCGCTCGTCGATCCCGTTCTGCCCGGCGTCGCGTCCGTCCTCGCGTGGCTCGCCGGCTGGTGTGCAGCATGGCTGGCGCTCTGCGCGCGCGTCGTCGGCGGTGCGCCGTTCGCGCAGGTGACCACGACGCGCGGTGCGCTCGCGCTGGTGGCGGTGTTCGGCGCGGGCGGCGGCGCCTATGCTTGGCGTCGATGGCCGAGCTCAAGCCGCTCTACCTGATCGCCGGGAGCGACCGGCCGAAGATCAGGATCGCGCTCGAGCGCCTCCGGAACCGTTTCGACGCCGGTGCCGTCGAGTTCCTCGTCGCGGCAGAGCATTCCGCCGACGACGCCGTCGCCGCGTGCAACGCGCTCGGCCTGTTCGGCGGCGAAGGGCGACTGGTCGTGGTGGAGGACGTCGAGACCTGGAAGGCCGCCGACGCGAAGGCCGTCGCCGAGTACGCGAAGAGCCCCGCGCCGAACACGGTGCTCGCACTCGTCGCAAGCGAAGTCAAGAAGGATTCCGCGCTCGCGAAGGCCTGCGCAAAGACCGGGGACGTGCTCGTCTACGACGCGCCACGCAAGCGCGACCTGCCGTCGTGGATCGCCTCACAGTTCGAGCAACTCGGCGCGACCGTCGAGCGCGACGCAGCGCGCCTGTTGCTCGACATGGTCGGCGAGGAGCCCGAACAGCTGCGCAGCGAGATCGAGAAGCTCGCGACATGGGCCGACGGCGAGACCGTCACCGACGCGCACGTCCGCCAGCTCGCGGCGATCTCGGCCGAGACGTCGGTGTTCGAGCTGACCGACGCCTGGGGGAGGCGAGACTCCGCGGCCGCGCTCAACGCGGTCGAGTCACTCCTCGAGCGCACCGGTGTGCGCGAACTGCCGCGCCTCGTCGCGCTGCTCGCGAACCACGTCGGCCGCGTGCGTGCGTGCCAGGCGCTCGCCGCCGAAGGCGTTCGCCCGCGCGATGCCGCGGGTCGCCTGAAGATGCACCCGTTCGCTGCGGAGAAGGCGTTCGGGCACGCGGAGAACTACGCCGCGGATGAGCTCGCCCACGCGGTCGTCCGGCTCGCGGAGCTCGACCTCGCCCTCAAAGGCGGAAGCAGGCTCGCGGGCGAGCTCGAGTTCGAGCGGGCGCTCGTCGACGTGACGCAGCCGGCGCGCTAGGCGCGCTTCGACGCTGCGAGCCGGTCGGCCTGGGCCTTGCGGCGGGCCGCCGTGTTCTTGTGCATCGCACCGCGGGCGGCCGAGCGGTCGAGCCAGGAGACGAGCTTCTTGTGCTCCTCGGCGATCGCCGCGCTGTCCCCACCGTCGACGGCGGTCTTGAGCCGCCGCGCGAGCGTCTTCGCGGTCGAGCGGTAGCGCAGGTTCTCGATCCGCTCTGCTGCTGCGGTCCGGACGCGCTTCTTCTGCTGCTTGATGTTCGGCATGTCGAGAAAATGCCCGCAGAGCGGGCGGCGCGGATGGTAGCAAAGCGCAGGGCCGCGTCCGCTTGCGCCGAGGCCCTCGGGGCACCCCAAACCCACCACCCAGTGGCGATGCTAGTTGCGGGCGGCGCGCGCCGCTGTGCCGGATTCGTGACGAAGGTCAGCGCTTTCGTCCACAGGGCCACGACCAGTCTCCTCCCTATACTCGGCGCGTGGAGCAGGGAGCCACCGGGCGCCGGCTCGCCTGGTCGACCGCGATCTTCTCGCTCGCCACCGGGCTCTCGCGCGTCCTCGGGCTCGTCCGCGAGATGGTCGCCGCCTACTACTTCGGCGCGCGCGGCCCGATCAACAACTTCACGGTCGCGTTCCAGATCCCGAACCTCGTCCGCGCGCTCGTCGCCGACGCGGCGCTGTCTTCGGCTTTCGTGCCCGTGTTCAGCGACCTGCTCGAGAAGGGCGACCGTAAGCGGGCTTGGCGCGTCGCGTCCAGCCTCTTCTGGCTGATGCTGCTGGGGCTCGGTGCGGTAACGGCGCTCTTCATCGTCGTCGCGCCGCTGCTCCTGCGTCCGTTTCACCCACCGGACACGGACCTCGCCGTCGGTCTCTCGCGCGTCCTCTTCCCGATCGTCGCGCTGCTGGGCGTGTCCGGGATCGTCGTCGGGATCCTGAACAGCTACGACGAGTTCAGCATCCCCGCGCTCACGCCGGTGCTTTGGAACCTCGCGATCATCGCCGGGCTCGCGCTCGGCGTTCCGAACGCGGACGGCACCGACTCGAGGCTCTATGTCTACGCGGTCGCCGTGCTCGTCGGGACGTTGCTGCAAGTGCTGCTGCCTCTCCCGTGGCTCCGCGGTCGCGACGACCGACTTCGCTTGGTGGTCGACTGGCACGACCCGGCGGTCAAGCGCACGTTCAAGCTCATGCTCCCCGTCACGCTCGGGCTCGGCCTGATCAACGTCAACGCCGTCGTGGACGTCTTCTTCGCGTCGCGGTTCATCGACCGCGACATCGCGCCGACCGCGATCGACAAAGCGTTCCGGATTTACATGCTCCCGCAGGGGATGTTCTCCGTCGCGGTCGCGACGGTGCTCTTCCCTGCGCTGTCGCGACTCGCGTCGCGGCGCGACGTGGACGGCTTCCGGCGCACCGTTGCTCTCGGCCTCCGTCAGATCGCGTTCCTCCTCGTGCCGGCAAGCGTGGCGTCGGCCGTGCTCGCCGAACCGATCGTGCGGCTTCTCTATCAGCGCGGGAACTTCACTCCTTCCCAGACGCACGTCGTCGCCGGAGCGCTCGCCGCGTTCAGCCTCGGTCTCACGTTCAACGGCGCGATGCTGATGTTGAACCGGGCGTTCTTCAGCTTGCAGTCGAACTGGATCCCGACGATCGTCGCCGTCGGCAACCTCGCGCTCAACGCTGCGCTCGACGCCGCGTTCTACCGCCTCGGTGTCTGGGGAATCCCGCTCGCCACGTCCATCGTCAACGTCGCCGGGACGATCGCGCTCGTCGTGTGGCTGCGGAGGCGTACCGGTCGCGTCGAGGGTGGCGCGACCGTCCGCGTGTACGCGCTCGTCACGGCAGCCTCGGCGCTCCTCGCAACCGTCGCGTGGCCGGTCTGGCGCATCCTCGACTCGGCGCTCGGGCGGTCGGTGGGCGGACAAATCCTCTCGCTCGGCGCCGCGCTTGCTGCGGGCGGGCTTGCATACGTCGTCGCCTGCCGTGCGCTGAAAGTCCGCGAGCTCGATGCGTTGCTAGGTTTGCGGGCGCGCTTCTCGCGCGCCTAGCCATGCCTGAAAACGCTCAAGACCGCATCCGTAACTTCTCGATCATCGCGCACATCGACCACGGCAAGTCGACGCTCGCCGATCGGATCCTCGAGCTCACGCACGCGGTATCGAAGCGCGACATGCGGGAGCAGCTGCTCGACTCGATGGACATCGAGCGCGAGCGCGGGATCACGATCAAGGCGCAGGCGGTGCGTGTCGAGTGGAAAGGCCACCAGCTGAACCTGATCGACACGCCGGGTCACGTCGACTTCACGTACGAGGTCTCGCGATCCCTGCAGGCGTGCGAGGGCGCACTGCTCGTGGTGGACGCGGCGCAGGGGATCGAGGCGCAGACGCTCGCCAACGCGTACCTCGCGATCGAGAACGACCTCGAGATCGTTCCGGTCGTCAACAAGATCGACTTGCCGCAGGCTGACCCCGCAGGCGCGGCCGCACAGCTCGCCGAGCTGATCGGAGGCTCGGCGGAGCACGTGCTCCCGATCTCCGCGAAGACCGGACAGGGCGTCGAGGACGTGCTCGACGCGATCATCGAGCGCATTCCCGCACCGGCGGGCGACCGCGCCGCTCCGGCGCGCGCGCTGATCTTCGACTCGACATACGACCAGTACCGCGGGGTCCTCGCGTTCGTGCGTGTCGTCGACGGCTCCTTCTCCACGCGCGAGCCGCTGCGCGCGATGGCGCTGAACACACGGTTCGAAGCGCAGGAGATCGGGTTCTTCTCGCCGACGATGCGCCCCGCCGACACGCTCGCCGCCGGCGACGTCGGCTACGTCGTCACCGGGCTGAAGGACGTCTCGGAGCTGCGGGTCGGTGACACGATCACGTCGGAGCGCAAGCCCGCGACGGAGCCGGTACCCGGCTACAAAGAGGTCAAGCCGATGGTCTTCGCCGGGCTTTTTCCGACGGACTCCGACGACTACCCCGACCTGCGCGACGCGCTCGAGAAGCTGAAGCTCAACGACGCCGCCCTGTTCTACGAGCCGGAGACGTCGCAGGCACTCGGCTTCGGTTTCCGCTGCGGCTTCCTCGGGCTCTTGCACATGGAGATCGTCCGCGAGCGCCTCGAGCGCGAGTTCGACCTCGACCTGCTCGTCACCGCGCCGAACGTCGCGTACCGCGTACGGCCGCCCCACGGGGACTGGATCGAGGTGCACACGCCGTCGGACATGCCGAACGAGCTCGAAGAGGTCGAGGAGCCGTACATCAAAGCGTCGATCATCGTGCCGAAGGAGTTCGTCGGCGCGGTCATGGAGCTGAACAACGAGCGCCGCGGCCGCTTCGACCACATGGAGTACCTGTCCGAGCAGCGCGTCCACCTGACGTACGAGCTGCCGCTCGCGGAGATCGTCCTCGACTACTACGACCAGCTGAAGTCGCGCACACGCGGTTACGCGAGCTTCGACTACGACATGTCCGGCTTCGAGGAGGGAAAGCTCGTTCGTGTGGACGTGCTCGTCGCCGGCGAGCCCGTCGATGCGCTCTCGTTGATCCTGCACCGCGACAACGCGTACGACCGCGGCCGCGCGCTCGTCGAGCGTCTGAAGGAGGAGATCCCCCGCCAGTTCTTCGACGTCCCGATTCAGGCGGCGATCGGATCGCGCGTGATCGCCCGCGAGACGGTCAAGGCGCGGCGCAAGGACGTGCTCGCGAAGTGCTACGGGGGCGACATCACGCGCAAGCGCAAGCTGCTCGAGAAGCAGAAGAAGGGAAAGAAGCGGATGAAGCAGGTCGGCGCCGTCGAGGTGCCGCAGGAGGCGTTCCTCGCCGTACTGAACCTCAACGACACGGTGAAGAAGTGAGCGCGCGCCACCTGTACGTGCACGTGCCGTTCTGTGCGCACCGCTGCGGTTACTGCGACTTCGTCACGGCGGTCGGGCGCGAGCGCGATCACGACCGCTATGTCGACGCGCTCCTGCGCGAGCTCGACCTGGAGCGTGACGTGCTCGCTCCGGAGCTCGATTCGATCTTCCTCGGCGGCGGCACTCCGACGTTCCTGCGCACGCCCGCGCTCGCACGTCTGCTCGGCGCGCTGCCCGCTGCACAGGAGATCACCGTCGAGGCGAACCCGGAGACGGTCACTCCCGAGCTCGCCGTGCTGCTGCGCGACGCCGGCGTGACGCGCGTCTCGCTCGGCGCGCAGACCTTCGCGGGCCATCTCCTTGTCGTGCTCGAGCGCGCTGCGCAACCGGACGACGTCCGCCGCGCGTTCTACGCTCTGAGAAATGTTGCCCAATTTGACAACATCTCCCTCGACCTCATCTACGGGATCCCCGGCCAGAGCGCCGCCGATCTCGTACGCGATCTCGACGAAGCGCTGGCGCTCGAGCCGGACCACCTGTCGTGCTACGAGCTCGAGGCGAAGCCGGGAACGCGCTTCACGCATGCCTATGGGGCTGAGCTCGCGCGGCAGGCCGACGCACTGGAGGACTACTTCGAACGCGTCGTCGACCGGCTGACGGGTGCCGGGTACCGCTGGTACGAGACCGCGAACTTCTGCCGGCCCGGCGCACCTGCGGGCGCGCCCGATTTCCGTTCCCGGCACAACCTCGCCTACTGGCACGGGCGCGACTACCTGGGCGTCGGCGTCGGCGCAGTCTCGACTCTCGGCGCCGTCCGGCGGCGCAACAAACCCGGACTGCCGCGGTACCTCGCAGCGCTCGCGGAGGGGCTCGCCCCGCCGCGCGAGCTCGAGGAGCTCGACGGTCGCGTCCGGAGCCGCGAGCGCGTGATGCTCGGCCTGCGCCTGGACGAGCCGCTCGCGCTCGCAGGGCTCGAGCAGGCGGTGGACGACGGCGCGCTCGACCGCCTCGAGCGCCTCGGCCTCGCCGCGCGCAGGGGCAGCGGCGACGCAGCGACGCTGGCGCTGACGGAGCGCGGGCGTTTCCTCGGCGGGGG
>JADMIO010703305.1_pt1 | contig 29002 bp, 44 predicted proteins | sample 8958161 | NCBI WGS metagenome assembly JADMIO01 (sample SAMN16585339, study PRJNA669376) | soil metagenome | isolation source: Crop rotation soil | place: USA: Cullars Rotation, Alabama | collected 2011 | reverse complement strand
GTGCCGCTCACGCTCGGCCCGCTCCACCGCCAGCCCGTATTCGTAGGCGTCGTCTTGACTGGCGCCGCCCCCGTGGGCGCGGAGTTGTGCCTCGGCAGAGGCCAGGAGGAAGGGCAGCTCCTTATCCGGCACCGTGTCGGCGACCCACACCTCGTCCTTGGGGATCTTCGACCATTGAAGGTGCGTGCCGAAGTTGCCGAATTCCTGCCAGTCCGTCGAACGGTTGCGGAGCTTGAAGGCGTCCACGCGCACGACCTTCAGCGGGGCGGGCCTGCCTAGCTTTTGCTGGGGCGGCGGGGCCACCTTGGGCGGGCGGGGGGTGAGCGCCTTCACCCCGTTCTTGGCCGGCGGGATGGCGGGCTCGGGCTCGACGTGGTCGGGGAGGGAGGGGGCGTGGCCGGGCACCTTCACCGCGGCGGATTCCGACGCCACGCTGGCGGCCTGCCAGGGGGGCATCGAGGTGAGGCGCTTACGACTGGCGAACGGGCTGGTGGGCACGGTCGGCATTCACGGGCTCCTGGGCCGGGCTAGCCTATTTTAGCGTGAATCGGGGTTTCGCCGGTAGGGGAAATGGAATGGGCCGCGGGGACTTACGAAGCCGGCGCCGTTCTACCCCGCGGCCCGTTGAACGGGACCGGAACTCTTCTTATTATACGCCGACCAGAAAAATCGGCTTTACCCTTTTTCCCGCCGAAGGTAAAATAGGGGTACTTACGAAGCCGTCGGCCCACCGAACGGAACACTTGCCTGCGGGCTCGGGGGATCGGGGAAAGCGGAGTGCCCGTCGTAAACCCACTCCTAGGCGGCAGCTAATCCAATGGCCGCGAACCAAGACCAAGAATACGGGGTCTTACGTCCCTTCTTGGCGGCCGACGCCCAGCGGCTTTCCGGTAGTCAGTTCTTCCCTCTGCCTTCGGCTGACGGCTAATCGTGGCAAGGTAATACGACGAAAGTCCTTCGGCACGGGCGTGACGACGCGCTCCGGTTGCTGCCGCTTGACCACGCTCCCCTCGGGGATACCGGACGTGTGACGATGGCTTAAATACCGCGGCGACTTCCGACATTTAACCAGACCGCGGAGGCTCAAGGGCCGATAACCCTCATCCAAGAGCTAGCCTTCGGGGCGCAGTTTGGTCCTGCTTTCAGAGGATCACTCTGCGCCCCGAAGGCGGCTGTGACCTCCTCCCCTATCCAAGTGAATACAGTCAACCGTGACGCCGATTAGCGTCACGGCGCCCGAACGATACCCCGTAACCTCTACGGCGTTAAGAACGGTGGATCATAATGGCAACTGTGGGACAATGGGAAAGTACGCCCCTACCGCCGCACTCGCCACTTCTTCCACCGCTTCTTGCAGGGAGCATGGGACGAACCGCTCAGCGCGTCGGCCTCGGTGTTCTTCTCGCGGGGTATCCAGAGGGCCGACCAGTTCACCCCTTCGAGCAAGTCGAGTACGCGGTCACGGAACGCGGCGAGGTGGGGCTTATGGCAGCGGTATCTTCCGGTGAGTTGATAAATAACGAGCCGGGAGTCACCCTTGATGAGCAGCCCGCCGTTCAGCCCAGCGGACGTGAAGTGTTTGACGCCGGCCTCGACCCCCGCCCACTCCGCGACGTTATTCGTCGCCCCCTGACCGCGGCAGTGTACCCCGCTGCCGGAAGACGCCACTATGCCGTCTGGGGTGTAGAGGACCCAGCCGTAAGCCGCCGTGCCTCCTGGGTTGGTCGGCTCGCAGCTTCCGTCGAAATAAAGGGTCCAAGAAGTGCTCAAACTCAACCTCAACCGTAACAAGCCCCTCCTGGCGTTTCTCAGTCGTTACTCCTACGGGGGGCCTTTTACTACCCGATCGCCTTGCGGCGCCCCCGTAGCGGCGAAGGAAACGGGTACGGGGCGGGGGCTAATCCTCCCACGCCCACTGCCGCTTTTTCTGCCCGAGGGCCTTGTTGACCTCCCGCCGCAATATCGTGGCGAATTCCAGGGCCAGCGCGGGGTCCATGATCTTGTCCTTGGTGTTCTCGCCGCACCACACCTGCGCCGCCAGCTCGTAGGACTCTTCCTCGGTCATCGCCTTAGATCTCCCTCGGCACGGCGTCCACGTAGAGACTCAGGCACGGCAGCACGTCCAGCGTCTCCCGCAGGATCTGCCCGAACCGCTCGAAAACGCCTTTTTCGCCGAACTGCCCCCAGTTCCGCGTGGCGGGCGAACGAAAAGCCCCTTGTACGGCTTCAAAACCCGCCTCGTGGAGCATCCTGATCAGAGTCTCGGCGTCGTAGGCGCTGGCGTGGCCGACGCCGAGCAGTCCCCACAACTTGCCCGCCGCCGTGGGACACTCGGCACAGCCGGCATTCAACTCGTCGAACTCGCGAAGGTCCGGCCGACTCACGTCGCCCAGGTCCCATACCGGCAACGACTTGGCGTAACACTCCATCAATAGCTGGGCGTCCGGCACGATGATTCTCACGGCTCCGTCCATCTTGATGACGCGGCGGCACTCACGGAGGAGGGCCATCCCGGCCTTGTAGTCCAGGTGCTCCAAACAGTGGGCCGAGTAGATGAGGCTCGTCTCGTCGGTCTTGAACGGCAGCCCGTTACGCAGGTCGTGCCGGACGTATTTGTAGCCGTTGGCGGCGGCGAACTGGCTCTCGTCCAGCGCATCCACGTTCGTCCAGTTGTGATGGAACATGGTGCGGGCGCAGCCGAGATTGAGTTTAATCGCTCCGTCGCCCTGCAACACATCCTTCGGGAACTGGCCTCCTTCGAGCTCGTCCTTGGCCACGATTTCGCACGGCCAGGACGGGGCCACGGAATGGAACAGGTTCAGCCACCACTCCTTGGGGCGTAGCGTGCGCTTGGTCCCGTCGCCGTCCTTGCCGGAGGGGCAGAAGAACACGCCGTGCAGCCCGCGGCGACAGGTCCGCTCCATCTCCTTGATGACGGAAGGCAGTTTGTCCTCGGGGATATGCTCCAGGACGGCTACGGATAGACAAAGGTCGAACATTCTTGAGGCCAAACTATCATCCTGAAGGTCATGAAACCTCCAGGGCGTGTCCGTAACGTCCTGCGACTGAAAGCGGTCCGCAACCCGACTCAGATAGCAATGCTTGCTCACCTCAAGACCGTAAGCCTTGATACCCGCGTCCTGAATCCGCTTCAGCACGTATCCGCGACCGCATCCCAGTTCGAGCACACTCTCGGGCTTCCGCGCCAGGACGTGGCGGGACGTGAGCTCGTGGCAGGGGAAGTCGAGGTAAATCTGGTAGCCGCCGCCGTCCTTGCCACCGTCGAAATACTGGCGGTCGAAGGTGCGTGCGGGGTCGTAGGGGGTGTTCTCCGCGGCGGCCTGGGCGGGGACCTCCTTCACGAACACGGCTTTGGGCTCGCGGATAACCTCCTCGACGGCCCCAGCTTCCAACGCGGCGGCGGACATCTCGGCGGGGCTGTTGGTGACGCGCTCTACGTCCTTTGGAGAATCCACCGGCACTATGCTACAAAGAAGCCCACCTTCTGGATCAACCTTTACCATCTGCTTGTAAGGAAGAAATTGTTCGGCTGCGACTACGGGCTTCGGACTCTCCACCAGGTAGTTAGTCCGCCCTTCCTCCTCTCTCGGGAAGACGATCTTCCCAACAGGAGGCTTCGGTATCCTATCGGCGTCCACACTCGCCTCGACGATCATGTCGGTCCCCAGCTCCCCGTAGGCCGTGACCGTAACGTCCTTGAAGCCGGCACTCGTCAGCAGTTCGGTGACGACGCGCGGCGAGAAGTAACAGGCGTGGCTGTTCGCGGCGTAGTCCTGGTCCCCGAACAGTATCCGCGACGCCTCCACGAACTCGCCGTCCTTGTGCCTCGCCGCCTTGCCCGAGAGAATGTACCTCAGCTGGGCCTCGGTGTTCGGCAGGACGAAGGTGACGTAGCCGGCCGGCTTGAGCACGCGGTTGATCTCGGCTAGCAGGTCAGGCAGCCGCCGCCAGGACACGTGCTCTAGTGCCCACACGCTGACCACGCCGTCGAACTCGCCGCTCCCCAAAGGGAGCGGCTCGTTCAGGTCGTGGGCGATGTCCACCACCTGCTCGCCCGCGGCGTTGTAGCAGATTCTCACGTCCATCGCCACGTCCTTGCCGCCCCGCACCTCGGGGGTGACGACTGGCTTATCACCGCCTCCCAGCTCCAGCAGGCGGTCGTCAGGCTTGTGGCGGAGATTGATGCTGCTCACTTCTTGCTCCCCTCGAGTTCGTTGATGCACATTCGCAGTTCGTGGTTTTCGGCCTGGAGTCGGCGGACCTCGTCCTCGGCCCTCACGCGACGCGACCACGCCTCGTAGCTGTCGGTATGGAGTCTTAGAACCTGACGGTCCAGTTCCACGATGCGGCTTTTTAGTGCCGCTTCGGAACCCGACGTAAGATTCAATTCGCGGCGAAGCGCCTTCTCTTCACCCCTCAACTTCTGGGCGTACACCCTAACCCGCTCGGCGGAGTGCTTTAGCTGGTTGGCCATCCCGCCGACCAGCCTCAATTGACGGTCGAGTTCCTTTTCGGCCAACTGGCAGCGGCGGTTTAGCCGGCGGTTGGTAACTCGAGACGTTTCCAGTTGGCGGCGTAACTCCTCGACGCCGAGGTTCGCGATGTCGTTCATGATTGCTCACAGGAACAGAGCGACCGCCACCCCGACCACAATGGTGAAGAACAGGAACACGACGGCCGAGCGGTCTGCGTCACTCATCAACGTCCCTCACCACATGCTCAGCAACGCCTAATCTGACGTCGCCAGACGTCTCGACGATCACGGGCTCGCCTGGCTCCAGGTTCTCGCCGAACATCGCCAACAGCTGCTCGCTTGGCTTAACGCCGTTCGCCGCAGCCTTCTTGCGCAGTTCGTCCAGCGCCCACTTCACGCACCTCTGTATGTCGTAGGCGAACGACGCACTAATGGCGTCCATGGAGACGTCGCCGTAGTCGATAAGGTCGTAGGGAATCTTGACCAGCACGGACAACTTGGCGAAACGGATCTCGGCCATTTTTCGTCCCTCCTACGGGCTCATTCGCGGCACTTGCCGCACAGGATCACGTTCGGGTCGCCGTTCGACTCCTGCCAGCCGATCAGCAACGCCTCCAACACGTCACTCACGCGACCGTCGGGCCGGTTGGCCGTCCTGACGTCCACGTCCACGCCGACGGGGCCGGAGCACGCGCGGCAGCACAGCTCGGCGTTGTTCTTCCGGTCGAACAGCACCTTGATCGGTGTCTTCATTTCCCCTCCGGTGGGTTGGCCCGCCGCGGGAACAGCGTCGTCGGGTCGCCCACCACCAGCAGCGTCGAGGCCGGCGGGTTGCCGACGAAGGTCAGCCGCGTGATTGGCTTTTTGTCCAGGGTGGAGAGGGTGAACAACTCGGCGTAGATCAGGTGGTCCGTGTTGACGACCACCGGCGTGGTCTTGGCGTCAGTCGGCGAACACTGGAGCAGGTGGATGAACATGGGTATCACTCGTCGATTGGGGGGTCGTAGCCCGCGACGAACGCGCCGGGCGGTTTCGTCTGTGTGCTAGCGCACCACTTGCAGCCTTCGGCCGGCTCAGTGACCGGACGTTCGTGGTGCGAGCGGAATTTCCCACATCCTCTACAACGCCAGCAACGTTGACATAATTGACACGTCGGATGCTGAGGCGGGCAACTGCAATAGGTAGCAGTGTACATCAACTTGACTCTCTAAACGCGGTGTCAATACCTCACCGGCAGAAGTTCCTGCGGATGTCCTCGCGGTTCCTCCACATCTTCGCCTCCGTAAGCCGATCGTAATCCTCGGAGCTCTTGCGTTCCCTCTTCTCCAGGCGCTCGACCGTGTCGTCGTTGGATTCCTTCCCGCGAACATGAACCCAACCACTCGCGATGCCACTCTTACCATGGCTGTCAGCCATTGTCAGTCTCCTGTTTAGGCGATACGCTTCACGACGGCTTCTTATCAGTTCTCTGGTGGTAGCAGTAGTAGCACTCATACGACCCACACTGCTTACCACAAGTCTTGCACTTGCCGAAGTCAGGCTCCTGGGACGGGCTGGGACCCATCCAGTGACCGGTCCGCGTATTCGGTCCGCCGTACCTATTCTGCCGACTTGAACCAGTGCCCCCTGAAAAGCCCATCGTAACATCTCCCAGCGTTAGGGAAGGAACGTCAGTCTCCTTCGGGAGGTTCGTGCCCCAGACGGCCCCTTTCCTTGGCGTCAATCACGGCGTCGTGTACTTCACTTAGGTCTCGTATCGCTATCGCCACGGAACCCGAGCCGGGGCCGAACATGATGGAATCCACGCAGACTTTCTTGGCCTGCCTGAGCAACAGCTCGTAGGCTTCCTCGAGTTCCTTAGTCATTAGTCCTCCGACGGTTCGTCCCCTAATAGTTTACGCCGCAGCAGACAATCGCCTTCTGGTCTCTTTGGATAGATTTTCCTTCCTATGAGACTCCGACATCTTCTTTATGGATTCCTCCGAATGTTTCCTCCCGAACATCGGATTCTTCCGCCCGCTATTATCTCTACTGGTTGACATTTCATCTCCCATGTCGCTAAGGTTGTGTGTCCCCCAACAACTTCCTCTTCAGTCGAATCCTTAACATGTTCTGAATATTCTCTACTGCGGCGGGGCCGAACTTCCTTTCGATCTTTGCCTGGAACACTGGACGCCCCCAATACTTCGGGAAGTTCTCGTCACGGAAGCGGAGGATCTCGGCGGGCGTAAGGGTGTCCGTCGGGCAGGGCTGACACGTATAACTCAAAAAGCCGTAGCCGGCGTAGTCCTCTGGCATCCTCCAGCCCTTCCGTCTGGCCTCGGCGTGTAGCGGTGAACCGGGGAGCGCCATCGCGGTGTAAAGATTGAACATGGAGGTGTTGAGCTCGTAGGACAGCTCCATCGTCCGATTCATCGTGTCATAAGTATCGCCAGGCAGCCCCACAATCATGTTCAAAATGACGTCGATACCCGCGTCCTCTATGCCCCTGATTACCTGGCGGACATCCACCTCCTCGTAACTGCCCTTGGCCACTTCCCGCCGCACCGTGGTATCGGCCGCCTCAACGCCCAAACAGAGCCAGCGGACGCCCGCACCTCGAAACAGTTCCAAATCCCTCGGCTTGACGGAATCCACACGGGCGTAGGCCCACAAGTTAAGCGAGTCGCCAAACTGCTCGCGGACGTAGCGCAGCAGTGGCTCGTAGTGGCTCCTTTTCAAAAAAAACATTTCGTCGCTGATGCGTATGTTCTTCACCCCGTACTGAGTCGCCAGGGTATAAACCTGTCGCATCGAATGCTCGGGCGTCCAGTGGCGGAAGACGGCGCTATCGGCGGCGGTCCATCCTTCGTCATTGCTGTTGCGGTTGATGGAATTTATCATACAGAAACCGCAGCGATGCGGGCATCCGAGAGAGGTGTAGATCGCGGCGTAAGGCTGTCGGTTCTCTTGAACGTAGCCGCCGAACCAGGTGTGGGAGCGGTACTTGTTCAGATCCACCAGGTCCCAGGCGTAGCCAGGCAGGTCCTCGTCCATCCGGTCCTGGGGCACTATTTTAGAGGGCCTGTTCAGCAATGGGTGCCCGTCGTAGGTTTTCCACCCAACGCCAGCAACGTCCCCCGTTATGCCGGACGCCTCGCAATAGTGGGGCTCTTCGACCCTCGTCCCTAACAGACTCCGCAGCGCGTAGGCCCCCTCGTTCAACAGCACGTAATCCACGCTCGGTATCGCCAATACTTCGAGTGGCAGAGCAGACACGTGCCCGCCGGTGAAACACGTCTTGTACTGGGGGTAGGTCTTTTTCAGCAGGTCGCACAGTGGCACGGCGCCCGACATGCGCACGGTGGACTGGTTCGGCTCGCTACCCATCACCACAAAGCACGCCAATCGCGGGTTCGCCTCCTTGACCTTTTCCACGGCCTGGGCGTCGGTCAGGTTATCGGCGTCACAGTCCAGAATCGCCACGCCGTAGCCGGCGGCGCGGACGGACTGGGCCAGCATCAGCGAGGTCGTGGGCGGCTCCACGGCGCTGTACTTGGAGCGTAGCCCTTGGTAAATGTCGCGGGAGCTAGGATGGATCAACAGGACGTCAAGTTGTCGGTCGCTCACGCAATCGCCCCCTGTTCGCGCAGAAAGCCCTCGGCCTTGGCGTAGTCCTCGGGCGTGCCGATGTCCAGGAACGGGTAGCCGCTGGGGCGTCGGTTCAGTCGGCCGTAGGCCTCGCACTGAGTGTGGTAGCAAATGATCGGGTAGGGGGGGATGAATCTCCCCTGGGTGTCCTCGATTACCTTACGCGATACCAGGAACACGCCGGTGTCGATTTGTTGCCCGCAGCGGGCGGAAAGGAGATTCTCCTGCGGCGCCGTCAGCACCGTCCCCTGCCAGCCCCAATTCAGGTGCTCCTCCAGCAGCGGCTTCAGTCGGAACGGGCAGTAGGTGTCGCCATTCACGACCAGAACGGTTTCGGTGTCAAGCAGCGGCAGAGCATTCTTCAACGCGCCGCCGGTATCAAGGGGATACTCCTCGCGAGAGTACCGAATGTCCACGCCCCAACTAGCGCCGGACGGATAGTGATAACCAAAGGCCGCATCTACGACACCAGCCCCGACCCCCACGCAAAGAACCACATCGCGGACGCCTTGATTTATCAGGTGTCCGAGAATATAGGACAGGAACGGGCGGCCTGCGACGGGGGCCAGGCACTTGGGCGTGCCCTCGGGCAGCACGCCCTTCAGTCGCGTCCCCTTGCCGCCGCACAGGATAACCGCGGTGACGCTCATGCACCCTCCTCCTCGTACTTAAAACAGCCTTCCGTCTCCAGCGAAGGGTGGTGCTGAAACTGCCACTTCACCGGCCAGTAACGCTTCCCCTCGAACTCTACGGGGTCACCGATGATTACGCCATTCTCTCGACTTTTCCCGCTCCCGTAAATGAACGCCGGCTCGCAAGTGTAGTAGCGGTAAATCTTTCTACCTGTCGTTAGCGTCATTTTCCTTCTCGTTGGTAAAGCGGGACTGCATCGCCAGCTGTACGAGGGCGTCCAGCGCCGCCTCGTAGCCCTGGCTGCGGCGGGCCACGGAGGCCATGAGGAAGGCGCACCCCATCGCGTAGACCCGCGGGTCGATCAGCTGCGGTTCGGTGCAGACGTTCATCTTCACCGCGGGCGTGCCGTCGGCCAGCTCGCCGTCCGTGTCCACGGTGATCGTAATAGTCGCCTGCACTCGTTACCTCGGGAACACGTAGCCCACGCCGCGGGGCATCGGGCAATCTGCCCGCTCGTTGTACTCGATCCGGTGCGTCGGCGACCATCGCGTCAGGGCTTCCTTCACGTACTCGTAGTTCAGGTGTTGCCCGCCGTAGCAGTCCGAGCCGAGCTCCGGGTGGCCGGGGACGACGACGTCGTGCATCACGATCACCCCGGCGCCCGGCCGGATCGCGGCGATCTCGTCGAGGAGGGGCCAGTAGCTCTGCCAGTGGGCGTCGAGGAAGAAAAGCGTCTCGTCAGGCAGCAGGGGGCGCAGGGCGTGGAGGGCGTCCGGCGAACTGGCCAGCACCGGCACCACGTTCTTGACGCCGGCGCGGCCGAGGTTCTCGTACAATTCGCGGAAGCAGTGCACGTTGTTGTCCACGGCGAATACCGTCCCGGCCATGCCCGCCAGCTTGACCGTGGACAGCCCCTTGTCGATGCCGGTCTCCACAATGACCTTGATCCCACGTTTCGCGACGATTTCGCGGAAGCGGGCCTGCATCACGGTGTCCTGGAGGGAGTGCGGTTGTTCGCTCACAGGTTGGTGAACTCCGGTCCTGGAAACATCTTATAAGCCTGGCGTAGCTCGCGTATGCCGTCGGCCAGAGAGACCGTGTAGCCGAAGCCGGTCCAGGCCATCCGACTCGCGGAAACCTGGTAGTCACGCTTGTCGGGGTCGCTACCACACGGCGCCTCGACGTAGTTGAACTCCTGGATCTGTTCCTTGATCTCGGCGCACAACTCGGCCTTGGTGTGGTGTATGTCGCCCACGTTGTACGCCCGCCCCTTCATGGAATCCCAGTTCTTCATCCCGTGGAGGAAGGCGCGGGCCATGTCACGAACGTGGACGTAGTTGCGGCGGGCGTTGGCCTCGTAAAGCACAACGGCGCGGTCGCGGACGGCGCGGAGCACAAAGTCGTTCACCAACAGGTCGGTGCGCATGCGGGGGCTGGTGCCGAAGGCCGTGGCGAATCGGAAGGAGACCCCCCCTCGGCTTAACACCATCTCCTCGGCGGCGCGTTTCGTGGTCCCGTAGGTCGAGACGGGAACGAGCGGCGAGTCCTCTGTACAGATCGTGCCCGGCGCGGTGGTGCCGTAGCCGGAGTTGGTGTTGGGGAACAGCACCCGCTTGTCGTGCTTGTACGCCCATTTCGTTAAATCACCCACCGCCCCGTAGTTGACGTGCGACGCCTCGAACGGGTTGGCGTCACACGCCGGCGCCCCGACGACGGCCGCCAGGTGAATGATGTAATCAACCTTCAGTACCTCGTTTCGCACCAGACACTCGTCCCGCACGTCGCCCTTAACGATCTCCAAGTTCGGGTGCCCGGCAACCGCCAGAAGGCCCGGAGTCCGATGACGATACAGGTCGAGGGCGCGGACGCGGTAGCCGGCCTGGAGTAGTTCCGGAACGAGCGTGGTTCCGACGTAACCCCCGGCGCCAGTGACTAGAACTGTTTCCACTCGTTGATCCTCTTGACGACGCTCTCCGCGTCCAGTCCGTACTTCTTGTGGATCAGCTCGCGACCGCCGAGGTCGAAGGTGAACTGGTTGGGCACGGCGATACGCAGTAGGCGCTTTTTGAAACCGACGTCCGCCAGCATCTCGGATATGATACTCCCCAGCCCGCCGTCCAGCTGGTGCTCTTCCAACGTCACCACGAACTGCGTCCCGGCGATGGTAGACACGAAGGTGTCGGACAGAGGCTTCAGCCTGAACAGATCGATCACGGTCGCGTAGATCTGCCCGGCGACCTTCATGGCGGTATGTACCATGAAACCAGTAGTGACGATGGTTATTGGGGCCTCCGAGCGGTAGATCGGGGTGCGAAATCCCGTCGTCGTTTCCAAGCTGCTAACGGGGCCGACGTCCGGCACGCCGCCGCGGTCCAGTCGCACGTAAGTCGGCCCAGGCTTGGTCACCGTCTCGTGGGCCATCGCCGCAGCGGCGTAGCCGTCGGACGGGCTGAAGATGCGCATGTTGGGCAGGGCACGGACGATGGCGATGTCCTCCACCTGGTGGTGGCTCACGGACATGTCTGCGTAGGCGAAGCCGGCGCCCACGCCGATCATGGTGACCGGCAGGTTGGCGCAGGCCACGTCCAGCTTCAGGAACTCATGGACCCGCGTCGTGACGAACGGGCTGATCGCGTAGCAGTACACGCGCTTGCCGGCCATCGCCAGTCCGGAGGCCATCCCCACCATCTGCTGCTCGGCGATGCCCACCTGGTAGAACTGGCCGGGCAGCGCGGCGAACTGGTCAATACCAGGCCAGCCGTTGTCGGCCGTCACCAGCACCAAGTCGGGGTCCTGCTTGAAGTGCTCGTACAGGGCGTCGAAGAAGCGGTCGCGCATGGCCACGCCGTGGACGGCGTGGCGGCTGGCCTCGGGCGCCCTCGGCACGTAGTCCATCTCGAGGGCCTTGCAGCAGGCCACCAGGTCGTTGCCCTTGGGCACGCGGTAGTGCCAGTCGCGCTGGTCGGCGATCGGCAGGCCGTGACCCTTATCGGTATTGCAAATGACGGCGGTCGGTCTCTGCCTCCCCTGTCGGCCCCAGCGGGCGAGCAGTTCTAACTCGTCGCGTACTTCTGCCACGTCGTGCCCGTCCACCACCGACACGTTGAATCCGAACGCCTCGAACTTGTCGCGCAGCGGGTCCAGGTTCGGCCCGTCCTTCGGGCTCGGCATCGGCTCGCGGGTGCGGCCGATGGTGTTCTGACCGTTGCGGTCGACGATGACGACCAGGTTCCCCAGCTTCAGGTGGGTGGCGGCCATCATAGCCTCCCAGTTGCTCCCCTCGTGAAGCTCGCCGTCGCCCAGCAGGACGAATACAAGGTTGTCTTTGCCGGCGTTCTTGAAGGCCGCCGCGAAGCCCGTGCCCACGGGCAGGCCGTGGCCGAGGCTGCCCGAGATCATCTCGACGCCGGGGCAGTTCCACTCGGCGTGCACCCCGATGTGACTACCCTCGCCGCAGAAGTTGCCCAGGTCGCTCTCGGGGAAGTACCCGGCGCGGGCCAAGAGGGGGTACAGCCCGATGCCGCCCTGCCCCTTGGACAGCAGGAAGACGTCCCGTCCCTCCCACTTCGGGTCGGTCGGGTCGTAGCGGAGTACGCCGCCGAAGTACAGTGCGGTCAGGATTTCGGCCTGCGAGCAGGCGGTGGTCACATGTCCGCTGTCCGCCGCCACGGCCATTTCGATGACCTTGCGGCGGTCCCACAGGGCGATTTCCTTCAGTTCCTCGACGGTCCGGACTTCTTTGTCGGTGTCGGTCACTTCCGCACTTCCCTTCGATAGTGTTCCAGCAGCCCGAGCAGGGCCGCGTCGATATTGATTTCTGTGCTCCATCCGGTTTCGGCCTTGAACTTCGAGCAGTCAGGGATTTGCATCGTCACGTCGGCGGGGCGCATCAGGGCGGGGTCTTGCTTGCACTTGATTTCGGGCTGCAGGGAAGGCCAGCGGTGGTCATTCGCTTTCCGAATCCTTATGAGTCTATTCAGCACCCCGGCCACCGTAACTGGCTCCTCGCCGCCGATGTTGTACGCCTCGCCGAAGCGGCAGCGTGTCGCCGCCAGCCAGTACGCCCTCGCCATGTCCTCCGCGGCCATCAGTACGCGGGTACTGTCGAGGTTGCCGTGCGACACGAACTCGCGCTTGCCGACCTCGATCTCGGCGATCTGCTTGGCGAAGGACGAGGCGAACAGGTCGGGCCGCAGCGGATTGACGTAGGTGAAGGCCCGCGTCACCACCGTCCGCGTCCCGTAGGCCGTGTGGTAGACTTTCGCTAGGTGGTCGCAGGCGACTTTGCTCACGGCGTAGGGGGACACTGGGCGGAAGGGGCAAGATTCCTTGACCGGCACGTCCTCGGGCGTGACGGCGCCGTAGACCTCGCTGCTGCTTACGATCACTACAACCGGGTTATACGGACGGTGCCCCTCCTCCCTGGCCCACTCCTCGCGAACCTCCTCGTTCATCCTCACCGCTTCCAGTAAGTTCACCGTGCCTACGGTGTTGTGCATCAGTACGGCGCTGGGGGTCTCGAAGCACTTGTCGGGGTTCGCCGCGGCGTGGTAGATCGCGTCGGGGTAACACTCGCGGACGCAGCGAAACACCGACGCCGTATCCAGGAAGTCCACTTCGTGGAGCGCGACCCCAGGAATGCTCAGTCGGTTTTTACGGCGGACGGCGCCGTGGACCTCCACCTGGGGATGGGCGCGACGTAGGTAGTCGGCCAGGAAGAGGCCCGCCGAACCCGCGACGCCGGTGATCAGTACCCGCTTGATCTCACTACTACGGTCGGACACGGTAAATCCTCATCCTGTTGCAACCTGGCCTTGGCCAATTCCGCGTGTTTCGGCAAGATCAAACCTCCCTCAAACCAGTAGCGGAGGGATTCCTTCGGAGTGGAACGGATGTAGCATTCGTCGTGGCAATACTGGGTGTACGACACGGTTCCGGTAATGTCCTTCTGGCAAACCACGCAACCCCCAGTCATTCGTTCCTCCATTCGCACGGCACCAACATCGTCCCGCTCTTGCGGCCCCACAGCACCGTTTGCTGGGCGAACGTCGCCTTGTCGGGGAAGGTTTTGGGCTTCAGCGTCAACACCTGGGGCTTCTTTACCAGCGGCACGGGGGCGTTGCCGAACAGCTTGTCGAAGTACTCGGGGACGTTGTAATCCAGCAACGTCCAAGTCGCTACCAGCGGCATCTGCTCCTCGGTGTAATATCGCGGCATGCGAGCGGATTGGTATTCCAACACGGCCTTCAGTTCCTCACGCACGTATTCGGCGCCACCAGTCTCGTTTTCGTGACTGTTAAGGACGTAGCGTGTGTAAACTTCTAGGTCCTGATAAAAAGCCCCCCAACTCTCCGACAGTCGGAGTAAAGCCGCCTCCTCCACGTCCCAATAAATCGTGCCGTAGTTGGGGAGCACTTGCCCGCGGCCGGCACCGAACACCGTCATCTCGTCCAACAGGTTTTCCCACCGCTCCCGCTCTTTCCAGACAGCGCTTGTGAGATTCCCATAGAAATTACTCTGGCCGGCGACGGCAGCAATGAGTTCGCTGGGCGGGATCTTGAAGCGGTCCCACAGCCACGCCATGACGAAGAAGCCGGCCTTCATCGAGTGCAGCAGCATCGTCGCCCAGGAGAACTTGCACATCTCCCGCCAGTCGTTGTGGGGCATGGAGTTGGTGGCGACGACGATCTCCTCGAACTCCCTAACCCACTCCTCCCCGCGAGGGCTGCCGTGAATCTCCTGCAGCTCGATGCGGCGGGTGCGAATGCCGTGCGTCTTCCTGTACTCGGGGTCGGCCAGCTCGGTGTTTGTGAGTACCTGACACAAGTAGACGAACAGGTTGTTACGACTGCCGGCCTTGGTGAGACAGTCGTCAATCCCCTTCTTCCAGCTCGCGGCCGTCTCGCCGGGCAGACCAAGGATCAGCTCCACATACACCGGGATGTCCACGGCGTTAAACCGCTCCTGGAGGTTGCGGTACGTCGCCAGACTGATGTTCTGGCGGCGGATGTTCTTCAGGGTCGTCTCGTCGTTACTCTGGCGGGCCAGAGTAATGCCCTTCTCCATGTCGGCGCTGTGCAGGAGCGTGGCGACCTGGAAGATCTTCTCGTCGGTGTTCTTGCCGAAGCAGGTGCGGAAGCGCTGCGGCTTTCCCCACCGCCGCTTCGTCTCCACCAGGTACTCGGCGATCTCCTTATCCCGTGGGTGCATCCCAAAATTGGCGTCGGCGTTGAACACGTACTGCATACCGTTTCGACCGCACCAGTCGATCTCGGCCTTCACCCGCTCCAGAGAATGAAAGCGGTAGCGCGTCGTCGTCCCGCCGCGACCCCAGGCGCAAAAACTACACGGAAAACTACACCCGCGGTTGGTCTCAATAATAGCCTGCCATCCCAGCTCGTCAGATTGCTTCGCCACCAAGGGGTCGAACAGGTTCTCCAGGTACGGGGACGGGTAGAGGTCGAGGTCCTTTTGGTACGGCCACTCCTGCTTGTTCTCCACGACGTAGCCGTCCTCGCCGCCCCCGGTACGGAATGTCAGCCCCGGCACGTCCTCGAACCCGTCCCGCCCAGCGGACCACTCCAGCCGCCTCTTCAAAATCGCCTTGAACGTCTCCTCCCCCTCGCTGCGGACGCACACGTCGATGAAGCGGCACTTCCCCATGTACTCCGCGGCGTGGTGGGGGACCGAGTAGCCGCCGAACACGGTCAGCACGCTATTTCCGTAGGTCTCCTTCAGCCCCCTCGCGACCTCAAGGCACAACTGCTCGTTCCACATACTGACGCTGAAGGCCGCCACGTCCGGGGCGTGCTCGTAGTTCTTCCAGATGTTCGGGACGCTGTCCATGGCGTACAGGAAGGGCATAAACTCGTAGCCCTCCTTGACCGCTGGGTCCGTCTCGGCGTAGGCGCGGAGGATGCCGGACACGATGGGAAGGTAGCAGAACCTCCCCATGCGAATGTTAAACTCGTGGAAGTAGACCCGCAGCCTGCTCAAGCCGCCCCCTGTTCTCGGTAGAGTTTCTGCCACAAATCGGCATCTTGAATGACTACGTCCGCCGTCATGTGGAACTCACGAAACAGGTCGAACTCCTGCATCAGCAAAGGCGACAACTTACGGGGCGACAGCACGACGTAGCCCCACACCCATTTAACGTCCGGCGGAGGCAAGGGCGACGGCTGGGCCGCCGCCAGCGCCTCCAAGGCCGCGGGGCCGGCGACCGCGGCGGTGATCAGTTGTCGGAGGAAGCCACGTCGGTTCATGACAGCACCACCTTGCTCCCCTCGGACTCGAAGCGGACCGGCACCTCGATCAGTCCAGTCAACGCCTCGCGGACGTAGGACTGCTTTTCCGGGGGCACGAACAGTAATAGGAAACCGCCGCCGCCCGCCCCTAGTATTTTACCGCCCAGCGCCCCCGACGCCTTGGCCTTTTCGTAAAGTCCGTTGATGATGGGGTTAGTGACGCCGTACCATCGCTTCTTCAGCAGCCACGCCTCGTCGAGCAGCATGCCGAAGGTATGGAAATGGCGACAAACCAGGGCCGAGATTCCCTCCTCCACCATACCCACGAGCCGGCCCATTGTCGGCCCGTCGGCCCACATGTCCTTAACGTAGCCCGAGGCCACGTCGCTGGCGGTGCGGGTAACTCCGGTGAAGAACAGCATCAGGTATTTCTGGAACACGGCCCCCGTGGTCACGTCCTTGGAGGAATGGGAAAGCACCTCAGCCCACGGCACAACCTCTCCGTACTCCCTAAACTCCACCTTCCTTAAACCGCCCAGCGCCGTCAGATATTGGTCCTGGCTACCGACCGTCTCGTTAAGTACTCGCTGTTCCGTGTTACAGGCGATCCTCGCGATCACCTGCCTCGGAACTACCTCGTCCCCTCGCAACCGGAACAGCGCGTTCAGCAACCCCACCACGAAAGCGCTGCTAGAGCCCATACCGGAACGCGCCGGCAGGTCGCTAGTATGGTAGACCTCGCAGCCCTTGTCCTCGTAGCCGCAGTATCGAAGGCACTCGCGGACGGCTGGGTGTTCGACCTCCTCCAACTCGTCGCACTCCTCCACCCGCGAGTAGACGACCTTGAACTTGGGGCCGAAGGGCGTGCGCGCCTTCACCGAGATCCAGCAGTATTTGTCGATAGTCGCGCCCAGCACGGCACCCCCGTACTCGCGGTAGTATTGCGGGTAGTCACTGCCGCCGCCGAAGAAGGAGATGCGATAGGGCGTCCGTGTCACGATCATTCCCCGGTGACCTCCGAAATCCATTTCCGCACCTGGTAGTTGTAGAACCGATGGGCCTCGTCGTAGATCCGACCCCGCTCAACGTCACGAACGGACGAGTCGCTGCTCCCGCCGTCGGCGCCGTGCTTCGGGTCGCGGTCGATCATGAGCAACAGGCGATCGATGTCAGCCTTGGACAGCACGCACTGCATCATCGTTTGCCCTCCGCGAAATCGTCCTCGAGAATGAACCGATAGCCCGCTTTCTCAGCAGCTTCTCGATCGTGGCTTCCGCACACGACTCCGAGGCTATTAGTGCGCCCGAACTCGTTACCGACGTGAACGTAATCGTCCGCCGGAATATACTTCTTGAGTTCCGCGAGAAACCACCCCTTGTCCCCCAAAATGGTGCCACTGTAATCCACCACCAACGAGCAGTTGACGAACGAAGCCAGATGTTGCCACCCCGGTATTTTCACGAACAGGCCCCAATTGCCGCAAATGCCGACGATGTGTCCCTCGTTCCGAAGATCGAGTAATGACTGGAGCCTTACCGGGCCTCGGCTGATCTCCAGTGTTTCGTCGACGTCGAACGAGTACAAATTCGGCATTACTCGCCCCCCACCGAAGACCACACCCCACCCAGTTCCGCCACCTTACACTCCTCGCCGCCCGGCACGCCGCCGAAGCGGAGGCACAGTCCGTCGCCGCGGACGTACAGGTTGGCCGTCACCGCGCGGTCGTGCTGTTTCCACAAGTACCACCCCGGCGTGCCGGGGGAAGGCGACCACACCCGTTGCTCGATGACGCCTGCGAGGTGGGACAGGAGGCCCTGCGCCGCCGCCAGTTGCCCCTGGGTCGCGCCAAGACTCATGAGCGTGCCCATGTCCTCCCAGTAGTCCCCGACCGAGCCGCACTGGTAGTAGTATCCACCCTCGACGCGGCGGTGCTCGATCTTGATACTGTGGATCCAGGCGCTGGCGTGAATCGAGTTCAGCACGTTGACCGCCCAGGCGTCACCGTAGGGGCTGCCGCACACCTTCCCCAACAACTCATAGGTCTTGCGCCTCAGCAGGAAAAAGGACTTCTGCTTACCGTCGTCGATGTGCGGGATGAGGAGACACACGTCCTGCGGGCGACCGTGCCAGGACCACACCGAGGCGCCGTGCAGGTTCGCGTCCCAGCCGGCATTCGTGACCACGGCGTCGTCGTTGAAGACGAACAACCAGTCGCCGGTTGACTCCGCCGCCAGTGCGTTCAGCCAGTGGTGGATGTCGAGGTATCCCCGACCGCGGGGCGTGACGAACGCCTTGACCACTGAGCGGCACACCGGAATGTAGTCCTTAAGGAAGGTAATGGTGTCGAGATCGTCGTCGTCCACCTTGAGCAGTATCTCCACCTGCCCAGGCTCGGTAGCGTTACCGACCAGCGAGCCCAGAGCCCGCCCCAGGGTCTCGGGTCGCCCGCGCGTGGGGAACAGGACGGACACCAGCGGACCCGGACCGCGTGGGAAGAACTGGTTCATAGAGGACACCATTCGCCTCCGGTCTCGCCCCAAACTCGCAGCTCGCCGCTGTCGGAGATGTACGCCATAGCGCCGCCGGGGTCGACGTACACCGACCTCTCCACCCTCGCCGGTCCCGCGCGCCAGAAATGCCAGCCGGGGGTCTTCGGGGAACCCGCCCACACGCGCCCAGCCTCCTCGGCGGACAGGCGGGAGAGCAGCTTGGCGGCGTCCTCCATCCTCCTCCATTTCGCGCCCACGTTATTCAGGCTGTAGATCGTGTCCTTGTACGCCTCGACGCTTTCACGCCTGGTATCGTCGTCCTTGCGGTCGCTCAGGTGATCGACGACGACACCTAGTTTGAAAGCGCACCCCAGATAGTTAAGGACGGTGTAGAGCCAGTTGTCGGCGTGGGGGCTGTCGCCGACGTACCCCAATATCTCGTAAGTCCTCCGCCTCAGGAAGAAGAATTCGTTCGCCAAGGGCCTCCCGATCGTGTAGGCCACCATCATGCACACGTCTTGGATGCCGGGCCAGGGTGACAGGGCGGCGCTGTAGTGAACGACGTCGTCCCATCGCTCGACCTGAATGCGGGCGTCGTCGTTGAAGACGAACAGCCAGTCTCCGGTCGCCTCGCGGCACATCCAGTCCGTCCACAAGTGGATGTCGTGGTAGCCGTTGCCGCGGTCCCCCACCAGCAGCTTGACTTGGCCCGGACGAAACTGCCCCTTGAGGCGACCCACCGTGGCTATGGTGTCGGCGTCGTCGGAGTCCGCCTTGATGACGAACTCTAGCCGGCCTGGGTCCGCGGCCAAACTGACGCATGAATCCACAGCCTGGAGCAGGTCGTACTGTCGCCCGCGCGAGCACACAAGCACCGAGATCAGCGGGCCGGTGCCGCGGCGGAAGAACGGGATCACGGAGTCTTGTCCTTCTCCAAGAACTTCTGCTGCCCGCGGGCGCCGGCACGCTTGGCCATCTCGGCCATCGCCTTCTTGACGTGGCCGATGGCCTTCATGTTCTCCCTGCAGGGCTCCTCCTGGTCGAGGTACTCCAGTCGGTCCAGGATCACGGCCAGCAACGCCTCGTTGGTGATGCCGTTCGGCGGGTGGTTGATCGGCTGGTTGGCCAGGGACGTCGTCACCAGCGGGCCGTCCTGGAACTTGATGTCGAGGGCGCCGGCCCACACGTCGCCCGCGCCCTTGAGCCAGACGTGGTACTTAACCGGCGCCTTGCGGACGACGGGGAACTGGGGCGGGGGCTCGGCCACCACCTGCACACGGTCGTGGTTGAAGTCACTGACCTTGTGGGTCTCGATGTAACGCATCTTCACTCTCCAGCGGCCTTACGTTCATGCCTAGCGATCGCCTGGCAATCCTCACCTCGTCTATCCCAGCAACATCGCTGCCGAGTACCATCTCGGCGGTCGACACTATCCTGCGGAGCGATTCGTGGGAGTAATTGTTGACCGGAAAGTTCCTACCCCCTAGCGCCCCGTGACAGAAGCAGTCCAAGTACCACATCAGTTCCTCCCGCTCGTACCCCACTTGCCCAAGCCCAACATGGGCTGCTGGGGGCGAGTGCCTGCCTGAACATGGGCCTCCATCTGGGCCTTCAGCATTTCGTGGCTGACGACCTGCAGACACTCGATGGCTTCCGCCCTCACGCCCCACGGCGCCTCGGCCTGCAGGTCGCCCACCACCTCGCCGGGTGCGAAGGCCCCGTCCTTCCACTTGCGGAGCAGTTCGGCTGCGTAGCGCCGCTCCATGTTCACCTGGATGGGGTGGCCGGCGCGCAGGTGGATGAACACGGCGTACATCGGATCGGTCATGGCAACATTGTCCTCCACAAAGCCTTGTACTTCTCGCGGACCTTGGTCCAGGTATACTGCTCCGCCACCCGCCGACACTGATCCTGCTCCGGTTGCCAGCCGCACCGAGCGTTGTCGAGCGCGTGGCACAAAGCGTCCACGTCGCAGGACTTGAACCGCATGGTTTGCGCCACCACGTCGCAGGCCCCAGCGGCGTCACTGCACAACACCGGACGGCCGTGCGACATGGCCTCCACCACCTCGATGCCGAAGCCCTCGGTCGCGCTGGGCTGGACGTACAGGCTAATCGAGTTGTAGAAGTCGCTCACGTCGTCCTGCCAGCCGGCAAAGACCACGTTGCCCCCGCCGAAGGCTTGCCACATTTGCCGCACCCACGGCGAGGTGGAGTCCCTGCCTGCCAGGATCAGGGTCGCGTCGGTGTAGGCTAACTTCTTCCAGGCGGCGAAGAGATACCTAAGACCTTTATCCGCTCCCGCACTCCCCATGTATCCACACACGAAGCGCTGGGGTGGAGGAACGACGTCAGCGGGGAAATCACACCCGTGCGGGATGACTTCAACCCTTTTTTCCCCGAAATCGCCCCCATATCGCCGAACGGTAGCGGCGGGCACGCTTCCAGGACACACGATGACGTCTGCCCCTCGGTAGCCGGCGACGTAACGGTCCCACAGCTCGGGCTTGACAAGATGGGGGTAGTTAAATGGAATCCCCAGTCGTTCGTGTTCACGCTTGGAAACCTCCCGGTCGTGGGCGGCGACGGTGTAGCTGACCTTGGCTCCCTTCGCCTTCAACTTCTCCACGCAGCCACCGAAGGTGCCGGCGTACAGGTGGCACAAATTGATCCACGAGTCGAACAGGTGGTAGGCGACGCGGTCGTACCACCACGGCTCCTCGAGCTGCGTCATGCCGGCGTCGCGGGCGGCGGACAGCAACTCGGCGCGGCCGATCATCTTGAAACTCTCGCGGCGTTCCGACGCCAGCTCGGCTAAGGCCGCGGCCTCTTCTAAAGTCACACGTCCGCCACCGGTCCTGGCGCCGATCTCGTCGGCGGTAAGGTAGAGGTACATTAGCCTACCTGGTGGGCCATAAGGTTCCGCTCCATCATGCCGACGGTCTTCTTCGCCTCGTCCCTCCAGACTACCAAAGCGACCCGGAGTGCCTTTTCCTTGCAACCACGGCACAAGTCAATGCCGTCCTTGGGGCCGCAGATCGTTTGGCGAAACTGGGCGGACACCCGGATCTCTCGGCCGCCGAAGGCCCCGATCGAGACTGTGTAGTCGGAGTTGTCGGCGCAATCACAACCGCACACGTCGCAAACGTACTTTTGCACGCTACCACCTCAGCGCCTCGATCATGATCTTCTTGTACTCGGGCGGTACTTCCGCGTCCCCCAGCGCGACTAGATCCTTCTTCGTCACACCGGCCTCCTCCAGGGCGCACAGAGCTAACCTGGCGTCCTCGCGGCGGCCGAAGGCCAGATCGTCGCAGTAGCCGACCCCAGCGTGGTCCCAGCAAACCCGCCAGGCCCGCGGATAGACTTCCCCGCGGGCGTCGACCATGCCCGTCTTCTTGATGAAAAACCTTCCACGACGGCGTCACTCCTCGATCTTCATCAGGCAGTTCTGCTGCCGCGCCACCAGGAGGTCCTTGGCCCCCGGCAGCGGCATCAAGTCCTGCCGGAGCGTGCCGATGACCATGATGCGGTCGCCGGTCTTGAGGTCGTCAACGTCGGGGCCGGCGGAGATCACGTACCACGCCTTGCCCTCGATACTGATCTCGGGGATCACAACACCACCGGCGCTCTTGTCGATCGTCACCTCCTTGAAGAACACCAGGTCCTTCCGCGGGTGGTAGCGCTTGGCCAGCTTCTTCAGTTCCGCCATGAGTTCGTCGGTCATTACCCTTCCCCCTTGGTCTTCAAGTCGTACCAGTCCTGACGCACCTTCCCCAGCTCGGCCAGCACCTCGCCCAGTTTCTTTTCGGTCCGTAGACAGCGACTCCGCCAGCCGATCAGGGCATGTTCGGTGGTGCCGGGCTTCACCGCAGCCCGCTCGCCGGGCTCCCAGGCGTAGGACGCCAGCTGTTCCCGAAGGGAGACCGCCGTTTCCAGCAGCTTGAACTCGACGCTACTCAGTTCCCGCGAGCCGTCCTCGTAATCGACGTACCAGCAGCCGTCGTCGTGCTTGCGGAAGGTGTAACCCCCAAGTTCTATGCTCGGTAACGGCTCGGTCATTTATCCCTCGGGCACAACTCGTCGTCTTCCTTCGTCACGACCTCGTAGCGGTCGGGCATCCACTTGGGTGGGGTCGGGTAGGGAGGCGGGTACTTGGTGACGGCGCCGCACAGCACGCACTTGTACCCGCCGTCCCACTGCCGCCAGCAGTGGTCCTTCCGGTCCACCTTCCGCTGGCCCACCTTCTGGAAGATCACCGGTCCCCCAGAGGCTGGACCTGAACGCCGTTCACGCACATCCCCTTGGTCAGAACCCACTCGGCCGACTCGGGGAGCAGTCGCCTCTCGTCAAGACCGTGTCCCACGCAAAAGGAGCAGAGCTGTTCGCCGCCACACCTCACGCAGCGGGGGACCTTCGGTCGCACGAAGGGGTGGTCACTTTCGTCCGCCTGCCCTTCCGTCTTCATCACCAACCCCCAGTCTCAACGGCCTCGTAGCACAACTCCTCGTAACGCCGCACCATCGCATCGACGGAGAACTGGGAGGCCCACTCGCGGCAATTTCTGCGCCACGTGTCGGCGACCCTTTCCCCGTCGTACACCGGGTCGGGAAAAGCGGCGTACTTGATCGAGGATACGAGCTCCTCGAAGGTGTCCACCAACCGACCCGCGCTCGTGCTCGCCGACCCAGTCTTTACGGTTTCGGGAAGCGCCCCGTACCGCCACCCGATCACCGGACACTCGCAAGCCATCGCCTCGACAGGGGACAGCCCGAACGGCTCGCGAAAGTTGGGCGTGGCGTGGATCAGGCAGTACGCCTGACTAAACCAGCGCACGCACTCGCCGCGGGGCACTCCGCCAAACACCCGGATCTGCTTGGTCCCGTCCGGCAGCGTCTTGCTGTTCGCCGCCAGCGTCATGCACTTGTTGTACAACTCTGGCTCGTTGGTGATACTGTGGTCGCCAACCAAGTCGAGCGGCACGTCCGCCTTCAAGCACGCCTCGATGGCCAGGTCCGGCGACTTCACCGAGCTGAAGCGGGCCAGGAACAGGAAGCGGTTCGTCCGCTTCACGCCGGCCAGGGGCCTGTAGAAATCCAGGTCGATGCCGTTGTAGCAGCGGCGGGCCTCGGCCGGTGAAAACAGCGCCTCGTAGTGGGCCTTCTGGTCGTCGCTAATGCACACCACGCACGGCTTGGGCACGGGCGGCTTGCTAGCGACCATAGTGTTGACCGGCGCGTGCATGACGGCCAGCACTGGGGCCTGCAACCGCCCCTCCATCTTCAGCAGGTAGGCCCACTTGCCCCAGTCGTGGGCGATCACCGCGTCGGCCTGGAGTAGGTGCTGCCAGTAGCCGGGGTGGGCGTCCCGCACGACCTTGCCCTCGTACACGATGGGGGGAAACCCGCCGTAGGCGCGAGCTTCCGGCATACGCTCGGGGCCGACGGGAATGGTGGTCACGCCGGGGCACTCGGAGCCGTCGGGGGCCACCAGGCCAACGCTGTGTCCCAGTGCGGCCAGCCCGCGGGCGCACTCCCAGGCGATCTGTTCAAGCCCGCCGTAGCCGACCAGCCCCACGTTGCCGTCGAGGCGGAACACGGTGGAGCTGACGACTACGATTTTCAGCGGTCGCCGTTGACCGTTATCGCTCATTCTTCGTCCCCGCCCTGCTGCCGCCACGGCTCGTCCTTGTCGGGGTCCATCCCCTTCTCCATCATCTTGACCATCTTGGCCTGAGCCTCGGCCAACTTCTCGTGGGCCGACGGCTCGCGCTCGCGCAGGTACATCCCCACCACGTGCTCCCAGCCGACCACCACGTCGGCGTAGGTCTCGGCGCCCTCTTCGTGTGCGTCCTGCCCGCGGTATCCACGGTTGGAGGCGAACTGATACCGCATGCCCATGCCCTGAATCCTGCACCACAGCCGCTTAAGCCAGGACGCCTTGTTCCACCCCTCGCGGCTGTAATACCACCAGCGCAGCATGTCGCTCGCCTCGGATCGCTTCATCCCGTAGGCGTAAACGAAGTTGTGGTGAGTGACGAACACCACGTCCACCAGTTCGTCCTGGGTGAAGGAGATCATCTGTTACCTCGGCATCCCAGGCGTCGAGCCCACGGGCAGCAGCTGCCCGAAGGACGCCTCGCTGTACCCGACGTGCAAACACTGCACACTGGTGTCCACGTAGACCTTGTAACCGTGAGACCTCACATGATGGTTCCAGGTGAAGTCCTCGCTCAGGTGCGGCCCCATATCTTGCAAATCGCGCAGGTCCACCCGCCAGTCGTACCAAGGCTTTCCGGCACGCTGCGGGGGCACACGCTCGAACACCTCGCGGCGCACGAGTAGGCAGCCGGCCCCGACCAGCTCCACCTCCTCCAGCGCGCCGGGCGTGAACTCGGTCATCCAACCGCCGTTGCGCATGGCCACCGGCACGGCGTGGGGCGGGCTGCGGCGGCAGTACATGCCGCTCACGATCGGCTGGTTGCGGGCCAGCAGGCGGTGGATGGCGTCGGGCGGGGGGATCACGTCACTATCGAGGCTAAAGATGTAGTCGGCGCCAAGGTTAAGGCCGTGCATGACCGCGGTATTGCGAGCGTGGTCGAAGGGCATCCCACTTATTCCCATCACCTCTTGGAATGGACCAGGGATGCGCAGCCGGCGAATGCCGTTGGCCCAGTGGAAGGTCACCGTGTCAACGTGTAGAACGTAGGTGAAAACCGACGGTGGGGTTTCCCAGCAACCGGACACTGCACAACCCTCGCCGTTGAAGGTTAGAAGACCGGCGGCGTCCCAGCGTATCCCGTTGCACGCCGGCTCTGAGGTAGGCGCCGCCGAATCTCACGGCGGCATTTCCGCCCTTTTGGGGCACGACGCCACCGGTCAGTATCGAGTCTCTCCGTTCGTCAGCACCGCTTGGCCAGACATGGCCGGAAACATCTCGTTGAGGCCCCGCTCGGTCAAGCCGTAGTCGATCAAACGACGCAGCATCTCGGCAATGGACACGTCGTACTGCGCCGCATTCTGTCGCAGGCGGCGAAGTCGCTGGTCGGAAGGCTCGAACAGGAACGCCATATAGGTACAATATAGCCTAGTCAGGGATTTCCGTAAAGGCTATTTTTCGTGCGAATCCACCCACTCGGCGATCACGTCGCCGTGGCAGGGGAGCGGCTTGCAAAAACACCCCAGGCGCTTCCCCTTCAGAGACAGAACGCGGCGGCGGAACTCGGGGTCGTTCTCCACACGTTCCAGAAAGTAGTGGCGGAACTTGTCGACGCAAACTTCCCTGGCGTGCGGAAAATGGACCGGCGAAGGCGTGAACGGATTGCCGAACACGGCCTCGGCGGCGGTTTTCCCGCAGCCAGGACGCCCAATGTAAACGTCGTAGGGCTCTTTGTGCAAATTGACGACGGTAGTAGACATTTGTCTTGAAGGAAATGAGCGTGGCGGACACGACCTGTTCTTAGAGTAAATACCGCCGCTTCACCGACGGCGGCTTGAGGAGGGAAGGTCTAACCGACCCCGTTACGGGTGTCATCCCTCCACGTCGCAGGCCCTCTCGTGGCCCACCAATGGAGGCCCGGGAGGGGGTTTATCCCCCAACGTGCCCGAAGGCTCTCCCAGGCCAAAGCCGCGGCGCCTTGCCCGCGGTACGGCCGTCGTGCTTGCCCCGGGACGGCGCCGGGGGTCGGTGGAGGCTGCAACCTCAACTGACTCGGTTCAGTACCAGGTGGATCACGTGGCCGTCAAGCTCCACGACCTCGCCCACGAAGCGCTCGCTGGTGAGGCCGAAGATCTTCAGCGGCGGCTCGCCGTTCGACGGCTTGTGCTCGTAAATCGTATTCACCTCGTAGTCGTCGGCGAGCACGGCCGCGACGGCGCTCTTGGCCGCGTCGGCCTTGTACTCGAAGACCTTGTTCGCATCCTTGGCAGCCAGCGAGGCGCCCAGACGCTTCACCGCGTCGCCGTGGAGCGCCTTCCAGCTCTCGTGGGTGTCGAACAGGCCCACGGTCTGGAGCCCCTTGTCGTTCAGGAACGCCAGGCCGACCTGCTCGGGGAGGAGTTCCACCTGGCGGAGCACGGCGTCCAGACTGTTCGCCACCTGACCCATCACCGAGTGGAGGTCGTCGGCCTTCACCGTATCGGCGGCCGAACACAGGGTGTTCGAGGCGGCGCCGAGGAGGGGCTGCTGGGTAGCTGGTGGGGCGCCGAGGGCACCGCCGGTCGTCTCGTTCAGCCAGCTCATCGCCTTGGCACGCGGGGGTTGCTGACAGTACAACTCCTGGCCCCCGCCAGCCGCCACGCGACTGTACCACTGACGGTCGGAAGCGAAGGACGTGTCACCCTGGGTGTGGGCCTTCCAACCCTCGCCCGTCGGCGGCGTGGTGCCGTAGGAAACAGGGCTGTTGTAGTCGGGGTCCGCACCAGCTCCTCCCACTGGCGTATGGAAGATCATCCCCGACGCGACGTAGTTGACGCGGGACCAGTTCTGTTCCGGCCCCGGCGTGCTCGCCAGCCCCGCCTGGGTCACGGTCTGGGAGTACTTCTTCACCTCGCCCCAGTAGTCGCCCTGGCCCTTGGGAGCGAAGCCCTTGGTGTGGGTCTTCTGGTCCATCTCCAGCGGGGTGACGCCGCCGTACTTGACCTCGGTGCCGCCGCGGATGCCCTTGGAGGCGTGCACGCAGCGGACCTCGACCTTGGCCTCCTGGCCGGCGAAGACCACGGCGCTGCGGGTCAGGGCACGCTCCTGGGTGGCGCCGGAGAACACCGTGCCGGCGCACAGGTAGACGTGACGGTCGGTCGGATTCTTCACGAGGAACTGGTGGATGCTCCCCGTGTCCGTCACCTTCACGTCGTCGGCCTCGCTCAGCAGCACATACTGGCGCTGGCGGCCTGGGGCGCGGTGGATGGGGACGACCACAGCGAGGGAGTCTTCCCCCAGCCGGCGGGGCTCGCCTAAGCGCCAGCCGCGCTTCTCCTCAGAGACGGTCTTCAGGAAATCGAGAACGGACTTGGACATCACAGGTACTCCTGTGTTACGGCCGGGTACTCCCGGCCTGGTTATGGGTTGGGCGACTTTTCGACGTGCTCCTTATACCAAATGTCTGCCTCCACCAGGGCCGTGAAGGGACAACTGCGACTCGTCCGACACTTGACTGGAATTGCCTTGGCCTGCCAACCGACGACTTCCCAAGAGTGGTATGAGTGGTGCTCCTCGACTACCACATAACGGACGCTCCACCTCCTCCGCATCATCACGTCGAAGGCGTTGCGGGCCAAGGCGATGAAGGCGGCGTCATCGTTAGAGAGAACCCCAACCGCACCACCTTGTTCGTCTTGCAGCCCTCCGATGACAACTTCAACGTCTTTTGGGCCGAAGATTGTAGCCCCGCGGTCTGCGAACGAGCTCCTTTGGCTCTTGGCATAGGGAATGGCGCCGCCGTCGCTTACCCACGGCGCGGGCGTCAGCTTCGTCAGGTCCATCACGTTGAACCCAAATAGGGGCGGGCGGACAGGGTTGTGGTCGGTAGCACCGGAACCTTCGTCCGCCCGCCCCCTACTACGTTACTATACGCCGACAGAACGGACGGGAAAGCTGAGAATGGCGGTTATTTTTCGGCCGAAACCCAGAACAGGACGTAAAACACCGCCCCGACGGCCCAGAACAGGAGGTCGGGGAACAGGTACATCAAGGACCAGAAGTCGAAGTCCCCGAGGAAGTCGATCAGCCAGTTGGGGACGTCGTAGTCTTCGCCCGCCACGTGATAAGGTCCTCCAGCTCGTAGAAGACGGGGATGTTCAAACGCTCCGCCTCGGACACCTCGTCGTCGGCGCCGGGGGACTCGCCCGGAAGCCTCAGCAACGCCTGGCAATGCCCCACCCAGACCAGGCAGTGCTCCATCCACTCGGCGTAGGGCCGCGGGGCCAGGAGATTCTGTAACAGGCTCCAGTGCGGACAGTAGGGGGCGAAACCCATCCGCCACAAGAGGTCCCATACCTCCATGGCGCGGTGGGCATTCGCCCCCTGGTCGCCGCGGGTGAGCGGCCCGGCTATGTAGACCCGAACGCGACTCACGTGGTCCTCATCGTGTCCCGGATCGACTTGTGGTGGGCGCAGTCGCACGAGTGTGTCACCCTCGGCGTCTCGCCGGCCCGGATGCGCTTCTGGCCGTAGACGGGGGCGCTGCACGTCGGGCAGGCGCCGACGATGTCCAGAAGGGGCGCCGGCTCGCCCTTGGCGGCGTCGTTCACCGGAACGCCGCGGTGGAACTTCCACTCGCGGTCGTCCACGGGCACGTCGTTCAGCACGCTCTTTTCCTTATCCATTCTTCTTCCCCTTTCTTGGAGGCGATTCTTTGCGTCCCGTCAGTCGGTACGCCGGCCGCGTCCGCACGATGCCGGTCCGGTCGGCCCGCCGCACCCACGTCAGCACCAGCCAGCCGTTCTTCAGCCCGATGTCGATCCACCTGGTAACGATCCGCGGCGTGCTGTTGTACTTGTCGGCCCACTCCACGGT
>JADMIO010945805.1_pt1 | contig 29004 bp, 27 predicted proteins | sample 8958161 | NCBI WGS metagenome assembly JADMIO01 (sample SAMN16585339, study PRJNA669376) | soil metagenome | isolation source: Crop rotation soil | place: USA: Cullars Rotation, Alabama | collected 2011 | reverse complement strand
CGCGACAACTTGTCCACGTGGAATTCTAAGCTTAGGATCCCAATGTGCTGGAAAGAAGGTTCTCGCCTGCGGCACCAGTTGGCATGCGGGTCTGGCCGGCAAGATCATGATTGAATCGCTTGCCCGTATTCCTGTCGAAACGGACTACGCCAGCGAGTTCCGCTACCGCAATCCCGTAATACAGCCCGAGACTTTGTTCGTCTTCATCACACAATCCGGCGAAACGGCAGACACCATTTCCGCGCAGCGCATGGTGCGCGAAGCCGGCGGCAGTGTTCTGACGATCACCAACGTCGTCGGATCCATGACGACTCGCATCGCCGACGCGGTGCTTTACACGCGCGCGGGTCCGGAAATCGGCGTGGCATCGACGAAGGCATTTACCACGCAGTTGACGTGTCTCTATCTCGTCGCGGTCCATTTGGCCAATTTGCACGGCCGCTTGACCGACGCGCAAATGCGCAAGTTGCTGGAGGATCTCACGTCGCTGCCGCACAAAATGGAGATCATTCTCGAATCCGCAAAGGATATCGAAGCGATCACCAAGGATCTGTTCCGGGCGCAGGATTTTCTTTTCCTGGCGCGTGGACCGGATTATCCCATTGCATTGGAAGGCGCGTTGAAGCTGAAAGAGCTGTCGTACATTCATGCCGAAGGCTATCCGGCCGGCGAGATGAAGCATGGCCCGAACGCGCTGATCGATGAGAATCTGCCGGTGGTGTTTCTGGCTGCCTATGATCCGGAGTCGCGCAATTCGCAAATCCGCTATGAAAAGGTGCTCAACAACGTACGCGAAGTGAAGTCGCGCGACGGCATCATTGTCACGGTGGGACTGGATGGCGACAGCGATTTGCAGGAAAGTTCGGCGTATTACATTCCCCTTGCGGTCACCAACGAATATCTGCTGCCGATTCTTGAGGTGATTCCGCTGCAACTGCTCGCGTACCACATTGCGGTCCGCCGCGGCTGCGATATCGATCAACCCCGTAACCTTGCCAAGAGTGTTACGGTAGAATGAGGAGTGGATCTTAGCCGACTTCTCAACCCGCAACAGCTTGAAGCCGTAAACGCGACCGAGGGCCCGGTCCTGATTCTGGCCGGGGCCGGCAGCGGCAAGACGCGCGTCATTACTTATCGAATCGTGCATCTGGTCGATGGACTCGCGGTCCGTCCGGATTCGATTCTCGCCGTCACCTTTACCAACAAAGCCGCGGACCAAATGAAGTACCGCGTGCGGAATCTGCTGGCAGCCGGACGGTTGAGCGATCCGCTGATTTCCACATTTCATTCCTTTTGCGTCCGCCTGCTGCGCAAGGAAATCGTCGCGCTGGGTTACTCGCGCGATTTCACAATCTACGACGACTCCGACCAGATCCAGGTGATCAAGTCGGCGATGAGAGAGTTGAAGATTGATGAAAAAGTGGCCAGCGCCCGCACCATTCAATCGCGTATCAGCGGCGCCAAGAGCCATGGCAAAACGCCGGCGTCGATTTTGCAGGATGCCTGGGAACCGTCGTGGGAAGCGACCGGCATGGTGTACCGGCAATATGAAAAATTGCTGCGCAAATCCAACGCGCTCGATTTCGATGACTTGTTGATCAAGTCGGTGGAGATTTTCGATACGGTTGACGGTGTCGCGCAGCGTTACAGTTCGCGCTTTCCGTACATCATGGTGGACGAGTATCAGGACACGAACCGCCAGCAATATCGGCTGGTGCGGCACCTCACCTCGGTGCACAGCAATGTGTGCGTGGTTGGCGATGAAGACCAGTCGATCTATAGCTGGCGCGGCGCCGACATTCAAAACATTCTGTCGTTTGAACAGGATTATCCGACGGTTCGTGTCATCCGCCTTGAGCAAAACTATCGTTCGACAAAGACGATTCTGGCCGCGGCCGGCGCGGTCGTCGCCAATAACCAAATGCGCAAGGGCAAGACGCTGTGGACGCAGAATCCGCCCGGCGAACGCATCACTTATCTGCAGGCTGAAGACTCCGAAGAAGAGGCCATGTTCACGGCGGAACGGATTCTGGCCATTCAGAAATCACGGCCGGATGCGCGTGTGGCGGTGTTGTATCGCACGAATTTTCTGTCGCGTGTGATGGAAGAAAAGCTGCGGCGGTACAACATGAAGTACCGCATCGCCGGCGGTTTCAGTTTTTACGAACGGGCCGAAATTCGCGACATGATCGGCTACCTGACCATTGCGCTGAATCCTCAGGATTCCGTGCATTTGATGCGGGTCATCAATTCGCCGGCCCGCGGCATCGGCAAGTCGACTACGGATGCATTGCAGGATATTGCCGTCGAGCGGGAAACGACACTCTGGGATGCGCTCGGCATCGCCGTCAGCGAACAGCGCTTTCCGCAGCGGACATTGCGCGCTCTGGAAAGTTTTCAACAGTTGGTGCGTTCCTTTGTCGAGGCGGCGAAGGAGTTCTCCATTGCGCAGTTGCTCGAGCTCATTGTCTCGGCGACGAAATATTTCGAGATGCTGCAGGAAGAGGGCACTGAAGAGGCGGCGAGCCGCGCCGAAAATATTCGCGAGCTGTTGACTGCGGCTGAAGAAAGCCAGGAACGCGGTGAACAACTGCGGGAGTTTTTGGATCACGCGGCGTTGGTGAGCGATCAGGATTCCTATGACGAGCAGGCGTCGATTACGCTCATGACATTGCACACGGCCAAAGGCCTGGAGTTTCCCGTGGTGTTCATCATGGGAATGGAAGACGGTTTGTTTCCGCATAGCCGGTCCATTGGCGAAGCCACCCAACTGGAAGAGGAACGCCGGCTGTTCTACGTTGGCATGACGCGCGCGGAGGAAAAGTTGTTTCTCAGTTCGGCGCGAAATCGCCGTTTCTTCGGCAACAGCGATCAGCAGATTTCCGTGCCCTCGCGTTTCCTGGCGGAAATTCCGGAAGAATTGATAGAGGGCGCCGGCCAGAGTTCACGTCGAGTGGCGACGCCGTATGCCGGCACGACGTACAACTCGGTGCAGGCAATTTCACGCGTACTGGGCGGGACGCGGCCGGCCGCGGCGCCACAACCGGCGCAAATGCGGAAGAAGTCCGGCAAATGGTCCATGGGAATGAACGTGCGCCATCCGAAGTATGGGCGTGGCACGATTCTGCGGACGGAGGGCGAGGGCGACGATCTGAAGCTGACGGTCAGCTTCATGTCGCACGGCCTGAAGAAGCTGATCGCGAAGTACGCGGAACTTGAGACGGTGTAAGCGGCCGGCGTGAGACCTGCAGCGAGGAGAATTACCGCAGCAATTCTCCTCGCCGTCGCTTCGCCTCTGTTCGGGAGGTGATGCCAATCCCTTTACTGGCTGACTGGATTTCCCGCGGAACCGGCAGGGGCCAGCGTCGTTACCGTGGAGTAGCGCACCGTACCGTCGGGCGTGACGTAGTACCCGTAGCGGCCATCGTTGGCGGAAGCCGGATCGGCTGTTACCGTAAAGTCCGTGCTGCCGGTATTGAGTGCAATTGAAAAATTGTAGCCAGACACCGGACCCGGGCTGAAATTCGAAGGAATCAGCTGATTGGCGATCAAGTCCGTGATCCCGCCGAAGCGGCCGTTCGCAGTGGAAAGGTAGGTGACTTCCGCGGTGCTGATCGTACGCAGCGTTGCCACGGCACCGGCCTCATGAGCCGCCTGACGGGAACGCAGCAGGCTGGGGATCGCGATAGTTGCGATAATTAAAATGATCGCCACCACAATAAGCAGTTCCAAAAGCGAAAATCCTTTATTCGAGTTATTCATATGTGCTCCATCCTTGTCGCACCTGCGGACCGCAGGGTTCACCCCGAGGTTTTTCGATCGTCTCCAGGGAAGCCCGTATCGGGGAAAACGTTCGGAAGGTTCCCGCCGCACTCGCGTTGCCGCTTTTCACGCCGGCGGGCATTGGTTATTTGAAGCGACGCTGCCGAAAAGTCTCTGCTCAACGTCTTCGCTGCCAAGCGTAACGCGCGGCCATGTTTTGCAATAATTATTGTGAGTTCTGCCAGACTGGTGCCTACCCGTAGTAAAATTTTCACTTCCAATGAACACCGCGCAGGAGATCGAACGATTCTGTCATCTGACTTACCAGAAGTCTTACGTCGCTTCCACCGACGGTAATCTGAGCGCGCGGCTGCCCGACGGCACGATCATGTGTACGCCGACGCGTTGCAATAAGGGTTTTGTCAAAGCCGAGGAGATGATCGTCATTGACGCCAAAGGCAACAAGCTGCGTGGCCAACGTAAACCGTCCAGCGAAATGGCGATGCACTTGTTGATTTATGAAATGCGGCCGGATATTCACGCCGTTGTTCATGCGCATCCTGCGCACGCGACCGCCTATGCGGCCGCAGGCATACCTCTGAACAAGGCATTGATTTCCGAAGTCGTGCTGGCGCTGGGTTGCATCCCTCTGACCCAGTATGGAACGCCGGGCACGCCGGAACTAACCGATGCCTTGCGCCCGTATATTCGCGACTATGACGCGTTGTTGCTGGCCAATCACGGCGTGGTGACGTATGGCGTGGACTTGGAAGATGCCTTTAACCGCATGGACACGGTCGAACATTTTGCGAAAATTTCGATGTACACGCGCATACTGGGTCGCGAGCGTTTGCTCTCGCCGACGGATGTGGAGAAGCTTTGGGTGCAGCGGCAGAAGTATTACGGGCTGGAGGATTCGGATGCGGCGAAACCGAAGGACCCGATGTGTCCTATAACGGACGGAGTATCGGACACGATCTCCGTCACTCGCGACGAGCTTATCGACCTGATCGAGCGAGCAGTTTCGAATTTGAAATAGATATATAACGAGACGGTTTAGAAGGAGTGTTGGCATGGCACAGGGAGAGATGCTCGGCGAGGCCTTGGGACTGATTGAAACCCGCGGTCTGGTGGCGATGATCGAAGCGAGCGACGCAATGGTGAAGGCCGCGAAGGTCAGCCTTGTCGGTTGGGAGAAAATTGGTTCCGGCTACGTCACGGCAATTGTCCGCGGCGATGTCGCCGCTGTCAAAGCAGCAACGGACGCGGGTGCGGCCGCAGCACGGCGGGTTGGCGAACTGATCAGTGTCCATGTCATTCCGAGACCGCACTCCAATCTCGAAGACGTTCTGCCCATCGGCAAAGCCGGGAAATAGCCGGGAGCAATCCCAGCCATGATTCTTGCGCGCATTGTCGGGACCGTTGTCGCTTCTCGAAAAGATCCGCGGCTCGAGGGCAAAAAGCTCCTGATCTGCCGTCCAATGGATCCGGGCGGGAACGCCGAAAAAGGTTATGTGATTGCCGTCGATACCGTGGATGCCGGCGCCGGAGAACTTGTTCTCATCGTCGCGGGCAGTTCAGCGCGCATGGCGGCGTCATGCAAGGACACTCCCGTGGACGCCGCCATCGTCGGCATCGTCGATCGCGTATCGCAGGATTAACGGTGTTTCTCGGCAAAGTCATCGGCAACGTCGTGTGCAGCGTGAAAAGCGAAGGCCTGAGCGGCAGAACTCTGCTGCTGGTGCGACGGCTCCCCAACGGTCCGGTGATCGTCGCTGTCGATTCGCAGGGGGCGGGGCCAGGCGAAACCGTTTATGTTTGCCGCGGCAAGGAAGCCTCGTTTCCGTTTCTGCCCGCGGAAGTTCCCACTGAAGCCAGCGTGGTCGCCATCGTCGATCCGGTACGCTCATGATCGTCGGCCGCGTCATTGATAACATCGTCGCTTCACAAAAACATTCGTCACACAACGATCGCACCATTTTGCTGGTGCAACCGCTGACGCTGGATGGAGAGCCAATGGGGGACCCTGTCGTGGCTCTGGACGCGGTGTCGGCCGGAATCGGCGATCGCGTGCTGCTGGTTCAGGAAGGCTTTGCGGCGATGACGTCGGTTGGACGTCCGGAGTCGCCCATCGATGCAGCGGTGGTGGGTATTGTGGATGAGATGGATATTTCTTTGGAATGATTGCTCATCTACGCGGCAAGCTGATACACAAAGGGCCGACACGGCTGGTGATTGACACCGGCGGCGTGGGCTATGAAGTGTTTGTGCCGCTAACGACGTACACTTCCATGCCCAATGAAGGCATGGAAGTCTCTCTCGATATCCATACTCACGTGCGCGAGGACATCATTGCACTCTACGGCTTCTCTTCGAAGCAGGAGCGCAGTGTGTTCGAAAAACTCATCGGAGTTTCCGGTATCGGGCCGCGTTTGGCGGTGACGATTCTTTCCGGCGGTTCCATTGAAGGCCTCGTCGGCGCTATCCGCAAAGGCGACCTGGCGCGGTTGACGGCAATTCCAGGCGTGGGCAAGAAAACAGCGGAACGCATCGTCGTGGAATTGCGCGATAAGCTGAAGGAATTTACCGAAGGACCGGCAAAGTCGTCGGTTGAAGTGGATGTGCTATCCGCGCTGGAAAATCTCGGCTACCCGCACGCCGTGGCTGAAGCGGCAATCGCGCGTGCCACTGACGGCGAGAAGGACGCTGTATTTGACGATGTGTTTAAACGGTCGCTGCAGATTCTGACGAAAGGCTGACAATACGAATGAAGGAAAGAGTTGTCGCCGGTGCAATCACAGAAGAAGAAGTCCCATTCGAACTGTCGTTGCGGCCGAAGTTCCTCGCAGAATATGTCGGCCAGCAGAAAGTTAAGGAAAACCTCGACGTCGCCATTCAGGCGGCGCGCCAGCGCAAGGAACCGCTCGATCATATTCTGCTTTACGGCCCGCCGGGATTAGGCAAGACGACGCTGGCGTCTGTTATTGCCAACGAAATGGGCGCGAAGTTTCGCGCCACGGCCGGTCCGTTAATTCAGTTGAAGGGCGATCTCACCGCGATTCTGACCAACCTTGAAGATGGCGACGTGCTGTTCATCGATGAGATCCATCGCCTGCAGGCCAATATCGAGGAGATCCTTTATCCGGCGATGGAGGATTTCAAACTCGACATCATTATTGGCCAGGGGCCGAGTGCCCGCACGCATCGCATGGACTTGCGGCGCTTCACGCTGATCGGCGCGACAACGCGAGCCGGGCTGATCACGGCGCCGTTGCGATCGCGCTTCGGCATGGTGCACCGGCTGGATTTTTATACGATTCCGGATCTCGAATTCATTATCCGGCGTTCGGCCGAGATATTGAAGGCGGCGATTACGCCGGAAGGGTGTCATGAGATCGCGCGCCGTTGCCGCGGCACGCCGAGAGTAGCGAACCGCTTGTTAAAGCGCTTGCGGGATTATGCGCAGGTCAAAGGAGACGGACGCATAACGGCGGAAACGGCAATGAGCGGCCTGAAACTGCTCGACATCGACGAGCACGGCTTTGACGAAATCGATCGCAAGCTGTTGCGCGCGATTATCGAGAAGTTCGATGGCGGTCCAGTGGGCGTCAGTACGATTGCCGCGGTGCTGAGCGAGGAAGTGGACGCGATAGAAGATATCTATGAGCCGTATTTGATGCAGATTGGCTTTTTGCAGCGCACGCCAAGGGGAAGGGTTGCGACTCGGCTGGCATATGAGCACATGGGTCTGCCGTATAAGGTTCCTCCGGCGACGTTGTTTTGATCCCCTGTTGTCCGTTGTGAGTTGGAGTGCTGTACGTTGTTACTTGTACCTGGTGCATTGTTGGCATTGACCAAATTACCAAATGACCCACTTACCAAATTCCGTCCTGAAAATCGGATCCCTCTGAATTGCCCCAGCGAACGTTTTGCCGCAGCTACTGCGTTGCCACTATCTATTCATTGGGTAAGTGGGTAATTTGGTCAATGCCAACAATGCATCAAGTACAAGTAACAACGTACAGCACTCCAACTCACAACGGACAACCGGGGGGGGCGAAACCCCCTCCCGCCAACCTTTCACCCAATCAGCGGTTCAATCGCTGCCCGTGCTTTGCTGGCAATCGTAAATGCATCCAGATCCCGCACCAGCGGGCTTACCGTCTGAAACATTTCGAGTGACGCGGGGCCCGCGTATTTCTTCTGCTTCAGCACCTGCACGATTCGCCGCAGCGGCGCGACTCCATCGCCTGGGAAAACCCGGTCCGGCTGGCCCTGTCCTTCGCGCGGCGGATCCGCCGGCACGTCTTCGAAGTGCAGATGCGCCAGTTCGCCGTCGCGCAATAGCTCCAGATCCTCGAACTTGCTGATGCCGCCCCAGAAGTGATACGTGTCCATCATCGCGCGGACATTCGGATGATTTGTCTCGCGCACCACTTTCAGGCATGTCGCCAATGAGCCGATCAGCGTCGAGGTGCGGGCGAACTCGATCATCAGCATGACGCCGTAGGGCTTCGCCAATTCGCCGCCCTTTTGCATGGTTTCGACGGCGCGCTTGTAATCGTCTGCGGTTTTAGTTCCGCTGCCCGTTGAGGGGCAAACGATGCGATCCGCGCCAATTGCCTGCGCGACTTCGAGTTTCGGTTTGAGTGCATCGAGCAGGTTATTCACCTGTGCGGGCACGGCATCCGGCAGGCCGAGATGATTGCTGGTCGACACCGCCTTCAGTCCGAGATCGTCGAGTACTTTCTTCGCCGTGATCAACGATTCTCCCGGCTGCATTGCAAACTGCTGCACCTTGGCAATTTCAGGCTCCACCGCGCGAACTCCGGCCTTCGCAATGCCTTCGACGCCGGTGCGGAAATCGAATTTAGTGACACTCGCTCCGTGGATCGAAACGAACATGCCGCCGGAACCCGGTCCGGCTGCGGGCCGATTTTGCGTTGTCGGTATCAAAGGTATAGCTGCCGCGAGACTGAGGAAACTTCGACGATTCAATGGTTGCATGAACACCTTCCTTTGCGGCGGAGAATATATCAGAAAAGCGCCGGACTCCTTGTCATGGCGGCATGGGCGGAAGTAGAATCAAGCACGTGATCAAATCGTTACTCGTCCTGCTTCTGCTGTTGCAAAAGCCCGGCTATGTGCCGCCCGGAGGAGTCGAAGGAACCCTGACAACGATTGAAGGAAAGCCCGCAATCGCGGTGCGGGTCGTGGCCTATAGGGTGCCGGGCTCCGGAAATCCAGACGACAACCTCAATTATTTTGAACTGGATCGTCCCGTCAGCTACACACAGACCGACAATGAAGGCCACTATATGATGCAGGACCTGCCTCCGAGCACTTACTACATCATGGCCGGAACGGCGGGACAGGGAACGTATTTCCCGGGTACATCTGATCTGCGACTGGCTGCGAAGATCGCAGTGAAGTCCAACGAAATGGTCGAACGTCTCGATATCAAATTGTTGAATCGTTACGGCGGAAAAGTCATCGGCCGAGTCAATGCCGACATGGCAGTTCTTGGACCGCGAAAAGCAACTATTACTGGACCACCTCTCGAAGATCTGGTTGAAGTCGATGTTGGACCCGATGGAAATTTTCAGATGCCACAGCTGCCGAATGGCAATTATCTGCTCAGCATGTGGCCACCGACTTCCGGAATGCCGTCGGTAAAAATCAAGGTCACTGACAAAGATATTACCGGTGAAGTCCTTACACCGTTGCCCACGCAAACTGTTACCGGTCGTATTGTTGTCTCGAAAGGTCCGCTTCCGATTCCGATTCTTTTATTCGAGACCGATCGCTTCCAGACAGGAGCCACAATTAACGCGGATGGGACGTTCGTAGCCCAGTTGCACGCAGATACGCATCGCGTTACGGTGAACGGGCTGCCTGTAGGCTATTCGCTGATGTCCGTTCGAGTCGGCGACAAAGACGCAAGCCAAGGAATTGTTGTCGGTAAAGCCGATATTTCCGATGTCATTATTTCATTGAATGCCCCGGAAAAGCTGGCGGCGGTGCACGGAAAAATTACCGGTCTCGCGACTTCGCGCTATGCCAATACGCGCGTACAAATGACTGGATTGATCGTGGGAGCAATGCAGGCCAGTGTGCGTCCGGATGGCACGTTTGATTTCCCGGCAGTGATGCCCGGGTCCTACACATTGAAGTTGAATGGTGTGCCGGAGTTTTCGTCGATGATCGTCAACGCCGATGGTCCCAGTACATTCGACATTACTGTTGCCGTTCCGAACAGGTGAGCGCTTCGAGTTGCAGAAAAACCAGCCCCGACAGGCCGCGTTTTGGATATACTACGGCGCTGATAAACCGTTATTTTCTGAAATTCTCACAGGAGGACAGGTATGAAGACGTTCACCCCTTTTAAGGTGAGCAGGCGGTGGGTGCATGTCGCACTGTTTGCCATGGTTCTGATTGCGGGTTCAGCAATCTACCCGCTAACGGCGTTGCAGAACACACCAGCGCCAACGGGCTATATTCAGGGTATTGTGCGCAGCGCAACAGGACCTGAAGCTGGTGTATGGGTTATTGCCGAGACGAAGGATACGCCTACACCCATGATCAAGATCGTTGTGACCAACGATCAGGGCCGCTATGTCGTACCTGAACTACCCAACGTGAATTACAGCGTGTGGGTGCGTGGCTACGGTCTGGCGGATTCAAAGCCGGTCAGCGCCAGGCCCAGCGCCAATCCTTCGGATTTGAATTTGACGGCTGTCAAAGCCAAGGATGATGTGGAAGCTGCCAAGGTCTATCCTGGAAGCTATTGGATGCAGATGATGCAGCCACCGGCGAAGGCTTCGTTTCCCATTGGGAATGGTGCAGCTCAGCAGACCCTCGAAGGCTGGATGCACAACATGAAATCCAGTTGTAATTTTTGCCACCAACTCGGCAACGGAATTACCCGCGATCTGACCCACGTGTTTGCAGCCAAGCCGGAATTGAAGACTTCGACAGAAGCCTGGGACTATCGCATTCAGACCGGAGTTCGTGGCAGCGGCATGAGCGGATCGGCGAATACCATGAATCGGCCGGTCGTTCTAAAAATGCTGTCCGACTGGACGGATCGTATCAAGGCGGGTGAAACGCCAAAAGTCAAACCTCCTCGTCCCGCGGGAATTGAGCGCAACGTCGTGATTACTCTTTGGGATTGGGGTACGGACCACTCGTTTATGCACGATCAGATCTCCACCGACAAGAGCGATCCTACGGTCAATGGAGGGGGACGGACATATGCAGTTTCGGCCGGACATGGCACACTTGTCATCCTCGATCCAAGGACAAATTCCACCAATGAAATTGAAATTCCAACTCGCGCACCGCGCGAAACGGTGACATCACGGTTTACTGCACCGAATCCTCCGTCACTTTGGTGGGGATCCGAACACCTCTGGGCAAATCCGCCTTACAACCCTGCTGACCCACACAATCCAATGATGGACAGCAAAGGTCGCGTTTGGCTGACCTCGAAGATTCGCCAGACTTCACCAGCCTGGTGTTCTGACGGCGCGGGCAACAAGTTTGCCAACTATGAACCGCTGAATCGCCGTTCGCGTCAGGCATCGTATTACGATCCGAAGACGCAGAAATTCCAATTGATTGAAACCTGCTACGACACGCATCACGTTCAAATCGACAATGACGCAAACGAAACCGTTTATTTCAATGAACTGAGCGGGCCGATTTTCGGTTGGATCGACAGCAAGGTCTATGAACAGACTTTGGCTTCGACAAAAGACGAACTGAAAGCCGAGCAGGCCGCTGTCGGTTGGTGCGGACAGGTCATCGATACAAACGGCGATGGGAAGATCACCAAGCCGTGGCAGACGGGCCCGCGGCAGGGCTTCACGAATCTCCTCTATGCAACGGATACAGCGGCCGGCGGCCCTGTGCCTGCAGCAGCCCCTGTAGCTCCACCCGTTGCAGCCCCAGCCGCTCCTGCTCGTGGTGGCGCAGCGGCCGGTGGTGGCGCTGGTGCAGGCCGTGGCGGCGGAGGCGGACGTGGCGGAGCTGCTGCTGCTGGACCGGCAGAGTTTAATCCGGCACTGGACACGCATGTTGCATTCAACCTCTATTCCGTTATTCCGAGTCCGGTCGATGATTCCGTATGGGGAGTTGCCGAAGACTTTCCGGGATACCTGGTTCGCATGAGACGCGGCAACAATCCGCCGGAATCCTGCATCACCCAGGTCTTCAAAGTGCCATCACCCGGAGATGACCCACGTGGCGTCGACATTGATTCCAATGGCGTCGTCTGGACTGGCTTGGCTTCGAGTGCTCATCTGGCAAGTTTCGATATTCGGAAATGTACCGACTTGAAAACTGCTCCTTTAGCCAAACAGCTCGATGGCACACAGTGCGCCAATGGCTGGACGCTTCATCTGGAGCCTGGTCCGAACTTCCAGGGAACGACCATCCCGACGGAGTTCAATTACTTCAATTGGGTGGACCAGAAAGGTGTTCTCGGGTTTGGTCCGAATACAGCTATGGCGACCGGATCGAATTCCGATTCGATTCTTGTTCTGAATCCAAGAGACAATTCGTGGGTCGTGATGCGAGTACCTTATCCGCTGGGTTTCTATGCTCGCGGTCTGGATGCACGTCTGGACGATCCGAGGGCTCCTGCTGGCTTCGCTGGCTGGAAGAGCCGGGCCGTTTGGTCCAACTATGGCACGCACTTTGTGTGGCATATCGAAGGTGGGAAGGGAACCAAGGGAAAGGAATTGAAGTTCCAGGTTCGTCCCGATCCACTGGCACATTAAGTTAGTTCGGTTTTAAAAACGCCGAGGCTGTTGCGAAAGCATCAGTCTCGGCGTTTTTTTTTGGGAAATTGGGTCATCGGGTCATTTGGTCAATGCAGCGACAATGCACCAGGTACAGGTAACAGCGCGCAGCAGTTCAATTGACAACGGACAATAGGGGCGGGGAATTGGCGTTTCAAGTGCATATCAACTCCACTGGAGGGTCATACACGCCATGAAGAAAATCGCTTTTTATGCGTCCCTGGTGGCGGGAGCAATAGCCGTGAGTTACTTCGTCCGGAATATCCGGAATTCGTCCGCCATTGGCGATTCCGAAGTCTCCAAACTTCAGGAGCACTTCAAAAGCCTGGACGATATTTAGCTTCAGCGCTTCGGGAACGCGGCGCGACCAGGATAGGTTGCGTCGCCGCCGAGTTCCTCTGCGATGCGCAACAACTGGTTGTACTTTGCCACCCGGTCCGTGCGCGACATTGAACCGGTCTTGATCTGGCCCGCGTTGGTCGCCACCGCGAGATCCGCGATCAGCGTATCTTCGCTTTCGCCGGAGCGGTGTGAAATTACCACGCCGTAGCCGGCTTTGCGCGCCATTTCAATGGTATCGAGAGTCTCGCTGAGCGTCCCAATCTGATTCACCTTTACCAGAATCGCATTGCCTACGCCCATGCCCATGCCGCGGGCCAGCCGTTCGGTATTTGTCACAAACAAGTCATCGCCCACCAGCTGAACTTTGCGGCCAAGTTCTCGCGTCAGTTGCACCCAGCCGTCCCAATCGTCTTCCGACAGGCCATCTTCGATGGAGACGATCGGATATTGTCCGCACCACCTGGCATAAAGCTGTATCAGATTTGCAGCGGAGTTCACAGACTTGTCCGATTTTTTGAAAACGTAATTTCCGTTCTTTTTGTCGAAGAACTCGCTGGCCGCAACGTCCAGTGCAATGGCGACGTCGTCGCCCGGCTTGTAACCGGCTTTTTCGATTGCCTTCAGAATGAATTCAATCGCTTCTGTTGTCGATTTCAGGTTTGGCGCAAAACCGCCTTCGTCGCCGACAGCGGTCGAATAGCCTCCATCGTGAAGAATGGTCTTCAGGGTATGAAACACTTCCGCGCCCATGCGAATGGCTTCCGGAAAATTCGGCGCGCCGACCGGCATGATCATGAATTCCTGAAAGTCCAGCGTGTTGTCTGCATGCGCGCCGCCGTTGACGATGTTCATCATGGGCACCGGCATCACGCTGGCATTGACGCCGCCGATATAACGGTACAGCGGCAGGCGATGGGAAGCCGCACCGGCGCGCGCTACCGCCATCGATACGCCCAGCATCGCATTCGCGCCAAGCTTCGATTTGTTGCGGGTGCCATCCAGCGCGAGCATGGTGACGTCGACGCGCGACTGGTTCGTGGCGTCGAAGCCGCGCAGCGCCGGAGCAATGATCGTATTGACGTTTGCCACGGCTTTGAGCACGCCTTTGCCGCCGTAACGCTTGCCGCCGTCACGCAGTTCGAGTGCTTCATGTTCGCCGGTCGACGCGCCGGATGGCACGATCGCCCGGCCCAGCGAGCCGTCATCCAGGATGCAATCCACTTCCACTGTGGGGTTGCCGCGACTGTCCAGTACCTCTCTTGCCTTGATCTCTTGAATTTCCATTTTAGTCCCTGCTGATCAGAATCACTCGCGTCGGCGCGCCATCGGCATTTTGCAGATGAAGTGGCAAGGCCACCATGTCGTAACGTCCCGGCGGTACACGGCTTAAATTCAGCCCTTCCAGAATCACTACATTCTGCGGCAAGAGCACAAAATGTACCGGATGTTTTTCGGATTTGTATTGATCGATCGATAGGTAGTCGATGCCCACGAGACGAATCGCGCGCTGCACGAGAAACTCTGCCGCCGCCTCTTCGAGATATACGAAGCGCTCGTAGAATTTTCCGTCCGCCCAATGTTCCGAGTTATCGGTTTTGAACAGCACGCGCTGGACGTCGCGCCAGTTCAGGCACTCCAGATGCTGGCGCGTGATGGACGGTACGCCCGCGATTTGCACGACGGTGGCCGGGCCAACGAGATCGTCGAGTGGGATCTCGTCGAGTTTGCGTGCGCCTTTGATGAAATGGTGCGGCGCATCGATGTGCGTGCCGGTGTGAGAACCCATTTCGATCTTCGTGACCTGAATGGTATGCGTTCGATCGCGCGAGAGGTGTTCCTGCGGCGTCAGCTTCACCGGTGGGTCCGATGGCCACACCGGCATGGCATTGCCTATGGGAACGGAAATGTCATAGATCATCTCTTCATTCTAAGCCGACGACGGTGAGTTGGCATAGTTGCCGTTCGGTGTTCGCTTGTGGGCTGGGAAATCAGCAATCAGCAATCAGCAATATGCAATCAGCAATAGTCCCCTATTTGTACGCAGGATAGGGGACTACAAAATAGGGGACTATTGCTGATTGCATATTGCTGATTGCTGATTGCTGATTTTCTACCCTGCCACCTCCGGATCACCTTGACTCCGCCCCGTCACCGTCATCTAATTCTTTTCGCCACTTTGCGGTCTGCCGATTCCCGGGAGACTCATGTCCCAACTACCTGTTCCTGTTCCACGTCCCGCTGCGCGGGAATCCGAACGCATTTCAGCGCCCGTTGTCCGCATTCAGGAACTGATTTTCGCCGAAGCCGAATCCCTCGGCGCCAGTGACATTCACATTGAACCCGGACGATTCGGTACTCGCGTGCGCTATCGCGTGGACGGCCAGCTGCAGCAGTACATCGATTTGCCGCGCTGGCTGCACGATAACCTTGCGGTTCGTATCAAAGTACTCGCGCACCTCGATGTTGCCGACCGTCGCGTGCCGCAGGACGGCCACATCAGCGCAGACTCGGCATCGGGCGACGACTATCGCGTCTCCACCGTGCCGACCCGCTGGGGCGAAAAAATCGTCATTCGATTACTCCGGAAATCGCGCGCAGCGATGTCGTTGTCTCAACTGGGCTTCGATGCGGCGATGGAACAAAAGTTACAAGCGTGGATTCATCGCTCACAGGGAATACTTTTTGTCGTCGGTCCGACCGGCAGCGGCAAAACCACCACGCTTTACGCTCTGTTAAACGAACTGCGCAACGAACCGCTGAACATCGTCACGATTGAAGACCCTATCGAATATGAAATCGATCGCATCACGCAGATTCAGGTGCACGAAAAATCCGGCCTGACGTTCGCCCGTGTGTTGCGCGCGATTCTGCGGCAGGATCCGGACGTGATTCTCGTAGGCGAGATCCGCGATGCGGAAACCGCCAAAACCGCCATCCATGCGGCAATGACAGGGCATCTGGTGTTGTCGACATTGCATGCCTCGGATTCCGTTGCGGCGATGACGCGATTATCCGAACTCGGAATTGACCGTTCCCTCGCCGCCGGCGTCATTCTCGGTGTCATTGCGCAGCGTCTCATTCGACTCAATTGCCGGCGATGTGCGGCGCCCGAAGAACCATTGATTGTCTACATGGAGTGTCTACGCATCTCGCCCGCGGACTTCGGAAAGCTACGGCAAAGCGCCGGATGTCCGGATTGCCGGTTCACCGGCACCCAGGGCCGCAAAGGAATCTACGAGCTTCTCGAAGTGCAGGGCCGGGTCCGCGATTTGTTTGCCTCGGGCAGCGAGACTGAACTAAGACGAAGCGCTCGCGAATCGGGTGTGGTCACGCTGGCCGAACAGGCGACCGGTCTGGTGCGGCAAGGCGCCGTGTCCGCACGCGATGCTTACCGCGCCGCTTACTTTGGAGGCGACTGATGGCACGCTATCACTACGATATTCTGCAAATCTCGCCGGACTCGACGGCGGAGGAAATCCAACGGGCCTATCATCGATTGGCAGTACGCTATCACCCGGATCGAAATCCGTCAGTGGATACCGCATCGCAGATGGCCGCGCTCAACGATGCCTACGCCGCGCTGTGCGGCTCCAGTCCATCCAGCCCACGCAATGAACTTGCGGCCGCGATTCTGGATGCTGCGCGCGCAGTGATCCAGCGTCATGGCTGGGTTAACGTCGAAGAAGATGGCCGCACCGCCGTCTTCGCAACCGGAAAGCCGCCGCTCCGCATTGTTTTGACGGACAAGCTGAACGGAGAAATTTTGCTGCGTCTCCTGCGGCGGCATCGGCCTTTGGCTGCTGTGCTGGCGATTCAGGTCAGCGGGCCTTTTACAGCCGCCGCAGGGGTCACCATTGTGGATCTGATGCGCGCCGAACTTTCCGGCTCGCCCGCCGCTGCGGGAGCGTGCCGATCCCTGTTGTCCGGCTTCCTGTAGTATCATCGAGCGATGTTTCGTGGAGCAGCCCTGGCCTTCCTTCTGGTCGGCGCCGGTATCGGTTTTGCCGGCATTTATGTTGGCATGAACAAGCGTGCGGCCGAATTGGTGAAGCCGTTGCCGGTATTGCGGCCGCGCTCGAATTCTTCTTCCTCCGGTTCGTCCGAGCCCGCGACGCCGCCCCCGCTGGATACGGCTCGCTATCAGAAGCTTCAGGACGCGGTGAATGCCAATCCGAAGGATATCGCTTCGCTTACCGAACTCGGCAACATGCAGGCGGAGCAAAACAATTTCGAAGAGGCCAGCAAGTGGTATGCCCTGGGTGTCAAAGCCGAGCCCAACAATATCGAATTGCGCAATTGGTTAGGTGAGGCGCAGTTTCAGGCCAATCATGTCGATGAAGCGCTGGCAACATTCAAGGGCACGTTGGCGATCAATCCGTCTCATCCCGAAGCCTTGTTCGATTACGGCTACGTCCTGCTGCAGGGGAAGAACGATGCCAAAGGCGCAATCGAAAGTTGGGAAAAGCTGGTGAAAGACAATCCCAACTTCGACCAGATTGACCGCGTTCGGCAATTGATCGACATGGTCAAAGGAAGAACGCCGTAGTGCGCGCCGAGATCATCGAGAAGCTGTGCCGTGTTCTCGGCAAAGCAGCCGTTGTCGCTGACGAAACCGAGACACTGGTTTACGAATGCGATGCGCTGACGATCTTCAAGCACCGGCCGGATGCTGTCGTATTCCCGCAGACCACCGAACAGGTTGCCGCTGTGGTCAAAATCGCATGCGAGTACGGCTTACCGTTTCTTCCGCGCGGCGCAGGTACCGGCCTAAGCGGCGGTGCGATGGCTGCCGAAGGCGGCATCATCATCGAACTGCAGCGCATGAATCGCATACTTAAAATCGATGCGGAGAATCGACTCGCCGTGGTGCAGCCAGGAGTCGTCAATCTCAACATCACGCAGGCGACAGCGCCCTATGGCCTCTACTACGCGCCCGATCCATCGAGCCAGATGGCGTGCACCATTGGCGGCAATACCGCTGAAAATGCGGGCGGGCCGCATTGTCTCAAATATGGCATGACGACCAATCACATCCTCGCCATCGAGGCAGTGCTCGCCAACGGTGACATCGTACGGCTCGGCAATCCTGCAGGCGAAGCTGTCGGTATGGATCTGGTCGGCACCATTGTCGGTTCCGAAGGAACGTTCGTCATCGTCACGGAAATCACCATTCGCCTGCTTCCCAAGCCTCAGGCGGTGAAAACGCTGCTTGCCGCATATCACTCGGTTGAAGCCTGCAGCCAGACTGTTTCCGACATCATTGCCGCCGGCATTGTTCCCGCGGCGCTGGAATTTGTCGATGACAAAACGATCCATGCGGTGGAGGCCTCCGTTTTCAAAGCCGGTTATCCGCTGGATGCACGTGCGGCATTACTGATCGAATTGGACGGCTTTCAGGAGGGCATGGAGGAGATGGCAGCGGGAATCACTGCCATTTGCGAAAAGAATCAGGCCTATGAAATCCGTGTCGCGAAAAACGATCAGGAGCGCGCGCAACTATGGCTCGGGCGCAAAGGAGCGTTTGGCGCAATGGGCCGAATCAGTCCCGATATGATCGTCATGGATGCCGTGATACCTCGCACGCATTTGCCCGACGTGCTCGGCGAAGTCGATCGCCTGGCGGAAAAATATGGGCTTGGCATCGCGAATGTTTTTCATGCCGGCGATGGCAATCTGCATCCCTTGATCCTGTTCGACAGCCGTTACCCGGAGCAGGTGGAAAAGATTCATGACCTCAGCGCGGAAATCATGAAGGTGTGTGTGGACGTCGGCGGCGCGCTCAGCGGTGAGCATGGCATTGGTATTGAAAAGAAAGAATTCATGGGATTGATTTTCAGTGAAGACGATTTGAACGTGATGGCCGCGGTGAAGTCGGTCTTCAATCCCACTGCGAAATTGAACCCGGCGAAGATTTTTCCATCGCGCCGTGCCTGCAGCGAAATTGGCCACACAACGACGACCAATGCCGTAGAAATTGGCAAACGGGTGGAGGCCATACTTCTCGGAGATTCCCGCGTTGAGCGCTGAGGCTGTTGCGGCGATCGACGGAATCACCCCCGGGCGAATCGTATTCCCGGAGAGCGTGGCGCAGCTGGGCGAGGCGATCGCCGATGAAAAGGGATCGGTTGTTCCCTTAGGTTCAGGAACCCAGCTGCAATTCGGCAATCCGCTGCGTTCCGCGGATTGCGCGGTGAGTCTGTCGAAGCTGTCGCGTATCACCACCTACAACCCCGCCGAATTGACGATCCATGTTGAAGCAGGAATGACCCTGGGAGAAATCCAGTCTGCTCTGGCCCCGAACAAACAGGCTTTACCGTTGGATCCGTGGTGTGGGCCGGACGCCACCATCGGTGGTATTGCATCAACCAACGCGCAGGGGAGCCTGCGCGCGGTCGGCAGCATTCGCGACTGGATAATCGGAATGAAGGTCGTTCATATCGATGGACGCATTTCGAAAACCGGCGGACGCGTTGTGAAGAACGTCACGGGTTACGATCTTGCCAAGTTATACACCGGATCGTTGGGAAGCCTGGTGATCATCAGCGAAATCAGTTTTAAATTACGCGCCCAGTTTGCCAGGACGGCGTCGGCGATTGCTCATTTCGAAACGCGGCGCGAAGCGTTAGCGATACTTGAGGCGATCCGCAAGAGTCCGTTACAGCCGATCTCCTGTGTGATGGTCTGTGGGCCGTCGGGAAAAAATGCGGTGGGAGTGCGCTTCGGAGAACATCCCCAGGCGGTGGCCTGGCAAATCGCACACCTGCCCGCGGCGCCGTGGAAAATGCTTGAAGCTGAAGAGGACGCAGCGGCGGCGGACAGCCTGCGCGACGAGCATCTCCAAATGGGGAAGATTGTGCTTCGCGTCATCGGACTGCCGAGCCAGATCGCGAGTATGATCGAGGAGTTCAATCCGGTCGGCGCGATCGCGCATGGCGCCAGCGGCATTGTCCACATGGCGCTGTCGGATGCGGAGCAGATCGCAGCGATTCGCGCGAAGTATCCCGCGATACTGGAGCGCGCGCCGATTGAAGTTCGGCGAAGGATAGCGACGTTCGGTGTGCAGGGGACAGAAAGACGGCTGATGCAGGAATTGAAACGGACGTTCGATCCGGCTGGGCGATTAAATCCTGGCCGGCATATCGATGGGGAGTAAATTAGAAGTTGGGAAATCAGCAATCAGCAATCAGCAATAGTCCCTTCAGACAGCAGGGGACTATTGCTGATTGCTGATTGCTGATTGGGAAGCACGACGGAAATGGAAAACAATAAACTTTATCTCGATTGCATCCATTGCGGACTTTGCCTGCCGTCGTGCCCCACCTATCGAGTGCTCGGCAGCGAAATGGATTCGCCGCGCGGCCGCATCTATCTCATGCGCGCGCTCGATGAAGGCCGCGCCACGATCACAGAGTCATTCGCGGATCACATGTTCAAATGCCTGGACTGCCGCGCCTGCGAAACGGCCTGCCCTTCCGGGGTTCACTTCGGCCACATGATGGAAGACACGCGCGCCGCAGTCGTCGGCCAGCGTTCGGCCCACTGGATCGCCCGCTTGATGCTGGAGCATGTTTTTCCCTACCCCCGCCGCTTTCACGCCGCGGCGCGCATGCTGCAGTACTACCAATATTCCGGTTTCCAGAATTTCCTGCGTTCCAGCGGATTATTGAAACTGGTCGCGCCGGCGATGGCTCAGGCCGAGGCTTTGATGCCGGACCTCACCATCGAGCCGGGTGTCAGCCCTCATTCGGTATACCGTGCCGAAGGGGAGCGGCTGGGTAAAGTCGCGTTCTTCACCGGGTGCGTGATGAATTCCATGCTCGGCGCTGTAAATCGAGATTCGGTGCGACTACTCACCGCCGCAGGCTATGACGTTGTGGTTCCCGAAGATCAGGTTTGCTGTGGCGCCCTGGCCAATCATGCAGGGTTGCGCAATGCCGCTGTGCAGTCGGCCCGCCGCAACATGAAGGCATTTGCCGATCCGGAAATCGAGGCCATCATCATCAATGCAGCCGGCTGCGGCTCAATGTTGAAGGAGTATCCGGATATCGTGGAGGGCTCAGCGGCTTTCTCAAAGCGAGTTCAGGACATTTCCGAATTCCTCGCCACGACACCGATTGCTCAGCGCCTTCAGGTGCCGTTGAAAAAACGAGTCGGTTACGACGATCCCTGTCATTTGATTCACGGTCAGCGTATCAAGAACGAACCGCGCCAGCTTTTGCGTGCGATACCAGAAATCGATCTGGTTGAAATTCCCGGCGCGGATCAATGTTGCGGCAGCGCCGGCATTTACAACATCACGCAGACGGAAATTTCCATGTCCATTCTGGACGCGAAAATGGAACAGATCCGGCGTGCCGGAATCGAAGTGCTGGCGACAGGAAATCCTGGCTGCATGTTTCAATTCCGTTATGGCGCCAAACGCGCCGGTCTGAATCTCGACGTGGTGCACCCGGTCGAATTGCTGGCTGCAGCCCTGGGCTGACATATACTGAAAGCATGAATACCACGAAAACCATTGTTTTAATGGTAGGCCTCACGGTGTTGCTGGTGTTGTTCGGTGGATACTTTGGCGGACAGCGCGGCACCATCATCGCTCTCGGCTTTTCACTTGTGTTGAATGCAGTGAATTATTGGTTCAGCGACAAGATTGTTCTCAAAATGTATGGCGCTCGCCAGGTCACCGAAGCCGAAGCTCCGGCGTTGTACAGCGTGACTCAGGAACTCGCAGTGCGAATGGGCGTGCCGATGCCCAAGGTGTATATCATTCCATCCGACGCACCCAACGCGTTTGCGACCGGGCGTAATCCGCAGCACGCCGCAGTCGCTGCCACTGAAGGTATTCTGCGGCTGCTCACGCGCGACGAACTCACGGCGGTGATGGCGCATGAACTCGGACATGTGCGCAATCGCGATATTTTAATCAGTACGATTGCCGCTTCAGTTGCCGGCACCATCACTATGCTGGCCTCCATTGCGCGTTGGGGCATGATTTTTGCCGGCGGCAGCGATGAACGGCGCGATCGCGGCGGCAGTCCGATCGCGGCATTTGCGATGTTGATTTTCGCGCCGCTGGCAGCAGCGCTGATTCAAATGGCAATCTCCCGTTCGCGGGAGTATCAGGCCGATGAAACCGGCGCGCAGCTATGTGGCAACCCCTTGTGGCTGGCCAGCGCCTTGCGTAAGCTGGAAGCCGGTTCGCAGCGGGTACCGATGGAAGTCAGTCCGGCAACGGCTCATCTTTTTATCGTCAATCCGCTGCATGGCGGAGGAATCACGAGCCTCTTCAGCACGCACCCGCCGATGGCGGCACGCATTGCACGGCTGGAGGAAATGGCTTACAGTTTGCGCCGATAGTCTCGTTCACCAAAAACACGTTCGCTCAAATTCAGGAGAAGTCGATGAAGGGAATCGTCAGAATTCACGCCGTGCTGTTCGTTGTATTGGCCTGGTTTGCGTATGTCGCTCCGGCACATGCTCAGAGTTCCTTCGGTATTCGCGGCGGTATCACCGCGGATCCGGATCAGGGGTTTGTCGGCGGTCAAATTCAGTCGCCCGGTTTGACGCCAATGGGTAATCTCTCGGTACGTCCCGGCGTCGATATCGGTTTTGGCAGTTCTGTAACAATCGTTGCCGGAAGCTTCGATGTCATCTACCGCGCAACATTACCCTCATCCAAATGGACACCCTATTTCGGCGGCGGCCCTGGCGTGACCTACGTGCATGACGATTTTCAACATCGCGCGCACGGAGTATTCAATGGCCTGGCCGGCATGCAACATGACAGCGGTATTTTCGCGGAGCTGAAGATCGGCAGCGGCACCGGCCCTGGGTTGAAAGCGACGGTCGGATACATTCTCAAGAGAAAGTGAGGCCGTTCCGAATCCTCAGTGAAAAAATGGCAGATCGCTGAGGGAGTGACAATTGCCCTCCTGAGTCAGGAGGGCAGCGTCATAGCGCGGCGAGCGCCATGACGCGAGGGGGGGTTCCCACACGATAATTGGCCGCCTGGGAACCGTCCCCGATGCCGCTGCCTCCTCATGCTTGGGAATTTCGACACTGTGCGAAGACCTTTTTTCCTTACCCTACTACTCGCCTCTTTTGCGTTTTCCTTTCCGCTGCAGGAATCCAACGCCGACTGGCTGACGGATCGAGACGACCCTCAACGCTCGGGATGGCAGCGTCACGAATCACAGATCTCACCGGAAACTGCGCCACGCTTCCGTCTGGAATGGAAGCTGCATCTCGACAACGAACCACGCCAGATGCACGGACTGCTGCCCGCGCTGGTCGCCAACGGCATCGTCGTTGTCGCTGGAGTGTCGGATAACCTGTTCGGGATCGACGCCGCCCGCGGCACTCTGCTGTGGTCCATCCATTTCGATTTCACTGTCAAACGCGCTGAGCCTCGCGGCCTCGGCAGCGCGCAGTGTCCAGGCGGACAAACCGCCACTCCGGTAATTTCCCATGCCGGGGCGGACCGTTATGTGATTTATGCCCTTTCCGGGGACGGTCGCCTGCGACAAGTCGACGCAGCAACGGGCCGGGAAATCGCAGCGCCGCTTCCCTTCATGTATGCCAACGGAAAGCCCTATGCGTTGAATTTGTGGAATGGGGTCATTTACACCACGACCGGACAAGGCTGCAATGGCAATCCCAATCTGGTGTACGGCTATGATCTCGCCGCGAAGAAGGTGCTCACGTATTCGCCGGGCGGCTCCGGTATGTGGGGGCGGGCCGGCCCCTCAATCAGTGATGCAGGGATCGTTTTTACTGGCACCGGTGACGGTGTATTCAATCCCGCACGCAATCTTTACAATCAGGCCATCATCGCGGTTCAAGCCAGGTCGAACAATTCCGGTTTGACGCTACGTGACTATTTCGGGCCGGACAATGCGACGTGGTTGTATCAACACGATCTCGATATGAATGTCACCGGGCCTGTCTTTTCCTACGGCGGCAGGGAGTTCATCGTTCAATCCAGCAAGGAATGCCGGTTGTGGCTGCTCGACACCGCCAGCCTCGGCGGCGCAAACCACCGTACACCGGTGTACACCACGCCGCAATTCTGCAATGAGTCTGCAAATTATGAATCTGCCGGTGTCTGGGGGGCTCTGGCGAGCTGGCAGGATTCGGAAGGTACCCGCTGGGTGCTGGCGCCAGTGTGGGGACCATTGCATTCGAAATTCAGCGCAGCAACAGAGAACGGTCCAGTGACCCATGGCGCGGTGGTGGCCTTTCGCCTGGAAGAGCGTGGCGGCAGCCTGGCACTGGTGCCGGTGTGGATCTCACGAGACATGGATCGCGCGGAACCGCCGGTCGTCGCCAACGGAGTGATCCTGGCCTATGCCAGCGGCGAGAGCACACGGCAGGTTTGGCCGGACGTGCGGTTGGGCGCCGCTTCCCGGGGTCGAATCGCAGAATCGAGCCATGCGATTCTTTATGCCCTGGATGCCAGGACTGGCCGTGAGTTGTGGTCGAGCGGCGAGCAAATCACATCCTGGAGTCATTTTGGCGGCCTGGCAGTCGCCAACGGCCGTGTGCTGCTTGGAACTTACGACGGTACCCTTTACAGTTTTGCAGTACGGGCCGCCGGCGAACGCTGACGTCGGAATTCTTTACAAACCCTGCCAAAGGTGCCAGATTGGCACTAAATCTCTTATTTTCATTGGCTTGAATGGCGGTAGCCAAGCCTGCTCCGAGGGCGTCTGTAGGCTCGTCGGAAACCCTTACAAACCTCTGTTGTGTAAGCGGATACCTGCCGATTAACCTGCTGAAAAGAGACCCGCTCGACTTTGGCGCGCCAGTTGCATTGGTAGCAGACAGATTAGCCAAGAATGGCAACAGCAGTCTTAGGAGGAGACAAATTATGAAACGGATTCTGACTTTAATGTTCGTGGCAGCGATGATGTTGGTGCTGACCACTGCCGCCCAGGCGGGAACTTTGACAATTAGCGGTGGCACTTCCGGCTTTATCCCCGGTGGCGCCCCGGCCAGCAACACTTTCCTGGATGGGGTTTTCTTTCCCGGTCTGACCACGATCCAGGGTTACTATGGTTCACAGATCCTTTATACAGTTTTGGGAATTGGAAACGTCACCATCGACTACTTCGGTGCTGAAGCGGGCTTCCATAACCAGTTCCTGTATGCGGGAGTGCTGCCAAATGCTGGCTTCGATCATACGGCCGGCCTGCAAAAGGCTGTAAACAATACGACGCCGATTTCCTCGGCTTCGTTCGCACTCGCCAGCGGAACAAGCGCCATCCTGGATTTTTCCTACAGCGTGAATGGCGCCACTGCTCCGACGCCCGGCGGCGGGCCGAAGAATGGGATCAACCCGATCAATACGCCGGGTTCGCAACCAAACTTCTTCGCCGCTTGCGACCCGGTACAGGCAGCTGGACCGGCCACCGCGACCAACTGCGACACCATCTGGGTATTCCTGGATGACAATGGCGCCGGCGACGACGATAACCACGATGATTACCTGGTTCGCATCACGGTTACCGACACTCCGCGCGATGTTCCGGAACCGGCTTCCTTTGCTCTCATCGGCAGCGGATTGCTGGGGCTCGGACTGATCGCCCGCCGCGTTCGCAAGTAGTTCCCCCCGCCGTCAGAACGGCGAAAAAGCAAAGAGGCCCTTCTTCGGAAGGGCCTTTTTGCTTTATTGCCCATTCCCGCCGTCGGAAAAGTTTACAACACTAAGGTGTTGTGGTACCTAGGTGCCACGTAAATTGCTGAAAACAATATGCCACTTTAGTGGCATAAAAATTGCTTTGTCGGGGACGAACACATGGAAGTTCGATTTGAAAGCAGTAGCAGGAGGATCTCGATGAAGCGAATTTTTGCCGGTATATTCGTAGCAACATTGATGTTAGCAATTACAACTGGGGCGAATGCGGCCAATCTCACGATTGTGCCTGGCTCAGGCGGAGTGATTCCAACGCCCGGTGGCGTTGTCCCGAATGATTTTCTCGGCGGCGTGAATATGTTTTCGACAATCGCCAGCGTGACGGGGTATTACAGTTCGAATATTCTATTTACTGTCGCGGGCGCCGGTTCGATCACCATCGACTTTTTCGGTGGCGAAGCAGGATTCAACGATGCCTTTGTGTACAACGGTTCGACACCAGCTGGATTTGTCCATACGGGCAGCCCAACGCGAGTGATCGCCCCTAACTCGTCTTCGCCGCTGGCGTCATTGACGACGGGGATCGGACCGGGCACCAATGCGCTTTTGCCTTTTGCCTATACCATTAATGCCGTTCTTGGACCGATCAACGGTGCCAATCCCAGCAATATCGGCGTCGGCACACCGCCGAATTTCTTCGCTTCCTGTCAGTCTTCACCGACAAATCCGGGTGGCGTCGCGACAGTTTGCGGAACCGCGGCGAATCCGCTTTGGCTGTGGCTGGATGATGACGGTGGCGGCGACGACAACGACTTCGACGATTATGTGGTGAGAATCGTGGTCAGCGACGGTCCGACGACGGTTCCTGAACCGATATCGTTCGCGCTGTTGGGTAGTGGACTTCTGGGCCTCGGTCTGGTTGCCCGCAGACTGCGCAAGTAATTCGCCGCTACAATTCGCGAAAAAACAAACGGCTCTCCACCCGGAGGGCCGTTTGTTTTTCTGTTAATAAATTGGCGGTTCGCCGTTCGGCCGGGTTTTCCACCGGCGATGAATCCACAACCATTGTTCCGGATGACGCCGCACATAGCCTTCAAGCACCTGGTTGAACCTGCGCGTGTTTTCGATAACGTCGGTTGTGCGATCCCCCGTTTGGATCAATTCCAACGGCGGGTCGAAACGCAGGCGGTGCTTTTGCGTGGCTTCATCCCAAATGAGAAATCCCGGTATCACGGCGGCGCCGGTGCGCAGCGCGAAGGTCGCGACAGCGGGAGTCGTGGCCGCGGGGATCCCCATGAAATCGACGAAAACTCCTTCTTCCCGAACCGTGTTCTGATCCATCAGGATGCCGACGGTTTCATTGTTTCTCAACGCCTTGAGAATATCTTTCCCTGCATTTCGCCGGCTCACCGGCGCATTCCCCGCCCGGGTGCGGTAACTGGAAATGAGCTGTTCCACCCGGGGATTGTCGATTTCACGCACCACGAATTTCATCGGATGACCGTAAATGGAATGGGCAAAAGAACTGAGTTCCCAGGCGCCAAAGTGTGCTGTTAGAAAAATCACACCTTTGCCGCGGCGCAATCCTTCCTCGAAATTTTCAAATCCGTCGTAGACGACGAACTGCGAAATATTTGCAGAATTCAATTCCGGGAAATGGCTGAACTCCACCAGCAATCGCGCAAGATTGTCGAAGCTGGCGCGCAGAATGCGTTCCTGTTTCGCCTGGCTGAGCTCGGGCATCGTCATGGCCAGGTTCTTCAAGCCGACGAGACGCTGTCTTTTGACTGCGGCAAAACCGATGCGAGAAAGAAAGCGTGCTGCACGATAAGCCATTTTTCGCGGCATCCAGCCGAAGAATTGGAGCAGTGCAGCGGCAGCGGCATATTCCACGGCGGCTTTCGCGCCATTTTTCATCGGTGGTATCTTCGCATACTTTGATAGCCTCTTCTTCGATGCTCGAGTTGCAGATCAAAGCGCTCCGCCGCTACGAAGATTCGTTGACGCTGCTTGGCCTTGCCGTGCTGTGTTTCCTTTTGTTTTTCTATGGTCTGGGGAATATCGGATTTCTTGGGCCGGACGAGCCGCGCTATTCCGCGATTGCCCATGAAATGCTGCGCAGCCATGATTTCATTACGCCCCGGCTGAACGGTTCGCCGTGGTTTGAAAAGCCCGTGCTGCTGTATTGGGGATCCGCGATCGGTTACGCCATTTTCGGCGTCGGAGAGTTTGCCGCACGACTGCCTTCCGCTGTTGCCGCCTCCGCCTGCGTGTTCATGCTGTATTACTGTGGCCGCCGGCTATGGGATCGCTATACCGGGTTGTTGTGCGCATTGGTCATGGCGTCTTCCATCGGCTTCTTTGTGTTTGGCCGGGCCGCATCCACGGACATGCTGCTCACCGCGTGTCTGACCCTGGCGTTTTGTTCCTTCCTGCTGGGCTCGAATTTCGAAGGACGGACGCGGCGGCGCTGGTTCAGCGCATTTTATTTTTTTCTGGGCCTTGGGGTGCTGGCCAAAGGCCCGATTGCGCTGCTCCTGCCGGGCGCATCCTTGTTTGGATATCTGTTGTTCCGGCGCCGATTGGGCGAATGGAAAGGCTGGCACCCCGGCCGCGCCTGGATTGCGATTGCGGTTGCCGCACCCTGGTACATCGCCTGTACCCTGGCGAATGGCTCGGGCTTCACCAAAGAGTTTTTCTTAAATCATAATTTTCAACGATTCACCACCAACCTTTACGGCCACCCGCGTCCCTTCTATTTCTATCTTCCTGTGCTGCTGATGTTAACGCTGCCCTGGACTTTCCTGCTGATCTCCGCGTTTCGGCGGCGCTTCGATCGGAGCGATGCACTGCTGGCGTGGTGGATTGCCGTGCCGATGATTTTCTTTTCGTTCTCAGTGTCGAAGTTGCCCAGCTACATACTTCCCGTCGTTCCGGCCGTGGCAATGTTCTGCGCGCGCGAATTGAGACGAAAGACATCGCGCTTGTTTCGTATCGCGGTTTTTTTGCAGGCCGGCGCCATGATTTTTATCGGCGTGGCGTTTGGTTTCTTTGAGAGCATGCTGAATCTGAATCCGCATATCGATGGCATGGTGATCGCTGGAGTGTCGTTTTCGATTGCCGCCGTGTTGGTCATCATTGGCCTGTGGCTTAGTCCGCGCATTCTTGCCGGATTCAATGTTTTGACGATGGTGACGCTGGTCTTGTTTGGCGTCAACTTCATTCTGCCCCGATTCGAGCAGGCGGAGACCATGCGGCCATGGTCCAACGCCCTGGCAACATTGGTTCCGGACGATCAGGTGGTGTATTTGTACAAGCCGCAACGCTGGGAGGAATTCGGACTTCAGTTTTACCGTTCGGGCAAGGCGCAAGCCATTCGTACGCCGGAACAAATGCTGGAACTGACGGCGGCGGATGTAAAAGTGATTTGCATTGCGGACAACAAGGCGCTGGATGAAATCGCGC
>JADMIO010812895.1_pt1 | contig 29013 bp, 30 predicted proteins | sample 8958161 | NCBI WGS metagenome assembly JADMIO01 (sample SAMN16585339, study PRJNA669376) | soil metagenome | isolation source: Crop rotation soil | place: USA: Cullars Rotation, Alabama | collected 2011 | reverse complement strand
CCGCGACTTCAAGTCACGTGAATTCCAAGCTTCGGATCCCACTGTGCTGGAAAGTAAAATAAAGTAACCTACGCTTGAAGAATTGAGATTGAATGAGGGATGTGAAGGGAAGAAAAGGAGTTACGTTGACGGCATGGACACGGCATCCCAAAAAAAAAAGTACGTTATTTAGTATTCGTTGACTCGTAAACGACTAATAAACCGTATTCCTAAATGCGACATTTTTTTCCCCAGTTTATTTACCCCCGGCGCGGCTCTATGCCGCATTTGGCTACTATTGTCGCGCCAGCCACCGCACCCCCCATGTTCAGCCCTGACAGCGCGGAAAAACTGGGACCAGCTTTTGTTTTTTTCAAACACCTCCTTATTTCGGATTAGACAATATACTTTTCGCACTCGGCGTTTGGCTGATAATCGGCTGCTCTCCGAGGGGACAGCACCAGAAGTCAGCTGGACCCGTCAGGCCATTTGAAGCCAGTGTACGCGATGCCATCATAGAGTCGCCAGGCTGCTTTGCGAAGTGGATGCGACGGTGGGCGAATGAGAGGTATGCTGTTTCATACCAAGTTCCGCCCAATGGAAAATGCCGATGCCGAGTTCCGCCTGCCTCGCAGCCCTCAAACTCCGCCCCCGCCACACGACCTGTCACGGGCCCGTCGAAACAACTGCCATCCGACATTATTTGTCTCCGTCCTCCACGACACAACGGTTTCCACCATGCTGCGACAGACCGCCCAGAGCGTTTTGAGAGCCTTCAAATGGCTCGTGGCCAGCAGAACCCGCAAGCGATGGCTCATCCGAGTCCTCTTGGTCGTGTTATTAATGCCCATCCTGTTGCAATGGGCGTTGGCTTACCTACTGGGGAGCGACTCTCGACTCCTTCCGCCAGAGCTGCAGCATGCCAAGAATCTCCTCATCGTTACAGCGCACCCCGACGATGAATGCCTCTTTTTCTCACCAAGCATTCTCGGCATACTGGACCGAAGCCATCACGTCAGAGGTGGTTTGCTCGTCATGTCTACAGGTACAATAATTATCATTACCATCGCCGCCGCGTTTGTTGGCTGACTATGATGCTGACATCACCTGCAAAGGGAACAACTACGGCATAGGCGAGAAGAGGAAAAAGGAGCTGGCGGGCTCGTGTAGTGCACTGGGTGTTGATCCGTCGCGGTGTGTCGCCTTAGATCACAAAAACCTTCAGGATAACCCCAAGATCTGGTGGGACGCATCCATCATTCAACCTATTGTCAAGGATTATGTGGAGAAATGGGACATCGACGCCGTACGTCAGACCTTTTTTTTTTTTTTTTTTTTTTTTTTTGGCTCTGCTTAGTGCTGCATCCTGTTAACAACCAGGCTTTAGATCATCACGTTCGACGATGGAGGGATATCAGGCCATCTTAACCATCGCGCCGTGAGCAATGCCATCCGGTAAGTCGTCGGTGTAAGTGGGGGCTGGAGGACCCTACGATGCTGAGCCTTATCTAGTGAATATGTATCCGCTGACGACAAGGCGCCGCCGACATACATGCTCGTCACCACAAGCCTTCTCCGGAAGTACACATTCCTGTTCGACCTTCCGCTAACGGCGCTGTCGTCCACCTGGCGAATCGTTGCTGCCGTCTTCTTCCCTTCACACACCACAAACGTAGACCTAGGCTATGGGTCGAAAGCATTGGTTGCCAACACGTGGTATAGGTATCTCAAGACGCGCGAGGCATTTGCCAGCCATGCCAGCCAATATTCCTGGGATAGACACTTATACATGCTACTGAGTCGCTATGTGTGGTTTAATGATTTGAGGAGGGTCGTAAGGAGGTAACCCATTTTTCATACTAGGCTTTTTAAGAGAGAGAGAACCAACGTCCTCGTCGTCTGACAGGGTTCTATGATCTAGTTTATTAGCGCCGCTGTGGTATATAATATTCACCTGAGTAGATGTGGGAAAACATGGGCAAGCGGTTGGAGACTCGTCATCTACATGTGGTGTAGAGTAGAACGGGCAGAAATGCTCCCTGTTATAAACTGGCAGACAAAAAACTGTGTTTCCAGATGACAGATTGTGTCTTGGATATAGCAGTAGACCCTTGTGTCAACCAATTGGATCGCATGGATAAGAGGTGGTGGTAGGCGCCGAGGGAGTAGCAGTCTAAGCTCGATTCTCCAATGCCATCATTTCACGATGATGGTGGCGCTTCGTATTTGGGTAAGTTACAATTCTAGAACGGCATATAGTTGCCGAGCAGGATCCCGCCGCCATCCTTCAGTGGGCAGTGCAGGCGTGTCTTCGCGTCTGTTCATAGACAGGATATATGAAGCACACACAGTATTCCGTACATCAAATACTGGGTACTTGGGGGTTGGGTGCAACGGAGTGGGCCTTGCCGGCTTGGCAAAAACCCTTGGCGATGGTACTTGGGCGAAACAAGCTTTTCTTCCCGGCTTGGCAAACAACAAAAAAGCTTGGCGGTCTTACATGGTAACTTCGTAATGCACAAGTTTAAGGGTAGGGGTTCTAAAGAGAGTGCACCTTCAAATGACTTAACGTATCGACAGTTATTTGCCATTCTACATGTAGCCGGGCAGGCGAGACCAGGTATTTATTTAGTGGGACTACCTCTTATGCCGACTTGCAACGTACCTAGGTACTTTATGCTTAGGTATCTTCCCCGCACTAGCACAGCCCCGGCCGGTGTCTGGCAAACAACCCAACTCCTCTTCGCCTTTGCCTAAGTACTTCTTCAACCTGCACCCTCTCCCTTCACCAGCTACAGTATCATGAGCTTGTCAATCGAGCGGTTGCAGACTGTGAGTCGGCTCTAGCAATACACCCTCTCCAAGATTAAGTATGTTAGCGCCGTTCCACAGGAGAGCCCCTGCTCCCCGTAGAAAAAATCCCTGTCACGCTAACATATTTAATCCTGGAGAGGGTGTAGAGAGTTGCTGCAATGTTGTGATCAACCTTCATCCCTCACTAATGCAAGTAGCAACTTTGCTGCTTGCTCCTCACTGTCGCAAACACATCGATCTTCTGCCATTCTCCTAGGACCGTCCCCCATTTCCCCAAGACAACGCGTTCCCTAGGAACACCCCCCACCCGCCTAGCCTTGAGGGTGTTCATCTTGCGTATAACTAACTCTGCTGCAACAATATGTGAGTTAGAATCCGGCACATTCTGGGACAGGCTGTGAGAGCGTAGTTATGTACGGTCCGTTGGATTGATGCTGGTAATGGCGGAGGAACTTACGGATTTTTACAGGGTTCTTCAGGGGCTTCTACCGGGCTACTGGGGGCTTAGGTCCGAAATAGGAATAGCCTGTCCGTGTATTTTCAGCCACCATGGAAATTTGTAGGAGAGTAAGACTCGTGACAGCATGGTGGCCAATTCTTGGTGTTTTCAAAGAATCCAGTGAAAATCCGTAAGTCCATGGCAGAGTACCTGATGGGTTGGAGGGAGCAGCCGTTCGCTGCGATGTCCTGCGGTGCAACCCTCATTGAACTGCATTCGGGGAGAATGTGTTGGCGACCTTGGAGTCCCAGTGGCCTCCCTCCTACCCCAACTGCCAGGCACACAGAGATCATCGTTTCCTCTAATACGCATTTCCCTTCCTCAATAATCAGTCTTTCCCTGCTCTACCCTGCTTTTTCCCTCATGGAGCCCATTCGCCGACGACATCCTCCTTAGATATTGTGTCTTTATCAACGCCAACTTCTCCGACCCTACTACCAACCACACTAGCCCCACTCGTTTCCCTTCTGGGTAGTACTATTCCTCCGTCCATGCCTCCGACCACCGCACACCGCCTTAATGGCACCGTTTTTGCTACAGCATTCCCCTATTCTTCACTCAGATAGCCCTCTAGGCTCGTTCAATCCTTCGTTTTTGATACCGACGTCCCAACTTGTTAATACACCAGATACGGTACGAGACGCGCCTACGAATACACTGGATCCGTGCGCTCATCGGAGCATGTAAAAACCTAGACGAGAAAGAACTCTTCTTTTAACAAGGTATACTTAGACTTGATTCAACGGCTGGAGAACGACGCCCACCATGTACTACACCCGCCGCCTAGCGATACTCGTGTGCACTCTTGTGGCAGCTCTCCCCTTCGTCTTCTGGGCTGTGCCTAAGGTCCTCAACCCGACCCCCCCAACGAAGGAGGAGCGCGCCCGCGATGCTGCATGGGTTGCCTCGTCCCCGTATTGGGTCGACCGACAGTTTTGTCGCTGGCTCTCGCTTTGCGGCCTGCACCACATACACAAAGACTATGCGTCCTTTCGGCGGGCAGAATGCGGCCAGCCATTGGAGTTAAAGAGGTCTCTCGATTGCATTTCTGATCGCAATCCTGTCACTAAGAAGAGGGGCACTACTAACCGCGGCAAAGGGGGTAGGCGAAATGAACACCGCGACAAGGTTGCAGATAAGCTCGAGCGCATCCCACAATACGTTCTCGACCATGCACCGCTCGTTCGACTATACTCTGGGGAGAACTTCTGGCCCTCGGATATTGCGGAACATGTACGACACATGTCGCCTGTCGGGCTCGGGGGAGTACCGTTCAACTTGACGGAGCCTCTGACCCTCAATAACCTCTCCAACCTAGATGATATTGACGAGCTCGAGGATATGGTGTTTCTAGAAAGCGTAGACGACGTGGAGGCTAGGCCCGACTGGCTACACAGTCGATCCAACATCCCTTCGCCATTTCCTACAGATGAGGATAGCGAAGCGGGCAAGGACGATATCTTCGAGACCGACCCCGCAGCGGACGAGACAAGTTGGTTCGACATAGATGACGAGCACCCACTGCACGGAATATCTGATCCTCGCAAGTTGTCTAAATCGTCATCTAGACGCGACAGCCGTGTTGTCCAGCGGAGTAGGAGAAGTCACAGGGCTCAACAAGACCAAGAAATCTTGACCCCTGCTCCACCGTCAACGCCAATGTACAAGCCGGACGGAAGGGGGTACTCCAAAGCTCCTGCAGTGCTAGTGTTAGTGCCTAAAGGGCCGAACATTCTCGACGCCTTTTGGTTCTTTTTCTACTCATATAACCTCGGGCAAACGGTGTTGGGAATTCGGTTCGGCAACCATGTCGGTGATTGGGAGCATAGCATGGTGCGGTTTGAGGACGGAGTGCCCCGCGCTGTATTCATGAGTGAGCATGCAGGGGGGCAGGCGTATAGCTGGGATGCGGTCGAGAAGAAGACGGTGAACGTTACGACTAACGACAGTGATGGTAAGGGGGGGAAAAAGTGGAGGGAGACTAAACGACCGGTACTGTATAGCGCCGTCGGAAGTCATGCAATGTACGCGAACCCAGGTGACCATCCGTATATCCTACCCTTCAGCCTGCTGAGGGACCAGACAGATAGGGGACCGATGTGGGATCCAAGTTTGAATACTTATGCCTATTATTACGATTATCGGGTTGGAATTAACAATACCTCGCCCTTCCAACCCTCAGATTTAGAGCGCTCAACTTCAACCAGCTCAGATCAACGAAAAGCACAGGAGGATGGTGAGAAATTCCTGGGCGACCGCGGCCTCCTACCCACAGCAGAGAATCCAAACATCCCAACCGACTGGTTTCACTTTACCGGGCCCTGGGGGGATGAAACATACGGCCTTGACGACCGGAGACAGTACCGTTTGTTTGGGCAATATCACTATTTGACTGGGCCCGTGGGCCCAAAGTTCAAGTATTTGGAGAGGCATAAGGTTTGCCAGTCGGAGAAGTGTCGGATCCTCCAAAAGATTAGGAAGGGCAGTACATGGTATTAAGATCCGAGAAACGGCAGATGAAAGAGGATGAGAGGGGAGTTGGATACACGGCATATAGCGTACGAGTGCTGCATTCATACAGGTCACATCCGGTGCTGACTAACGAGAAGGCACACTCGTTCGTTGGTATCACGAGTGCCTTCCCGGACAAGGAATTCGGGTTTCGGGAGTCGGGATCATAACGATGATGGAGTTCACCGGTTTGCATACCTTACTACAGAGAGACTACATCTGTACCCCTCATTTCGAGAGTTTCGCCTTTGAGTTGAAATAGCGAGTTAGGGACTACCACCTACTTCATTGGAAGCATCATAACCAACCATCATCTTGATCGTATTTAGCCGCTCAAGAGGGAGCCTGAGATTCCTACCTACTACGGATCTGCCCAATACGACGTACATTCGTCTCTATATATCTAGGTATATACTACTGGTTCGTAGCGTCCGCTTGGTCGCGGAGTTGTAAGACATTTCGTTAGGCCATCACCGTAGTCGGCGATGGGCATCGGCTTCGGCGTTGCATATATTAGTCGTGGGCGAGCCCGCCTAGCAAGGAGAGAGCTCGGCGGGTTGAAGTTATTTTACGATGCAGTACCTATTGTCATCGCCTTCGGCGATTCCACTGCATGCTACCTATATTCGTCGGCCTCCCGCCATTAATGTTCTTACGTGAAATCAATGATTCTCTATGTCGAAAACCACCCTAGTAATTACCACTTATATGTATACTTTGTTCATATAATGCCTTATAGGTATACTTTGTTCATATAATGCTTCCAAGGGTTAGCTTCCATCCCTGTCCTTAGTTTTTTTACTGTCATATTCCAAAAGTATTGTCCCTCCCCAACTTTCGCATATTATAAATTTTCAACCACATGTTTTCTAATAGTCATTCCTTAGCCAAACCAAGTCGAAATTAACTAAAAATACATACAAATTATTTGGAAATGTCAAATTTTAATATTTCGTATACCAGTCTTTTACCAAGTGGACCACCTCCATTCGCCTTGGTATAGATCTGACCAGCTTAACTATTAGGTCCTATGACACCCTCCACCATACCGCCTTAAGTACAGCTTCCACACAAACCACGTTGGCCTCGTTATTGATCAAATGGTATAGTTCGGGGAAGACCTTTTACAAGATGTAAGAACATTCGGCCGCCGACGGCCCGCCAACCAACGGCAGCCGGGCTCACCGGGTCCGCCAATGGGTGTGGCCCGCCGGCGGGTGCCGGGCTCGCCAATAGGGACGGGGTCGTGTGGTTGTGTGGCCGCATCGCCGCCGCATCGCCAGTGGTGCCAACGAGTGGCTGCGTGGCTGCGTTCCAATAGCCAGCCCACCGGAGAGCGGTTGGGCTGGAACAGGATGGGTATTGTGAAACCTCACGCAGTTGGGGACTGGTGATCGTCGACGAGCTCCAATGCGGGGTTGTGAGACACCCTACGCCGGCGTCGGCCAAGGTGCCTCAGTCTCAAGTTTCCATTTGTATGCTAAATAGCGATCCTGCGAGCCCACCTAGGAGAGGAGGCTCGGCAGGTTGAAGTTTGTTCCAACCACAATAGACTATCTTCACTGTATTCGGCGTTGCTATCGCATGCTACCTGTGTTTGTGGCCTCCCGCCAAGAAACCTCTTATAGATATATAGGTTCATGAGCGTAGCGAGGGGACATGTCGCGCATGCCCTTAAAAGTCAAAGAAAAAAGTCACGTGCCGCCATCGCTAGTATCGCCCTGGGGGGTGTTACATATCACTATCTCGCCACTCCATGACTGCTTCGTTACGATAGTCTGGGTAGGCTAGTGTTGTCTCGGATTCCGCAATGGCACCGGGACTTCAGCGCCCTCGTCGTGATACGGCGGAGTGGCGTCAGCGTTCTAGCCGTGACGTTACAACTCCTTCTTCAGTGTTCCCAGGACTGACACACTCTCATTATATTAAGAGCTTGCTTACAAATTGGCTGTCATAGAAACCCCATGACTAGCGAGTTTACACTCGTTATTTCCGTTTATAACACCGTAAAAGTCGCACCCAGAAATAGCCAAGTTGTTCTGGAAGTTGAGACTACTCAAACCCAAGATCAAGAGGGTATAAGTTGTCCTATCGGGATCAAGCGCCTCGAGTCCTCTCGGCTCACCATGCACTACGAAGCGGATGACAATCTAGGTGGCATAGACACCAGTGGGCTTATCAGTCCCATAATGTCATGTTAAAGGTCACGAAACTTGGGGACCTGTGAGATGCATAGGAAAATGACCGTTTGTTGTGTGTTCTAACTAGGAATAGGAAAAGACAAAGCGTCATAAAGTTTACAAAGAAAGGTAGTTCATCTGCCCGGTAGTTTGTGTACTTTAATTCCAAACCTCCTCCTCCTCCTTCTTCTGCTACCCCCTAACAGAAAAACATTAAGAAAGAAAAGAAAGAGAGAGAGAAAGGCCCCATTTTTGGCTCCAGACTCTGTGGGAACATCAAGGCTTACCATATGATGGCCTAGGGCTAAGCTTACTCTTGCCGTGGGCTCAAATATATTTTTGGTCCTTTGAGAAATACCATGCCACTATCGAAATGTATCAATTATACAAATCCTCTGAAAGCTAGAATAAAGAGTGCTCAAACTTACCCGCATTCCTCAGTTAACTCTGCGTTCTCTGCTAATTGTATGTTGTAGCGCATAAGTAGGGTAGGCACGAGCTGAAAAATTAGCAATCGAGAAATAACGGCGTAGAAGAGAACTACCTTTTCTATTTCCAGCCAGCTAATGTCTGAGACAAATTGTCAACTTCCTGATAACATCCCGGAATGGGCTTGACTTACTTTTACCGATACAAGTTCGGGAACCGCCGCCGAAGCTGAAGAAGAATCGTTCTAATTTGTAAACTTGTCAATAATCCGCTTCTGCCTCTCCCTTTATTTCTGTTAAACTCACTCAGGTTGCCTTCGTTACTGCTATCCAGCCATCTCTCAGGACGGAACTCTTCGACATCCGGTCCCCATATCTCCGGAACCCGATGAATGACCCAAGCGGAGGTCCCGACTACCGTCTACGAAATTAACATTTATGCTAATAGATCTAGTAGGATACGGTAAGACTTACGCCTTCTGGTATGTAGTGTGTGTTAATCATCATACCTCCGGGCGGTACATCACGGTCTAGCGTCGGACCGAACGCGGGATATAACCGTAGGGCTTCATATATCACGGCCTGTAGGTACGGCAAGGACCCCGCTTGTTCAGAGGTGACAGGATCGCTCAGTTCGCCCTTTGACTTCTTATCCTCCAAGTCCTCCATTAGCCTCCGATACGTCGTAGGATTTTTTAACAACAAATAGAATAGGGCGCGTAACGATGTTGATGTGGAGTCGGATCCGGCGAAGACATTAGTCGTCATCATATAGAAAATGTCCGCATCGTTTAACTGTGGTTTCGTTTTCTGCGATGTAAAAAGTTGGCCTAAGATGTCCTTTTCGTCGCCGCCACGGTCCTTCCGCGCAAGGACCTGTTGGGACGCAAACTGGTGAAAATAACCATGACGGTCGTTTGCCGCCAACCAATTACCAATCACTGGCATAAGCTTCTGATGTAGCCGAAGGAACCACCCCGCCTGCATGAGCCACGCTATGGACATCTGAGAAGTCTGGATTCTCTCGATAACACCTTGGTCATCCCGGTTCTTGATGTATCCGAAAGGTAGTGACCAACTGACTATTCCCATGACGTCTAGTATGTAAAGCATATTAGCTATTGTCGCTTACTCATTTTATCGTTCGGTGTAAACATACCGAATGCAAACCATTGTAACCACGGTCCTAGGTCGATAATTTGGCCGGGAAGCTCGTCCAGCTTTTCTAGCAAGGCTACGATAACATCATCAACCTTTGGTTCAAGATGGATCATCGATTCCATGGAATAGGCACGCGCGACTAATTTACGTTGTTCCGAATGGATCTTCTCATTCCTCTGACAGACGAGATCGAATGTACGAGAACCTTGGGGGATGCTATACGATTCAGACTTGTTGAACTTGTTACCGGCCCCTTGATTGTGGTTAGAACAACTGCGGGTAGAAGGGAAGGCTAGGCCTACTATAGATCTCTCGAAACGCTACAGGATCCGCCACGCTCCTTTACTTGATTCTTAGCCTCTACCTTGTCTGGATGGGGGGGAAGGGTTCTAGTAAGAGCTAGCTTACAGCTCATTTGGTGCAATTCTTACGACATTGCCATACTTCCGGTAGAGTGCTACGTAGTCGCGATGAGAATGACCACGTATTGTGATATACACCCGATATAATTTGGTAAGTTTTGCACAAAATGGACCTGGGATTTTCGCAAGAGGCGACAGAAAGCATTGGTAGATAATATAACTGCCTGTGATGAGGACTAGGAAAACCCCAGCCGCATACAAGTTGACGAGTGCTAGAAGTTGCATATTGGTTGTTGAGTCCTGAATTCCTAGTTCAAAAGGAGCTCATCGTCTGAAGAGGGGATTTTGCGCTTTTTCGCTGCCTGCTAAATGCGGGGAGGCTGTTAGATATAAGGTATATGTACTACGTGTGCCCCCATATATGCATGGGCCATGACAGCCTTGAATAATTATGCGACTGGACCACCTAACTGTACAACATCCTTGCAGACTAACAAGTAACGAATATTAATGGGAAAGTATTTCCATGGCATAATCCATTCCTAAAAAACTGAGTAGTACTGGTCCCCACCTTGCTCCCGCCTCGGATCAAACGCTATAGCCTTATGTTCCAGGAACCTGTGCGGTAGAAGGACCGAGGTTGACAACGAAGAGGCGCATGGCTCCAGGTGTAGAAGTACCACTCTAAGGTCTGTAAACTTGTTCGTAAAGCATCTCTACAGCCACTCCTCAGTCGGTAATTGTATCTATTTTGGGTTCGTTTAGTTACCTCTCGATAAGGGATTCCAGGAGAACACGTTCGCTAATACTGTCGACAGTAGGATATATATACACCTGCAAAGGTAATTGATGTTAGCGCGTCCCAACCGGGTGGCTGAAAGCTACCTTTAGTTGGTTGGTCTATTTGATACCAAGTCACATTTCTAATAGTTTCTATAGGAGAGTGTCCACTCGTTAAAAAATAGAGTGTTTTTACGCAATCACTGTAAAACGCTAGGTCCTGTAATAATACGTCCTGTGGTCTGTTAGGGTGGTAGGCACGGTTGGGGTCAGTAAGCGGCAGCAAGCTATTGACTAACCTTTCCAAAGGCTTGAAGCGGGTATCCTAATGAATTGGCCCGAAAAAAATTCTCCCAGCATCACGACCTTCACTTTACGACAATGGACCAGGCAGAGGGCACCGGGCTCTTAACCGGTATTCTTTATGCAATTAAGTACTGGAATTGCGGGATTTACTAGCTCTACGGTGGCGAGGTGTAATACCAATGATTTGGTGGTACCGGCTGCGGGCTTCCCAACAGTCGGTTTGTTGGTTTTTTTTCTTTTTTTTTGGCCCTATGGAGCACCTGATGAATGAAGCCCAGTCGGGTATCTCAAAAAGACAAGCCGGACAGCCCCCGTGCCAAAACGCAATAACTAATCGATAAGAAAATCCAGCAATGACAGTCGGTTTGTAATTCCAGTTGGTTCAACTCCAAAACCTCCCCGCTGCGAGGAGCTTGGACCGGGACACTTGTTCTTACCGAACGCCTGCCATTGGTTGCCTTAGTGGGGATCGTAAAGACACCAATCACCACCGAGATAGTAGGTGCGCCTAGGGAGTGTCAGTTTAGTTGCTGTGAGGCCTTTTTTTTTGTCTTTCTACACAATGCGGGGTCAGCATACTCGCTGTGAATGACGAGCAAGAACCAACACAAAAACCTGTTAGAGCCGTCAAAGGTAAGGCAACCGAACCTTGAACTGCCGAGCCCTTTATTCCCGGATGGCTGGATATGACAGATCGAAATTATGACTCGGCCGAGTGTCTCATATCCCCGCTAAATGGTCTGATTATTCTGGCTAGACCGAAGCGGCCCGCGCCCCTTGTACACTAGCGCTTGCCTGTTCCAGGGTAGCCGTCCTCTCGGCTCTTGGGACTCGGGCAGCCAGCTGGCGTAGTGCGGCTTCCGATGGTCGTGTTATTTTATTCGGCGCGAGGTGGCGTTTTTAAATTCGAGTGTTGGAAAGAATCTACCCTAGTAAACGTATCAGCCAACCAATTAGTGAACGTGCCATTCGGTGTTGAAATGCGACGTGGTTGGGTACCCCGAAACAGGGCACTTGGGTGCCAGAACAGGGGTCACATCGAGGAAAGAATCGGGTCAGCATGGCAGCCAAACTGACTACGATGAGGAACGTGGGGCCATACGAAACACCGAGGAGTGCCAGGGTTCATATGTCAATGGACAAGGAGGCCATAAAGCGGGAGATCAAGAGCAGACCAGACGACGTACTGCAAATATGGTCTGACGGGTCAAAATTAGAAGACGGACGGGTGGGCTGGGGATACACCACCACGAGAGGAGAAGATATCCTACTGAGCAGAGCAGGATGCTTAGGCGTGAAAGCCGAGACGTACGACGCAGAACTCGCAGGGGCTCTCTTCGGGTTAGCAGACTCCTCCTTCCTCCCGATGGAAGGGGTCCGCAAGATAGAATGCAGGTTGGACAATCTGGCCGCGGGGAAGCGCCTAAGGAGCGGGACCTACACAGCGGCAGACAAAGAGTGGATCAAGGAGTTCAATGAGTTCAAGGAAGACTCCCCTGTCCCAGTACACATCAAGTGGGTGCCAGGACATGCAGGCATCCCGGAAAATGAGAGGGCGGACAGACTGGCAGAAGCTGGAGCGAAACTCCCATACACAGATGACCCCCCGATAGTATCGTGGGAGAAGATGAGGAAGAGCAAGCTGCTCAGAGAAGAGCACAACACCTGGTGGAGTGAGAACCGACCAAAGAGCTACACAGACAAGGGGATAGGACCCGCGCTGGGCAAACCCAAGGAATTGTCGATACCCAGGAGGATCCTAGGTAGACTGGTAGCTGCAAGGACGGGACATGGAGATTTCCCGGAATACCATGAACGCCTTGAACACGCGACTTACGAGCGCCATTGTCAATGTGGATAAGAGAAAAGCCCGACACATTTCTACCTTTGTCCTAAGGCGTGGGAGCGCTGGAGGGAAAGAAAGAGGCCAGGAAGGAGGATTCCCACTGGGAACCGATCACAACAGGCGGAATGGATGTTGTCGACGCCGAAGGGAGCGCAGAAATATAAGGAGTATATAGAAACGACGAGGTATTTTGACGATCTAGCACCGTATAGGAGGGGAGACTGAGAAGGATTTCCTTGGTATTTCCTAACATTGTCAAAAGGTATTGGAATTAATGGGCTGAGAGAAGGCCGGCCCAGAGATGGAGGACCCAGGCACACCCAAGTGGGAACACGCCTGCAACGAGTCGAAAGACCTAAGAAGGGAAGGTCCTGCTCGCTAATCTGAGGGGACAGACCCGAGGAGGAATGGCTAGGGGTTGAAGCTGGAAGGAACCGCGCTTTGGTTTGAAAAGTCCACCTCTCCTGTAGATACTCTTACATAGCCCGTCGCATGCGATAGCTGTCGCCTTCACGACGTTAAACAATACGCACACACATACACACACAGGGGTCACATCGGGTACCCGATCGGCCATCACCCACCAGGATCGGTCTATGTCTATTTAGCTGAGGAAACCGATGTTTCCACCGCTTCGGCGGATCATGCAACCTACATCAACAGTGCTCACTTTTCTCTTCGCTTGATATTCCTTGTTATGTGCCGCAACCCCTCGTCTAACATTTGGGAAACGGGAGCTCAATCTAATGAACTAGTGTAGTACGTGATATTTATTTTTAGTTTTTAGGGACATGCCTTCCGGCATACCATTGACTTGGACACGCATGCATCAACTGACCGAGTATCTATACTTCTGACGACCTTCAGAGCATTCTTCGGATTTTAGTCTGTGCCTTAGAGACTACATTAACCTTTACCTTGAAACTTACAACTTCTGGTGTATTATTAAGCCGGCTTAATATATCTCACTTTTCGAATTAACGTGTATCAAGCACCACGGAAACCATAGACCAAGGAACATCATGGGTTTATCGTCATGATCTTCGTTTGAGAATGGCATGCCTTAAAGACTATGTAGGTAGGTTGTTACATTCCATCATATTGGGGGACCTATAATTCTAGTCCCCTTAAATCCAACTATTGCCATCTAAATCCGGCCCAGTCCTCCATCCCAACCAAAGATATACCGGTACAAGAGCCTCAAGCATAAACCCAATCATCAGGCCAACAGAACCTGGCACTGTACAACCCGATCCCCAGTGGGAAAAGCAACGTCATACTCCAGCGTCAGCCTCACGCTGCGGCTAGCATTGAGCACCACGTCCCACGCGGCCTCTCCCGCCTTCTTCAGAGTGGCTGACGCCCAGCCCTAGTCCTTCTCGTCCTTGCCCTCCTTACCCCGCACCCCCGTTGGGACGGCTGTGCCACCATACAGGCCGCGCAGGTGCTGGTTGTCGACCCGTAACTTCTCATCCTCCAAGACCCGGGAGGGTGGTGGAGCCGGAAGAGGGAGAAGTGCTTGTGGGGGGTTGGGACGATGGTGATGAGGGAGTGGGAGTAGAGCCGGCGGTAGAATTGGAGGTGTACGTGTACTCCGGGATCGCGGAGGTGTAGGTGTAGGTTATCGGGTCCGTGTCGGTCAGCGTCCAGGTCAGGATGACGGTGTTGTTGGCGTCCCAGGTCATGGGCACGTAGGTCGGCATAGTTGAGTTCAACGGGCACGTGTACGTTGGCGTGGCGTGGCGGAGAGGGTTAGGCGGGTCGGATCCTCTGTGGTAGCGTCGCGCTTTCGCATTTTCTTCTGTTCATGTTCACGCTCTCGTCCGCCGCGGCTCTTCGAAGCGCGGCCTCGGCGAGGGTCTTGTCGTCCCTCCGCCTCATTTCGTCGTCTGGATTGTTTGCAGCACCGCCATCGATGTCCGGTTGGTGCCGTCGTGAGTTGAAGTCGATGCCGCCGCCCTGGCACGAGATCTTGGGCCCACCGACCGACACGATGGGGCGCTCGACGCAGCCGTCCTTGATGAGGAAGGGGAGGTTGAAGTAGACCTTAGCAAGGCCGCTGCTGCTGTCGTTCGTCCAGGACTAGCCTGTCACCGCCCCGCATCCGCTCTCTTGAGTGTGCAGCTCGGAGCCGTGGCCTAGGGCCCAGTGTTGGATGTTGTAGATCTCGAACTAGTAGAAGAATCCGGAGTCCCTGCGTCCGGGCTGTGCAAACGGATGTGTTAAGACGGAAAGAAAAAGAAACATAGTGCGGGGGATGTATTTGAAGTTATGATAGTGAGTAAACGTACCAGAATTCACAATCAGCAGACGCGGTAGGCACCATCTGGGTGAGAGTAACAAATCGGATGGGCGGTACTCGTATTCAGGACGGTCACCGTAACAGGCGGGATATTAAAGTCGCCCTCATCTACGTCGTCCCCAATAAGCGGTACCTGATAATCGGGTTTCCCATAGTCAAACGGCGTCGGCATGGGGTAGGTGAGCGTCGTAGTTGTGATGTCCGTCGCCGTGTACGCCGAGACGGTGTGCGTGCAGTCGGGGTCCTTGCACGTCGTCGTCGTTGACGCCGGATACTCCAGCACGCTCCACTCGACGTCGAGTGCGACGCCGTCCGCCGCTCGCGGCACGTCGAGTCGTCCGGACTACCGGGTGCGTCCCGCGTATCCGTGTAGCCGGCGCCCACGTAGTTGCCGGCCGGGCAGAAGGGCCTGATGCAGCCGCAGAGTAAGATGCAGCCGGGGCCGTCGTAGTTGATAAGGCACGGCAGGCCCCAGATCTGGCCCGGGCGGCAGGTTGGTTATGGGGCCGCTCTTGACGCTTACAGTACTGGGGAAATCAGGGGGAGGGGGAGGGGGAGGGGGTGGTGGTGGCGGCGGCTAGAGACCGTTGAAGGGGAGAGTAGTATAGGGGCCGGGGCTGTAAGTTCAAATAATGAGGGGCCCCGGTGCTTCTTATTTGGGTTTGCGTTATGGTTACCGGCGGCGGGATGATGCTGCTGGTTAGCCAAATGATGGCAATAGCAATGGTCGACGACGTTGGACACGTAAATGGTCTGCGTAGTGACCGGCGGCAACGCGATCACCATGCTTGTGGTGGAATCAACCGAGGTCGTTACGACTCCGCCGTTGACGGTGACAGTTTCGACCAAGTAATATCCTTGTAGGCAACGGTAACGGGCGCCATGGTGATGGTCGTCAGGGAGGGTAGCACAAAGGCGGAAGAATGAGAGTGCAAGGCGGATAACACTAGATGACGGGATTTAATTGGGTATAGATATCCGGGCTAACGCAAATGGGCCCAGATCCGTTGCCTCCCTGGCCAGGGCCGTCGCTGGCGCCATAGCCGCGCCATTCTCTTAAAAAAGGTGGTAAAACTTCGTGGTAAGACTGCTATCAAGACGATCGACCCTATAGACTACACCGCGTTGACTCAAATGCCAGTAGCCTTGTACATCGAGGACAAAAAGGCTGGCGGGGATGATGCCATAAACAGTGAACTACAATTAGGCTCTTGGTAAGCTTATCAATGGCGTTTTCTACGGACGCACGGTGGTAAGGATGCTTTAGCCAAACTTGGTTTCTTCCCAGGCATTGTCATTCATGGCCATGACTGGTATTTTATCGCGTTAACAAGATGATAAGAAGATTATTGTTTGGTCTCATTTCCAGTTTGGGTCAACCGGAACTGTTTTCGAGACGTACAAGATTGTGAGGGTGTTACGCAATCTGGCCAATTGGACCAGGGATACCTATTGACCCTGGTTTAAAAAAAATATTTTGAAGCTTGGCGGCGAGAGTCAGGCCAACAAGGGTCGGGACACCAATCAGGGTCAGGACGCTAATCTAGGTCAGGACGTCAATCTGGGTCAGGGCATCAATCTAGGTCAGGACGTCAATCTAGGTCAGGATATCGAGCAACCCAAGGCTAAGGCCAAGAGGACCAGAGAGGCTGAGGTGGAAAAAGATGAAGTGGGACCAAAGCGCCCACGTCTCCGAACGTACTCAAGAGAGGGTAAAAGGGGTAGAGGGGGTGCGGCCGGCTTGTAACCAATGCTGATTATCATTTTTTACTGTGTTCTCGTTTTTCTCTCAGGTCGGTAGTTTGGCCTGTCATGTTATGGTGTCACGGTTTTTTAAGGGTTTACGGGTCTTTTTTAGCATCGGGCTATATTGCGTGGGTCACGGAGCAAGGAAATACATGGAGAGAAAATGAGCGTGTGGAATGAATCTATCTAGGAATGGGAGCGCCCAAGCGCTCTATATAATAGGGGAAAAGCAAGTGCAGCTGAATAAAGCTGAGGAACAGGAAATAGGAGGTGTGTGACAAAAGCAACTACGCGACCGGCACTGAGGCTGGACCTGATCCTGCAGTAGAGGCTTCCGCTGTAACATAATCAATCACTTCCCACTAATCGATGACCCATCTCTTTACCAATCCTCCGGACAGCCCCGAAGAATATAATGTGTTGGAAACGGTGAGCTTCTGAACAGACCCAACACGATAATCTCCTAATCCCACAGATGGTTCCGTAGACGCTTGGTGGCGTCTTCGTTGCCCTACGTAACAATTTCTGGACATATTAATAAATATTTAGCTAAATAAGTTAGGTATTTCGTGAGCCAAAACAGTACCACGAACAACACCAAGGGTCCACTCCATAGCATAATTACCTACAAGCTGCCCTACGCCGTAGTGTGATCGTCCGTAGGGCAGCTTACTAATGCATTGGCCCCTATCTGGCCGGCCATTTCTGTGCCAAATCCAATGAAAATAGTGGCCTAATTAAAGGCGATACATCGTCAAGCGCTGTGTCGGCTTGGCTCCGACTCGTAATTAGCTTCGATGGTTTTGTTAGTGGGGTCGGCGAAATTTGGGAAATCCATATGGATGCCGTCCCCGCAATTCTAAGCAGGGGCAGAAGCCCGCGTTTTGCCGGAACTGGCCAAGAAATAGGTGAGTAGATTGCCCATTATTAGGCACATTGGAGCATTGAATGGATAGGTGTTCGCGTCTAGCCTTTTTGAGTTATCGCATGTGATATACAATACCTGAAAAGCTTCGCTGGGCATCATCAGCACAACTAACCCTAGAATTTCTAAATATGATATTTACTCCAAAAGCCTTGTGTGCCTTATTAATTTCGAAATGCTGATGCTCAGTTTGGGGAGGTTACCGAATATCGAACGCCAGTCCTTGTCGTAGGCGCCGGTCCTTCTGGTCTGCTTGCGGCCTTTCAGCCTGCTCATCATAGCATTAGTTACATACTGGCCGAGCAGAATTTAAACACGACAAAATGGCCAGGAATGGATATCACGAACTGTCGGAGCATGGAGTTATTTAATAAGCCCCCCCTCACGACAAAGTAACAACAGTATTAGACCGATTCTCTGTATTCTCATCATACTCTACCATACCAAGCATAATTCGACTAACATGAAGCTCTCTCCCGCATTCCTTGCCACAACAGTTGCCCTATGGATCAGCATTTCCCAACACCCCTCAGCGTCACCCACTCTTCCTCTAACATTGAATATAGCAAGAGATCCCACCACTTCCTCTCGTGCCAATGACACTTCCTAAAGCGACCATCCAAAACAAACCCGAGCTTCTCATACAGATGCCTCCCTCTTTCATTATACTCCACGCAACCCAGACTAATGACATGGATGTTTGCCTTTTGAAAGGCCCAATCCACAGCCCAGTTGATTGCCTCGGCACCGTACCCCTTGTTCTGGTAGGGTGCGGCGATGGCGAGACCCAATATACAGAATCGGTGATGATGACGGTAGTTATCACCATTATCATCGTTGAAATGGAGAACACCGATTGGTGTGGGCTTTGGCTTAGGGTCTGAGGTCGTTATGTCTGATGGCGGCAGACATATCATGACCCCGAGCATCGCGTTCTGTATTTCGTGGAGTTTGGAATCACTGAGCTTCTTGACTTGCGGTCGCAGGAGGTTGGAGTCGCCCAGCGCGAAACCGACCGGGTCATTTTGGATTTGCTCGTGGAACCAGGCTTTGTCTTCATCACTATCTTCTATAGCGCGATATACAAGTCGCTTGGAGCGAAACGAATGTTCCAGAGGCACCGCCATTAGTAATTGGGACGTAACAGGCTCAGGAAGGTAATATGGATGGATGGAGATGCTAGAATATGGTGATTGGGTATGGCCTTCTCTGTTGTAGAGGAATAAATGGTGACTTGATATCACTTACGCCTCCGTACTTGAAGTCTGCTTTTATAGTTTTGCTGAGTTCTTCTGTCCTGTGACGACCGATTAGCGTTTTGAGCTGATTGATACGTTGCCGAATGCCAAGATCATATATATGCAGCTTATATGCACCGGGCCCCCGCAAAGGCTTAGCTCGGGCGCAGCTTAGCCGGTGACTCATGCGGGCAACTGCAACATGATTACGGGGTCGCGCACCTCTGAGCCACTAGAATTGTCGGAAACGAGCATTCTAGAGGTTGGTTAGAGGGGTGCTAACGCCAACTCCCGTTGGGGGATAATGCTGTTTCCTTACTACCTGAGAGCCTCTTTGTCAACCAAATAAATTTTATTAGATATTCTCTGTAGCAGAGCTCTCGGGCGATGGCCATCCCGCTCCAAGATACGGCGATCTCACTAGTTATATTGTAGTCACTGTGGCCTCTGGCCACTACCACCTGAATATAAGATCTTCGTTGTCCTCATTATGTCCTACACGGTCCTATCCGATAAGAATAGCATTATGCGTGGAGTGTCACCACGCGAAACCCAAGACGCATTGTACCGTCGATTGTTTGGCGGTCCAGTTACGGCATATGGATAGCAACTTGGTCTTTCGCCTCGGCATCGAACTCTTGAGCGGTTGCTCCAGAGATAGAGCACACGTCTTGTACGAATTGGGTGACTGCAACCCGGAAACCAAGAAAAACCTAAATATCTTGGTCAGCACCTGCTATAAAGTAGCAGCTTCGGGAGAACCTTTTGCTTGTCGGGAGGTTGGCGTATATCTCGAAGCAAGACGCTCGTCTCAACTCGAGAGACAGGTTCCGAAGAGGAAAGTATAAACTTGTGAGTTTAATTTATGCCTAGGAAGGGCGTGCCATTCTCTCTCGCCCACTTAGAGACTTGCATCATCCCTTCTCTACCTCTGTTCCTAAAGCCACCAGGTACGATAATGTCCGAGGCCGTACAGACCGCGCGCCACACCTTGTGGAATTTGGTCTGGTTAGCGGCCTGCATATTGGGCTCGAGATGCTCGGCGTTGACTCAAATTAGATTGAGCTTCCGGAACAAGCGCATTGGGGTGTGCTCCAGGTCTTGACTGCGGATAGGTAGGCGTCATGCGTCTTCACGTACTTCGCCACAAGGGCGATGTTGACTGTATCCCCAAAGGTGCGGATGATATGCCCCGACAAAAAGAAAGAGGTTGGTTGATAGAGGAGAGAAAGAGACACAGCCAGAAAAAGAGGAAGTCGCAATTAAGGACGCGGTTAGAAGAGTAAGACGCGGCGGTAGGGTATCGATAGCATCGACTGCGTTTTACCCAGACTTAGTCTAACCAGATTTGGATAAATAATGGGTTCTATTCCACAATTGCCGGCGCTCCACTCTCGGAGCAGGGATTTTCTGGCAGTGTAGCTAGACATAAAAATCTATTGGCCTCAGCTCTTCTGTTGGGTGTGAGTTAGCAGAGCTCTCGGGCGACAGTTTGCCCGCGCCGCGCCACGGCGCCGCAGCTCATCTCATGTTATATTGCCGTTCATCGTGGCCTTCGGCCACTTCTTCTCTTCAATACAACATCTTCTTCGCTGCCTTCGCTGTGCCCTACGCGGTCCCACCGACATCTTCTCCCTATTTCCTACCTCTTCTCAACTCAAGGTAGTTATAGGGGGTTACCAACATTAGCGTTTCTTCAAGCATTTGTCACGCATTTGCTCAAGACCTCCTTCTCACGATTTCTTCAAGCCATCACAGATATCGCTATAGATACCATTTTGGGTACCACTATAAATACCGTTATAGATACCAATATAGATGTACAAGTTATTTCTCTTTAGTTTAATGATGTCCCGGCCGTGTGATTATGATTTCTCAGCCTCATTCTTGTGATAACCCTCGCCCATCCATGCAACAGACAGCTTAGCATTATGCGCTCTCCCAATGACCTCCCTGTACAATTCTGCCCTTCTCGAATTCCTGTATCTAAACCCACCCGCCAGTGTCAACTTCTCTCGCGGGGACACCGCCAACTCCATTCCCTCCTCAAACCCGGCACTCGGCCACAATGTCTCCAAACGGATCCATTACCATCGTGCACCCGTTCTTAGTTGGACTTTGTCCATGCTGATCGGGTTGTTAAAGACTACATATATAGTATTGTCGTACGCCCGCGCCGGCACCCACTTTATCAACCAGGCGCGACCCTTGAGACCGTCGAACTTGGTACGCAGGCTCGTTGGGTCGTGTTCTCTATTATCCCATAGTTCGCGGTCCACAAACCTGGCGCCGGGGCGCGTAGATGTAAGATACTTGGTGTCGGCGGAAGCCACGAACACAGGTAGCATGCAATGGCGACGCCGGAGGCAAGGAAATGTGGCTGTAGATTGCTGAATAACTTCAACCTGCTGAGCCCTCCATCTTCGGAGAGGCATCGGTACCAAACTATATAGCATACAAATGGGAGTCTTAGAACTCAAAGACTAAGTAAGTACCTATGTAACTATGTCTCAATTCCCCGCAGGCCAGCTCGTAGTGCCGGCCACTAAGACCTGCAAAGCCTGCGGCCTTGAAATATCCTACCGTTCCTGGCATATCTCGACAATTGGCACGCATTCTGGTATGCCGCCTCTTGCCCTTTCCGGCATTCCTCGAACCATGCCTCCTGACCGTTCCAGCCGCTTGGCCACTGGCCCGGCTCTCGGAACGTGGACGGTCCGGTCCTGCAGCCGGTCGTCGGCAATGTTCTTACAGGCTTGTCCCGGGGTGTGGGTTTCTTGTACTTGTTTTAGTCTGCGGTCCCTTTTGGTTTGCCTACATGCCGTCTACTAAAGATGTTTAGTTTCGTTTGTGGGGTCCTTTCGATATCTTTTCTACTTTGTTTTTACTTTGTCCGACCACCACGGGGCCCTTAGGAACCCTGATGTGGGGATCTTTTGTCTGGCATTTACCAGTGTGTTGAGAATGATTTGTGCTAATGTTTTAGGCTCCTTTGTTTCTTGCTCTTTTAGCAGTGCCCCCACCCTGTCCGGGTATTCGTCACCCAGGATGTTGGGGTACCTGTGTCCTCTTGTACGTTGTTGTGGGAGGTCGATTATTATTGTCTTGTGGTCGCTCCTTGTCGGGAGGTTTTTTACAACGTCTGAGTGTGTGTTGTCAATGTTATTCTACGTAATGTTAAGCACGGTTCCTTCCCTGTGTGTGGGTTTGTCTTGTTCTGTGAGGAGAGCATACCCTGTTCTTCCATCCACTTTTCTACCTGCAGGTCTCTTCTCGATGTTGTTGAGGTGCGGCCCAAACGCACAGATGAGGGCAGCGGGTTTGCTGGGGCAACGCCATGGCGTGACTACGCCGAGACTGGGTGCAGCGCCGCCGGTGGCGGCGACAGCTGCACAAAGTTTGTGCGACAATTGTCACATGAGTGGCGTGTTTCACCCAGAACAAACCCATCGAGAAGAGACCCTGATCATTACGATTTTTCAACTTCGTATTTCCATCACTCCTAACACATTTCAGCAACCCTGCCCGGTTCGCCGTCGATACCCCTGTCGCTACCGACTGCAAGTTACTAGAGATCATGGCCAAGAAAAGAAAGGGAAGGACAAACCGCCGTTCGGTTGTTGATCGGGCTGGTACCCCGCAGAGCGTGGCCTCGTCTAGTTCTTCACCTTCCATCATAATCGACGAAACCAGATCAACAGCTATCGGCTTATCACCCGCCACAATGGCTACTAGGATTGCGAAATTCTGTCAAACTTTCGGGGGGTAAGAGACATGCCCAGTTCCAGGGCTTTCATCCCCTTGAACCGAGTAGGTGATGATTAACTTGGACCAGACAATTCAATGATGCCGAATTCTCTGATGCGGTGATTGAAAGTGAGGGCCACATGTTCCATGTCCACAGGGTTGTTTTGGCTGCCCATTCGCCCGTATTCAAGAGGGCATTTGGCGGTAACTGGAAGGTTCGTGGCTGCCAAATACAATAAATAGGGACCCTCCGGTGCGATTAACAAAACCTCATCTAGGAGCGAGAGGAAGGCAGAATGACCATTGACGAGAAGGCGCCTGTGGTTGAGGCTGTTTTGACCTATCTGTATAATTTCAATTACGAAACGGGAATGCTAATTACATCCCGGCCACCTCCGATGGTGTTCCACGCCCAAGTGTACGCAATGGCTGAGATGTACGGTATTCAGTCCCTCAAAACGTACTCAAAGGAAAAGTTCGAAACTACAATTGCCACTGGCTGGAACCTTGAGGCCTTCCCGTCGTCAATCACGGAGGTCTTCTCAACAACCCCTGAAACGGACCGCGGGCTCAGAGACCCAGTCATCAAAGTTTGCTGCGAAAACTCTAAGGCCCTTGTGGCGGACGACGGGTTCAAGGTTATCTTGCGGGAGGCCCCCGGATTTGCTGCCGAATTTGCTGAGGTCCTTGCCGGAGGCGACACCGTGGTCGTTAAGGAGTGCCTCCTTACTGTGTACGAGTGCCCGGACTGCGGACGGGAATGGCATGGAAACCTCAACGAGAACCCAGATTTACCGTCCTCTCTTTGCCCGTACTGCCAAATTGAATATGACAATGAAGATTGGGCACGATACACCCGAAGGAACAAGAAAAGATGATATGTTCTCCGGAACTGGAATTTCTCCAATCACACAGATTATGGTTCTATGACTAGGGGCGGAAGAAATGAATCCGTTTATGGTCAAATATATCCTCGAGTTGATTGACATTCAATTGAAGGCTGGCCGTCATAGAAGTCTCTCATTAAATTGGAACTTCTTTTACCTGGGTTGGTTAATGGTTGTAAATGTTAGCAACTGCCACATGGCTCGATCAGCATGACCGTGAATGGCAGAGAACACGCATCTCAATGAGGGTGAACGAGACCCTCCACAAATGGCGGAGTGGTCGCCATGCTAGCACTGCTTTTCCCTCGTCTGATTCGTCGTCGTCGTTACCGTAGTAGATGTTCCCCCATAGTTCCAGGAATATATGAGCTTCAACGCAAATCGTAGCCCTGGCTTTGAGTATCTTACCAACAGTGGCGGTCCAATTTTGAACAAGTTGCCTTTATAAGCCTGTGTTCACCTTGTGTGATGTAACCGAACGTTGGTCTATTATGAGACCGGAATAATACATATCCTTTGACAAGACATCGAATAAGTAGATACTTGAAGAACCAAGGACTAAGTGAGATTGGCTAGCATGGATGTAAGTATGTCAGAGCGAGCGGAAGAGGGAAACGTAAAGGAAGCGTGAAGATCTATTGAGGGCTGCTCGTAGAGTAGCTATATATACGGGCAAGACACTGGTGACTAAGCTACATCCGACAAAGCAAGACCTAAAGTTCGGTTTCCCGCTAAGCCTACTTTAAAGCAAACCTCTCACAGACTAATTTTTCTTCTCTTAATACTGGGCTGACCTTAGTGACATGGTATCCTTTAACCATTTCGCTTGAAAAGATAGGCTAGCTAGAACCAGAGCCCCAACGTGTTACGTCTAAAAGAGTTACTATGCCTAATTTAACTACTTTGATAATGCCCCGACTCCTCCCATCCATTGCGGTAAAACTACATACCGCGCCCCGATGTTCCACTTGGCGTTAGCCTCCGCTTCACTTCAAACCCGAGGTCATCCTCGTACATGCCTTTGAAGATGCCCGTGATGCGATTAGACTTACTCAGTGTAACTTTGCCGGTACTACGTACACTCATCCCAGTCCCATGCTCTCGACTTCTGTAGTCAAACTTCAGATATTTGCCATAGGTAAGCTTCTCAGTAGAGGGTTGGATCGACAAATACTCTTTACAGATGCCTATATTGAACTGACCCCAGATTTTATTTCCATCTCGCTCGACATGTATGCAGTGAGAAAGGGACCCGGCTCTTACTAGCCATTCTGCCGCAATCGTCTTTATCTTTGTACTTTACAGAAAGGTACTTAAGGTCTTCCGACTAGCTTTTGTATAGAACAATATTTGTAGGGTTAGTAGACGCCCCTTAAATGATCTTAGGATACGTTCCTATCCAAACTGAGAATACATTTTTTAAGGTTTCTGGAATATTATATGTTAAATAATCCTAATACCATTAGACCGAGTAAGATGATATCTATAAGAAGTAGGCCCCCTTTAGATGTATTCCAAGATCTACTTAAAGTATGTACCTTAAAGGTACATTAGAAAAGAGGGTTGTTTGTTGTAATTATTACTTTCCAGATTTCGGGTATATATGTATTTATACCTAAAGTATACGTTTAACACCGATCTTTGGTCCCTTTAGTATTCTTATTATTTTTGTAAGGACATGTACCTCTGTACCGCCGGATTGAGCCGCCGGGTTGGGCCGCCGGGCTATCCTGTCAGAGGTGCCCTTGCGCTATAGCTAACTATTAAGATAGAGTGACGAGATGCTATCACGACAGTATAGGTGCTGTTAGACAGACGTGCTGTAGAAGGGAGTATAGGGGTGTATTATCATGAGACTAATCTCTGCCTTCTACATCTCTCTTCCCGACACCTAGTCCTCCTTATACCTATCGTCTCCGTAGTGCTTTCCCAGTTACCCCTCTTGCCTCGACCTTCTATAATTGCTTTTCCGAAATGCCCCTCTTTTACCCAGTCCTATGAACTTTCCCTAATCTTATTACACGACTTCCTAACTCCCTTACTAACTCGTCTCTATGACCTCGTGACTCTCCTGACTTTGCCGCCATACTCTTGCGACTCCACTATATATTGTCGCCCTTGCCCTCGCTCTGGTGTCTTGGCCTCGTCTCCGCTTTCTCACCGTGTCACCCTGAACCTCGTCAAATCCATAATGTTGGTCCCTATCGACCTATTGGTCACACTAAGTGGGTTAGGGAAGTTAGCGCCGTCCTAATCCCAGCACCATGGCGCTGGTGTACTAGCGTCCTAGCCGCATCATCAAAACGTTGACATCATAGCCGTGAAGCTGCAATTACTGCTGTCAGCACTTCTTGTGCCTGACATATCCCAATGATTAGCCGGTGGATGCCACACCTCGGTAACCATAAGGGTATCACGAGTTCCTAGTTTGGCGCCACGGTGGAGGCGTATGGTGTTTTGCTTTTACCAGGAGCGGGGTAATTGGCTAAGAAGAGCTAAGCCGATAGGAGCCGTCAGTTCATGACCAACGGGAACAGTCACTGTTCCCGTTGAACTAGGTAACCCCGTAACCGTGACCACAGATGGGGAGACACTCACCTTTGAGCCAACGCAAACGTCAAGAGTATCAACTCAACCCTTACCGGACGGAGTGGTGGTTACCTTTTCCTCGGGGCTTTTACTATGGGGTACGAATACATTAACTGTACCGACTGGTTTAACCGCCCCTGTGACGGCGACTATGGTCGGCGAAACATTCACATTCCAACCTACAGGGTTGCCGATCCCCACAAGAACTGCCTCTGTATTGGCCGAGACCCTACCTGACGGAGTGGTGGTTACCTCTTCTTCCGGTCTTTTGATTTGGGGTACTAATTTTATAACTGTGCCTACTAGTTTGACTATGACCGCAGTCGTCACTACGGACGGTGAAACCTTTACACTTTTTCCACTAACTAACACTGGAACTACGATAGACACGACGACAGGCACGACGACAAACACCGGAGTCTTGATTACGTACACAACCTGGCCATCCGTTGTGAGCATCCTACCTGTAACAACTTCTGTACCCGCGCCCCAGGCTTCAGACAACAAACCAGTTATTCCTTGAAAGGCTTGGTTCTTCTTCGTACGTCCTCATTTAAAAAAAAATAAAGAAAAAAGAATTAGAAAAGGTGGCATCAAAACGACTAACGGTGCGCCGGCAGATTTGTATTTCGTGGGATCTCAACATTGGTGGTTGGCAGTTGACGTTGTCACCGGGAATCTACCCACCGTATGAGAACCCCTTTCCCCCCGCTTCCCGAAATGCGGTAATCAGGCTTACCATGAACCAACTCAATAGTGGACCGCCGCCTGGGCTTTAGTTCCCACCGGGTATTACTATTCCGGGACCCCTTCCGCCATGGCCCCCGATCACGTAAGTTTGGCCTTTTCAAACGGAAATGAAGGAGGAAGATATGGCTAGCTAATGAATCAGATGGTAGTTGTGCAGAATTGGCAATGATGATGTGCCCACCTACTCCGAGGAGCCCACATCGTGCCAGACCAACTCGGCGACCATGTTTCTTACGACGACGTCCTTCAGCGTATCGGCCACGGACACCACGGCGACCCGGGTGCTTTCGACGAGCGACGTCGTCGTCGGCTGTGATATCCAGGATCAGACGTCTACTGCGACGACGACAGGTCTCTGCCCGACCACGGCCACAACATGCAGCGAGGCAATTGTCATCACATTGTCTGTTGATGCCAACGATCCCCCACTGACTGTAGCTGCCTCTGAGGCCGGCGCGCTTGCCACGTCGGTGTATGATTTTGTGATGAGTTTCTAGTCAGGTCAGTTTTCAGGCCCCTCTTGTTTCCTTTCTAGGTCAAATTGCGAGTTGTGAGGGACATCTTGTGAAGCTTCTAGCTATCTCACCAAGGAGTCCTGTGCTATCAAGTCACACCCGATTTGATAAAAAAGGCCAATTACTGACTCTTAATCTCGAAACAGAGCAAGATGCTGCTCAATCTTCAACAATGACCACAACCACTCCCCCGACAGATCTCCCAACGCTCACAGCAACGACCACAGCCCCTCCGACAGCCCTGCCAATCGTTATCTCGGAAGGCAGCTCGTGCCTGTCGACCGTCACGACTTCCATCTGCTCGATCCCCCAAGAGTCTTGCGGAACCAGCCTCTCATGTGCTAGTTGGACGGCCACTACGACGACTGCCACAACCCCGCTCCCCAGCACCACCACAGCAGCACCAACGCCAACTTCAACTTGGTACTTCATACTGTACGACGCTACTTGCAAAGATCAAGTCACGGGCTCTGGGGACTTTTCTTATGTGAGTTCTACCACCCCCAGATAACTTTATTTTTCCGACCTTCACTAACACCCTCCCCCATTCCAGTACGCTCTTTCCGGCTACGAAGCACAAAGCGCAGATGAAACGTGTATTTCGCTCAAGCACGGCCTGCCGCAGGGCTCTTTTACCTCGAACTCTTGCGCATGGTTCACTGGCGGCGGTCTCAACCCGAGCCAAGAGCGTTCTGCAGGGACTTTCAACACCCCGACAGCGTTTGTCATCCGAAATGGCTTCTGTACTGTCTACACCGACGACGGCTGTACTGGGTATTCCAACGGCGTCAGTTATGGCCAGCCCAATGGCTGTATCGACCACGCCAGCACGGAGTCACTGCCGCAAACTTGGCTTTCCATGAGGTGTTTTGCTTACCCCCCACAAACCAAGCGAGACGCGAGGATGTGAGGACACCCGGATGACAGCAGTGTACGGCTGGAAGGCTTCGTAGCCCGAAGGATGGACGTTTTTGTTTATGGTTTACTTGGGGATGGGTATTTAAACATCAGCGTGGAACAACGAGGGTTAGTTCTTTAGTCATTTGGAAATAAAGCAATTACACGAAGTTTGAAAGTAACAACTATACCTGCCAACAACTGCAACTATATCTGGGGTCGGACAATTTTCCAGCTTACTCGCCAATAAGTGATGGCGTACTAATCGTACTAATAATAGCTGTGCGCCTCCAATAAGTCGCCCCCAATAAATGAATTTTCTGTTTCTATAGCCAAATTCTGCACGAAGTCCCTATAAAACGCAGGATACTTACTTCAAGCCAGCCTTGGCCAGCTTACACTGTACTCGTATTCGTATTCGCCTGGACTTGGTTCGTGCGCTTCCAGGGTCTTATTTAACGGACTTAGGGATTTTCACGGTGCTCCTCAGGGCATTTCATGGTGCTACAGTCGGAGGCGCTAACGGCGGTACCATTAGTGCTGGGGGAAAG
>JADMIO011627962.1_pt1 | contig 29022 bp, 26 predicted proteins | sample 8958161 | NCBI WGS metagenome assembly JADMIO01 (sample SAMN16585339, study PRJNA669376) | soil metagenome | isolation source: Crop rotation soil | place: USA: Cullars Rotation, Alabama | collected 2011 | reverse complement strand
GGGTGCCTCGACGCACTCTGCTCGGGGACGGCCGTAGCCCGCCGCGCGCGCGCGCTTTTGGACCAGGGCGCGACGAGCCTCATCAGCGAGCTGGTCGCAAGCCCCGAAGAGGTCACGGCGCAAACTGTGACGGAAGCCGTTCGGCGCGGCGACGAACTCGCGTGCCGCGTCTGGGACGAGATGATTCACTACCTCTCAATCGGCATCGCAAACGTCGTCACGATCCTCGCGCCCGAAGCCGTCATCCTCGGCGGCGGCGTCGTGGCCGCGACGGGCGAGCTGCTGCTCGGCCCCCTGCGCCCGCTCGTCGAACAGCGAGCAACAATGGTTCCCGCCGGCAGGGTCCGCATCCTCCAGGCCGCGCTCGGCGGCGAAAGCGGCATCCACGGCGCGCTCGTCCTTGCAAGAAGTGAACAGTGAAGATAAAGGCGGTTGCTTGTTACTGCTCACTTCAAGCCAGCGAGACGGAGGCGAATTTGCTGGCGAGGACGAGGGAGAGCGCGCCCATCAGGGTCGGCTGTTCGCCGAGGGTGGAAGCGATGATGCGCGCGGGTGGCAGGCCACGGCAGGTTCTTTTCTCGATGACTGATCTGGCGTCTTCGGCTATCAGCGGCCAGGCACGCGCCATCAGGCCGGCGACGATGACCGCCTGCGGCGACAGCCCTTGAATCAAATTCGCAATCCCGACGCCCAGGAAGTGTGCCGTCTCCTTCAACGCCTTCGCGGCCGCGCCCTCGCCCTTGAGGGCGCGGTCAACCAGCTCCTCGAACTTGATCGAGCCCTCGCGCTCCGCTTCGGGCACGAGCCGCGCGTAGCGCGCCAGCGCCGAGCGCTCGGAGGTGAACGCTTCCCAGCACTCGTGCCGCCCGGCGGCGCAGGCGACCGGCGCGTCGCGCCCGATAGTCATGTGGCCGAACTCGCCCGCCGCCCCGCTCTTGCCGCGATAAATCTGGCCGTCGAAGACTATCCCCGTGCCGACGCCTTCGTGTATCAGCACGACTATGAAGTCGCGCACGTCGCGCACCTCCGCGCGCCCGAACCAGAGTTCGGCCAGCGCGGCGGCGTTGGCATCGTTGTCCGCTTTCACGGGCAGGCCCGTGGCGGCCTTCAGCTCCTGTGAGATTTCCACGTTGCTCCACTTGAAGTGCGGGACAAAGAGCGCTGTGCCAGTTTCCGGCTCGACCATTCCGGGCAGGCTGACGCCGATGCCCTCCACGGTCCCCCTGTTTTTTCTGATGAGCTTGCGCGCGCACCTGGCGATTTGCGCGATGGTCTTCTCCACCGAGGGGTGCGTCTCGAAGTCTTCCTGTTCGAGCACGCGGCCCGCCAGGTCGCTCGTCGCGACGATTGTCCGGCTCGTGCCCAGGTCCACGCCGATGGCGACGGCGTCCGCCGTCCGCAGGGAGAGCAGGCCCGGCGGCCGGCCGCCCGTGGACTCGCCGTACACCTCTTCGAGCAGGCCGCCAATCTTCAGCTCGTCCACGATGAGCGAGATGGTCGAGCGTTGCAGCTCCGTCTCCGAGGCGATCTCGGCGCGGGAAATTGGCCCACGCTCCCGCACGTAGTTGAGGACGATCTGCCGGTTGATGTCGCGAATCGTGCTTGCCCGCGCGACGTTGTCTCTGTTCAGGTCAATCCGTCTCATCAGTCATCAAGGCGAGGGGTCGAGTGAGATAGTGGCTTGTCCGGTCACCGTTCTTCAGACTTTGATAAAAATCCGCTTGCGGTAGAGGATGGTCAGCACGCCAAGCCACAGCAGCACAATCGTGATGGCGAAGAGCAGCGAGGCATTCAGGGGCGAGGCCCACGAGGCGTAAAAGTTTTCGTAGACCCAACTCTGTAAGTCCACGCGGCCGCCGTCGGCGCGCGGGAAGGTGATGATCGAGATGACGCGCGAGAAGAACTCCGCGAGGAAATAGAGCGCCAGCGCGTTCGAGCCGAAGATGAGAAACGGTTTGGCCCAGCCCTTGTAGCCCTTGACATCAATCAGCCAGTAGCAGAGCGCCAGAAGCTGGAGCGCCATCCCGGCCGTCACCAGCACGTAAGAACTGGTCCAGAGCGCCTTGTTCACAGGGAACCAGAAGCTCCACACCCAGCCCGTCACGAGCGCCGCGAGACCTGCGACGAACAAGGCCGAGACCTTTTCGAGCGCCGCGCGCTTCAAGCGCAGCAGGTGGCCCGTGAGCACGCCCGCGAGCGTCGTCGCGATTGCGGGAATCGTGCTCAGGATGCCTTCCGGGTCATACAAAGGCTTCCACTTGTGCGCGCCCAGCACCTGGCGGTCAACGTAGGCCGCGAGGTTTCCCTCCATCTCAAGGTTCCCCGTCCCGAAGCCTGGCACGGGGACGAGTTTCATAATGGCCCAATAGAAGACGAGGAGCACGGCGGCAATAATCGCCTGCGTCTGCCAGCGCGTGTTGAGGAAGATGACGGAGGCGATGAAATAGCAGATGGCGATGCGCTGTAGGACGCCGGGGATGCGTATGGTGTTGAGGTCGAAGTAGGGGAAGCCGCCGAGGAAGAGGCCGAGCGCGAAGATGATGAGCGTCCGGCGGGCGATCTTCAGGTAGAGGTCGCGCTTGCTCCCGGCTTTCGCGCTCCGCGCAGAGAGCGCGAGCGTGATCGAGACGCCGACGATGAAGAGGAAGAAGGGGAAGACCAAATCGGTCGGCGTCAGGCCATGCCAGGCGGCGTGCTCCAACGGACTGTAGATACTTTCCCAACTGCCTGGGTTATTGACCAGAATCATGCCGGCGATGGTGATTCCGCGAAAGACATCAAGCGAGAGCAGCCTTCCGGTCGCCGGCGTTCCCTTATGCTCCCCGGTCAGAGCATCCATTCCCCTGTCTCCTCCTTCTTTGCGCCTTTGCGTCCTGGCGTGAGAATAACTTTTCACGCCGGAGACGCAAAGTCGTTGAGAGAATCAAGCTCTTGAGTTTCGTAATGCGTCTCTAATCTCGCGGCGCGGACTGAAGCTTCTCCATCACGCGCTGGGCCACGTCGCGCCCGGCCTCCCTCATCAGGTATTGCAGGGGCATGCGGCCGCCGACGGAGGGCACGCCGACACCAACGGGGCCACGGCGCGCGCTCCTGGTCGCGAGGTAAACGTTGCCGAAGGCCAGCACCTTCGCCGTCTGCGGCATGAAGAGGGTGTAGCTGACCGAGATGTCGTTCTCGCGACTGCCCTCGACCCTCACGTCGAGCCAGAGGACGTGCGCCTCCGTCTCCTTCTTCGCGCGGTCAATGGCCTCTTTGCGCGTCATGCCGCCCCCGCCTCTGGCCTCCAGGCCGCGCGACTTGTTCAACTCGGCGACGCAGGACTCCATAGCCTCGTCAACGTAGCCGGGGATGATAGAGCTGGAAGTGCCGAACCTGTCGCCACCGACGATGACGGTCGCGGAGGGTCCGGGCTTGGCGTCGCTCGGCTTGGCCTCCGGCTTAGCCTCGCTCTCGTCGTTGGTGGCGACGGGCGTGGGCGGCGAAAGGGGCTTGGTCTGGCGGCGGCCGGACTGTGCCAACGCGGCCTGCGAGACGCACAGGAGCGAGACGGCGCAGAGCGCGAAAAGCCATCCCCGTCTCCCGCGCGAAAAGCTCTGGTTGTTAAGTCGCATAATAGACCTCCGCTGAAACTTCTGCTGACGACTGCGCGCTCTGCCGGTGACGATGTTGAGCGAATCCATAGTGAGAGCGTTGGAGCATATCAGATATGAAAGGCGCAGGTCACTGAAAACTTTTATTGACCGGCCGGCGACCTCTGAAATTTCGCGAACCGGGCGGCAAAGAGACTAAACCACTATGCACTGAAAGTGCATAGATTTCCGCAGGACTGAAAGTCCAACTCATTCGAGGATGAACGAGTCGCTGTCCTGATTAGATTGTTGCCGATGATGCTCAAGATATTCCTGCACTACTGTTTCGCTGACGTTGCCCGTGCTCCACGCGCCATAGCCGATTGCCCAGAAATGCCGCCCCCAGTAGCGTTGACGCAACATTGGATATTCTTCCTGCAAGCGGCGGCTCGTCCGCCCTTTGAGCCGCTTGACCAAGTCAGCTAACGACTTCGATGGCGGGTATTCGATATGCATGTGCACATGATCTTTACTGACTACCCCCTTGAGTATCCGCACGTCCTCGGCGTCACAGATTTGCACGAGCAAGTCTCGACACCTGACTTTAATGTCGCCGGTCAGCACGTGATAGCGGTACTTCGTGCCCCAGACCAGGTGTGCCGTTAGTCGTGTGATGGTGTGCCCGCCATGCCTGTTATCGCGCATCGGGCACGACTTCTATCATGCGATAGAAGTGTGTAGCAACTGAAAGTCTTGCACCGAAGGTGCATAGTTTTGCACTAGCGTGTCTGGGACAATAAATTTACTGGCCCAAAACGCTGGGACGAGATAAATGCGGGGCGCGCCGATGGTCCGTGCTAGAATCACGCCCGGTCAACCGCGATTTTCAAACTCACCCCGGAGGCACTAACGCATGACACCCATTAACGTCGTCGTAGACCTGTCCCATTTCAACACCGTCTCCAGCTTCGAGACCGTCAAGGAGGGCGGCATCGTCGGAGTCATTCATAAGGCCACGCAAGGGACTTCGATGATTGACTCGAAGTACCACGAGCGCAAGGCCGCCGCCACCGCCGCCGGGCTCTGGTGGGGTGCTTACCACTTCGGCGTTGGGAACGAGGACGGCGCGGCGCAGGCCAAGTATTTTCTCTCCGTCGTCGAGCCCGGCCCGAACGACCTGCTCGTACTCGACCTCGAAATAAACCCGAGCGGGCCGGGCATGACATTGGCCCAGGCCGAAGCTTGGGTGCAGTACGTCGAGGCGGAGACGGGGCGCTGGCCCGGCGTCTACGGCGGCTCATACATCACGGAGTTGTTGCAGGGTCACACGGGCGAGACGCCGCTCGGCTTCTGCTGGTTCTGGCTGGCGGAGTACGGGCCGACGCCGCACCTGCCGCCCGCCTGGACTGAGTGGACCATGTGGCAGTACACGGACGGGCAGGACGGCCCCGAGCCGCACTCGGTCCCCGGCGTGGGCAACTGCGACCGCGACAAGTTCAACGGCGACATGGACGGGTTGAAAAAGCTCTGGGGCTACGAGACGGCGGAGACCACAGGCGCGGCCGACGCGACGACCACGACCGACGAGACCGACGATGCGCCGTCAAGCGCGCCGTCGAGTCAACCGTCTTCGATTGAATAAACGTGGAAGAGACGAGTCATGGAAAACAATATTCTTGTCACGGGGGCGACCGGCACGGTTGGTAGCTTCCTCGTCAGGAAGCTCGGCGCGGCGGGCGTGCGGGCGCGGGCGCTCGTCCGCAGCCGCGAGAAGGCTGAGGCCGTCGAAGCGCTCGGCCTCGAAGCGGCCGTCGGCGATCTGGACAAACCGGAGACGCTCGCGCCAGCGCTGGAAGGCATCGCGCGAGTCTTTCTGCTCTCCGCGCCCGAAGAACGTCAGGCCGCGCTGCAAAACAATCTCGTTCGCGCGGCGCGCGACGCAGGGGTGCGCCACGTCGTCAAGCTTTCGGCGATAGGTGTCGGCGGCGAACTGGACCAGATCGCGCTCGGCCGCGTTCACCGCGAGACCGAGGAGGAGATCGAGCGCGCCGGCCTCGCGCACACGTACCTGCGCCCGAACGGCTTCATGCAGAACAGCTTCATGTTCGCCTCAACCATCAAATCGCAGGGCGTCTTCTACGCGCCGTACGGCGACGCGAAGGTCAGCTACGTTGACGCGCGCGACGTGGCCTCGGTCGCCTTCCATGCCTTGACCGAAGACGGCCACGAGGGGAAGGAGTACGAAATCACGGGGCCGCAGGCGCTCTCTTACCACGACATCGCGCGCGAGCTTTCGTCCCTGCTCGGCCGCGAGGTCAAGTACGTGGAGGTTCCGATTGAGGCTGCGCGCGCCGGCATGGTCAGCGCGGGGATGAATGAGTGGACGGCCGACGCGCTCGTGGAGTTGTTCAACTTCTACAAGGATGGCCGCGCGGACCAAATCCGCGACACCGTCCGCGAAGTCACCGGCCGCGACCCCATCACCTTCGCGCAGTTCGCCAAAGACCACGCGCAGGCGTTCCAATAATTATTGATTAAGAGAAAGGGCGAAACGACTCAACCCTTCGGGCCGAAGTCGCATCAGATTCGAGGGCCGCGCCGCTGTTTGTGCGCGCCCTCTTTTGTGTGGCAAACTTACTTTTTCGAAGAGTCGCGCCGGGCGGCTCCGTGGCTTTATGAAGGTATTATTCATGCTGAGACGATACGTTTTAACGTGCGCCGCGCTCGCGGCCCTGCTCTTTCTCCAACCCATGATTTTCGGCCCGTCGAAAGTGGCCGCGCAGAGCGCGCCCGCCAAAGACGTGGTGATGATTCTGCCTTTCGAGAACACCTCCTCGAACCTGCCCGAGTACAACTGGGTCGGCGAGAGCTTCGCCAACTCCCTGGCCGACCTGCTCAAGGTCCCCGGCCTCGTCGTCCTCTCGAACGACGAGCGTGAGTTGGCCTACCAGCGTCTGGGCCTGCCGCTGACGACCATCCCGTCGCTCGCGACGGCTATCCGCCTGGCGCGCGCGGCCAACGCGACGATGATCGTGCTCGGCACTTACAGCGTCACGACCGCCGGCGAGGACAAGACGGCGGCGGCGCTGCTGGGCACGGCGCGCGTCATCAAGGTCAACGAGGGGCGCTTGATGGGCGAGGTGATGCCGGACGGACGCTGGGCCTCGCGCGTCTTCGACTTCGCAGACCCCTTGACGCAGTTGCAGAGAATGCAGGGCCGGCTCGCCTTCGACGTGCTCTACGCGCGCGACAAGGCGTTCCCCTTCACGCGCAACGAACTCATCGAGCGCGCGACCAAAGTCCCGCAGGTCGCCTTCGAGACTTACCTCAAAGGCATCCAGACCGACGACAAGGAGAAGCGCGTCAACTACCTGAAGAACGCGCTCAAGATTTACTCTGACGCCAAGGGCGGGGCCGTCTACCCCGAGGCCGCCTTCGAGCTGGGCCAGTTCTACTTCCAGCAGCAGGACTGGAAGCAGGCCGCGGAGTATTTTTCGCGTCTCCAGAAGGAAGACCCGCACTACACTGAGGCAGCCTTCCACGCGGCGCTGGCCTACGACAAAATGGGCAACCAGCGCGCCGCGCTCGACGCGCTGATGCCCTTGACGCCCGAGAACTCCAAGACGCCGCTGACCAGCGTCGTCAACAACGCGGGTGCGCTCTCGGTCAAAGCGGCGCGCGACGAGAAGGACGCGAAGGAGCGCGACGAGCTGCTCGCGCAGGGCACGAGGTTCCTCAAGCGCGCGGCCGACTCTTCGTCCAACGACGACTCAATTGTCCGCTTCAACTACGCCTACGCGCTCTTCCTCACGGGCAAGTACGCCGAGGCCGCCGAGCAGTTGCGGCCCATCATCGCAGCGGACCCGCGCGACGGGCAGGCTTACTTCCTGCTTGCCAAAGCCCTTGAGCAGACGGGCCAGGCGGACCAGGCGACGGCGGCCGACGACCAGGCGCGGCGCTTCCTCCCGTCCTACGCCAAGTGGCAGACCGAGTGGCAGAAGTCGCAGGCTACGTCGAACGTGGCCTTGCGTCTCAGACCCTTCAACCGTAGCGACCTGCCCCCGTCGGAGCCACCCACGGACGGAATCATCACGGCCTCCGGGAGCCCGCAGGATTTTCTGGCACAGGCGCAGAAGCTCTACCAGGAGGGGCACGACGAGGAAGCCTTACAGCTCCTGCGCCGCGTGCTCACCCTGGAGCCGACGAGCGCCGATGCCTTCCTCCTGATTGGGCGCATCAACCAGCGCCTCGGCGACCAGCAAGCGGCCATCAGCGCGCTGAAGACGGCCATCTTCTGGGAGTCGCGGACGATTGACGCGCACATCCTGCTGGGCCGCATCTTCCTCGAACTCGGCGACCGCGCGCAGGCGCTCACCTACGCCCGCAGCGCCATCCAGATTGACCCCAACAACCAGGAAGCGATAGCGCTCCAGCGGCAGGTCGAGACGGGGGGCAAGTAAAATTTAGTAAATCGTGAATGGTGAATGGTGAATGGGGGAAGGCCGTTCCCCTATTCACCATTTACCATTTACTATTCACCGCTTTTTCTGTGTTAGAATGCGCGTCCAACCGGTTGATGTTTTCTCTTACGGCAGAGATGACTAGTTTACAGATCGTTATCGCGGCCTCGGTGTTCGTCGTACTGGCGCTGGGGCTTTTTGTCGTCGCGCTCTGGAGGCACAAGCGGGCCGGCGCGGGCGACGTTGATCTTCTCGGGGCGGCGGCCTCCGTCGAGACGACGCTCGGGCCGGAGGGCTCTGTCATCGTTCGCGGCGAGTTGTGGCGCGCGCGTTCGAGCACGGGCGCGAATCTTGAGCGCGGCCGCGCGGTTCGCGTCGTCGGGGCGAGCCGTCACCTGCTTTTGGTCGCCCCCTCGCGCATCAATTCTTCCGAGTAGACTACGGCGACGCAGCGCGCCCGCCCGTTCGCGCTTATGGCGATAGACACTCACAAATACGCCGACCAGGTCGAGTACAAGTCGCGTCACTCGGCGCTCGAAGAGTTCGGCCGTGACGAGCGCAAGCCCGCCGTGCTGCTCCTGAGTGCGCTCCTGCTCTCGGCGCTCTTCTTCGGCCTGGGCCTCCTCGTCGGACGCTGGACCGCCGAGCCGAAAGCGTCAGGCGTCGCCCCTTCAAGCAAGCTCTCCACTCAGGCCACGCCTGCGCCGACTCCGCAGCCGACAGTCTCTCCCACGGCGACAGCGAGCCCCACGGCTTCGCCCGCAAGTGACCCGCGCCAGAAGAGCGCGAACGTGAACGTGAGGCGCGGGCAGTAAGCCGTCGTCATTCAACGCCTGACCGCTGCTCTTATCACGCCTAATCCTCTCGGCTTTCCAGAAAAAAGTTTTCCGTGGCACGCGATGTGCTGAGCATAATGTCGGCAAGCACGCAACGTAACGTGCCCCCGCCGCCATCAACCCTCTGAGCGCCGCCTGCCGCTGCGCCAGCCGCCCGCCGAGCGATCCTTCAGTTTAACTCTCCGATATGAGAACCCGGTCAGCAATGGCCGGGTTCGCCCGCTTTTACAGGCTTTTCGTTTATTTCAGGACCATTCTTTCCCTACATCCTTTGCGTGCCTGGCCCACTGCCGACGGTGACGCTTGCACGCTCGCTGGACCACGAGAGACGAAATTTGTCACTGGCGTGGTGACGTTTTCTGTCGAAATGCCCGGTCACGTAGACCATTTCGGCGGCCTGGCGAGCGATTGCACCCATTAGGGGCGAAATTTTTCACAGCCCCAGAATAATTTTCTTCCCGCGCGCTCCGCTCAAGACTCGCGCCCGCGCTTTTGTTAAACTCGCGCTCATGGACGACGCCGTCTCGCTCGACGCGCCAATTCGTGAGCGTATGCTCGCGCGGCTCAGACGCCGCGCTCGCTCGGCCGTCCCCGCGCGCGCCGAGGTCGCGCTGGCACTTCTGTCCGCCGCGCTGCTCGTCTTCTCATTCCCGAATTTCAATTTGTGGCCGCTCGCCTGGGTCGGACTCGTCCCGCTCTTTCTCGCCGTCGCGCGCAGGCCCAGTCGCGGCCGCGCTTTCCTGCTCGGGTGGATGACGGGCACGCTCTTCTTTTACGGCTCGTGCTACTGGCTGACGTACTCCATGATTCGCTACGGCGGCATCCCGACGTGGATGGCGTACCTGCTGCTCGTGCCTGGGCCAATTATCGGCGGGTTGTTTCCGGCGCTGTGCTCGATGGGGGTGGCCCGCGCCGTGGCGCGCTGGGGCGGGCGTGCGCTGTTCGTCGCGCCGCTCATGTGGGTCGCGATGGAGTGGGCGCGGCTCGGCTTGATAGGTCAGCTCTGGAACGCCATCGGTTATTCGCAGGCTTACGCCACCCCGCTCATACAGGCCGCGCGCTGGGGCGGCGTTTACCTCGTCGGGTTTCTCATCGTGCTCGTCAACGCGGCCGTCGCTCACATGCTCTTCGAGCGAACGGCGCGCGCGCTGAAGCTTGGGAGCGCGGCCATCGTCTTCGCTGCCCTCGTCATCTTCGCGGCCTCTCTCACGTCGAGCCCGAGCACGGACGCGGGCGAGCCGGCGGCGGTCGTCGTCGCGGTTCAGCCGAACGTGCCGATGGACCCGCAGGAGTCTCTGGCCGAGACGGCCGCGCTCGTCGAGCGACACTACCAGTTGAGCGAGAGCGCGCTGGCACAATTCGCGGACCAATTCCCGAACGTCCCGCGCGTCGTCATCTGGCCCGAGTCGCCCATGTACTTTCAGTACGCGAAGGATTCGGAGTTTCGTTACCTGATCGCGGACTTCGCCACGAAGAATCACACGTCCGTTATCTTCAACTCGCAGGAGCCCGCGCCCTTCGGCGGCACATACAACTCGGCCGTGATGGTCAACGAAGAGGGCCGGCTCGTCGCGCAGTATGATAAGATTCGCCTGATGCCGTTCGGGGAGTACGTGCCGCTGCCGCGCTGGCTGCCCGGTGTGAGCTACATCCCGACGATGGTCGGCGACTTTACGCCGGGCGCGCAGTACACGCTGATGCCCCTGGGCCGTGCGCGCACGGGCATCTTCATCTGTTTCGAGTCGGCGTTCCCGTTCATCGCGCGCCACTTCGCCGACGACGGCGCGGACGTGCTGGTCAACATCTCGAACGACGGGTATCTGGGGCCGACGCCCGTGCAGCGGCAGCACCTGGCGAACACGGTCTTCCGCGCGGTTGAAAATAGTCGCCCCGTCGTGCGCGTGACGAACACAGGCATCACGGCCTTCATCACCGAGCGCGGCGACGTGCTGGACGCGACCGAAGGCTTCCGGCCCGAAGTGCGTACGTGGGTGGTGGGCCGCGGCACGGGGGCGAAGACTTTTTACACGAGGTTCGGCGATCTCTTCGTTGGCCTCTGCGCGGCCTTGAGCCTGATTGTAGTCGCCCTTTCGTGGAGAAAGGGCAAGCTCATTAAATGAAAGAACACGACAGACGGAATGACTCAACACCTTGCGCCTTAAGTTTTCCCTTTGCGCCTTTGCGAGAAATATATTTTCGCGCAAAGGCGCAAAGACGAGACGTAAGGCGCGAAGGGTTGGCGCTTTTCTTCCAATTCGTATTTGGCAACCGAGAGGGTGAGTAGAATGATCGAGATAGTATCGCTCCTGGATTTACGCAACGCCTACGAGGACCTGCGCACGCGCGTGGAACAACTCGGGAGGTTTCTTTGATGTCGCCGCGAAGCGCGAGGAGTTGAAGCGCATCGAGGAGCGCGCGAGTGAGCAGGATTTTTGGAACGACCAGGAGTCGGCGCAGAAGATGATGGCGCAGCGCAGCCGCCTGGAGCGCACCATTCAGCGTCAGGAAGAGTTCGAGTCGGCGATCTCGGACGCGGGCGTGCTCTTCGAGTTCGCCGAAGAGGACGAAGACTCTATGCGCGAGCTGCGCGCGCTCGTCGAGCGGCTGACGAGCGAGGTCGGGCAGGCGGAGACAGAGTTGCTCCTCTCGGGCGAGAACGACCAGCTCAACGCCATCTGCACGATCACGCCGGGCGCGGGCGGCACTGAGTCGCAGGATTGGGCCGAGATGCTCCTCAAGATGTATTTGAAATGGGCCGAGCAGCGGGGCTTCAAGACGGAGATTCTGGACCTCCAGCCGGGCGAGGAGGCTGGAATCAAGAGCGTCACTTTCAGGGTCGAAGGCGAGTATGCTTACGGGCTGCTCGCGGCCGAGGCGGGCGTGCACCGTCTGGTCCGCATCTCGCCCTTCGACCAGGCCGCGCGCCGTCACACCTCCTTCGCTTCCCTTTTCGTCTACCCGGAGATTGACGAGAACATAGAGGTGGAGATTAACGAGAAGGACTTGCGGGTTGACACCTATCGCGCGACCGGCGCGGGCGGCCAGCACATCAACACGACCGACTCGGCCGTCCGCATCACGCACCTTCCGACCGGCATCGTCGTCTCGTGCCAGAACCAGCGCTCGCAGCACCAGAACCGCGCCGTCGCCATGCAGGTCCTGCGCTCGCGCCTTTACGAACTCGAACTCGAAAAGCTGCGCGCCGAGACGGCCGAACTCGAAGCCAACAAGCAGGACATCTCCTTCGGCTCGCAAATTCGCAACTACGTGCTCGCGCCTTATCGCTTAGTCAAAGACGCGCGCACCAAACTTGAGCGCGGCGACGTTGACTCCGTGCTCGCCGGCGACATAGACGACTTCATCAAGGCGTATCTTCTCTCCCGACGTGCGGCATAAGGCAGGAGGCAGAAGACAGAAGTCAGGAGAAAAGAAAATCTGAAAAGTGGTTCTCAGCCTTATCCATTCTGGGTTCTGACTCCTGTATTCTGTATTCTGTTTTTCTGAGTCCTGACTTCTAGCGGAGAGTTTATGGCAACTACACAGACCGAAGCGCGCACCAAGGCGGTCGCGCCCAAGAACACGCGGCGCAACGAGATCATAGCCATCCTGCTCTGCGCCGTGGGCGTGCTGCTGGCCCTGTGCCTCGTTTCCTACAAGCCGAACGACCCCTCCTGGAACACGGCCGCCTCGGGGGCGACGCGCAACTGGATTGGGCCACTCGGCGCGAACATCGCCGCGACGCTCTTTCAATTCGTGGGACTCGCCGCCTACCTGCTGCCGCTCCTGCTGCTCGCCGCCGCGTGGCGGCGCTTCCGCACGCGGCGCATACGCGCCCCGCTCTCCAGGGTCGTCGGCCTGCTGACGCTCGTCATGGCCGCCTCCGCGCTCTTCAACCTTTACATCACGCGCCCGCTCGTGGACCAGAGCTACAGGGCCGGCGGCTTCGCGGGCGCGCTCATCTCGGACGTGCTCGTCAGCGGGTTGAACACGACGGGCGCGACCATCCTGCTCGCGGCGCTCGCGGGCGTGGGCTTGCTGCTCGCGACCAACTTCTCCTTCGTCCGCGCCTACGAGTGGCTCGGCGGCGAGTTCGCCGGCCGCTTCACCTTCTTCCGCAACCTGCCCGAGCGTTTCCGCGCGTGGCGCGTCGCGCGCCGCGAGAGCGCGCAGGCACGCATGAACATGCGCCGTGCCGCACGCGAGGAGCGTGCACTCGCGCGCGAGGTCGCGTTGCAGACGCACGAGAAGTCGGCGGCCGAGCGCGTCGCGGAGTTCATGAATGAACCGGACGACGCGACGGCGGCCTCGGCCATCAAGCGCGCGGCGAATGTTTCGGAGACGATGGCCCCGCCGCCGACCATCACAGCGCCCGAAGGGGCTAAATCAATCGCGGCCTCCGCTGGCACAATTCCGCTGACCGCTTCGACCGCTGCGGCTGGCGTGGCCGTGGCCGCCGCGCCCGCGCCAGCGGCCCCGCGTCGTCCAGCCGCGAAGCCCGCGCGCGACGCGGAGGCGGACGAGGCCGAGGCTGTCGAAGAGATGATCAAGACGGCGGCGGTCGTGCGGACGGAAGTTAAAGAGGAGGCCACGCCGCCCGCGTCCAAACAGTCGCGCCGCGCCGCCGCGCCCGCCGCCGCGCCCCTTGGCGACTACAAGCTGCCGGGCATGGAATTTCTGAAGGAGCAGCCGCCGCATCTTGAGCACGCCGACGAAGAGTATTACGCGATTGCCACGCGCCTCGCCGAGAAGTGCAAGGAGTTCAACGTCACCGGCAAGATCGAGCACATCTGCCCCGGCCCCGTGGTCACGACTTATGAGTTCAAACCCGATCCCGGCGTCAAGTATTCGCGCGTCACGGGCCTCGTTGACGACCTCTGCCTGGCGCTCAAGGCCGAGTCCATACGCATTGACCGCCTGCCCGGCAAGGCTCACGTCGGCATCGAAGTGCCGAGCCCGCACCGCGAGACCATACACCTGCGCGAAGTCATCGAATCGCGCCAGTTCCGCGACTCGGCCTCGAAGCTGACTATCGCGCTGGGTAAGACGATTGACGGATTGAACTACGTCGCGGACCTCGCCAAGATGCCGCACCTCTTAATCGCCGGCACAACGGGCGCGGGCAAATCCGTCGGCGTCAACTCGCTCATCGTCTCCATCCTCTACAAGGCGACGCCGGAAGATGTGAAGTTCATCCTGATTGATCCGAAGCGGTTGGAGTTGGGCCTCTACGAAGCCATCCCGCATCTGGCGACGCCGATTATCACCGACCCGAAGCGCGCCACGCTCGCCCTCAAGTGGGCCGTCGGGCAGATGGAGACGCGATACAAAGACCTGGCGAAGTGGGGCGTGCGCAACATTGACGGCTATAACGCGGAAGTGCTCAGACGTAACCTGGTCAAAGACTACGACGAGGAGACGAACGAGCCGCACAAGCCGCTCCCCTACATCGTCATCATCATTGACGAGCTGGCCGACCTGATGATGGTCTCGGGCCACGAGGTCGAGGAGTCCATTACGCGACTCGCGCAGATGGCACGCGCCGTCGGCATACATCTAGTGCTCGCCACGCAGCGCCCGTCCGTTGATGTCATCACGGGCTTAATCAAAGCGAACTTCCCTTCGCGCATCTCCTTCCGCGTCTCGTCGAAGGTTGACTCGCGCACCATCATTGACGCCAACGGCGCGGAGCAACTTCTAGGCCGGGGCGACATGCTCTTTCTGCCGCCGGGCACGTCCCGCCTGATACGCGTTCACGGTGCTTACGTTGACGAGGGCGAGATCAATCGCATCGTCACGCACATTAAGGCACAGGGCGCTCCCGCCTACGACGAGTCCATTACGCAATCCGAGGAAGAGGCGATGGGATTGGATGGAGCAAACGGCGAGCGTGACGAGTTGTTCGAGGACGCACTCAGAATCTGCGTCGAGATGAAGCGCGCCTCGACCTCCGTCTTGCAGCGCCGCCTGCGCATAGGCTACGGCCGCGCCGCCGCCATCCTCGACATGATGGAGCGCGAGGGCTTCATCGGCCAAGCCGACGGCGCGCGCCCGCGCCCCGTGCTCAACCGCGCCTACGAAACCGTCTCCGACTGGGACCAGCAGGAACAGCAGGCGTAAGAGAGAGAAGACGGAAGAAGGTAACGGCGAAGGTCAATCAGCCCCGTCAGGGGCGATTGAAAATAGCCCAGCACTTCAGTGCTGGGAATGAGACGAGAACAAAACGTGAGTCCCGTAGGGACGGCTGAACAGAGGCTCGCTCGTGTTCAGCCGTCCCTACGGGACTCGTCCTTTTTACCTGTGCCAATTCCCAGCACTGAAGTGCTGGGCTATTTTCAAGAGTCCCTACGGGACTCTGGCAACTCATGCCTGGCTCACTCGGTCTCACCCGCCTTACTTTCAATCGCCTCAATCCGTTTCTTAATCTCATTCGGGAGAGGCGCTTTTCTCTTCGCGCGATAGTCGTAGACAACTATCAGCCCGCTCCCCTCGGCGGCGACTTTCGCGTGGCGGTGACTGACGACGACGTATTCCATCATGAAACGGTCTTCGCCGATGTCCCTTATTCTCGCCCCGATTGAAACCGTGTCCGGGTATTCGAGCGGCAGCCTGAAGCGGCACTGCGTTGACGCCAGGATTGGGCCAACGCCCGTCTCCTCCATGTGGCCCCAGAAATCCACCTCGCCGAAATAAGCCATCCGCGCGCTCTCGAAGTAGCGGAAGTAGACTATGTTGTTGACGTGCCCCAGAGAGTCCATCTCCCCCCACGCGACCGGCGTCTCGATGACTACCGCGTAACCTTCCAAAAGCTCCTTCATTCAACTCTCCTGACTCAAGAGCCACCGTTTGATGACGGCGATGACGTACTCCTTCTCCGCCGCGTCGAGCGCGCGGCCCTTCGGAATCCTGTGCCATTTTTCCAGACACCCACGGCAGCACGTGGCGGTCGCGTGCTGCGCCACGAAAGCAGGATGATTCCCCATCGGCGTCTGCTTGCCGTCGTTGGCCGGGAAGGCTGCCGCGAGCCGCTGCTCTATGAACGAGGCCGCGTGTTCGAGCACCGCCGGCAACCCCTTCTTGCGCAGGTATTCGAGTTCCCTCCCGCGCAGACGAAAGCGCCGCCTGAAGTCCGACCGGCCGAGCGCCGCGAAGACCTGGTCCAAATCTCTGTTCGTCGTGTCCGGTGCGTCAGCCATCGCCGTCGAGCAGTCGGTCGAACGTGTCGTCCGGGAGGTCCGCGAGTGACGCCACGACCACGTCCGCGTCGAGCGCCCCGTGAGACGAGAGCACCCCGACGCGACGCATGCCGGCGCGACGCGCGGCCTCGACCCCTGCGGGCGCGTCCTCGACCACGACGCAGCGGCCCGCCGCAACCTTCACCTTCGCGGCCGCCGCGAGAAATATCTGCGGGTCCGGCTTGCCGCGCGACACATCTTCGGCCGAGGCGATGGCGTCGAAGAAGTCTTCCAATCCGAGCGCCTTGAGAATCGCTTCAAGATTGAGCCGTGGGGCGGAAGAAGCGAGCGCCTGACGCCACCCTTCGGCCTTCAGCTTTTCGAGCCAGCGGCGCGCGCCCGGCAGAGGCTCTATGCCGCGCGTCGCGACCAACTCGCGGTAGCGCACCTCCTTCGCCTCGCCTATGCGCGCGACCTCGCCGGCCGAAAGTTCCTCACCGAAGTAGCCGCGCAGGATTTCGTCGTTGCGCCGCCCGAAGGATGCGTCGAACTCGGCGCGCGTCACCTCGTAGCCTTCTCCCGCAAGCGTCTCGCGCCACGTCAGCCAGTGATACTCGGCCGAGTCAATCAGCGTCCCGTCCACGTCCCACAGCACCGCGCGCGCCGCTCCGTTTGCTTCCCCACGCAGATTACCCATGCTTAAACCAGTCGGCCCCCTTACTCAGCGGTTGACGTTAGACATCGCCGCTTCTGGATAACGCGTGCCCGCGACCGCCTCGGGCCGCGCCACCTCGTTAATGCGCGCGAGTTCTTCCGCACTCAACTCGACTTCGAGCGCCTTCACGTTCTGCTCAAGGTACGTGCGCCGCTTCGTCCCCGGAATCGGGACGATCTCTTCGCCCTGTGCCAAAACCCACGCGAGCGCGAGTTGCGCCGGCGTGCAGCCTTTACTCTCTGCAATCTCCTTCACCCTCTCGACGAGCCGCAGGTTCTGGTCGAAGTTCTCTTCCTGAAAGCGCGGGAACATGCGCCGACGATCATTCTCCGGCAGGTCTTCCGGCTTCTGAAATTGGCCCGTTAAAAATCCGCGCCCGAGCGGGCTGTACGCGACGAAGCCCAGGCCCAGCTCACGGCACGTCGGAAGAATCTCGTCTTCAACGTCGCGCGTCCACAGGCTGTACTCGCTCTGCAAGGCCGCGATGGGGTGAACGGCGTGCGCGCGCCGAATAGTTTCGGCCGACGCTTCCGAAAGTCCGAGGTAACGCACCTTCCCTTCCTCGACCAGGCGCTTCATCTCGCCGACCGTCTCTTCGATGGGAGTGTTCGGATCAACGCGGTGCTGGTAGTAGAGGTCTATGGTCTCGACGCCGAGCCGTCGCAAAGATGCCTCGCACGCCGAGCGTACGTACTCGGGCCTGCCGTTGACGCCGAGGAAGCTGCCGTCCGCGCCGCGCACGTTGCCGAACTTGGTCGCGAGCACGACCCCTTCGCGGCGGTCGCGGATAGCGCGCCCAACCAACTCCTCGTTGTGGCCCACGCCGTACATATCGGCCGTGTCCAGAAAGTTGACGCCGAGTTCGAGCGCGTGATGAATCGTCGCGATGGATTCGCCGTCGTCGCGCTCGCCGTAAAATTCAGACATCCCCATGCAGCCCAGCCCCAGCGCCGAGACTGTCAACCCGCTTCGTCCAAGCTCTCTCGTCTTCACGGAAAAATTCCTCCTCACGATTTTCGTAAACTACCGCCCTCGCTCTGCGCTCGCGGACAGATGTGTTGATTAAGGTTGCCACTAAGTTATATGTTAGCCGTGCGGGAAGCAAGGACGAGGGCCGCGTGTCCGTGGCGCGCGGGACAATTTTGTCCGCGACGACACAATTTTGGGATTTTTCCACAGAAGCTGTGGAAAAGCCTGTGGAAAAGCGGCTCTTTAAAGTTACAAGTTCCTGAAAATTTTATACTTCTAGCATTTTGCACACGGTCGCGGCAATTTTCCCGAAGCCCTCGCGGAGAGCGGTCTAATTCACATGGAACGACGCAGGCCAGTCCGGCGCGCACGCCCTTTCTTCCCGCTCTTAATGTTGGTGTGCGCGTTGACGCTCGCCTCCTGCGCCAGGATGCCTCGGCATCACAATGGCACAATTAGTCAGACCGCGCCCCTTGTCTACAGAACTGAAAACGGCCCCGCGCCGCGCGTCAACGTCAACGCGGCCTCACTGGCTGAACTCGAAAAACTGCCGGGCATTGGTCGCGGGCTCGCCGCGCGCATCGTCGCACACCGCGCGGAGTACGGCCCGTTTCGCCGCGTGGAGCATTTGATGATGGTGCGCGGCATCAGCGACCGTCGCTTCCGAGCGATGCGCGCGCTCATCACGACGGAATGAAAAGTCTCTTGACAGACCTGCCCGCACTCAGACGCGCCGCGCGCGCGATTTTAGACAGAGCGATGATGAGCGTGGACGCGGGTGAAGCTCTCCGCCGCGCGATTCGCCTGGAAGGCTCTCACCTCGAACTGGTCAGCACAAACGTCTCGCTCTCACACAATCGCGCGGGCGTTTACAGCGTCGCCGTGGGTAAAGCCGCGCGCCCGATGGCCTCAGCGTTGAGCAAGGTTCTGGGAGAGCGTTTGACGGCGGGCGTCGTCTCGGCCCCCGCATCTGAAACTTCACTGCCCGGTTGCTGGCGCGTGTTCGCGGGCGGCCACCCGCTTCCCAATGGTGAGAGCTTCGACGCCGCGCGGGCGGCGTTCGAGCTTCTGCGGCGCGCGAATCAAGAGCGCGCCCCTGTCATCTTTCTGATTTCCGGCGGCGGCTCGGCTATGATGGAGTGGCCGCGCGACGAGCGCACAACGCTCGAAGAGTTGCGCGCGATGAACGAGGCGCTCGTCGCGTGCGGCGCGAGCATACGCGAGATCAACTCCGTGCGCCGCGCCGTCTCGACAGTTAAAGGCGGCGGCCTCGCGCGGCTCGCGCCGAACTGCGATCAGGTGAGCTTGATAGTCTCCGACACGAACGCCGGCGACGAAGCGGCGGTCGCTTCCGGGCCGACTTTTGAAGAGACGAACGAAGGCACGAATGCGAGCGCGGTTATCACACGCCACCGCCTCGAAACGAGACTACCCGAATCCATCCTGCGCGCTGTCCGAAGTCATGACCAGACAACATCACTTAATCGTGCGCGAGCTTTGCGACAACACTACGTCCTGCTGGACAACGAGACGGCGCTCGCCCACGCCGCCGAGGCGGCCCGCTCGCTCGGCTTCTCCGTCGAAGTCGCGCGCGATGTCGTAGAGCAACCCGTCGCCGAAGGCTGCGCCATGCTCCTGTCCAGACTTTTAAGACGCCGCGCGGAGACTAAGCGCGCCGTCTGTCTCATCTCCGGCGGCGAGTTCGCGTGCCCCGTGCGCGGGCGTGGGGTGGGCGGGCGCAACAGCGAATCCGCTCTGCGCTGGGCCATCGAGCTGGACGCGCTCGCAAAGCCCGACGCGGCCTTCCCTCACACGGTCGCCCTCAGCGCGGGCACAGACGGCGTTGACGGCAACAGCCCCGCTGCCGGCGCGGTCGTTGACGAGACAACCGTCGCGCGCGCACGCCGTTCAGGTCTGGACGCGCGCCGCTTTCTGGACGAGAGCAACGCTCACGCCCTTTTCGATGCGCTCGGCGATTCGATTGTCACGGGGCCGACGGGGACGAACGTACGCGACTTGAGAATTATGCTCACGGGTTGAAGTTTTTTAAGTTTGTCCTAAGATTGACTCACGCGTGCCGCGCGTACTATAAAGCCCACGGCGCACGAAGAGGCGCGCGCACGGCCCGACTTTACGATGGCAGCATCTTCAGAGGAGTTCCCCGAAACCATGTCAACGAACGTCACGCACGCGTCCCCCTTCCCGCAGCCTGTCGAAGATAACGGGCGACTCTTTTCTTTCAAGTCGTTGACGGAGAGGCTCGCCGCGCTCCGCACGGCCCCAGACTTCGCGGACCTGAGCGACTGGCTCTACCGCGTGACGGTCACACCGGACGACCTGCGCCCTTACCGCTCCTTCAAGTCAGGCACCTACAGCCGCCACCGCGTCACGCGCAACGAGTTCGCCGAACTGCTCGTGCTCTGCTGGAAGCCTGGACAGCGCACACCTATACACGACCACAACGGCTCTTACGGCGCGGTGCGCGTCTGCGAAGGCGTCATGTGGGAGACCGTCTTCCGCCTCGACGACGAGCACAGGCTCTATTACCACTCGGCGCGCGAGTGGAGTCCGGGCGAGACGACCGCCGCCGACGTGCCCGACATACACCAGATCGGGAACCCGGAGGTCAGCGGGCAAGACCTGGTGACGCTCCATCTTTACGCGCCGCCGCTCGGCGTGCTCAACACCTACAAGGTCGGTAGCCGCGAAATGGGCCACTACTCGCCCAACGAATTCATGGACGGGGCGGGAATATAAGGCAGGAGTCAGGAGTCAGAAGTCAGGAGTCAGAATACAGAAATCAGAATAGGAGTGGCTGCCGGCTCGACTTTTTCAAACGATTCTCGACCTGTGATTTCCCGCGTGAAGTTTCCCCGTCACTGTTCTCTCTTCATCATCTTTTCTTTCATCATCGCTTCTTCGTTCGGCTGCTCGCGTAGCGCGACCGTTGTGAAGCAGTCCGCGCCGGAGGAGATAACGGTCGCGGCGGCGGCGAACCTGACGGATGCGTTCGCGGAGTTGGGGAAAGAGTTCACGGCGCGCACAGGCGTGCGCGTCACGTTCAGCTTCGGCGCAACCGCTGACCTCGCGCGGCAGATAGAGAACGGAGCGCCGTTCGACGTTTTCGCCTCGGCCGACGTGGAGCACGTCGAGCGACTCAACAGCCTGGGGCTCGTCACGCCCGGCACCAATAAAATTTACGCGCGCGGCCGACTCGTCCTCTGGATTCCGCCCGGAAGCAAGCTCGCCGTGGACCGCCTCGAAGACTTGACGCGCTCCGAGGTCGAGCGCATCGCCATCGCGAAGCCGGACGTTGCGCCGTACGGCCGCGCCGCCGTCGAGTCACTGCGCGCGCTCAACCTCTGGTCGCAAGTCGAATCGAAAGTCATCTACGCACAGAACGTCTCGCAAGCCAGGCAGTACGCCGCGACCGGCAACGCCGAGGTCGCCTTCATCCCGCGCGCCCTCGTCAAACCCGACGAGGGACGCTTCCTCGAAGTTGACGAGCGCCTGCACCAGCCGATTGACCAGGCGATAGCCGTCATCAAAGACTCGCGCCACCACGACGCCGCCCAAACCTTCGCGGCTTACGTCCTCAGCCCCGAAGGCCAGGCCATCCTCGAACGCTACGGATACAAGAGGAGTGATAAGTGATGAGTGATGAGTGATAAGTAAAAACTAACTGCTTTAACTTATCACTTATCACTCATCACTCATCACTTATCACTTGATAAACGTTTCCACTTTCAGGTCGCTGCCGTTCGTGCTGATGGTGATGGTGCCGCGCTGTCCGGTCGTCAGAATCTCTGCGCCGCTCGTGCGCCAGCGTTCGACTACTTCTTTGTGCGGGTGGCCGAAGATGGAATCTAGGCCGACGGAGATGACGGCGTATGTGGGGCGCGTGGCTTCGACGAAGGCTTTCGTGGAAGAGGTCTTGCTTCCGTGATGCGCGACCTTGACGATGTCTGAGCGTAGAGCGGCGGGTTCACTTACGAGCGCGGCTTCGGCGCGGCGCTCTACGTCGCCGGTCAGGAGAAAAGTGCGCTGGCCGTAGCGCAGGCGGAGCACCAGTGAGTCGTCGTTGCCTGAAGGGGCGCGTGTGTCGAGCGAGCGCGTGGGCCAGAGCACGTCGGCCTCGACCGCGCCGAAGCGCAGGCGGTCGCCGCGCCCTACGAGCCGCATGGGCAGGCCGTACCTTTGCGCGGTCGCGCTGAAGCGCGCGAACTCCTCGTCGTCAGCCGGCGCGCGGGCCACGATTGCGGCGCGCACGCGGAAGTTGCGCGCAATGTCGTTGAGGCCATCAATGTGGTCCGCGTCAGCGTGCGTCGCAAGGATGTAGTCAACGTGGTCGAGGCCGCGCCACCAGAGATACTCTGAGACGACAGCCTCGCCCACGCCGCGCGTGTCGCGCTCGACTGTCTCTTCCGCTTCGTTCTCAGATGTGCCGCGCCGCGCGAAATTGGGCCGCCCGCCCGCGTCCACCAGGAGCGTCGTCCCGTCGGGCATCGTGACCAGCGCCGCGTCGCCCTGCCCCACGTCCAGGAAATCAATTCGCAGCCTGCCGTCGGGCCGGCCGGCGCTCAGCGGGTGCCAGACAATCAGTGCGAAGAGGAGCACGAGCGCGGCCCCTGCGTACAGCGGGTTGATTGGAAGCGCGGCCCTCGCAGGCTCGTCGTCCGTCTCGCAAAGCTTCAGCGGCTGCCAACGAGCGAGCGCGTAAGCCAGGGCCGCGAGCGGCGCGTAGTAGACGAAGTAAATGGCGCTGGGCCAATTCGTGTACTCGGGCAGGCGCACGCTCGCCACACCAAGCGCCGTGAACGGGTCAACGCTGCGCGTCATCAGCCAGGAAAATCCTTCCGCGAGTTTGAAGAGCGGCGCGGCGAGCCAAACGCTCAGGTGCGAAAGCAGGAGCGCCGCGACGGCTGTGAGCGCGAGCAGGGCCATGAGCGCCCCGACCACTATGTTGAGCAGGAGCGCGGCGAGCGAGAGGCGGTGGAAGTAGAGGACGAGCAGCGGCAGGAGCGTGAGCTGCACGCTCGCGGAGACGACCAGCGCCGTGAAGGAGTAGCGCAGGGCGCGCTGTAGGTGAAACCTTTCGAGGCGCGCGGCCAGCGGCGTCTTGAAAAGTTTGTAGCTGTAGTTTGACCGTTCAATCTCGCGCCGCCACTCGCGCTCGCTCCAGAAGAGAGCTTCGGCCAGCAGGCGCAGCGCGTGCGGCGCGCGTGGCGGGTACGGCGTCGCGCGGGCGGGCCGCCACTGGCCCACTTCGCGCAGCTTCTCCAGAAGCGGCCAGCCGAGGGCGACGATTGCCAGCACGGAGAGAAAGGTCAACTGGAACGACGGGTCGAAGAGGTCAACGGGGCGGCGGACGAGTAAGACGAGCGTCGCGCCGCCGAGCGCGTTGAGCGAGTTCGCGCGGCGGTGCAAGACCGGCGCGAGCGCGACCAGCGTGAACATCCATGCCGCGCGCACGACCGACGCCTCTGCCCCGACCGCCAACGTGTATGCCCAGAGAAGCGCGACCGACACACTGAACTGCCACGCGCGCCTGCGCGTCACGCGCCGCATCAGCAACAGCACCAGACCGCCTATGAAACTGATATGAGCGCCGCTGATGACGAGGACGTGAAAAGTCCCTCCCTCGCGAAAGCGCTCGGCCGCGTCGCGCGACAGTTGGTAGCGGTTGCCCAGGAGCGCCGCTTTCAAGACCCCGCCCGTGCGCGCCGAGAACTTGTCATCAATCTCGGAGAGCATCAACTGCCGCCACTCGTAGAGCCAGGCGAGCGGGAGGAAGACGCGGTCGTCGTCCAGGCGCTCGACGAGCAGAGGGCTCTTGATGCTGCCGTTGGCGTCCAGGTCGCGCTGTTCCAGGTACTCCGTGAAAGCGCCGACGCCCGGATTGCGAAACTGGTCCACCCGCTTGAGCGCCGCCATCACGCGCACGCGCGCCCCGTAGCGCAACTCAAGCGCCTCGTATTCTTCCCGCGTCGCGCCATCGCGCACGGGCGCGAACAGCATCACACGCCCCGCCGCCTCGCGCTCAACTTGCTTGAACCTCAGCCTCTCGACTTTAAGGACGAAGTAGAAACCGTCCGGCGCGGGCTCCACATCTCGCTCCAACACGCCCGTCACCTCGACCGGCTCGCCGGACTTAATCGTCCCGCCGTCATAAAACTCTTCCACCCGACCGGCCGCCGCGCCTCTCTTCTCTAAAGTCATCAGCGCCGCGCCCGCGTCGCAGAACGCCAGCACGAGCAGCAGCGAGGCCGCTCGCTCACGCCGCTTCACGAAACAGTAAACGGCGACGAGCGAGCACGCCGCGCCACATGCCAGCACAAGCTGAAGCGGCGGCGGAACGAACCGCGCACCGAGCACGCCCAAGGCGAACGACGCCGCCAGGACCGCGAGCGGATGAGCGAGAGCCATCGAGACGGACCAGTCCTCTTTGACCGCAAAGTGAATTTACTGTTGGGTGGGATGGGCCGACTATAACACGGACAGGCGAACGTTCAGAAGAGGGATTGTCGCGGCAAGCAGGGTTTCTTTGTGCTCAAAAAATATGCAGCCGCCAAGTAACACGAGGCGACACGAAGAGGGTTACCTGCTTCGTGTCGCCTCGCGGTTCCGTCAGCTCGCTAAAACTTCGCGCATCACGCCGCGCCAGCGCTTACTCGCGGCAGCGCGTGTCTATAATCACGCGGGCCTTGCGGACGAACTCGGCGGTCCAGGCTTCCGCGGGCTGGTCGCGCTCGGCGTTGCGCGAGGCACGGAAGACGCGCGTGATGAGGCCGTTGCTTTTCTCGGCGTCGAGGAGTCTTTGCAGGCCGTCGGCCAGCAGCTTGCGCCCCTCTTCGCTAATGTTGGTGTCGCCGACGCTCTTGGCCGTCGTAGTGCAGCGACCGCCGCTGACCTTGATCGGGTCCTTGCCCCTCCACCTTTCGAGCTTCGCTTTACTCTCGCTGGAACTGGAGTAGCCCCAGGTCGAGCCCATGTCGCTAACGTAGTAGACGGCCTGGCCCGGCTCGCAGACGAGCGTGTCGCCGCTCTTGGTCCATTTGAGGCAGGCGAACTTCTGGTTGTCTGTCTTCGTGTCGCCGTGGTCTATGAAGGCGAGCCACAGCTTGAAGGCGTCTATCTCGGCGCGGGGTGCGCCGCTCTGGGCCAATTTCTGAAGCGCCGAGGCGAGCCCCGCCGCGTCCTTGTCGTTGCAGTTGGCGTCAATCCCCTTGCCGAGCGACAACTCTATGCCTGCGGCCGGCTGGAAGGGCGACCACGGCGCGCCCTGGAAGCCGCGCGTCAAACTCTTCTCGCAGTCGTTGCAGGTCACGTCGGCGACCCAGTTGTCGTCGGCGAAGAAGCCGAGCGCCTTGGAGAAGCGCGACGAGAGGAACTCGCCGTAAATCTCGCCGTTCCTCTTGTCGCGCGACTGCCCCTTGAAGTGCGGCTTGATCTTGTAACGGATCAGCTCGCCGTCCTCGTCCACGACGCCCTGCACCGAGCAGTGAAACTTGGGCGTCGTGCCAGCGCCGGGGCTCGGGTCCTTGTTCGCGACGCAAATGATCGGCTTCGCCATTCCGTTCTCGTCAACCTCTGGCGCGCCGAGTCTGGGGCCGGCGCTGGGATTGTAACCGAGGACAGGGTCGTAGCCTGTGTCCGGCTCCTGCCAGACCTTAGCCTTCTGCTCGGCCTCCGCGCGCGCCTGCTGCGTGAAGCAGCGCTGTTGCTGCTGGGCTGCGGCCGGCAACGCCGCAAGAAGAAGGAGCACTGAAACTGCGAACGGCTTACGGAGCATAGATGACCCTTTCGTCATGAGAAACGTCCTGGCCGCCTCAGGCCCAACCCGAGACGCGCGGTTAATGATGGAGAGTTCGTCTGCCAGATGAATTTATGTATCGCCCCGCCCGATGTCAAGAGGGTGCGCCGCCGGACTTGTTTTTAAGATGTACGACCGTCTCGACGTGGTGTGTCTGCGGGAACAGGTCGAAGGCGGCGAGGGCGTCGAGTGTGTAGCCGCCGGCGAGGAGGGCTTTGAGGTCGCGGGCGAGGGTGGCGGGGTCGCAGGAGACGTAAGAGATGTGGCCCGGGCGGAGGGCGAGGATGCCTTTGACGGTTTCATCTTCGGCCCCGGCGCGTGGCGGGTCTAAGAGGAGGAAGTCCACGGGAGGGAGGCTGGCGGTCGTCTTGCTTAACCAGTCGGCGACTCTGCTGACCTCGAAGGTGGCGTTGCAGAGGCCGGCGTCCGCGAGGTTGCGGCGGGCGAAGTGGATGGCCGCGGAGTTGGCTTCGACGCCGAAGACGCGCGTGAAGAATTGGGCCAGGGGGAGCGTGAAGAGGCCAGCGCCGCAGTAGAGGTCCACGGCCGTGTCGCCGCGCGCGTCGCCGATGGCGAAGGCCACGAGCGGGTCCAGGAGCGCGTGGTTGATTTGAAAGAAACCTTCGGCGCTGAAGCGGTAACGATGCCCTGCGATGAGGCGGCTGACCTCGCGCGTGGGGAGATGCGGCGCGGGGGGCGCGAGCGATGCGCCCTCGTCGCCGGCGACGGCCTGAAATTCCGTCAACTCGTCCGGCAATGAATCTTCCTTCATCTGCACGCGCAAGGCTTCGAGCGTCGTTTCCAACTCGGGGACGAGGACGGGGCACGCGGCGATGTCGCAGACGCGGTGCGAGGCGCGCTCGAAGTAGCCCAGGCGGTGTCGCACGGGGTCGCGCTGCCACTGCGCGCGCGCGCGGTAGTTCCAGGCGCTCGGCGACGGCGTGATGTGAATGTCTTCCGTGAAGTCCAGGCGCGCGATGCGGCGCAGGCAGTCGCGTATGATCTCGACCTTGGCGGCGAGCTGTGCTTCGTAACTGAGTTGCTGGAAGTCGCAGCCGCCGCAGCGCCCGAAGTAAGGACAGGGCGGCACGACGCGCACGGCGGAGGGCTCCACGATCTCGACGATGGAAGCGAAGCTCACGCGGCCTTGCGTCCGCTCGACGCGCACGCGGACGCGGTCGCCGGGCGCGGCCAGAGCGACGAGCAAGGTCTGGCCGTCGGCGTGCGCGAGGCCCGCGCCGCCCGGCAGGATGCGCTCAATGGTGACTTCGAGAGGCTCGCCCGAAGTTTGTCGCTCCTTCGGCTGGCCTTTAATTGCCGGTCGCTTCCGCTTTCTCATTAGAGGTAGAACAGGCTCAGGCGCGGCAGGCCGTGCGCTTCGCGCAGCCGCTTGAAGACCAGGTTGTTGAGCGTCTGCTCGAAGACGGTCTGTTCCATGCGGGCGCGGTAAGGCTGCAACTGTTCTTCGGCTTCGGCGCGGACTTTCGCCAGCTCGCGCGCCGGGAGATGTTCGCGGAGGGCCGTGTCGAGCAGCTTCTCCAGATTCGTCAGCGACTCTTCCAGCTTCTCCGCGCTCGGACGTGCCGCGCGCGCGAAGTCCTCTTCCAATTCCTTCAGGCGCGCGGCGGCGCGAGAGAGCGCGTCGCAGAAATCGTCCTTGCGCGTCTTCTTCCGCTCGTCGCAAATCTTCCGTAGCGCCGCGCGCGCGTGCAACAGGTGCTCGACGATGGCCGCGCGCGGGAAAGGCAGCCCGGCCTCGCCCGCCTCTTTTGTGCCAACGCGCTCGCCGTTCTTCTTCGCGCTACTGGCCCCGACCTGCGCCTCCTGCCACTCTGCGAACTGCGCCTCGACCTCCTCCTGGCAGTAGAGCAGCGACTTGACCGTGCGCCGTCTGGGCTTCGACTCGAACGAATCAAAAGAGCGCTCGATGCCGCGCAACGCGACGTGCAGCGGCACGCCCATCTCCTTCCAGCTCTCTATCAGCGCCCAGTCCATAGGGCTCAGCAGCAGGTGCTTGCCCCGCCGCCGGATGAAAGTGTCTTCGATTTCGGTGAAGTAATTGAAATAATTCATAGTGATAAGTGATGAGTGATAAGTGATGAGTAAAAGCAGGAGGGGTTCTTACTTATCACTCATCACTTATCACTTATCACCTGTCTTTCGTAAATCAGCCTGAGACCTTCGAGCGTCAGCGTGCTGTCAACTGTGCCAATTAATTCCGAGCCGGTGCTGATGAGCGAGGCCAGGCCGCCGGTGGCGACGACGCGCGTTTCTGGGCCAAGTTCTTCGAGCATCCTTTTCAGTATCCCGTCCACCAGCCCGACGAAACCGTAGTAGAGGCCGGACTGCATGGAGCCAACGGTCGAGGAGCCTATGACCTTCTCGGGCCGCTTGATCTCGACGGGCGGCAGGCGCGCGGCCCGCTGAAAGAGCGCGTCGGACGAGATGCTGATGCCGGGCGTGATGACGCCGCCGAGGTAACGCCCCCGCGCGTCAATGGCGTTGAAGGTCGTCGCCGTCCCGAAGTCCACGACGATGCACGGCGCGCCGTACTTGTGTATGGCCGCGACCGCGTCAACCAGGCGGTCAGCGCCCACGTCCGACGGCGGGTCGTAAAGAATCTCCAGACCCATCGGCGTCGCGTGGTCAATCATCAGCGGCGTGACGTTGAAATAGACCTCCGCCATCCTCTTCAAAGTGTAGTTGAGCGGCGGCACGACCGACGCGATGGCGATGGCCTTAATCTCCTTCGCGTCAATCCCGGCGAGCTGAAACAGGTTGCGCGCATAGACGCCGTACTCGTCCACCGTTCGCACGCGCGCCGTCGTCAAGCGCCAGTGCGTCACCAGCCGCTCGCCCTCGAAAACGCCGAGCGTCGTGTTCGTGTTTCCCGTGTCAATGACTAGAAGCATAGAAAAAAGTGATAAGTGATGAGTGATAAGTGATAAGTGAAAAACCGTCTTTCTTTTACTTATCACTTATCACTCATCACTTATCACTCTCTCGTAAAGATGTGACATCGCCGGCGCGCACCGTTCTGATTTCTCCCTGGTCTGTTTCTACACGCAAAGCGCCGTCGGGTTCAAGGCCGCGCGTCAGGCCGTCGAAAGTTTCCGCCGGGAGTGAGACGCGGACGCGGCGGTCGCGCGCGTAAGACGAGCGACGCGACCACTCGCGTACGACTTCCGGCACACCGCCCTCCGCTCGGAGTGATGCGTAACGATGAGAGAGTGCGACGAGGAGCGATTGCAACAGCGTTTCCGCGTCCGGCGCTTTTCCCGTCAGCGAGGCGACAGACGTGGCCGTCTCCTTCAGCTCGGGCGGGAAGGCTCGGTCGTCCAGGTTGACGCCGATGCCTAGGATGACCGCGCGCCCTGCCTCTGTCTCGACCGTTTCGGCCAGAATCCCGCACAGCTTTCGCTCGCCCGCGATGCTTTCCAGCACATTGGGATCCTAAGCTTAGAATTCCACGTGGACAAGTTGTCGCG
>JADMIO011294212.1_pt1 | contig 29025 bp, 27 predicted proteins | sample 8958161 | NCBI WGS metagenome assembly JADMIO01 (sample SAMN16585339, study PRJNA669376) | soil metagenome | isolation source: Crop rotation soil | place: USA: Cullars Rotation, Alabama | collected 2011 | reverse complement strand
CCGCGACTTCAAGTCACGTGAATTCCAAGCTTCGGATCCCACTGTGCTGGAAAGTTTCTTGCAAATGGTCTCCCGCCCAAATCGGCCGGTGTGATCTTCCATCATGCGGACGTCGGCCGCCAGCTTCATGACCATCCTGGTAAATGCGATATCGCTCATGGCACAGCCCCCGGATCGACCAGTGTTTGCTATTGTAGCACTTAGTGCCTGCGGGTTGCGTGAAATATGTCACGTCGGCCCGGAGGACCCGCCCGGTTGCTTTTTCTTGCCAGACATCTCACTTAGGGTCGGATAGGCGCCCTCCTCGGATACGTTGCATTCCGGCCGGTTATCCAAGGCATCATAAGCGTTTGCGCCTGAAGCAAGAGGACACCTTCGTTCATGTTCGCCGGTATTGCCCGCAAGCTGTTCGGTTCCGCCAATGAGCGGCGCGTCAAGAGCTACCGGCCGCGCGTCGACGAGATCAACGCCCTGGAAAAGGAGATAGAGAAGCTTTCGGACGAGGCGTTGCGCGCGCGCACCGAGGACTTCAAGAAACAGCTTTCCGACGGCAAGACGCTCGACGACATCCTGGTGCCGGCCTTCGCCACCGTGCGCGAGGCCGCCAAGCGCACCATCGGCCAGCGCCATTTCGATGTGCAGCTGATCGGCGGAATGATCCTGCACGAAGGCCGCATTTCCGAGATGAAGACCGGTGAAGGCAAGACGCTGGTCGCCACGCTCCCGGTCTACCTCAACGCGCTGGCAGGCCGCGGCGTGCACGTCGTCACCGTCAACGACTACCTCGCCAAGCGCGACGCCGAGTGGATGGGGCAGATCTATGGCTTCCTCGGGTTGACTGTCGGCGTGATCGTGCATGGGCTCGAGGATCCGGAGCGCAAGGCAGCCTATGCCTGCGACGTAACCTACGGCACCAACAACGAACTCGGCTTCGACTATCTGCGCGACAACATGAAGTACCGGATCGAGGACATGGTGCAGCGCGGCCATGTCTACGCAATCGTTGACGAAGTGGACTCGATCCTGATCGACGAGGCGCGCACGCCGCTGATCATCTCCGGCCCGCTCGACGACCGCTCCGACTTCTACAACACGATCGACACGTTCATTCCGAAGCTCGACAAGGCGGACTTCGAGGTCGACGAGAAGCAGCGCACCGTCAACCTCTCCGAAGGCGGCATGAGCAAAATGGAGCAGTCGCTGCGCGACGCCAAGCTCCTCAAGTCCGACTCGCTCTACGACGTCGAGAACGTCTCGGTGGTGCACCATGTGAACCAAGCCCTGCGTGCACATAAGCTGTTCCAGCGCGACAAGGACTACATCGTGCGCAACGGCGAGGTCGTGATCATCGACGAGTTCACCGGCCGCATGATGCCGGGGAGGCGATATTCGGAGGGGCTGCATCAGGCGCTCGAAGCGAAAGAGCACCAGCCGATTCAGCCCGAGAACCAGACGCTCGCTTCGATCACGTTCCAGAACTACTTCCGTATGTACGAGAAGCTTGCCGGCATGACCGGCACCGCGCTGACCGAAGCCGACGAGTTCCTCGACATCTACAATCTGGAAGTGCTGGAAGTCCCGACCAACATGCCGCTCAGGCGCGACGATCAGGACGACGAGGTCTATCGAACCAACACCGAGAAGTACCGCGCGATTATCGGGCTGCTCGATGAGGCCAAGACCAAGGGCCAACCCGTGCTGGTCGGCACCACCTCTATCGAGAAGTCGGAGCAGCTTGCGAAAATGTTGGTGGATGAGGGCTGGGAGCAACACGACTTCTCCGACCCGAACGCATTCGCCGCCCTCTACACCGGCGACGAGGGTGCCAAGAAGGCCAAGGTCTTCGCGGTGCTCAACGCGCGCTACCACGAGCAAGAAGCCTACATTGTGAGTCAGGCCGGCGTGCCCGGGGCGATCACGATCGCCACCAACATGGCGGGCCGGGGCACCGACATTCAGCTCGGCGGCAACGCCGATATGCGTATCCGGCAGGAACTTTCCGACGTCGAGGATTATGCCGAACGGATGCGCGATCCGCGCGCCGACGCGATCCGCGAGCAGGTGGCGCGGCTCAAGGAGATCGCGCTCTCGGCCGGTGGGCTGTTCGTGCTCGGCACCGAGCGCCACGAGAGCAGGCGCATCGACAACCAGCTGCGCGGCCGCTCCGGCCGCCAAGGCGATCCCGGGCGGTCGAAATTCTTCCTGTCGCTCGAAGACGACCTGATGCGCATCTTCGGCTCCGACAAGCTCGACGGGATGCTCACCAAGCTGGGCCTGAAAGAGGGCGAAGCGATCATCCACCCCTGGATCAACAAGGCGCTCGAGAAGGCGCAGCAGAAGGTCGAGGCGCGCAACTTCGATCTGCGCAAGAACATCCTCAAGTTCGACAACGTCATGAACGACCAGCGCAAGGTCATCTTCGACCAGCGCATCGAGCTGATGCAGGACGAGAACGTGGCCGGCACGGTCTCCGACATGCGTCACTCGGTAATCGACGACCTCGTCGCCAAGCATGTGCCCGAGAATGCCTATCCGGAACAGTGGGACACGCCGGGCCTGAAGGCGGAATTGAACCGCGTGCTAGGCATCGAGCTCCCCGTGGACGAATGGGCCAAGGAAGAAGGCATCGCCGACGAGGAGCTGATTGCGCGCATCGAGAAGCGTGCTGATGAGCACATGGCGGGGAAGGTTGCCCAGTGGGGACCGGACGTCATTCGCTACGTCGAGAAATCGATTCTGCTGCAGACGCTCGATCATCTGTGGCGCGAGCACCTGCTGATGCTCGAGCATCTGCGCCAGGTGATCGGCCTGCGCGGCTACGGCCAGCGCGATCCACTCAACGAGTACAAGTCGGAGTCCTTCAACCTGTTCGAAGCGATGATCCAGCGGCTGCGCGAGGCCGTGACCGCGCAGCTGATGCGCGTCGAGATCGTGCAGCAGCCTGCCGAGCAGGAGCCTCAGAACCTGCCCTACATGGAAGCGCACCACATCGATCCGACCACCGGTGAGGACGACTTCGCCACCGCCTCGCTCGCGCCCGCCTTCGCCGGCAATGGCAACGGCACCTCCCGGGCGCTCAATCCCCAGGATCCGACCACATGGGGCAAGGTCGGCCGCAACGATCCCTGCCCATGCGGCTCAGGCAAGAAATACAAGCACTGCCACGGCCGCTTCGGCTGATCGGTATCATTCGCGTCTCTTGAACCTCGGATCGGCGCTCTCCGACTAACGCAGAGTGCCGCCGAGAAAGTTTCGTGAGCGAAACGCCCGTCTCCTTTCCCCGATCTTTCTCGTTCATCTACACGGATGACGAAATCGACGCCTTCCGGGAGATCGGGGCGGCGCGCCAGGACCCCGGACCGGAGTACTGGAATTTCTACGCGACTATCATTGCGCTGATTTTCGGCATCGGCCTCACCGTGGTGGCGGCACACTACGCCGGCCTGTTCGAGGCACGCGCATTTCGGCCAGTGTTGGCGACCGCCTACATCGCCTTCATCGCCGGGGCCTTCGGCTACTACGTCACGATCTGGCTGGGCTACCGTCGCATCGGCCGGCTCGACGTAGACGAGAGCCTTGCGCGATATCGCGACGCCTCCGAAATGGTGTTCAAGGATGAGGCCATCATCTACAAGACCGTACGGCTGGAGATGCGAATCCCGTGGGGCTCGGTCACCGAGATCCGCGAAACCGCATTGTTGATCCTGATCTGGATTGCGCGCACCGAGGGCTTGGCGGTGCCGGTCCGCTTGTTCACGGACAAGTCCGAACGCCACGCCCTCGTCGCGGCCATCCGCCGCAAGGTTCCTCGCCCCGAAACCAAAGTCTGATCGCGGCGTTGACTCCGCCGGGGCGACAGGTTGCGAGGACGCGCATGCAGATCCAGCCCGAAATCGCTTTCCATAATTGTGAAAAGACAGACTGGGCCGAACACCAGATTCTTGATCACATCGAGCATCTTGAAGAAATCTACGACCGCCTGATTACCTGCCGCGTTCGGGTTGACCAGCGAAACGACAATGCGAGCCACACCATCCCACCGGTCGTGCGCATCGAGATTAGCGTGCCGGGGCACAAGAACATCGTGGTTGCGCACGAGCCGGACCATCTACAGCGAAAATTCCGGGCACCCGATCTCAGGAGCGCGATCAACGAAGCCTTCCGCATCGCCGGAGATCGGCTCACGCGCTACAAGGATCAGCTGGAAGACCGAACCGCGCCGGGCACGCACGAGGCTGCCAACGAACTGCTGGGGCAGGTCGCCGAGATTACCCCAACTGAAGATTTCGGTTTTCTGCTGACTGCGTCAGGAAGCCTGCTCTACTTCCATCGCAACAGTCTGCTCTCCGGTGACTTCGACCGTCTCGAGCGGGGAGACAATGTGCACTACGTGGAAGGTCTCGGCGACACCGGCCCGACCGCCACCAAGGTGCGGGTTAAAGCAAGGGCCAATGGCCGTTAGCTCGTGGCCGTCGCTGCGAGTGTAAGCCACGAAGGCTGATTTCCGCCTAGCGGACCGCACCCCAGCGCTGATCGAAGCTGCCGGTTGGGACGGTCGGCGTGGCCCCGCTCATCAGGCTCGCACCGCTGGCCGCCGACTGGCGCGCGGGTGTCGGCGCGGGGGTCACCTGCGCGGTCTGCTCTGGCTCCGGTTTGGCGGGCGGCTGCGTCTTAGCGGCCGCTGGCGCGGGCTGGGTCTTCGCCCTCGGAGCAGGGTTCGCGGCTTTCGCGGCCTTGGCCGCAGACGGGGACACCGGCGTGTCGTTCTTGTCGTCGCTGCCGAACCAGCCTTTGGCCGACTGCCACAGTCCGGACAGCGCGCCACCGGAGTCGTTCAAGGCGCGGGCCTGCGAGGGAGCCGGCGCGGGCTTCGATTCCGCCGCCGCCGTCATGTAGACGTTCGACTGACCTTTCGTCTGCGGAGTAGCGCCCTTCGCGCTCGCGACCGCCGTACCCGTCGGTTCGGTATCGACCGGATGAGTTTCGAGCGGCGGATTGACGTAACTGCCGAGTTTTTTTGCAGCCTTCTCGTCGACCATGTAGCGCACGGTACCGTCAGGCTCGCGGATCTCCTGCGGCTTCAGTTTGGCGAGGAAGGTCGGATGCATGCCGCCGTCGCGACCGGTCTTGATCGGCGCAGCGGTGAGGCGGTTGGAGAGCGAGGCAATCTGCGCGTTGTCCTGCTGCTGCTTTTCTTTGACGGCAGCGAGCACGTCGGCCGGCACCTCGTAGGCTGGACACTTGCCGGTCGGGTTGAAGCGCAGCGAGGCCTGCTGCGCCTGGTCGCGGAAACCACCCCATGGCGTGCCGACCTTGATGCCGTTGTTCGCCGGCGTGAAGTTCTGCGGCGCCTGCGGATTGAACACGTAGCGCTTCTCGCACACCTCGACGACCGGCTCCTGACGCGTGAGCTCGAAGTGGTCGTTGCCTTCCTTGAGCATCTTCCAGAACGGGATATTCGGGTTATTGCGATGCTTGGCGAAGTTCGCCGCCGTCATCCGGAACGGGTACGCCTGCACCTGGAAGGCGCGCTGCCCGCCGAAAAACGACTCGCGCGCCAGTGCATAGATCTCGCTGATCTGATCGTCGGTCATGGCGTAGCAGCCGCGCGACGAGCAATCGCCATGCACCATCAGGTGCGCACCGGTGCGGCCCCAGGCCCGATCATAGGCATTGGGGTAGCCCATGTTGAACGACAGATAGAATTGCGAGTTCGGATTCATCTGCGCCGGGGTGATCGGGTAGAAACCCTCGGGCGCCTGCCGGTCGCCTTCCTTGATCTTCGGGCCGAGCTCGCCGGACCAGCGGCAGATCGGATAGGTCTTCAAGAGCTCGTAACGGCCGGCGGCGTCCTGCTTCCAGACTTCGAGTTCGGCTTCCTGCTTGAACAGCCGCACCAGCATCGGCGACTCGATCGGCATGTTCTTGTTGGAAAGCTCGGCTCGCATCTCGGACGAGAGCTCTTTCATCGCCCGCGTGGTGTTGAGCCCGTCGGTCTCGCAGCCGGCAAGCGCCACCACGGCGGCGAGCGCCGCGGAGGTCATCAGACCGCGCACGTAACCGGAAAACTTCAACCCCATGCTCCCCGACCCGTGGTCCCCAACCGGTCCAGTCAGGCCCGTATTAGCCTATCCGTTATCCCTAAAGATGAGGCAATCACAAGGCAGGCCGAATTCTCAAGCCGCGTTCGAACACGAATATGGTGAACAAAAGGTAAATTTGTGTCAGAGGCGGGTCATAAGACCCTGCCAATATTGAGGAATTTCTCGCGACGGTGGCGGCGGACAGCCTCCCGGTCCATATCCGCGAGGGCGGACAGGGCATTGCCGATGGCGGTCCCAGTCGCCTCAATTGCCGCCGCGGGGTCGCGATGAGCGCCTCCCACCGGCTCTGGAACGATTTCGTCGATCACCCCGAACCGGATCAGATCCTCGGCGGTGATTTTCATATTGGTGGCGGCGTCCTGCGCCTTGGCACTGTCATGCCACAGGATGGAGGCGGCGCCCTCAGGCGAGATCACGCTGTAGATCGCGTGCTCCAGCATGAGAACGCGGTTCGCGGTCGCGATTGCGATCGCGCCGCCTGAGCCACCTTCACCAAGGATCACCGCGACGTTGGGGACACCCAGCATCAGGCAGGCGTCGGTCGAGCGCGCGATCGCTTCGGCCTGGCCGCGCTCCTCCGCGCCGATGCCGGGATAGGCGCCTGCGGTATCGACCAGCGCGATCACCGGAATGTCGAAGCGGTCGGCCATCTCCATCAGCCGCACCGCCTTGCGATACCCCTCCGGCCGCGCCATGCCGAAATTGTGTTTGAGACGGCTCTCTGTCGATGAGCCCTTCTCCTGCCCAATGACACAGACGCTCTGCCCGTCGAAGCGTCCGAAGCCGCCGACAATGGCCTCGTCGTCGCCAAACTTGCGATCGCCCGCGAGGGGTGTGAAATCGGCGATCAGTTGCGCAACATAATCGAGACAATGCGGGCGGGTCGGCCAGCGCGCAACTTGGGTTTTCTGCCAGGGGGTGAGGTTCTCATAGAGCTCGGTCAGTGTCTCGTTCGCCTTGGCTTGAAGGCGTTCGATCTCATCGGCGACCGACACATCGCCGCTCGCCTGCATGGCGCGCAGTTCCTCGATCTTCTGCTCGAGCTCGCCGACCGGCTTTTCAAAGTCGAGGTAGGAGCGCATTGCGCCTCAATATAGGAAGGCAATCAAAAATTGCCGCCGCGCGGCGAAACTGGCCGCTGTGGGCAGCCAAGTCAAGGAAATGCCTAGGTTTCCGCAAGCGGATGCAGGTCGCGCACCAGGCTTTTCAGCCGCTCTTCCAGCACGTGGGTGTAAATCTGCGTGGTCGAGATGTCGGCGTGGCCCAGCAAGGTCTGCACCGAGCGCAGGTCCGCGCCATTCTGCAGCAAGTGGCTCGCGAAGGCGTGGCGCAGCACGTGCGGGCTGACCTGTTTGGCGCGCAACCCGGTAGTCGTCGCGAGCACCTTCAGGTCGCGCGCAAAGTGCTGGCGCGTCAGATGCCCGCTCGCACCGAATGACGGGAACAGCCACTTCGCGGCCTTGGCGGAGCCCTTCTTCTCGCGCGCCGCCTCCTCGCGCAGCGCGAGATATTCGCCCATCGCGGAGCGCGCGGATTCATTCAGCGGCACGAGCCGCTCCTTGTTGCCCTTGCCGCGCACGATCAGCATGCGCTGATCGCGTTGCGCAGCGGAAGCCGGCAGCGCAACCAGCTCGGAGACGCGCAGGCCGGTGGCGTAAAGAACCTCGAGCAGGCAGTTGAGCCGCGCGGCGCGAACGCGCTGCATGATCGCGCCCTCGGCCATCCCCCTCCGCGCGCTCGCGAGCAGCTGATCCACATGACTGACCGACAGCACCTTGGGCAACGCGCGGCCGCGCTTCGGGCCTTCGATCGCGGCGGCCGGATCGTCCCTGCGAGTCCCTTCCGCGTAGAGAAACCGGTAGAGCTGACGGATCGCGGAGAGGCGCCGCGCAACCGAGGCGGTAGAGAAGCCGCGCTCCGCGAGGCGGCCGAGATAGTCGCGGATGGTCTGGCTGCCGGCTTTGGCGATGCTGCCGCCGTGGTCGGAGAGATCGGCGCCGAAATCGGAAAGGTCGCGCCGGTAGGCCTCCAGCGTGTTTGCCGCCGCGCCGCGCTCGGCCGCCAGCATGTCGAGGTAGAGGTCGATCAGCCGCTCGTCGGAAGGCTTCATACGAAAGTGCCGCTTGCTCCACTCGCCCCCTCTCCCGCTTGCGGAAGATGGTTGGGGAGAGGAAATCCTAGAGAGAATCAGTAAACGCCCTCTCCCGTCATGCGGAGCCTGTCATCGGGTAGCGCCACGCGCCAGCCCGTTGGCATGGCAACCTCTCCGCAAGCGGGAGGCGAAAGAATAATCAGTTCGGCTTGGTCAGCCTCTGCTGCGGAATCGTGATGCTCATCTCGCGCTGCTTCGGCTGGACGAAATTGGCGAGCGCAAACATGGCGCCGTAGGCCGCGCCGCCCAACAGGCCGACGACCATGAGGAGACGAATCAAACTCGGCATTGCCTGAACTCGAATATCCGCGATCTGCCGAATCGGCCGCTGGCCCGCAGATTCAGGCGGAAACCACTAACCATCACGTTCCGGCCAAACTGGCAAGCGTTGCGTCGTCGCGGTATACGCTTGCCGGTAAACGAGGTGAATTTCGCCGCGCCCCATGGACGAGGTTTCCGCAACCGACACGGTGATTGCGCCGCAGGACACGGCCCTCGCGGCTGCGCTCGGGGGACGCTCGGTCGTCCTCGTCGGCATGATGGGGGCTGGAAAGTCCTCGATCGGCCGGCGGCTCGCGCACCGGCTTGGATTGAGCTTCGTCGATGCGGATGCCGAGATCGAGGCCGCCGCCGGCATGACGATTGCGGAGATCTTCGGTTCCTATGGCGAGCCCTATTTCCGCTCCGGCGAGCAGCGCGTGATCGCCCGGCTTCTGGAAGGCGGACCGCAGGTGCTGGCGACGGGCGGCGGCGCATACATGAACGCCGAGACGCGGGCCGGCATCCGCACCAAGGGGATCTCGGTCTGGCTCAAGGCCGAGTTCGACGTTCTGATGAAGCGCGTCAAGCGCCGCGCCACCGCCGACCGCCCGATGCTGCAGGGCGATCCCGCGCAGCGCATCCGCCATCTCATGACCGAGCGCTATCCGGTCTATGCCGAAGCCGACGTGACGGTCATGTCGCGCGACGTGTCGCACGAGGTGATCGTGACCGAGATCGTCACCGAGCTTGCTCGTGTGCTCGATGTCGCGGTCCCGTCGCCCGTTGAGGCCGCGCCATGATGAATGCACCGCTCAAGACCGCTGAGACGACCGTGCCGGTCGCGCTCGGCAATCGCGCCTACGACATCGCGATCGGTCGCGGGCTGCTGGCAGAGCTCGGCAAGCGGATCGCGGCGCTCAGGCCGGGCGCACGCACCGTGATCGTCACCGACCAGACTGTTGCGGAACATCACCTGCAAGCGGCCGAGGCCTCGCTTGCGGCGGCGAACATCCAAAACTCGAGCGTCATCGTTCCGGCCGGCGAAGCTTCGAAGAGCTGGGACACGTTTGAGAACGTGTGCGAGGCCATCATCGCGGCACGCATCGAACGCAACGACCTCGTCATCGCGCTGGGGGGTGGCGTGGTCGGGGATCTTGCAGGCTTTGCGGCGTCGGTGATCCGGCGCGGCCTCGACTACGTGCAGGTGCCCACAACGCTGCTCGCGCAAGTCGACTCGTCGGTCGGTGGCAAGACCGCGATCAATTCCCGGCACGGCAAGAACCTGATCGGCATGTTCCACCAACCGGTCCTGGTGGTCGCCGATACGGCGCTGCTCGACACGCTATCGCCCCGCGATTTCCGCGCCGGTTACGCCGAGGTGGCGAAGTTTGGACTGCTCGGCGACGCCGGCTTCTTCGCCTGGCTCGAAGCGAACTGGCAGGACGTATTTGCCGGCGGCGGTTCTTCGGGAAGTTCTGCCCGCGAGCACGCGATCGCGATCGCCTGCCGCGGCAAGGCTGGCGTCGTGGCGCGCGACGAGCGCGAGACCGGCGAGCGAGCGCTGCTCAATCTCGGCCACACCTTCGGGCACGCCTTCGAGGCCGCGGCCGGATTTTCCGACAGGCTGCTGCACGGCGAAGCAGTCGCGCTCGGCATCGCCTGCGCGTTCGAGTTCTCGACGCGCCTCGGCCTCGTTCCCGGCAACGACGCGGGCCGCGTGGCGCACCATCTTGCGGCGGTCGGACTGCCAACCCGGATCCGCGACGTGCCCCGTCTCAACGTCACCGCGGACCGCCTGATGGATCTGATTGCGCAGGACAAGAAGGTGAAGCGCGGCAAGCTTACCTTCATCCTCTCGCGCGGAATCGGCCAGGCCTTCATCGCCAACGATGTCGACCCCGCGCAGGTGCGCGAATTCCTCCAGCAGATGCTCACCCAGTGAGGTTTGTCCGCAAGCGATGAGCTCAACCGTTGTCAATTTACTGCTTGCGGCCTTCCTGCTCGCCGCCAACGCGTTCTACGTCGCGGCGGAATTCGCGCTGGTCAAGGCACGCGGGTTTCGCATCGCCCCATTGGCCGAAGAGAATCGATTCGGCGCGCGCCTGGTCCAGAGGATCAGCCAGAACCTGGAGGCGTACCTCGCCTGCTGCCAGCTCGGGATCACGATGGCATCGCTCGGCCTCGGCTGGGTCGGCGAGCCGACGGTCGCCGCCCTGCTGACGCCAGTTTTGCTGCCGCTCGGAATGTCCGAGGCGGCGCTGCATCTCACCTCGTTCCTGGTCGGCTTCCTGGTGTTCTCCTCGCTGCATATCGTCCTGGGCGAGCAAGTGCCGAAGACGCTGGCGATCCGGAAACCCGAACCGGTCTCGCTTTGGGTCGCTTATCCGCTGCACGCGTCATACGTGTTGTTCTATCCGCTGAACTGGCTGCTCAACAGTTCGTCGCGCGCCGTCCTCAAGGCGCTTGGCATCGAGGAAACCCCCCAACACGAAATTCTCACCGACGTGGAAATCGAGGGACTGGTCGACGCCTCCGCCGAGCACGGCAAGATGCCGATCTCGCAGGCGGAATATCTGCACAACGTGTTCCGCTTCAGCGACCTCGAAGTGCGCGACGTGATGGTTCACCGTACCGAAATGGAGACAATCAACGCCGATAACCCGCCTGAGGACATTGTCGCCGATGTGCTCGCCGCGCAGTTCACCCGGCTGCCGCTCTGGCGCGAGTCGGCCGAGAACATCATCGGCATCCTGCACGCCAAGGACCTGCTGCGCGCCATTCAGGCCGCGGACGGCGATCTGTCCAAGATCGACATCGCGCAGCTTGCCCGCCCGCCCTGGTTCGTCCCGGACATCCGCCCGATCTCGGAGCAGCTCAAGGCGTTCCGCCGGCGCAAGACTCACTTCGCGCTGGTGGTCGACGAATATGGCGAGGTGATGGGGCTGGTGACGCTGGAAGACATCCTGGAAGAGATCGTCGGCGACATTTCCGACGAGCACGACGTCGCGGTGACAGGCTGCAAGCCCCAGGCGGACGGCTCGGTGGTGGTCGACGGCGCGGTGCCGATCCGCGATCTGAACCGGTTGATGGACTGGAGCCTGCCCGACGAGGAGGCAACGACCATTGCGGGTCTGGTGATCCACGAGGCGCGCGCCATCCCCGAAGCCGGGCAGAGCTTTACGTTCCATGGCTTTCGGTTTCGCGTTCTGAAGAAACAGCGCAACCGCATCACCGCGCTGCACGTCGCGCCGCTGAGCCGCAAGGCCGTCGCGAAGGTTGCGTAGCTTTGAAGGGAAGAATCAATGAGCAGCGAAACCGCCGCGATCGAAAAGACGCTCTGGACCTACCTCGATGGCCTGTATGAAGGCGATGCCGACAAGATCGCGCAGGCGTTCCACCCTGTCTCGCACCTCTACTCCGAATCAAACGGCGAGGTCGCCGATGTGCCGCGCGACAAGTGGCTCGACATGGTGCGCGACCGCGCCTCCGCGAAATCGCAGGGCCTGCCGCGCCACGACCGTATCGTGACGATCGACCAGTCCGGCCCGGTGTCGGCGTTTGCCAAGGTCGAGTGCGCGCTGCCGCCGCGGTTCTTCGTCGACTACCTGACGCTGCTCAAGACCAGGGACGGCTGGCGCATCGTCGCCAAGGCCTTCAAGACCGAGACGCGATAATTTCCGGCTTCGTGGCGGGCGTCGGCGGCGGAGAAGATTTCTTCTCCCGCCATTCCAGCAGCGTGCCGAGAATGCCTTTCGGCATGTAGATGATGAACAGGATCAAGAGCAGGCCGTAGATCAACGTATCGAGCGCGAGTACCGACGAGCCGAGGACGCTCTCCAACGCCTTGGACGACTGGATCGAGACGCGCAGCACCTCGGAGAGAACCTGCGTGAAGACCGCACCGACGGTCGGACCGAGCATCACCCACATGCCACCGGCGATGACCGCGAACACGATGTTGAGCGACACGCCGAGCCCCGCGATGGTGTCCGGCCCGATGTACATCTGGTACTGCGCGTAGATCGCGCCGCCGACCGCGCACATCGCGGCCGAGATCGCGGTGATCTTCAGCTTCTCGCGCGTCACATCGATGCCGACGCTGGCCGCGGCGTCCTCGTCCTGACTCGCGGCATCGAGCGCGTAACGGTCCATGCCGCGATCGACGCGCCACCAGATGTAAAGACCGACCGCCCACAACGCGAGCGCGATGTAATAGGAGAGCATGCGATCCGGTTCGAACTGCAGCGCATAAAGCGAGATGCCGTCGCCATAGCGGCGCGGCTGGGTGCCGAGCGATCCGCCCGTGTAGTCGCGCAGGCCCACGATGACGAGCCGCACGAACTCGGTGAGCGCCAGCGTGAGCAGCGCAAAATAGTGCCCAACGATGCGCAGGTGGAAGCACGGATAGCCGACCAGCAATGCGACCACGATCGAACAAGCCACGGCGACCGGAATGCCGATCCACGGCGTGACGCCGGCATAGTTCCATAGCAGCACCATCACATAGGCGCCTATGCCGGTGAACGCTCCATGGCCGAGCGAGGTGAGCCCGAAGCGGCCCATCAGCGACCAGCCGGTATAGATGAAGGACCAGAGCAGAATCTGCACGAGCAGGTGCAGGTAGTACTTCTCGGCGGCAGGAAAGAGGAAGCGCACCGCGAACGGCAACAGCAGCAGCAGCGGCACCCCGATCAGTGCGGTTTTCGGAATGCGCATCACGACTTGCCCCCGAACAGGCCCTGCGGCCTGATGAAGATCACCACCATGAAGAACAGGAACGCGATGGCGTAGCCCCATTCGGTCGCGAAGCACGACGATCCGACCGCGATGAACTGCGAGATGATGACTGCCGCAATGAAGCCGCCGATCATGTTTCCGAGGCCGCCGAGCACGCAGATCATGAAGATCAGCGGGCCGAACTGCAGGCCGATCTGCGGATAGATGTCGAACTGCAGTACCATCAGCGCCGCCGCAAGGCCGACGAGCCCGCCGCCGATCGCCGACGTGATCAGATAGACCTTGCGCTCGTCGACGCCCATCAACGGCATGATCTGCCGGTCCTGCGCGATCGCGCGGATCGCGATACCGATATAAGTCCGCTGCAGAAACACCCAGAGCACCAGCATCGCGCAGATCGCCACGCCGAACGTGACGATCCGTGAATAGGAGAACGACATATCGAAGGCGTTGATCGAGCCCAGCCGGATCCCGATGTTCTTGAAATCGATTCCGAACGCCATGGTAGCGGCGGCCTGCAGGACAAACAGCACCCCGCCGGTGACAAGCAACTGGTTGATCGGCGCAGAATCAAGCACCGGCCGGATGACGAGATAGTGCAGGAGCGCGCCGGCGAGTGCGATCAGTACGATGCCGAAGACGGCCGCGGCAAGGAACGGCGCGCCGCCTTTGTAGGCGTAGTGGATACCGTACATGCCGACCATCATCAGCTCGGCGTAGCAGATCCACACCACGTCGATGACGCCGAAGATCAGATTCAAGCCGAGCGCAAGGAGCGCGAGCAGGCCGGCAAGCAGAAGGCCGTTGAGGATCGCTTCGAGGAAGAAGATGTCGAGCTGGCAGTCCATCAAATCCCCATGTAGGCCTTGCGGACTTCGTCGCTGGCGGCAAGCTCCTGCGACGAGCCGCTCGCCTTGATGCGCCCGACTTCGAGCAGATACGCGCGGTCGACGATCTTGAGCACCTGGCGCACGTTCTGCTCGACGATCAGCACCGTGTAACCTTCGCCGCGCAGCTTGCGCACAAGCTCGAACACCTGCGCGACGATAACCGGCGCGAGGCCCATCGAAGGCTCGTCGAGCAACACGAGCTTGGGTCCGCTCATCAGCGCGCGCGCGATCGCGCACATCTGCTGCTCGCCGCCGGAGAGCGTGCCGGCGAGCTGGGTGCGGCGCTCCTTCAAACGGGGAAAGAGGTCGTAGACGAATGCGAGCCGCTCGGAAAACTTCTCGCGCGCGGCCGGGATGTACGCGCCGATGCGGAGGTTGTTTTCGACCGACAGGCGCGGGAACAAGCGCCGCCCTTCGGGCACGTGCGCGATGCCGGTTTCGAGGATCCTGTGCGGCGCCGTCTCACGCAACGATGCGCCTTCCATGGTCATCGCGCCGGAAGATGCCGGCAGCAGTCCGGAGATGACACGCAAGAGAGTCGTCTTGCCAGCCCCGTTCGCGCCGATCACCGCGACGGCTTCGCCGGCCTTGACCGACATCGAGATGCCGAACAGAGCCTGAAAGCTGCCGTAGCCCGCATTGACGTTGGACAGCTCAAGCAACGGCTTCGCTCCCCAGATAAACCTCGACGACGCGCTTGTCGTTCTGGGCATCCTTCGGCGCGCCAGTGAAGATCACCTCACCGTGGTCGAGAACCACGACACGGTCGACCACTCGCATCAGCACGCCCATGATGTGCTCGACCCAGACGATGGTAATGCCTTTCTCGCGCCGGATGCGCTGAAGCATGTCGGCGGCCTGCTCCATCTCGGAGTGATCGAGCCCATTGAGGCTTTCGTCCGCGAGCAGGAGCCGAGGCTGGGTGGCGAGCGCGCGGGCAAGCTCGAGCTTCTTGAGCGCCGCAGCGCCAAGCCCATCCGTGGTGACGCGCGGATCGGTGGGGAGCCCGACCAGCGATAACGCCTCCTCGGCAAGCTGCCAGCAATCCGCGCGGCTTTTTCCTCGGTCCTGGCCGAAGAAGGCGGCGGTCGCGACGTTCTCTGTGAGCGTGAGATTGCGGAACGGCCGCGGGATCTGGAACGTGCGGCCGATTCCCTTGTGGCAGACACGATCGGGCGTAAGCCCCGTGATATCTGCGCCCTCGAATGCGATCGTGCCGCCGTTCGGCGGGTACAGCCCTGCGATGCAGTTGAACGTCGTGCTCTTGCCCGAGCCGTTCGGCCCGATCAATCCCAAGATCTCGCCCTCGTTCACCTCGAACGACACATTATTGACCGCCCGCAGCGCGCCGAAGCGCTTGGTCAGGCCGGAGACCGTCAACATCGCCATGCGGGAACTTCCGAGCAGCACTTTGTGGCGTCATGCCCCGCGAAGGCGGGGCAGCCAGTAAACGCAGACCAACGTCTCATGCGATGTCCGCGTTTACTGGGTCGTCCGCTTTCGCGGACGACGACGGCGTCCTATCGGGCGTAGGCGTGCCCCTTCGGCAGCGGCAGCACCGGGTCGATGGTCTGGATCGCCGTCGGCCAGGCGATCTTGGTCACGCCGTCGACGTACTGCATCACGACCGGCGTCGAGCGCTCGTTCTGTCCGGCCATCTTGGTGCCGGCAGGGAAAAACTTCACGCCGTAGCCCTGAGTGGTACCGCCCAGCGGAATGTCCGTGTCCAGGGCTGCCTTGCGCAGCGCTTCCGGATCCCAGCCGCCGTATTTCTTGATCGCGCGCGGCAGCACGTCGGTCAGGAAGATCCACGTGTTGTTGAAGCCCATCGAGGCGTGCGGGGGCACTTCGGCGACGCCGGTCTCGGCCTTGTAGCGCTTCACCATCTCGGCCGTGATGTCGCCAACGCCCGGCTTCAAGGTTTTGGGATCAAGAAGCTGAGCCGCGACCGGATCGACGTTGTGGAAAAAGTTCACGTCCTTTCCGAATGTTTCGATCAGCTTGTCTATCTGCCCGTAGCCGGCGCCCTCGCCGATCAACGCACTGAACTTGAGGCCGGCTTCCTTGGCCTGGCGCAGGAACAGTGTGATGTCTGGATTGTAGCCGGCGTGCACGATCACGTCGGGCTGCGCGCGGCGCAACTTGGTGACGAGGGCGGAGAGGTCGGCCGAGGTCGCCGAGTAGCCCTCCTTGTGCACGACCTGCATGCCGAGGGCCTTGCAGCGCTCTTCGGACGCGACCGCGACGCCGACGCCGTAAGGGCCGTCCTCGTGAATGATCGCGATCTTGATGTCCTTCGATTCCTTGCCAAATTTCTTGGCGTTCTCGTGGACGTAGGAGCAGGTGGCATCGCCGTACTGATCCGAGTGGATGGTCGGCCGGAATGCGTAGGTCAGGTTCTTGTCCTTGAACACCGCAGACGACACGCAGACGTTCAGCCAGAGGAACTTCTTCGCCGCGTCGACCTTGCCGGCCATCGGCACGCATTGCGCGCTCGAGTAGACGCCCATCAGCACGTCGACCTTCTGCTCGTTCAAGAGCCGCTCAGCCTCGTTGATCGCCACATCGATCTTGGACTGCGCATCGGCAAAGATCGGTACGATCTTGTGTCCTTCAACTCCGCCTTTCTCGTTGACCATGTCGATCGCGATCTTGTTGCCGATCTGTGCGGGCTTCGATCCGCCGCCCGCGAACGGGCCGGTCAGGTCGTAGATCGCGCCGATCTTGATGTCCTGTGCGAGCGCTGAGCCGCCGACGAATGCGGCGGCAAGCAATCCAAGGCTAACCTTCGCGGTGGCGCACCTCATTCAATCCTCCTCTGGATCAATCCTTGTTGGTTTCAGGGCTTCTTATCGCGCGTACGCGTGGCCCTTCGGCAGCGGCAGCGTGGGCTCGACTGTCTTGATCGAGGCCGGCCAGGCAACTTTGGTCTCGCCCTTGACGAACTGCATCACGACCGGCGAGGAGCGCTCGTTCTGTCCGGACATCTCGCTGCCCGGCGGGAAAAACTTCACGCCATAGCCCTGCGTGGTGCCGCCCTCCGGAATATCCGTCTCAAGCGCTGCCTTGCGCAGCGCCTCCGGATCGTAACCGCCGTGTTTCTTGATCGCACGAGGCAGCACGTCGGTGAGGAAGATCCAGGCATTGTTGAAGCCCATCGAGACGTGCGGCGGTACATCCTGGGCGCCGGTCTCGGCCCGGTAGCGCTTCACCATCTCGGCGGTCAGTTCGCCGAGACCAGGCTTGAGGCTCTTCGCGTCGAGCAACTGCGCCGCCACCGGGTCGACGTTGAAAAAGTAGTTGATGTCCTCGCCGAACGTCTCGACCAGCTTGTCGAGCTGGCTGTAACCGGCGCCGTGCCCGATCAGGGTGGCGAACTTCAATCCCGCTTCCTTGGATTGGCGCAGGAACAGCGTGATGTCCGGGTTATAGCCGGTGTGCAGGATGACGTCGGGCTGCGCGCGGCGCAGCTTGGTCACGAGCGCGGAGAGATCGGTCGCGGTCGCCGAATAGGCTTCCTTGTGCACGATCTGCATGCCGAGCGATTTGCACTTCGACTCGTTGCCCATGGCGACGCCGACGCCGTAAGGCCCGTCCTCATTGATGATCGCAACCTTGAGGTCCTTCACGTCCTTGCCGAGCTTGGCCTTGGCGTTCTCCGCAAGGAACTGGCAGGAGGCTTCCCCGAACTGGTCGGAATGCACCTGCGGGCGGAACACGTAGTGCAGATTGCGCCCCTTCAGGACTGCGGACGCCACGCAGGTGTTGATCCAGAAGAACTTCTTGGCGGCATCGACCTTGGCGGCCAGCGGGACGCAATGCGCGCTCGAGAACACGCCCATGATGAGATCGACCCGCTGCTCGTTAAGCAGCCGCTCCGCCTCGTTGATCGCCACCTCGGTCTTGGATTGCGCGTCCGCCGAGATGAAGACAATCTTGTTGCCCTCGACCCCGCCGCGCTCATTGACCAGGTCGACCGCGATCTTGTTGCCGATTGCTGCCGCCTTCGATCCGCCGCCCGCGAATGGGCCGGTGTAGTCGTAAATCCCGCCGATCTTGATGTCGGCTGCCTGTGCGACGCACGCGAGCGCACCGGTCAGTAGTCCAAAGCCAAGTGCTGCGACAGTGCGCTTCATGATGTCCTCCCGTGGGCCGCCCGGCGTTTTTTTCGAGTGTGCGAAGCGCGACACTCCCTTGTCAATGGCGGCGCCCTGCCGCAGCGTGCTCTGCTTTCGTGCAGGACGCTCGGACTTTGGGACGGCAACATGACGACTGTGTTCGCGGCTGGCGGGTATCGCTACATCCCCGCGGTCTTCCAGTATTCGGGCGGCGTTGCGGCGGAACCGGGGTTTGAGATCGTGCGCGTGCGCTTTCACCGGCCCGTCCCGCTTGCCCAGGGCTTCGTGCGCGTCGAACAAGCGATCCGCGAGGCTGGACGCCCCTTGGCGGCCTTCTGTGCCTGCGAGTTGCGTTCACCCGCGCCCTTTTCCGAAGAGGACTTTCGCGCCTTCAATGAGGTCTATGCCGGCACCTTACGCCAATGGGGTGTGATGCAGGGTGAGGCCAATCCGGTGGCGCGGAGCAATGTCTGCCCAGAGCTCGATCCGCCACCCGAGCCTTCTTTCCATGCCTTCTGCTTTACCGTCGCGGCGAAGGGGCGTTTGCCCACTTTCGTCGTCGCGGGCAGCGGCGAGGCGCAAGAGGGAAAGGGCAACTACCGCGACCACACGGTCCGCTTCGGCGAGACATCAGCCGAGGCAATCGCCGAGAAGGCGCGCTTCGTCCTGGGCGAAATGGAGCGGCGGCTGTCCCTGCTCGGCTTTTCCTGGGACCAGACGACCGCCGCCCAGGTCTACACGGTGCACGACCCGCACCCCTTCCTTGCGGACGAGATCGTGCGGCGCGGCGCCGCGCGCGCCGGCCTCACCTGGCACTACGCGCGCCCGCCGGTGCGCGATCTGGAATACGAGATGGATTGCCGGGGGATCGCGGACGGGCGGGTGATCTAAGTCCGCTCGTCCCCGGGAAAGCGGAGGATCCAGTCATTTGCCAAGCGCTGGATGCCCGCTCGCGGGAGGAGCGGAGAGCCTAGTGCGCGCCCGCCGTCTGCTGCTCTTTCACGCGGCTGACCAGCTGCGTCGGATTGACGAAGCGAAGCGCAATCAGGAGCCACACCATGGTCAGCGCCATGTAGACGATGGCCATGGCGTCGACCGACTGCGGCGCGCGCACCCCGGCGGCGAACACCGCATAGTAGAGCGCGACCACGAGCGTCTGCGAATCCGGACCCGCGGTGAGGAAGGTCAGCTCGAACATCGCGATGGTGCGCACCAGCACCAGTAGCGACGCCGCGAGGATGCCGGGCATTAACAACGGGGTCAGCACATGCCAGAAAATGCGCAGCGTGCCAGCTCCGAACACACGCGCGGCGGACTCGAGCGTCGGATCGATCTGCTCGATGAAGGGCGTCATCACCAGGATCACGAATGGCAGCGCGGGCACGAGGTTCGCGAGGATAACGCCCCACAATGTGCCGCCGAGATGCGCTTGGTACATCACGGTCGCCATCGGGATGCCGTAGGTAATCGGCGGGATGATCAGCGGCAGGATGAATAGCAGCATCACCAGGTTCTTGCCGGCAAAGGTCTTGCGCGCGAGCGCGTAGGCCGCAGGCACGCCGATCACGATCGAGAGCACCACGACGGCGAGCACGACTTCCGCCGTCACCCAGAGCACGTCGCCAAGCTGGAATTCCTTCCAGGCCGCCACATACCAATTGGTCGTGTAGCCGTCGGGCAGCCAGGTGCCGAGCCAGCGCCGCGCGACCGAATTGGTCGCGACCGAGGCAACCATCAGCGCGATGTTGACGATGAAGAACGCCATCAGGCCGAGCAGCAGCCCGCTCCAGACCCGATAGAACCAGTGCGAGCGCTCGTTCATCCTTTGCCTCCGCCCACCGGGCCTCGATAGAGCGAGCGGCGCAGCGCGAGCACGATCACCACGACGACGAGCTGCGCGAAGCCCATGATCATCGCGACCGCGGAAGCCATCGAGTAATCGTACTGCTCGAACGCCGCCTCATAAGCGGCAAGCGAGATCACGCGCGTGGGCCCCGAAGGCGCGCCGACCAGCACCGCCGAGGGGAACACCGAAAACGCCTGCACGAAGGCGAGGCAGAACGTGATGGCAAGCCCGGGCATCAGCAGCGGCAGGTAGATCTGCCGGAATTGCTGGAAGGGGCCCGCGCCGAGCGTGGCAGCGGCGCGCGCGAGCGTCGGGTCGATGCCGGTGACGTAAGAGAGCATCAGGAGGAAGCAGAACGGAAAGCCCGAGATCGCGAGCGAGATGACAACGCCTGCGAAGTTGTGGGTCAGCCGGATCGGACCATCGTAGATGTGCAGCAGCTGCAGGAACTGGGAGAGCCAGCCGCGCGGACCGAAATAGGTGAGCATACCTTCGGCAATCAGTACTGTCCCGAGCGTGATCGGGATCACGAGCAGTGTGGTGACCCAGCGCTGGTAGCGCGTCTTGCGACGCAGCTGGAATGCGATCGGCAACGCCAGGCCGACGTTGAGGATGGTCACTGGCAGCGACAGCTGGAACGTGATGATGACGGTGCGCCACAGATGCTCGTCGGAGAAGAATTTGCGGTAGTTCGCGAGCCAATCGCCTTCATTCGGCGTGAACGACAGCCAGAAGCCATAACCGAAGGGGTATATGAAAAAGAGCAGGAGGAAGACGACCGCAGGCGCCACCAGCCAAACGGCTGTGTCGGGCCGCAGGCGCGCCGCAAGCGCACTCATGCGCTGCTCTCGGCCGGATAGACCAGCACCCGCTCCGGCGAGACCGTCAGACTGACTTCGTCACCGATACTGACGCGCGCACCGGTGCGCGCGTGCAGGAGAACGCCTTGGGCGGTCTTCACGTCGACCAGCGAGTCATGCCCGCCATACTCCACGTTCTCGACGTGGCCTTTAATCGCGTTCGGGCCCGCGCCGACGCTCAGGTCCTCCGGCCGGATCGCGACGCTCGCGCGTGATCCGGACAGGTCCTGCTTCACCGTTCCTTGCAGACCTAGTCCGGCGCCTTCAAGCATCGCGGCATTCCCGTTGCGTGAGCCGACCTTGAGCTCCAGCACGTTGCGATAACCCATGAAGCGCGCGACATGGATGTTGGACGGCTGCGCGTACACCTCCTCGGGACCGGCTACCTGCTGCACCAACCCGTCCTTCATCACCACGATACGGTCGGCGAGCGAAAGCGCCTCGTCCTGATCGTGCGTGACGTAGATCGTGGTACGGCCGAGCTCGCGATGGATGCGACGGATCTCGGCGCGCATCTCCAGCCGCAGCTTGGCGTCCAGGTTTGACAGCGGCTCGTCCATCAACAGGAGCGGCGGCTCGATCACGATCGCGCGTGCGATCGCGACGCGCTGCTGCTGTCCGCCGGAAAGCTGTCCCGGCAGCTTGTCCTCGTGGCCGGTGAGCTGCACCAGCTGGAACGCGCGCGCGACGCGCGCCTTCATCTCTTCCGCTGGCGTGCCGCGCATCATCAGACCGAACGCAACGTTCTTGCGCACCGTCATGTGCGGGAACAGCGCGTAATTCTGGAACACCATGCCGAAGCCGCGCTTTTCCGGTGGCAGCAGGTCGATGCGGCGGTCGTCGAGCGAGATCGTGCCGCCCGTGACCGGCAGGAGGCCCGCGATGCAATTGAGCGCGGTGGTCTTGCCGCAGCCTGACGGGCCGAGCAGGCAGATGAACTCGCCGCGCCCGATGATCAGCGTCAGCTCATGCAGCGCCGCGATGCGCTGCCCGCTCGGATTGTCGAAGTGCCGCGAGACCGAGGCGAGGCGGAGCTCTTTGAAGTTCGAGGTCATCGTGCCGCATACTCGGTGCGTTCCCTCCCCCCTTGCGGGGGAGGGCTAACGAGGGGGATCGGATCTTTACGCTCGCAACAACGCCCCCCACCCCTAACCCCTCCCCCGCATAAGGGCTTCCACGACCGTCTTCGACGGGCCATGGGGCAGGGGAACGGAGCGGAGCTTGTGCTCACTTCGTCTTCTGCGCGCCAACCTGCTGGTCCCAGATGCGGAACGCATCGACCATCTGCTTGGAATCGAGCGGCTGAGTGTGCGGGAATTTGGCGATCCAGCCGTCATACTCCGGCCGGCCGAACTCCTTGATCACGTCCTGGCTTTCCTTCGGCGCCATCGAGAGCGGCACGTTCTTCACCGCCGGGCCTGGATAGAAGTAGCCCTTGTCATAGGTCATCGCCTGCTGCTGCGGCTCGAGCAGGAACTTGATCAGATCGAGCACGACGTCGAGCTTCTCGCCAGTGACGCCCTTGGGCACCATCAGGTACTGCGTATCGTTCACCCAGGTCATGTTGTCGAACGGTGCGACCTTGTACTCCTTGGGCACGACGCCAAGCGCGCGCGGGTTGATGTCCCATCCGCTCATCGTCACTGTCATGTCGCGTGTGCCTTCACCCAGCTCCTTCATCACGATGCCGGTGCCGGTCGGGTAGTACTCGATGCAGCTGTTGAGGTCCTTGAGGTACGCCCAGGTCTTCTCCCAGCCGTTCACCGGATCCTTCGGATCCTTGTCGCCGAGCATGTAGGGAAGACCCATCAGGAAGGTGCGGCCGGGCCCTGAGTTCGCCGGGCGTGCATAGACGAACTTGTTCGGGTTCGCCTTGCACCAGGCAAGCAGCGCGGCCGTCGTAGTGGGCGGCTCCTTCACCTTGGCGGGATTGAATTCGACCAACGGTCCGGCCGGCATGAAGACGACGGCGAGCGCCTGATCCTTGGCGAGCTCCTGCATCTTCTTGGCGGGCTCGAGATAGTTGTCCTTCACGCCGGGGAATTTTGCGGCGTGCTTGACCAGCAGCGGCTCCCACAAATTCTGTTCGAGACCCGCCGAGAGGATGTCGAGACCGCCGAGCACCAGCTCGATGTCGCTGCGGTTCGCGGCCTGCATCGCCTTGAGCTTGCCGGGCAGTTCCGGCGCGGGCGCCTTGGTGAAGGTGAAGCGCGACACGTAGGTCGGATTCTTGGTCTTGTAGGCCTCGATCGCGTCCTGCAGCAGCGCCAGCGCGCCGCCGACGTCGACCACGTTGATGACCTGCGGCGATTTCGGCGCCTGCGCCACTGCCGGGTGACCAAGCGCGAGCGCGGCGGCGGTCAGCGCAGCGGCCGAGATCAAGCCGCGGCGTCCGATCTTGAATTGATGCATGGCCTGTTTCCTCCGTTCGGGCGAGCCTAACCGCACGCCGTGTTGATTTCACGGCTCGTTTAAGCTGAAATGGTAGTATGGAAGCTCGCGGAATGCAACGCGGAAGTGGGGCCCAGGCGCTTGCGGCTCTGCAGTTTGACGCGAACCGCACCGACTCGATCGCCGATCAGGTGTTTCGCACATTGCGGGCGTCGATCATCACGCTGCAGCTGACGCCGGCTACTGCGCTCTCGGAGCAGGACATCGCGGACCGCCTGAAGGTGAGTCGTCAGCCCGTGCGCGAAGCGTTCATCAAGCTCTCCGAGATCGGGCTGGTGCGTGTGCTGCCGCAGCGCGGCACCTTCGTGACGAAAATTTCCGAGAAAGAAGTGCTCGACGCACGCTTTGTGCGCGAGGCGGTCGAGTGCGCAATCGCGCGCCGCGCCAGCGCCGGGATCGAAAAATCGGCGCTTGATGAATTGCGCGACATCATCGGCGAGCAGCGCAAGACCGTGCGCACCAAAGATGAAGAAGGCTTCTTCGCCCTCGACGACGCATTCCACCGCAGTCTCGCGGCAGCAGCTGATTGCGCCTACGCCTGGAAGGTGGTCGAGGAGGCGAAGGGCCAGATGGACCGCGTACGCTTCCTGAGCATTCCGGACACGCTGCCGACCGAGGTCCCGATCGTGCAGCATCAGGCGATCCTCGACGCGATCGCGTCGGGGCGCGGGGCCGCCGCCGAGCATGCCATGCAGGAGCACCTGCGCGAGATCTTCAAATCGCTGCCCCGGCTGGCCAGCGCGCATCCGGACATGTTCGAGGCGGGGGATACGGCAACGCCGGCGAAGGTAAAGTCGCGTAGGGCGGTGAAATAAAGTCCCGCTCATGCCCGCGAAAGCGGGCATCCGGTGCCCTCAAAGGGCTGGGTTCCCGCCTTCGCAGGAACGAGCGGAGTGAGTGCTAGGCCCCCGCCCCATTCGCGCTCTGGATCACCTGCCACACGCGGCCCGGGGTCGCCGGCATGTCGATGCGATCAATGCCGAGCGGCGAGAGCGCGTCGATCAGTGCGTTGATCACCACCGGCGGCGCTCCAATGGTGCCAGACTCGCCGATCCCCTTCACGCCAATCGGGTTGGTCTTGCACGGCACCTCTTCGAGCGCGATCTCGAAGTTCGGCAGCATGTCGGCACGCGGCATCACGTAATCCATGAAAGAGCCGGTGACGAGCTGCGCCGAGCCCGCGTCGTAGACCGCGTGCTCGTAGAGCGCCTGCCCGATGCCCTGCGCGACGCCGCCATGCTGCTGGCCATTGACGATCATCGGGTTGAGCACCTGCCCGAGATCGTCGACCATCACGTAGCGGTCGACCGTCACCTCGCCGGTTTCGGGATCGACCTCGAGCTCCACCGCGTGCGCGCCGTTCGGATGGCTCGGCGGCTCCGGCGAATGCGAACCCGTCGCCTCCAACCCAATGCCGAACCTGGTGAACGGCCCCATCGGGGCGAACGAGGCCTTGGCCACCTCGGTGAGCGGAATTGCTTTGTCGGTGCCGGCCACCTTGAAGTTACCGTCGGCGAATTCGATATCGCCCGCGTCCGCCTCCATCATGGCGGCGGCGAGTGGCTTCGCCTTCTCGATGATCCCGTCAGCCGCCACCTTGAGCGAGCTGCCGCCAACGACCGCACTGCGCGCTCCGTAGGTCCCGCGGCCGTATTGCACCTGAGCCGTATCGCCCTGCACGTAGCGGATGTTCTCGAACGGCACGCCGAGGAATTCGTGCACGAGCTGCGCGAACACGGTCGCATGACCCTGCCCGTGCGAATGCGTGCCGCCGAACACCGTGACGTTCCCGCCGGGATCGAAGCGGATATCCATGCGGTCGTTGAAGATGCCGCCGAACTCGATGTAGTAGCAGACCGAGCGGCCGCGCAGCTTGCCATTCTTCTCGGAGGCCTTGCGGCGTTTCTCGTAGCCCTTCCAGTCGATCATCTCGACGCACTTGTCGAGCAGCCGCACGAACTCGCCCGAGTCGTACACGTAGTGCGTCGGCGTCTCGTAGGGAAATTTGTTGGGCGCAATCAAATTGCGACGACGAATCTCCGCGACGTCCATCCCGATCTGCTTCGCCGCATGTTCGATCATGCGCTCGGTGAAGTAGGCGGCCTCCGGGCGGCCGGCGCCGCGATAAGGTCCGGCTTGCGGCGTGTTGGTGAAGAGGCCCTTGCAGACAATGTGCATCGTCTGCACGTCATAGGCTTCCGGAATGAAGCGCAGCGAGAACAGGCCGGTAAACATGCCGGGGCCAACGAAATAGGCGCCGATCTGGAACAGCGACTGCGAACGGATCGCGAGAATCTTGCCATTCTCGTCGAGCGCAAGCTCGCCGTAGCTGACGAGATCGCGTCCCGTGTGATCGGTCATCATGCTTTCGGAGCGTGTCGCCACCCATTTCACCGGACGATGCAGCTTCTTCGAGGCCCAAAGCGTGAGCACATCGTCCGGGAACGATCCGCCCTTGAGACCGAAGCCGCCGCCGACATCGGGCGCAACCACCCGGATCTTGTTCTCCGGCGTCTTCAATAGCCCGGCCATCTCGCCTCGCACACCATGCGGATTCTGCGAAGAGGTGTAGAGCGTGTAGAAATCGTCGATGGCATTGTAGTCGCCAATCGAGGTGCGCGGCTCCATCGAGACCGGCGTGATGCGGTTGTTCTCCATGCGCAGCTTCACCACGTGCTTGGCGCTGGCAAATGCCGCGTCGGTCGCTTTCTCGTCACCGAAGCCGAGAACGAAAGCGACGTTGCCGTTGGGGTTGTCGTCCCATACCTTGGGTGCACCATCCCTGGCGGCATCTTCCAGCAGCGCAACGGCAGGCAGCGTCTCGTAGCCGACCTCGATCATGTCCACGGCATCGCGCGCCTGGGCCTGCGTCTCGGCGACCACGAAGGCCACACGGTCGCCGACGAAGCGCACCTTCTCGGCCTGCAACACCTGCTGATGGATCCGGTGACCCTTCGGGCCGCCGATGTCCTCCGGCATCATCGCGGCGGTGTAGGCGCCGAGCTTGTCGGCCGCGGCATCCGCCCCGGTCAGCACGAGCAGCACGCCGGGTGCGCCCTTGGCCTTGCTCACGTCAATCGATTTGATACGGGCGTGCGCATGCGGGGAATGCAGCACCGCGCCATGCGTCATGCCGGGCAGGACGATGTCGTCGACATAGCGCCCCGCGCCGGTGAGGAAACGCGCGTCCTCGACGCGCCGCACCGCCTGCCCGATCCCGAACTTGGCCATACTCGGCTCTCCCGATTGTGTTCTCGGGCGAGACGATATGGGGTCGATGCCAGAAGGGCAATCGGCGCTCTGCCGCAGATGACGTTCGTCAACCTAGCGAGACAGGATGAAATCCGCCGGCCAGGTCACGATGGCGGGGAAAATCGTGATCAGGACCGCAAAGCCGCACATGATCAGGAAGAACGGCAGCACCTTCCAGGCCACATAGGTCTGGGAATCCCCGGTCAGGTTCTGGATCACGAACAGATTGAATGCGACCGGCGGGCTCACCTGCGCCATCTCGATCGTCAGTGTCAGGAACACGCCGAACCACACCTTGTCGTAGCCGGCAGCCTGGATCAGCGGCAGCGTGATCGGCAGCGTGAGCACGATCATCGAGAAGCCTTCCAGTACCGTGCCGAGCAGGATGTAGAAGAGCATCAAGAACATGATCAGCATGAACGGCGAGAGCTGCCACGAGCCGATCTCCTGGCTGATGAATTGCGGCAGGCGCAGGTTGGCGAGCACAGTGCCGACGATGAAGGCGCCGAGCACGATCAGACCGATCATGCAGGTGGTCTGCACCGTGCCGAGGCAGGCGTCGCGCAGCGCCTTCCGGTCGAGCGTGCCCTGATAACCGGCCACGATGAACGCGCCGACGACTCCGATCGCTGCGGCTTCCGACGGGCTCGCGAAACCCAGATACATGGTGCCGAGCACCATGAAGATCAGGAACGCGACCGGCCCGAGCTCCGCGAGGCTGTGCCACCGGTCCGCCCACGTCCAGTCCGAGGTGCGCCGGTCGTGCTCCGGCACGATCTCGGGATTCATCAGCGCGCGGATCGCGATATAGCCCATGAAGCCGCCGGCCACGATGAAGCCGGGCAGGAAGCTCGCGGTGAACAGCCGCAGCAGCGACTCCTCGGCGAGAACCGCGTAGATGATCATCACGATCGACGGCGGGATGAGAAAGCCGAGCATCCCGCCGCCCGCGAGACTGCCGACCGCGATGCCCTTGTCGTAGCCGCGGCGCAGGAGCTCGGTCAGCGTGATGCGGCCGACCACTTGCGTGGTCGCGGCAGACGATCCCGACACCAGCGAGAACAGCGAGCAGCCGAGGATCGTGGTGTGCAGCAGACGGCCGGGCAGGAAACCGACCCACGGCGCCACGCCGGAGAACAGCGACTGCGAGAGTCGCGTGCGGAACAACAGCTCGCCCATCAGGATGAACATCGGCAGCGACACGATCTCCGACGTGGTGAGCACGTTGTAGGACCACACGCCGATCAGCCGCATGGTCGGCCGGCTGGTGAACATGTCGAGCAGGATCACGCTGATGCCGATCAGCGCCGGCCCGATCCAGATGCCGGCCAGCAGCGTCACCGTCATCAGCCCGAGGAGCCAAGATAGCGCGACCGTCACGACGCTGCGCCCTCCGCGTCCTGCCCGACGCGCAGCCGCACGTCCTCACCCGGCTCGCCACGCAGCAACCGCGCAAACCGCGCCGCCATCTGCAGCGTGAGCAGTGCGGCGCCGAGCGCGAGCGGCGCCTGCGCGATCCAGAGCGGCAGTTCGCTCGCCTTCTCGGAGCGCGACCCGCGCACGAAGGAGAGCCAGGCGAGCTGCGTGAGCGCGCAGGTGAGGTAGGCGATGGCAATCGCCGCACAGAACGTCGCGATAATATCGAGCCGGTGGCGCCCAGCCGGCGAGAGGTTATCGAGCACCGCCATCACACGGATCTGCGCGCCGCTGCGCAGCGAATAGGCGGCGCCCAGCATGAACCCCGCCCCCATCAGGAACGAGGAGAACTCCCATGCGAACTCGAGGCTGATGTTGAAGACGTTGCGCGCGATCACCTCGCCGACGATCAGCGCAAGAATCCCCAGAATGCACGCGACCGAGGCCCAGCCGCCCCACTCGGCGAGACGGTCGATGCCGTCGAGAATGCGCCCGATCGGATCGGCAGCCTTCGCCGGCGTGGCGGAAGCCGCGCCGGCTCGCCGTTCAGGCACGGCCAAGATCCTTCTTGTACTTGCCGATGATGTCGGCGGCGACCGGGCCAGCACGGCCGATGAAGGCCTGTTCGAGGCCAGCGGTCTTCTCGCGCATTTCCTTCAGCATCGGCGCTGGAACCTCGATCATCTCCATGCCGCCTTCGACCAGGCGCTTGGCGCTCGTCACGTCGGCCTCGTTCGCCACCGCCCAGAATTCGGGTTCGAGCTTCGCGGCAAGATCAGTGATCGCCTTCTGATGCGCGGCGGAAATCTTTTTCCACGCATCGTTATTGATCGTGACGATCTGCGAGCTCCACACGTGGTTGGTGCGGTAGAAATATTTGACGCTTTCCAGCACATTGGGATCCTAAGCTTAGAATTCCACGTGGACAAGTTGTCGCG
>JADMIO011432798.1_pt1 | contig 29037 bp, 22 predicted proteins | sample 8958161 | NCBI WGS metagenome assembly JADMIO01 (sample SAMN16585339, study PRJNA669376) | soil metagenome | isolation source: Crop rotation soil | place: USA: Cullars Rotation, Alabama | collected 2011 | reverse complement strand
GCGACAACTTGTCCACGTGGAATTCTAAGCTTAGGATCCCAATGTGCTGGAAAGCAGGATGCCGACGATCGCTACTACGATCATCAGTTCGATCAATGTAAAGCCTTGCTGGATTCTATTCATGTACCTTCTTGCCTCCGCGATTAAATCTTAACTGATATGACTGCCTCTCGACCGAATCGTTGTCTAGCAGCGAGCGTGCCATGTTCTGAAAGGATGTGGCGGCGCATGCGCCAGTTCCAGCAGCCGAAAATGGGCGACGATCCAAGCCGCGTTTTCTCGGGGAGCTCTGTGCTCAATAACGAGGGCAACATGTGACGCGACGCGTTAATCGCCCAGCAAAAAGGGCCCGCATTGAACGAGCCCTTTCGCAATAGCCGCGTTTGCGCGGCTGAATTCCTCAAGAGTAAAGCCGTTACCGGCAGCTACCCGGCATGTATTTCTGCGGGGAGCCACCACAGGCCCAGCTCGAGATCACGTTGCCATTGCCAGTCGACGGAGTGAGGGTCAAGTTGCCGCCTGCCGCCCCGCCAAGCTTCGAATCGGTGGTCAACGTGACGGTGATGACGCCGGATGCAACCTCGGTGCTCTTGACATACTGTGTCGGCGAGTTGGTGCCGGAACAACCCGCGGCGTTCGTGTCATTGGGCAAAGAGGCCTTCGACGCAAAGTATTCTGCAACGGATGTCTTGCAAGCGCCCGCAGCAGCCGCACCTTCCGATACGCGTGCTCTGATCGTGTAGTCCTGGTACGCGGGCAGCGCGATTGCCGCCAAAATGCCGACGATCGCGACCACGATCATCAGTTCGATCAACGTAAAGCCTTGCTGAATTCTCTTCATTCCCTTCGTTCGCTCGTAGTTTTGGAATTGCGCCGACTGTTTCTCGTTCGAATTAATCTGTAAGCATATCGCGCTAATTTGAATATAGATACAGGGGACGATTCTGTAGCCGCAAGCGGAACAGCACGTTTATGGTCGCAGCACCACGTCCCTTAAAGAAAACGGGCCCGCATCGAAGCGAGCCCGTTTGCGCGTTGCGCAGCCGAATGCGGCCGGAGAATAAGCCTTAGCGACAGCTACCCGGCATGTACTTCTGCGGCGAACCGGAACAGGCCCAGCTGGAAATCACGTTACCGTTACTGGTCGACGGAGTGAGTAGCAGAGTGCCGCCTCCCGCATTGCCGAGCTTCGAATCCGTGGAAAGCGTCACCGTGATAACGCCGGATGAAACCTCGGTGCTCTTGACATACTGAGTTGCCGAGTTCGTCGACGAGCAACCCGCGGCATTCGTGTCATTAGGCAAGCTCGCTTTCGAAGCAAAGAACTCCGCCACGGACGTCTTGCAGGCGCCAGCGGCGGCCGCCGCTTCGGAGACGCGCGCGCGGATCGTATAGTCCTGATATGCGGGCAGCGCGATGGCAGCCAGAATGCCGACGATCGCGACCACGATCATCAGTTCGATCAACGTAAAGCCTTGCTGAATTCTCTTCATATCGTTCCTTCCCTGTGTAGTTGAAAACCAGGCCGACTGCTTCTCGGTCGAACCGTTAAACAGCAGCTAACGTGCCAGCTCTGAAGACATGAGCATGAGCTCGCATCCGGCAGCTTTTCAGGCCGAAATGCACAGCCATGCCGTAGCGCAACGCTGAAGGACAGAGCCGGATGTCCCACGTCCGGGCATAATGTGACGCTGCGCGTCAATGGCAAAATAAAAAGGGCCCGCGTTGGACGCGAGCCCTTTTGCGATACCCGCGCCGTTGCGCGGCCGAATGCCAGCGCCGATCAGAGGCGTTAGCGGCAGCTTCCCGGCATGTACTTCTGCGGCGAACCGGTGCAGGCCCAGCTCGAAATCACGTTGCCGGTGCTGGTCGACGGCGTAAGTACCAGATTGCCGCCCCCGGCACCGCCAAGCTTGGAATCGGTGGAGAGTGTCACTGTGATGACGCCCGACGAAACCTCGGTGCTCGCGACATACTGAGTCGCCGAGTTCGTCGACGAGCAACCCGCCGCATTGGTATCGTTCGGCAAGCTCGCTTTCGACGCAAAGAACTCCGCCACCGAAGTCTTGCAGGCGCCGGCCGCGGCGGCCGCTTCCGAGACGCGGGACCGGATTGTGTAGTCTTGATAAGCTGGCAAAGCAATCGCAGCCAGGATACCGACGATCGCAACCACGATCATCAGTTCGATCAAGGTAAAGCCTTGTTGTAGGCGCTTCATGCACGTCTCCATCTAGGTGGGTAAGGAATGTGAACGGGTGCCGCAAAAATGCAGATGTCATAAAGCAATAGGTGTGCCCCGAGCGCCGACACCTGCTGGTCGCGCATGCGAAAGCGCCAACCAGCTTCGGCTTAAGTCCTGATGCAACGTGGAAAGTGGCGAGACAAAAAAACCGATTCGCACGCGTGACCGGATCGGTCTCTATCTTGGTGGCCAGCAAAAAGTGACGCTGAGCGTCGCTTTTTGACGCACAATGCAAAACGCGAGGTTACGCGCGTGATGTCAGGAACTGTTGCAATTCCAATGCCACCGTCTCCAGTTCGACTTTCCAACTGGCAATTGCGTGTTGCCGAAACAGTCTGGCGGTCGGATACCACGGACTGTCGGTGCGCTGGAGCAACCAGCGCCAATCCGGGTTGAAGGGCAGCAACACCCATACTGGCTTGCCCATGGCCCCGGCGAGATGCGCAACTGACGTATCCACCGTGATGACCAAGTCCATCAGCTCGATGAGTGCTGCGGTATGCGCGAAGCTCACGAGATCGTCGCCAAAGTAGGGAATGCCGAACTCGTGCAAGACGTCTCTGTCGGCTGCACGCACCTCCTTTTGCAAGCTTACAAACTGCGCGTGCCGAGCGCGAAGCGGCGCGAAATCGCGAAGCGGCACCGCTCGTTTGATGTGATCGGACCGATGGCTCGTCGTGCCCGACCACACCAAGCCTACGCGCGGCCGCTTGCGCTTGCCGAGCCGTTCTTGCCACTGCCGGACCAACTGCGGCTCGCTTTGGACATAGGGCACGTCGGCAGGGATGCTCTCGAGACGCGTGTTGAATGCGAGCGGCAGGCTCAACAACGGACAGTGATAATCGAATGCCGGCAACGATGCCCCACGGGCAAACGATCGGCTGACGCCTTCGAGCCGCGAAAGAAGCGATGCCACCGACGACTGCACCTCCAGCAGCACGGTTGCTCCCATCGCTGCGACCTGCTTCGCATAGCGGCAAAACTGAAGCGTGTCACCGAAGCCTTGTTCGGCATGGAGCAGTATGGTGCTGCCGGCGATGTCGCGATCACCCAGCCACAAAGGTCGATTGAAGTGACGCCTGGCCCCGATAAACTGCTCGTCGCCCCAGCGCCATTCGTATTTTCGCCAGCCTTTTTCAAAATCGCCTACGAGCAACCGGCAGAGCGCTTCGTTGTAATGCGCCGTAGCGGACCCCGGATCGATCTGCTGAAGGCGGACATAGTTGGCGATTGCCTCGTCATAGCGCATTAAATCGAGAAGCGCCTTGCCGCGATTATTGAGTGCATCCGTCTCTGCCGGACTGAGCGCGATGGCGCGGTCGTATCGAGCGAGTGCTTCTACCGGTCGATTGAGCTGCAGCAAGGCGTTGCCGCAGGCGGTCAACGCGGACGGCGAATCCGGCTGGATTGCAAGCACGCGCTCGTAACTCGCCAACGCATCTTCCTGTCGATTAAGATCGCGTAGCGTGTTGCCGCGATTGCGGAGCGCCTCTACATAATCGGGACGAACAACGAGTGCGCGATCGTAACTCGCCAGCGCTTCCTCGTTGCGTTTCATTGCGCGCAAGACATTCCCGCGGTTGTAGAGGATCAGCGGATTGTCGGGCATGAGCGCGAGAGCCGTGTCATAGCTCGCCAGCGCTTCGTCATGCCGCATCAACTCGGCGAGAGCATTGCCACGATTGAAGTGTGCATCCGCGGACGCGGGCCTGATGGCGAGAGCTCGGTCGTATCGATCGAGTGCTTCGGCATACCGGCTCAAGTGAAGAAGAGCGTTGCCCCAGTTCAGAAGAGCCTCCGCAAAAGCGGGCTGAAGACGAACGGCTTGCTCGTAACTCGCGATGGCCTCCTCCGGTCTTTTCAGCGCTTGCAAAACGAGGCCGAGGTTGGAATGCGCGGCGGCTTGACCGGGCGCCACACCAATGGCGGTCCGAATCAGCTTTGCGGCCGCGTCGTGACGGCCGTTCTGGTGTTCGAGCACGCCCAAAAAATGGAGCGCGTCGAAGTGCTTCGGATGCTTTACGAGAATCTCGCGATACAGCAACTCCGCCTGCGCCAGTTGCCCGCGCTGATGAAAGGCGAGCGCCTGCTGCAGCGTGGCGGTCATGACCTGCTCGTTCATGCGAGCGGCTCCACATCGAAGCTCTCGGGCGGCTCGCCGCGTTGATAGCGTTCCCACATCGTCACGTAAGCCGCCTCAATGTGACGTCGAAACCGCTCGGTATCGAAAAGAGGGAACGTGTCGCGATTTTTCGCAAGTCGAGCGCGCAGGCTATGCAAGCGCGTCGGTTGCGTCGCAAGCTCGAAAGCAAGTGTTTCGTAGCTCGCGAGATCCTCTGTTATGAGATCGGGCAAGCCGATCGCCCGCAGCAGGCTTCCGGCGACGCGTCCGGCAAATGCATTGCCGCAGCACGTTACGAGCGGCAGTCCCGCCCATAAGGCGTCGCTCGCGGTGGTGTGTGCGTTGCACGGTAATGTATCAAGGAACAGATCGGCGACGCGGTGTCGTGCAAGATGTTGGGGCAGCGGAATTTTTGGCGCGAACAGCAGCCGGCCCGGATCGATGCCGCGCTGTGCCGCCTCGCGTCGCAAATTCGTTTCCACGGCCGCAGTCCCGCGCAATAACCACAAAACGCCGCCATCGACACGGTGTAACAGGCGCATCCAGATTGCGAATATCTCAGGCGTGATCTTGTAATTGTTGTTGAAACAGCAAAAGACAAAGGCGCGGTCGGGCAGGCCCGTTTCAGCACGCGTCGGCGTTTGTTCTGCGATGTCGCGTTTCGAATCGTTGGCTTGATAGCAGTCGGGAAGATAGGCGACACACTCGCTGTAATGCGCACGCGCCGTACGGGGCACCACGAAGTCGTCCGCCAGCAAGTAATCGATGTAAGGGGCGCCCATTGTGCCCGGGTAACCAAGGTAGTTCACCTGCAGCGGCGCTGGCCGCAACGCCATCACACCCGTTCGTGCGTTGATCGTGAACCCATTGAGGTCCACCACGATGTCCGTTTCCAGCTCGCGCAGCCGCTGTGCTATCTCGCGGTCACCCCTGTCTCCGACGTAAATGAAACGTTCGAATGCATCCTTCAGCCGTGCGCCCATCGGGCTCGATGTTTCCGGCTGCAACGATATCGCGGTAATTTCGAACCGGCGGCGATCGTGCAGCTCGAACAGACGCGCCAACAGCACGCTCGTCGCATGGTCTCGAAAATCGGAAGACACATACGCGATTCGAATGCGGTCGTGACGAAACCGCTCGCCAGTCCACAATGGCCTGGCAGACACCGGGTGCTGATCGCGCGCATAAGTCTGCGCACACAGCAGCTGATCGGATGGATCGTCCGAGATGGACACCATCAGATGTGGCGCCGTGACCATTTTTCCGCGGCGCACATCCGCGATGACGGCGTCTCTCCTGGCTTCATAATCAGTCCACTCGCAACAACGCATCTGAATATGAAGTGAGCTACCTTGCGCGAGGAAGTAGTCAGGATCGATTTCGACAACTCGCCTCAGATCGCGGCTCGCTTGCTCATATCGGCCGCGATAGGCAAGCGCAGCGCCGCGGTTCAGCAATGCATCGATGCAGCCAGGATCGACTGCAAGTGCCTTGTCATATGAATTCACGGACTCATCGCACGAATCGAGCTCCAGCAGTGCATGACCGCGGCCGGTGAGCGCTTGCACATGCGACGGCTCGAGCGCGATCGCCCGCTCGAAAGCAGTGGCGGCCTCGCGGTAACGTCCTAACCGGTACAGCGCATAGCCTCGATGGCAGTGCGCCTCCGTCAGCTCCGGATGCAACGCCAGTGCGTGGTCTGCGCTCGCGAGAGCTTCGTCTGGTCGCTTCAGCAGCAGCAATGCGCCTGCACGATTGCTGGCTGCTTCGGCAAAATCAGGATTGATTGCAAGCGCGCGATCATAACTCTCCAACGCATCCTGCGGGCGCTTGAGCACTTGCAGCGCATTGCCGCGATTATTGAGAGCCCCCTCGGACCGAGGCTCGCGATGCAGCGACTGATCGAAGCTCAAGAGTGCATCCTCAGGCCTGCCCAGCGCCAACAACGCGTCGCCCCGCTTCGAAAGCGCTTCCGCATGATCGATCTCGAACTGCAACGCCGCGTCGTAACTCGCCAATGCCTCGGCTGGACGTTGAAGAGTCAGCAACAAGTTACCTCGAACAATGTGCGCGGCGACAAAACTGGGATCGACCGAAACTGCGCCGTTGTAACTTTCCAATGCCTCGACCAACCGATTCAGCTCGAAGAGCACATTCCCGCGGTTGAACAGCGCCGCGGCATAGTCGCGATCGAGCGAAAGCGCACGGTCGTAACTTGCTAACGCTTCCTCCAGGCGGCCAAGGTCGAACAGCGCATTGCCGCGACTGGAGTGTGCCTCTGCATCGTCCGGACTCGACGCCAGCAGGCGATCGAAGCTCACCAGAGCATCCTGCGGCCGTTGCAGCATGAGCAGCACATTGCTCCGGTTGTACAGCGCTGCCAGATGGTTGGGGTCGCGAGCAAGGGCCGCGTCGTAGCTTGCGAGGGCCGCAGCGTAATCGCCGCTTTCGCGGAGCTCATTGCCACGCTTGTTGAGTACATCGGCGCCGTGGGCGCTTTCAGCGGAAAACGTAGAAGCCATAATCTACGATCCAGCCGCAACATCGATCCTTGCCGGCGGCTCGCCGCGCTGATAGCGCTCCCACATCGCGACGTACGCCGCTTCGATGTGACGACGAAAGCGATCCGTGTCGAACAATGGAAACGTATCGCGATTGCGCGCCAGCTTCTGCCTGATCGCCGTCAGCCGCGCCGGATCGCGCGCCAACGTCAACGCCACCTCCTCATACTCCGCCAGCGAGTGCGTGATCAACTCCGGCACGCCCACCGCCCGCAGCAAGCTCCCCGCCATGCGCCCCGCAAACACCTCGCCCGCACACGTCAACACCGGCAATCCCGCCCACAACGCATCACTCGCCGTCGTCCCCGCATTGAATGGCAGCGTGTCCAGAAACAGATCCGCCACTCGATAACGCGCCAGGTAATCCGCATAGCCCAAACGCCTCGCAAACACCAGCCGCTCCGCCGCTACTCCGCGCGCTGCCGCCTCCCGCCGCAGATTGCCTTCGATCGCCGACTTGTCACCCAGCAGCCACAGCACGCTGCCTTCCACCTCGCTCAATAACCGCATCCAGATGTCGAACATCCGCGGCGTGATCTTGTAATTGTTGTTGAACGAGCAGAACACCAGGCCCTGCGCCGGCAATCCCAGCTCCGCCCGCGTCGGCGTGCGCTCGGCAATGCGACGCTTGTCGTCGTTCACCTGAAAGCTGTCGGGCAGATTGACTATCTTCTCCGCATAGTGCCTGTGCTGTTCCGCCGGTATCACGAAGCGATCGGCAATGATGTAGTCGATGTACTCCGCGCCCATCGTCCCCGGAAAACCGAGATAGTTCACCTGGATCGGCGCCGCTCGCGCCGCGAATATCCGCGTGCGGCCATTCACGGTGAAACCATTGAGATCGATCGCGATGTCGATTTCCAATTCGCGTATGAGTTCTGCAACCTCGGCGTCGCTCGTTCGAGTAACGTCGACGAACCGTTCAAATGCGTTCTTGAGCCGTATCGACATTTCAGTTGTAACGCTGGGGCCAAGCGATATCGCCGTAACGTCGAATCGACTTTTGTCGTGCCGCTCGAACAGACCGGCGATCAGATACGCCACCGCATGCTCGTGCAAGTCCGACGAGATATAAGCGAGCCTGATGCGATCATGAGCGTAGCGTGGGCCGTTCCAACGCGGCGCCACTGTCGCGGGGCACTGCTCCTTTACCCATATGCTGGCACATCGCAACTGGTCCTCTGCCGAGTCCGATAGCGCCATAAAGTCGAAGGGTGCCGCACTGCTTTGGCCCGCGCGAACGGCAGTTACGATCTTCGCGGCACTTGCCTGAAGATCGGACCAAGCGGCACAGTGGAGCTTCGATCGCAGCAGCATGCCCGACGCAAACGGCAAGTCGGCGTCGAGCTCCAGGGCCCGGTTTATTTCTTTGGCCGCTTCTTCGTGGCGGCCGAGATAGCTCAGCACCGTCGCATGATTGTTGAGCGCGGTCGTCGAGTCCGGGTCCAGCGCCAAGGCCTGTTCGAAGCTCACGAGTGCCTCATGCTTGCGATGCAACTCGAGAAGCGCTACGCCGCGATTGCTGAACGCTTCGTGATGCGGCCGCAACACGAGTGAGCGGTCGTAGCTCGCGATGGCTTCCTGGAAATGCTTCAAATCGCGAAGCGCATTGCCGCGATTGTGAAGCGCGTCGGCATGATCGGCCTCGAGCTGCAGCGCCGCGTCGTAGCACGCCACGGCGTCGGTCGGGCGCTCCAGCGACAGGAGCGCATTGCCCCGGTTGTAGAGAGCCGCCGCATCGTCAGGACGCAGCGCAAGCGCCGCATCATAGCTCGCAAGCGCCTCTTCGAAACGCTTCAATTCGTGCAGCGCCAGGCCGCGGTTGCTGTGCGCTTCGGCAAGCTCAGGAGCCAGACCGAGCGCGCGGTCATAGCTCCCCAAGGCTTCTTCGGGGCGCTTGAGGGCAAGCAGTGCGTTGCCGCGGTTGTACAACGCCGCGGCATAGTCGGGCTCGATCGCAAGCGCTTGCTCATAGCTTCTCAGCGCATCGTCGAGCCGATTGAGATCGAGGAGCGCATTGCCTCGATTGCACAGCGCTTCGGCATCGCCTGGATTGAGCGCCAAAACGCGGTCGAAGCTCGAAAGAGCGTCGGCTGGCCGCTGCAGCATGAGCAGCACATTGCCCCGGTTGTACAGCGCCGCCGCATGATCGGCGTCGAGCGCAAGTGCCTGCTCGTAGCTTTCGAGCGCCGCTGCATGCTCACCTCGTTCACGCAGAGCGTTACCGCGCTTATTGAAGCCATCTGCGGCTTCGGCAATATTCTGACCCGCCACTGCCATTCGTTTCTATGTTTCGACCGTTGCGACGTCGATGTTTGCCGGCGGCTCGCCGCGCTGATGGCGCTCCCACATCGCGACGTACGCCGCTTCGATGTGACGACGAAAGCGATCCGTGTCGAACAATGGAAACGTATCGCGATTGCGCGCCAGCTTCTGCCTGATCGCCGTCAGCCGCGCCGGATCGCGCGCCAACGTCAACGCCACCTCCTCATACTCCGCCAGCGAGTGCGTGATCAACTCCGGCACGCCCACCGCCCGCAGCAAGCTCCCCGCCATGCGCCCCGCAAACACCTCGCCCGCACACGTCAACACCGGCAATCCCGCCCACAACGCATCACTCGCCGTCGTCCCCGCATTGAATGGCAGCGTGTCCAGAAACAGATCCGCCACTCGATAACGCGCCAGGTAATCCGCATAGCCCAAACGCCTCGCAAACACCAGCCGCTCCGCCGCTACTCCGCGCGCTGCCGCCTCCCGCCGCAGATTGCCTTCGATCGCCGACTTGTCACCCAGCAGCCACAGCACGCTGCCTTCCACCTCGCTCAATAACCGCATCCAGATGTCGAACATCCGCGGCGTGATCTTGTAATTGTTGTTGAACGAGCAGAACACCAGGCCCTGCGCCGGCAATCCCAGCTCCGCCCGCGTCGGCGTGCGCTCGGCAATGCGACGCTTGTCGTCGTTCACCTGAAAGCTGTCGGGCAGATTGACTATCTTCTCCGCATAGTGCCTGTGCTGTTCCGCCGGTATCACGAAGCCGTCGGCAATGATGTAGTCGATGTACTGCGCGCCCATCGTCCCCGGAAAACCAAGATAGTTCACCTGGATCGGCGCCGCTCGCGCCGCCAATATCCGCGTGCGGCCGTTGATCGTAAATCCGTTGAGGTCGACCGCTATATCGACTTCCAGGTCGCGCAAAAGCTGGCCCACCTCGCGATCATCGCTCTTGCGAACATCGATGAAGCGATCGAAGGTACGCTTGAGCCGTATCCCTGCTTCCGTTGCCGAATCGGGCCCGAACGATATGGCGATCGTCTCGAAACGGCTGCGGTCATGCCGTTCGAATAAGCCGGCCATGAGAAACATCACCGCATGATCGCGAAAATCCGACGACAGATAGGCGACGCGAATGCGATCGTGACGATAACGCTCGCCCTGCCAAAGCGGTGCGGCGGATGCGGGGCATTCGTCCTTCACCCACGCACGTGCACAGTGCAATTGGTCCGCCGCGGAATCGGACATGCCAAGGAAGAAAAACGGATGCGCGAGCACTTCGTTGCGGCGCACCCTGGCGAGAAAATCGCTCGACTGTGCTTCGAAGGCGCTCCAGTCGCAGCAACATTTGCGACAGTTGAGAAGCATCGCCTGCCCGAACTTGAGATCGGGATCGATGGCGACTGCGCGCTCGAGGTCGGCGAGCGCTTCATCGTGTCTTCCCAGATACGCAAGCGTCGAGCCGCGATTGAACAGCGCTTCCGCGCAATCGCGATCGACATCGAGCGCGCGAGAATAGCTCTCGAGCGCTTCGTCGTAGCGACCGAGATCATGCAGCGCAAGACCGCGATTGCCGAGCGCCTCTGCACAATGCGGATCAACCGCGAGCGCCCGGTCGTAACTCGCGAGCGCCTCTTCGGTTCTCTTGAGCACGAGCAGCACGTTGCCGCGGTTGTAGAGCGCAGGCACGTAGTCGGGGCGCTGCATCAGGGCGCGATCGTAGCTCGCCAGCGCATCGTCGGGCCGCTTCAGATCCAGGAGCGCGTTGCCGCGATCCGAAAGCGCTTCGGCATCCTGTGCATCGAGCGCCAGCACGCGATCGAAGGATGCAAGCGCATCTTGCGGGCGCTTCAACGCCAACAGCGTGTTGCCCCGGTTGTACAGCGCTGCGACATAATCCGGTTCGAGCACGAGCGCCTGCTCGTAACAGATGAGCGCCTGCTCGAGTCGTCCCTGCTCGCGCAATACGTTGCCGTGCAGCTTGAGCGCTTCGGCGGGTCGCGGCGATGTCGGCAGAGCGTCGTTCAGTGCGCTGGATGCAGCATCCGACGCAGGCGACGACGAGCGTCTCTTGAAGAAATCAGCGATCGACAAACGCATGCAAATCACGCGCTGCGCGCTCGATCACGGGCGCCCATTCACCGATCTTGCGCTGCCGTAGCAAGCGTGCGGTCGGATACCATGGCGAATCGTCTCGATCCAGCAGCCATCGCCAGTCCGGTGTGAGCGGCAGCAAGATCCAGACTGGCTTGCCCAATGCGCCGGCCAGGTGCGCGACGGCGGTGTCGACGGTGATGAGAAGATCGATCGACCCAATCACCGCTGCCGTGTCGGCGAAGTCTTCGAGCTGTTCGCCGATGTGTTGAATGTCGCCTCGCTCGCGCAACACGGCCTGATCGGCCGGACGAACGTCCTTCTGCAGGCTCACGAATTGCGCCTTCGCTTCGAGCAGCGGCAGCAGCGCCTGCAGCGGAATCGATCGGTTGCGGTCGTTCTTGTGCGTCACGCTGCCCGACCAGACCAGGCCCACGCGCGGACGCCCGTCGTCTCCCAATCGCAGGCGCCATGCGGCGACACGCTCCGGCTCGTTGCAAAGATAAGGCACAGCCGCGGGAACAGAATCGAGCCGAGTATCGAAGGCGAGCGGCAGGCTCAGCAACGGACAGTGATAATCGAACGGCGGAAGAGGCTCCCCGCAACCGACGAGATGACTGACGCCTTCCAGCCGTGTCAGCAGTGACAGGAGCGCAGGCGGCACCTCCATGACCACGTTGGCGCCGCGTTTTGCCGCGTACGTTGCGTAACGCGCGAATTGAATCGTGTCGCCCAATCCCTGTTCGGCGTGAAGCAGGATGGTCTTGCCGGCGAGAGGCGCTTTGCCGAGCCACAGCGGTTGCCCGAACGTGCGCTTGAACGGCTCGAGCTGCATGTCACGCCATCGCCACTCATATTTGCGCCAGCCACTCGCAAAATCGCCCATCAGCAATCGGCATAGCGCTTCATTGTGATGAGCGCTGCTCAAATCAGCATCGATGGCGAGTGCGTGCTCGTAGGTAGCGAGCGCATCGTCGTAACGCTGCAAGTCCTGCAACGCGTTGGCGCGATTGACGAGAGCTTCTACATGATCGGGCCTGAGTGCGAAGGCTCGGTCGTAGCTGGCGAGCGCGTCTTCAGGCTGCAGCAGTGCACGTAACGCGTTGCCCCGATTCAAAAGAGCGTCCGCGTAATCGGGTTTAAGCGCGAGCGCACGATCGTAGTCGGCCAATGCCTCAAGCGGCTTCTGCAGTTCCAGCAGTGCGTTGGCGCGGTTGTTGAGCACGAGCGGATCATTGGGCTTGAGCGCCAGCGCGCGATCGTAGCTCTGTAGGGCTTCATCCGGCCGCTTGAGCTCGAAGAGCGCGTTGCCCCGGTGCGTGAGCGCGACGACATCATGTGGATTGAGCGCCAGCGCGCGGTCATAGCATTGCAGGGCTTCATCGGAGCGCTTCAACCGCCGCAGCGTGTTGCCGCGATTTTGCAATGCGTCCGCGTAATCGGGCTGCAGCGCCAGCGACTTGTCGTAACTCGCCAGCGCCTCGTCGAATTTGCCCAGGCTATGGAGCGCCAGGCCCAGGTTCGAGTGAGCGGCAGCGCGACTGTCATCCACGACGACCGCGTGCTGAATGGATTCCACCGCCGCTCGGTAGTCGCCTTTCTGATAGTGCACGACGCCGAGCAGATGGAGAGCGTCGAAGTTGGCCGGTTGTGAAGCGAGCACTTGTTCGTATCGCGCTTGCGCATCGACCAGCTCGCCGCGCTGATGGCAGGCAAGCGCCTGCCGCAGCGTGTCTTCGACATCAATGTTTACGATCGGCGCTCTTGTCTGCTTCGGCAGCTGCAGTACACGTCGCAAGAAACCGCTCACCGTTGCTCCAGCACATTCGTGTTAGGCATGCACCGTCCGGCTCGAATCCTCACACTGCCTGCGCATCTTGCGATTCCACTTCCGGCGTATCCGGCAGATCCACGAATTCCAGGCGCACGCCCGCCACCTCCGCCACGTCGCCATGTTTCAGGAGCGATCCTTCCGCGGGCACGGCAACACCATTCACCTGCGGCGGCAGCTCGCCCTCCATCAACAACAGACGGAAGCCCTCATCGCCTCTTCGCACCGCTGCGACCTGCACACCGATGCGACCTACCAGCACTTCGTCCTTGTTGAGCGCGAGCACACGTCCCATGCTCGCGCCGCTCAGCACGCGCAACGCCGGACCGTTGGGCAGCGCGGTGTCGCCGCTCTCAGCCGCTGACGTGCCGTCGTGCCCGGCGCCGACATCGTGCGCAGCGGCGAAGGCGGCGATTGCGCTTTCCGAGATTTCTTCGGAGGCGAGCCTCACGGTGGTGTTCGTGTGCACGGCAGCATCGCCCGCAGCCGACGTTGCGTCGGTGCGCGTTGCCGGCGTGATCGGATTCAGCATCGAAGCTGTGCGCGCGACCTGACCCTCGGCGCGCGCCGCACTGCGCAGCGGCGTCACGGGAGTGAACACCGCATCGTTGTCAGTGCAATAGACGAGCTTTTGCCGTCCGATGTCGATGGTGTCGCGATCGTGCAAAAAATATTTTGCGATGCGCTTGCGATTCACGAAAGTGCCATTGGTGCTGCCGAGATCCTCGATCACCGAGCCCGTCGGCAACGTGACGACGACTGCGTGCTTGCCGCTCACCGCCGGATACGGCAGGCACACCTCATTGCCCGTACGGCGGCCGATCGTAATGCGCTCGCGATCGAGCGGAATGTCGAGCGTCGAGCCGTCGGCGAGAAAAAGGACGAGCTTGGCCATTCGCGACGATCAGCCCGTTTTCTTGTTGAGCCAGCGCTGCATCCAGCCGAACGATGCAGACGAGGCAGCGGCAAGGCGCATCAGCACAACGGAGATGTTGTCGCGGCCGCCGTTGCGATTGGCAAGCTCGACCAGGCCGCTCGCCGCCGCCGACAATTCCGCTCGTTTCGCTGCAATGACCGGAGCGATCGCTTCGCTGTCGACCATATCCGTGAGCCCGTCGGAGCACAGCAGGAAGATATCGTTCGCTTCGACGCGATACTCGGTGATATCGGCAGGCGCTTCCTGCTCGATGCCCAATGCGCGCGTGACCAGATTCTTGTTGAGCGAATACTTCGCGCGCTCCGGCGTCAGGAGACCGCTGTCGATCTGCTCCTGCAGCAGCGAATGATCGCGCGTCAGCTGCTCGAACTTCTCGCCGCGCAAGCGATAGCAGCGCGAATCGCCGATGTGTCCGATGCTCACGCGATTGCCGCAAAATACGGTGGCGACGATTGTGGTGCCCATTCCGGCGCATTCGGCTCGCGCTTGCGCCGTCTCGTGTATTTCCCGATTGGCGGCGGCGATGTGCTGCTGCAAGAGCAGCCCCGCGTGCGACAGGCCCGTGTTGACGTCCACCTTGGTGAGCTCGCGGCCCGCGTTCAGTTCCTCCAGCATGTTCCTGCTGATCACGTCCACTGCGATGCTGCTCGCCACCTCCCCCGCGTTGTAGCCGCCCATTCCGTCGGCGAGGATTGCGAGGCCGGCGTCGCCGTCGACGAAAACCGCGTCTTCGTTGTGCGTGCGGACCATTCCCGGATGGGAGAGGCTCACAATTTCGAGCATCGGATGGTCTTTCATCGCTAAGCCGGGTCGGTAATACGCGAGTTTAACCGGGCGCCCGAATTCGCGCGAGCGTTAACGCTTTGCGGGACGACGGATTCGTCCTCACGCGAAGGATGGATGCGTCATTCCCGCGGACGCGGGAATCGAGTGACGTTACGACGCTGGGTCCCCGCTTTCGCGGGGACGACGATCCGATCCTGCAAATGGCTGCACCCGACAACCCGGCCGTCACGCTCGCAGCGTCGACTTGAGCAGCTTCCCCATCTCCGCCGGATTGCGCGTCACCTTGATGCCGCAGGCCTGCATCACCTCGAGCTTCTCCTGCGCGGTGCCCTTGCCGCCCGAGATGATCGCGCCGGCGTGACCCATGCGTTTGCCGGGCGGCGCGGTAACACCGGCAATGAATCCGACCACCGGCTTTTTCATGTTGTCCTTGACCCAGTACGCCGCGGTTTCTTCGTCGGTGCCGCCGATCTCGCCGATCATCACGACAGCGTCGGTCTCCGGGTCGTCGTTGAACATGCGCAGGATGTCGATATGCTTCAATCCATTCACCGGATCGCCGCCGATGCCCACGGCGCTCGACTGGCCCAGTCCAAGCTCCGTCAACTGGCCCACCGCTTCGTAGGTGAGCGTGCCGGAGCGCGATACGACGCCAATGCGCCCCTTCTTGTGAATATGGCCCGGCATGATGCCGATCTTGATCTCGTCCGGCGTGATCGTTCCCGGACAGTTCGGGCCGAGCAGCAGCGTCTTCTTGCCCTGCATGCGATAACGCGTGCGGATCATGTCGCGCACTGGAATGCCCTCGGTGATGCAAACGACAAGATCGAGCCCTGCCTCGACCGCTTCATCGATCGCCGCGGCTGCCCCCGGCGGCGGCACGTAGATGACGCTGACTGTCGCGCCGGTCGCCTGCTTCGCTTCGCGCACCGAGGCGTAGATCGGAATGCCTTCGAAATCCTCTCCGGCTTTTTTCGGATTGACGCCGGCGACGAAGCAGTTCCTGCCATTCGCGTAATCGCGACACATGCGGGTGTGAAATTGCCCCGTCTTGCCGGTGATGCCCTGCGTGATGACTTTGGTGTTCTTGTTGATGAGGATGCTCATGATTTTTCCTGATTGTCGAGACGCTGCGTTTCCCGCGATGCTTCTTTAGTCATTCCCGCTTTCGCGGCCATCGTCATTCCCGCTTTCGCGGGAATCCAGTGACTCTTAATCGTCATTCCCGCGAACGCGGGAATCCAGTGACTTCGCTTAACGACGCTGGGTCCCCGCGTTCGCGGGGACGACAAGCCGAATTCCGTTCGCGGGGACGACAAGCCCAATTCCGTTCGCGGGGACGACAAGCCCAATTCCGTTCGCGGGGACGACAATCTCTAGCCTGCCTTTGCCGCCGCGACGACCTTCTCCGCGGCCTCCGCCATGTTGTTCGCCGTGATGATCGGCAGCCCCGATTCGGCCAGGATCTTGCGGCCCAGCTCCTCGTTCGTTCCCTTCATGCGCACGACGAGCGGCACGTTGAGCGACACCGCTTTGGAGGCCGCGACGATGCCCTCCGCAATCGTGTCGCACTTCATGATGCCGCCGAAAATATTGACGAGAATCGCCTTGAGGCCGGGACTCTTCAGCATGATCTTGAATGCCTCGGTCACCTTCTCCGCGGTCGCGCCGCCGCCCACGTCAAGAAAGTTGGCCGGCTCGCCGCCGTAGAGCTTGATCGTGTCCATCGTGGCCATCGCCAGCCCCGCACCATTTACGAGACAGCCGATGTCGCCGTTGAGCGAGATGTATGAGAGGTCGTACTTCGATGCTTCGATCTCCGCGGGATCTTCCTCGTCGAGATCGCGCATCTCGGTGATCTCGGGATGACGATAGAGCGCGTTGGAGTCGAAATTGAGCTTCGCATCGATCGCGATTACGCGCGCATCGCCGGTGACGACCAATGGATTGATCTCGGCGAGCGACGCATCGGTCTCGTCGAACGCGCGGTAAAGACCCTGCAGCACGGCGCGCGCCTCGGCAATGCCTTTCTCCGGCACGCCGATCTTGCGCGCCACGTCGTCGGCCTCGGCATCGGTCAATCCTTTTGCCGGATCGATCGAGACCTTGTGAATCTTCTCGGGGGTTTTGGCCGCGACTTCCTCGATGTCCATGCCACCCTCGGAGCTCGACATCAACGTGACGCGCTGCGTCGCGCGGTCGACGACCATTCCGACATAGAGCTCTTTCTTGATGTCCGCGCCTTCTTCGATCAGAAGACGTCGTACCTTCTGGCCCTCCGGGCCTGTTTGATGCGTGACAAGCTGCATGCCCAGAATCTGACTCGCATACTTGCGCACGTCGTCGATCGACTTGGCAACCTTGACGCCGCCGCCTTTGCCGCGCCCGCCGGCGTGAATCTGCGCCTTCACGACCCACACCGGGCCGCCGAGCGATTCCGCCGCTTTCACGGCTTCGTCGACCGTAAACGCCGGAATGCCGCGCGGCGTGGGCATGCCCGCCTTGCGAAAGATCTCCTTGCCCTGGTATTCGTGGATCTTCAAGAGCCGCTCCTGACGTGATGGATTTCGATGAGGATGGCGATATCGTGCAATCGAACAACCATTATGCGGCGCGATACCATTTCGGATAATACCGACGGACCGTTTCGGTCGATGTACGCAATGCGTGGCAGCGATCGAGCTGGAACGGCTTTTCGTCATTCGCTTCCACGTTGCGCTGCAGCCCCGCGAACGTCTGCAGCGCCGCAGTCGGCAGAAAGGCGATGAGCTCGGTCAAATGCGTGCAGCCGCTCACGTCACCGACCGCGTCGTACAGACTCTTGCGAAAGCCGTTCAGCAGATTGACGCCGACGAGACGCCCATAGTCGGGCAGCGGCGCGTCGCAGCCGCCCGGGTAAGGCGTGCGATCGCTGCTCGTTTCGATGGCTTGCACCGTGCAATCGCGATCGATCGTCACGCGTGCCGACATGTCATGTATCGGATCACCGGCTGCGCGCGTGCCGCTGGCGAGTGGAAAGTCGCTGTCCTTGGCGTCGACAAGATGCGCTTCGATATCGAAGAGGCCGTCGTCGCGCTGCCATCCCGCATACGTGATCTGGCGCACGTGCAAACGCCGGCGCGACTCTTTACTCGGTGTCAGTGGCATCGAAACGATCGAAGATGGATGGGACCGGAAACTCGGCAATTTGTCGAATACGGCAAGCGCGCATTCGACGGCGGCACTTGAGCGCAACGTGGCTACAATGGGCGAAGCTCGCCCGAAAGGCAGCCCGGAATTCTAACTGTGAGGCCCCTGCGCCGCAACCATTTGTAAGGTATTCACGCCGATTTCCGTCACGCGAGCAGACCGGCGATTGAACGTATGGCCTTCGTGCTGGCCCTCGATCAGGGCACAACCAGTTCCCGCGCGGTGCTCTTCGACCGTGCGGGCGCCATCCGCTCGGTCGCGCAGCAGGAATTCCGGCAGATTTTCCCGCAGCCCGGCTGGGTCGAGCACGATCCGATGGAGATCTGGGCAACGCAGTCCGGCGTGCTGCACGAGGCCTGCGCGAAAGCAGCCGTTTCGCCGCAGGACGTGGCGGCCATCGGCATCGCCAATCAACGCGAAACGACGATTTTGTGGGAGCGCGCGACGGGAAAGCCGCTGGCCAATGCGATCGTGTGGCAGGACCGGCGCACGGCGGCGATATGCGATTCTCTGCGCGCGGCGGGTCATGCAAAACTCTTCGCTGCAAGGACCGGTCTCGTTCTCGATGCGTACTTTTCGGGGACCAAACTCAAATGGCTGCTGGACAACGTACCCGACGCGCGCAGTCGCGCCGCAAAGGGCGAGCTGGCCTTCGGCACTATCGACACCTGGCTCGTGTGGAAGCTCACGAACGGTACCGTCCACGTTACCGATCCTTCGAATGCGAGCAGGACGCTGCTCTTCGATATCCATCGCGCCGACTGGGACGACGAGCTTCTCGAGTTGCTCGATATTCCGCGAGCGGTATTGCCGAAACTCGTTCCATCATCCGGCGTGTGCGCCGAGGCGTCGCTCAATGGCGCTCGCGTTCCGATTGCCGGCATCGCCGGCGACCAGCAGGCGGCGCTCTTCGGCCAGGCCTGCCACACCGCGGGCCTCGCCAAGAATACATACGGCACCGGATGCTTCCTGCTCTTGAACACCGGACGCAACGCCGTCGCGTCGCGCAACAATCTCTTGACTACGATTGCATGGCAGCGTGACGCAACGCTGGATTACGCTCTCGAAGGGAGCGTATTCATCGGCGGCGCGGTCGTGCAGTGGCTGCGTGACGGCCTGCAGGTGATTCGCGCTTCGAGCGACGTTGAAGCGCTGGCGGCGAGCGTCGCCGACAACGGCGGCGTGTATCTCGTCCCGGCATTCGCCGGTCTCGGCGCACCGCACTGGGACGCCTACGCGCGCGGCGCAATGTTCGGTTTGACGCGCGGCGCAACGGCGGCGCACGTCGCGCGCGCCGCGCTGGAATCGATCGCGTATCAAAGTGCCGATGTCCTGCGGGCCATGGAAAAGGATGCCGGCATCACGCTGACCGAATTGCGCGTCGATGGCGGCGCGACCGCCAACGATCTGCTCATGCAGTTTCAAGCCGATATCCTGGGCGTGCCGGTGGTGCGGCCCAAGGTGTCGGAGACCACGGCACTCGGCGCCGCGTATCTCGCCGGACTGGCCGTCGGTTATTGGCGTGATGCCGCCGACGTGACCGCGAATTGGCAGGTGGATCGACGATTCCAGCCGTCCATGCCGCAGTCGCAGGTTGATGCGCTCCTTGCCGGATGGGCGAAGGCGGTGGAGCGGAGCAAAGCGTGGGTATGAGGGCGAACGACGCTGGATTCACGCTGGCGCGGGAACGACGGGACTCTCGGATGTCGTCCCCGCGAACGCGGGGACCCAGCGGCGTTCGAGCAAAGTCGCTGGGTTCCCGCTGGCGCGGGAACGACGGGACTCTCGGATGTCGTCCCCGCGAACGCGGGGACCCAGCGGCGTTCGAGCAAAGTCGCTGGGTTCCCGCTGGCGCGGGAATGACTTTAATGGCGACTATCACTCAATGCCGTAATCCTCAATAATAGCGACATGACCTCACATCAGAGCTGGCGTACTCCCACCGTTGTGCTTGTATGCGGCGGCATCATTCTCACGATCGCCATGGGAATCCGCCATGGCTTCGGTCTCTTCCTGCAGCCCATGAGCGCCGACCTGCACTGGGGCCGTGAGACTTTCGCGCTCGCGTTAGCGGTGCAAAACCTGGTATGGGGCGCAACGCAACCGTTTGCCGGAATGCTGGCGGATAAATATGGAACGGGGCGCATCGTGATCACCGGCGTGCTGCTCTATGCGCTCGGGCTTCTGACGATGGCGTTCGCAAATACGCCGCTCATGCTCATCCTGACCGCCGGCGTGCTCATCGGAACGGGCTTGTCGGGCGTGACGTTCAGCGCGGTGTCGGGCGTGCTCGGGCGATCGTTTCCGCCCGAAAAGCGCAGCATGGTGCTCGGCATATCGGCGGCGGCGGGGTCGTTCGGGCAATTTGCGGTGCTGCCGATCACGCAGACACTGCTGTCGCATATCGGCTGGTTCGGCGCGCTGCTCACGCTGTCGGCCATTGCGTTGCTCATGGCGCCGTTTGCCGCCGCGCTGGTGGAAAAGCGAATCACCCGCCAGCACGCTTTTGCGCAATCGGCGGGTGAGGCCGTGCACGAGGCCATAAGACACAAAGGCTATCTGCTGTTGACGATCGGCTTTTTCGTATGTGGTTTCCAGGTCGTCTTTGTCGGCGTGCACCTGCCCGCTTACCTGAGCGATCGCGGCATGCCGGCGCATGTCGCCGTCACGGCGCTCGCGCTCATCGGCTTGTTCAACATCATCGGCACCTACACGACCGGATGGCTCGGCGGCCGCGTGCCGAAGAAGTACATCCTGTCGGCGATCTATTTCGCGCGCAGTATCGTGATCATCGCTTTCATCTCGTTGCCGCTGTCGGCGTTCTCGGTGTACATGTTTGCGATCGCGCTCGGATTGCTATGGCTGTCGACCGTGCCGCCCACGAACAGCCTCGTTGCGCAGGTATTCGGGGTGCGTTACCTGTCCATGCTCTCGGGCATCACGTTCTTCAGCCACCAGATCGGCAGCTTTCTGGGCGCGTGGCTGGGCGGGAAGCTCTACGATCAGACGGGCAGCTACGATGTGGTGTGGTGGCTCGCGATTGCGCTGGGCGTGGTTGCGGGCCTGCTCAATCTTCCGATCGACGAGCGCGAGATCAAGCGGCCGGTTGCGAGCGCGGCAACGTAACACGATGAACGACACTGGATTGCCGCGTTCGCGGCAATGACATAGGACGCCTTACCCGCCGCAAGCTCCGCCGTGATCGACGCTCACGCCCGCAGCATGCGCGGCGCATTCGTCGCTGTACGTGTTGCCGTCGCATCCGCACACCGGGTCGTAGATCAATGTGCAGGCCTGGGGACGCACCGCGCAGACACCCGGCACGTCGGCGCGGCCGCAACCCGCTTTTTCCGTGAAGTTGCAGAACTCGCCGGCCGTGCATTCAGGCAATCCGCGCGATCCGCAGATATCGAGCTCGGGCGCGATCGGCAAGTAGTACTCGCTGCTTACGAGCGTGAAACTGCTTCCGGCGGGCCCCGATACGGGCACGAGATCGCCGGCTGTCATGAGACCATCCGGCGCGGCGAGCTGCTTGTAGCCGTCGCTCGGGTCGGCGCTGACGCTGTGCAGATCCATGTCCGCGATGCGCTGCGCACGCTCCGCGCGGTTGATCTGCTCAACCGCGAATGAAGGACAGGGAAATGCAATGCACACGATGCCGGTCGTGCGCGCTCGATAGAAGGTTCCCGAAGCCACTGCTCCGCGATGGCCGATCCACGCCTCGCGCACGCTGAAGACGCCGAGGTTGCCGAATGCGCCGAAATCCTTCGGCTCGATGAAACCGCGCAGCAGGAGATGGCCGCCAGCGCTGCGCGCCGCGTTTTGCTGCGCGCTGGAGAAGCCCGACAGCGAGAAGTCGAGCTCCGGCACGTAGCACCGCGGGGCTTGTCGTCCGTCGGCGCAAACGGTGAACGGCCGGTTGACGCGTGTCAGCCAGTAGCCGCCGCAGAGCGGAGACGGGCAGAGCCGCGGGTCCGGCGTGACGGTGAAGTAGTGTCGATTGCTGGAAGGCGACGCGATCGATTGCTCGATTTCGTCCGCGTTCGTCGCGGCCTCCGCGGCCTCGTCGAGTAGAGTGTCGCTCGCGCGTGCCGGCGAAGGAAGCGCTGCCGGCAACATGCATACGAACGCAGCGAAAAGGGCTGCGACGAAAGATGCCGTTCGGTACGTCATGGGTCGACCTCAAAACGGGAGCGCTATTCCCTCGGCAGCGGCAACGCCGGCGGCAGCGAATCGGCTGCGATGTGGTCCACCGCATCGGTGACAATGCTGTCGACGTCCCACGCGGCGAGCTCGATCACGCGTGCGGCCTCGTTGGGCGTATAGCACAGCACTCGAAAACCTGCGCGATGCGCCTCGTCGACGAGCGCGGCATTCAAGAGCTCGTGATCGGCGGCGAGCGCGATGCAACCGAGTCGCTCGAGCCGATGCTGCCAATTGGCCGGCGGCGATTTGACCAGCAACGCCCGCGGCAGCGCCGGCACAGCGTCGCGCGCAGCGGCAAGCGCATCTTCCGAAAACGACGAGATGAGCGGCGGCACATCGGTGTCGCGCCACAGCGTGCTGGCGTCGAGCGCAACGGCAGCGCCCGTTTCGCGCTCGCGCCCCGGCAGCGGCTTGATCTCGATGTTGCAGGCAACGCCGTGCGCGCGTGCCCAGCGGGCAATGGCGCCGAGCGTCGGCAACGGCTCGCCTGCGTACTTGGCGGAATGCCAGCCGCCGGCATCGAGCCGCGACAATTCGCGCCAGGGCAGCGCGTCGGCCCGGCCTCTGCCGCTCGTCGTGCGCTCGAGCGTCGCATCGTGCAGCAGGAAGGAAACGTTGTCGCCCGAGAGCTTGACGTCGAACTCGACCATTCGATAACCGTGCGCATGTCCGACGCGCATCGCCGTCAATGTGTTCTCCGGAGCGACGGCCCCCGCACCGCGATGCGCGATGAGACGCGGATAGGGCCAGGAGCGAGCGAGCGATTCCATGTCAATCAATGCGTAAGCCGTTGGTAGTATCGAAGAGATGTATGTAGCGAGGATCGGTCGATAGCCTGACCGGCGAGCCCAGCTGCGGCGACGCGTTGTGGGATACCCGAGTGATAACGGTCGCACCGCCGTACGCAACGTGAAGAAGCGAATCGGCGCCCAACTGCTCGATCATCTCGACATGCCCGGACAACGGTGCTGCCGAATCCATCGAGATTATCAGATGTTCGGGCCGAATTCCCGTGATTATTCGACACCCTTGCGGCAATGCTTTGGTGTAAGCAGCAACCAGGCCGCCGCCGTCGAGTGCGATGACGCCGTTATTCTGTACGGTTCCTGACAGAAAATTCATCGACGGCGAGCCGATGAATCCCGCGACGAACTGCGTCGCCGGCTTTTCGTAGACCTCCATCGGGGTGCCGATCTGTTCGGCGCGTCCGGCGTTCATCACCACCATGCGCTGCGCCAGGGTCATCGCCTCGACCTGGTCATGCGTGACGTAGAGGCTCGTTGTAGCGAGCCTGCGATGCAGCTTCTGTATTTCGAAGCGCATCTGCACGCGCAGCTTGGCGTCGAGATTGGAGAGCGGCTCGTCGAACAGGAAGACGGCCGGATCGCGCACGATGGCACGGCCCATCGCAACGCGTTGCCGCTGTCCGCCCGACAGCTCGCGCGGCCTGCGCTGCAGAAGCGATCCGAGCTCGAGAATATCGGCGGCGCGCTTGACGCGCTCGGCGATGTCGGGCTTGGCGAAGCCGCGTATCTTGAGGCCGTACGCCATGTTGTCGAATACGCTCATGTGCGGGTAGAGCGCGTAATTCTGGAACACCATCGCGATGTCTCGATCCTTGGGCTCGAGGCGGTTTACAACGCGGTCGCCGATCGCGATTTCGCCGCTGGTGATCGTCTCCAGCCCGGCCACCATTCGCAGCAAGGTGGACTTGCCGCAGCCGGATGGCCCCACGATGACGATGAATTCGCCGTCCGCGACGGAGAGCTGGATGCCGTGGATCACCTCCGCATGCGTGTAGCTCTTGCGGACGTCGCGAAAGTCGACGTTGGCCAATCAGCGACCCCGTTGTTTGCGTCGTTCCCGCGAAAGCCGGAACCCAGTGTCGTTGTCCCGTCGTTCCCGCGAAAGCGGGAACCCGGTGTCGTTGTCCCGTCGTTCGCGCGAAAGCGGGAACCCAGTGTCGTTGTCCCGTCGTTCCCGCGAAAGCCGGAACCCAGTGTCGTCGCTTGCTATTTCACAATTTCGTCGTTCAGATCGTTCCAGTAAGGATTTTGCACCTCGATCAGGTCTATCTTCCACGATCTCCTCCACTTCTTGATCTGTTTTTCGCGCGTAATCGCCGCGTCTGCATTCTGGTGCTGCTCGTACAAGACAAGACGTTTGACGGCGTATTCCTTCGTGAAGCCCTCAACGAAACTTTCCTTGTGCTGCCATACACGTTTCGTCAAGTCGGACGTGACACCAACGTACAGTGTGCCGTTGCGGCCGCTAGCTAGCATGTAAACGTAGAAAATTTTGTCCACGACACCTCAAGACAACGACGCTGGGCCCCCGCTTTCGCGGTGACGACGAACTGTTCCGTCATTCCCGCAACGCGGCAGTACAGTGACGTCAGCGTTTCTGAAGACGCTGGGTCCCCGCTTTCGCGGGGACGACGAAACATCAACGACGCTGGGTCCCCGCTTTCGCGGGGACGACGACATATCAACGACGCTGCGTCCCTGCTTTCGCCGGGCGGACGACAGCACCAATCACTTCTCCGAATCCACGAGGCCTTTCACGAACCATCTCTGCATCAGGACGACTACGAGCGCGGGCGGCAGCATCGCGAGCATCGCCGTGGCCATCACCAGATTCCATTCGGTAGCCGCGTCGCCGCCGGACATCATGCGCTTGATGCCAATCACGGTCGTGTACATGTCCTCGCGCGTCGTGACGAGGAGCGGCCACAGGTATTGATTCCATCCGTAGATGAACAGGATCACGAACAATGCGGCAATGTTTGGGAGTGACAATGGTATGACCACATCCCACAAGAATCGCATGGGACCCGCTCCGTCGATGCGCGCCGCCTCCGCCAATTCGTCCGGGAGCGTGAGAAAAAACTGGCGGAAGAGAAATGTCGCGGTCGCCGAGGCGATCAACGGAATGGTGAGCCCCGCGTACGTATCCAGCATGCCGAGATCGGAGACCACCTGGTACGTGGGCACGATGCGCACCTCGACCGGAACCATGAGCGTGACAAAGATCATCCAGAACGCCAGCGTCCGAAAGCGAAAGCGGAAATACACAATTGCAAACGCCGACAGCAGCGAGATCGCGATCTTGCCGAATGCGATCACCAGCGCGCTCACCAAGCTGTTGATCATCATGCGCCCGACCGCGGCCTGCGATTCGCCGCCGCCGCGCGCAAGGACAGTCGCGTAATTCTCGATGAGGTGACTGCCTGGAAGCATCGGAATCGGCGACTGCAGCACTTCGGCCGCGGAGTGACTCGACACCACGAACGTCACGTAAACGGGTAATGCGACGATCACCACCCCGAGCAGGAGCACGAGGTGTGTCACCAGCGTCAGCAGCGGCCGCTTCTCGATCATGCTTCAATCAGCCGGCGACGTGCGAGCACTAGTAGTGCACCCGGCGCTCGACGTACCGAAACTGCACAACGGTGAGCACGATCACGATGAACATCAGGATCACCGATTGCGCGCCGGACCCGCCGAGGTCGAGTCCCTTGATGCCGTCCCTGTATACCTTGTACACGAGCGTTTCGGTCGCCTGACCGGGGCCGCCTGACGTCGCCGTGTCGATGACGCCGAAAGTGTCGAGGAATGCATAGACGATGTTCACCACGACGAGAAAGAACGTCGTCGGCGACAGCAACGGAAAGATGATCGTGACAAAGCGCTTGACCGGTCCTGCGCCGTCGATCGCCGCGGCTTCGATCAGCGACTTGGGAATCGATTGCAGCCCCGCGAGAAAGAAGAGGAAGTTGTAGCTGACCTGCTTCCACACCGCGGCAATGACGACGAGCAGCATCGCCTGGCTGCCGTTGAGAAGGTAATTCCATTCGATGCCGAGGCGATTGAGCCAATAGCCGAGAATGCCGATCGTCGGGTTGAACAGGAAGAGCCACAGCACCCCCGCGATCGCAGGTGCGACGGCAAAGGGCCAGATCAGCAGCGTCTTGTAGATGCCGGCGCCGCGCACGACACGATCGGCAAACACCGCGAGGATCAGCGATACGAGCAGTCCCAACCCGGCAACCAGTACCGAGAAGATCGCGGTCACTTCGAACGAGGCGAGGTAATGCTCGTCGTTAAACAGGTCGCGAAAATTGCCGACGCCGACGAACTGCAGGTTGCCGCCGAAAGCGTCCTGGATGAAAACGGAATAGTAGATCGCCTGTCCGGCCGGCCAGAAGAAGAAGACCAGCGTCACCGCAAGCTGTGGAAGGATGAGCGCGTAGGGCAGCCACCAGGATTGAAACAACGCGCGCTTTTCCATCGCGGTGCGTTCTTAGCGTGTACGATCGAAAGTCACTGGGTTCGCGCGTCCGCAGAACGACGACCGGGCACACTGTCTGGTCGCCCCCGCGAACGCGGGGGCCCAGCGTCGTTCAAAGCGCAGACTCCCCGCTTCACTCCTTCGCCGTTCGCGCGAACTTCTCGATCTGCTCGTTGCCGCGCGCCACCGCGGCGTCCAATCCTTCCTTCGCCGTCTTCTTGCCGCTCCAGACGTTCTCCAGCTCTTCGTCGATGATGTCGCGGATCTGCACGAAGTTGCCGAGACGGATACCGCGCGATTTATCGGTCGTCTTGACGATCATCTGCTTCACCGACACATCGGTGCCGGGATTCTTTTCGTAGAAGCCGGATTTCTTGGTCAGCTCGTACGCCGCCAGCGTGATGGGGAGATAACCCGTCGTCTGGTGCCAGACGGCCTGACGCTCAGGCTCCGAGAGGAACTGGAAGAACTTGGCGACGCCCTTGTACTCTTCCTTCGGTCTGCCGCTCATCACCCACAGCGACGCGCCGCCGATGATCGTGTTCTGCGGCGCGCCCGGCACGTCCGCGTAGTACGGCAGCGGCGCCACCATGAACTTGAACTTCGCGTTCTGCTTGATCGTGCCGTACGCGGCCGAGGACGAGGTGAGCATCGCACACTCGCCGCTGAAGAACTTGGCCTCGGGCTTGTTGTCGCGGCCGGCATACGTGAAGTAGCCCTTCTTCGCCCAATCCTGCAGGTTCTCGATGTGCTTCACCTGCACCGGTCCGTTGAAGAGAAGCTTGGGATCGTTGCCGGCGAAGCCGTTTTCCTTGCTGGCGAATGGCACGTTGTGCCACGCCGAGAAGCTTTCGAGCTGCACCCACGATTGCCAGCCCGTCGTGAAGCTGCACGGCGCGGCGCCGGATGCCTTGATCTTCGCGGCGGCCGCCATGACTTCGGGCCATGTTGCCGGCGCACGGTTGGGCTCCAGCCCCGCCTTCTCGAACGCGTCCTGGTTGTAGTAGAACACCGTGGTGGAGCTGTTGAACGGCAGCGACAGCATCTGGCCCTTGGTATTCGTGTAATACCCAGCGACGGCAGGTATGTAGATCCTGGGCTCGAAGTTGGCGCCGGCTTCGGCCATAACCTGATAGACCGGCTTGATCGCCCCCTTTGCCGACATCATTGTCCCCGTCCCGACGTCGAACACCTGCAGGATCGCAGGCGCGCTGCCCGCCCTGTACGCCGCGATGGCAGCGGCCATCGCTTCCGGATAGCTGCCCTTGAACACCGCGTTGATCTTGTAGTCCTTCTGGTTCTCGTTGAATTTTTTTGCGAAGTCGTTGATGCGATCATTGTTGGCGCCGGTCATCGCGTGCCAGAACTGGATTTCGGTGACCGCATGCGCCGTTGCGGCTGCACCGAACAACACGAGCGCGAGCATGATGCGGCGTATGTCGAAAAGGCGATACGTCATCGGATTGCCTCCGTTTTGAGAACGAATTTGCTGATGGGCCTTTTTCCCGGCTGAAGGCCGAATTATGCTCTGCGCGGCAGGCCCGCGCCAAACCAGCGCGCGAGGATGATCGCGCCGCGTTCGCGCCGCCCCGATCCAATTCATTGCGCTGCTAAAATCGACCCGCTCATTTTTATCGGACCCTTTCAAGGTACAGCCATGTCGCTGCGTTGCATTCGATCGCTCCCAGTTGCGAGGCTTTTCGGTCGCGGCGCCTTGCTGTTGGCATTCGCGCTGATGGTGCTCGGTCCTGCGCTCTCGATGGCGCAATCCGCGTATCCGACGCGGACTGTCAAGCTGGTCGTGCCCTTTCCTCCCGGCGGACCACTCGACGCGACCGGCCGCTTGCTTGCGCAACGGTTGACCGAGGCATGGGGGACACCTGTCGTGGTGGAGAACAAGCCCGGCGCCGGCGGCAACATCGGCGCGGATATGGTCGCCAAATCGCCACCCGACGGCTACACCATTCTGATGGGCGCGCTGTCGACGCACGCGGTCAATCCGAGCCTATATCCGAAGATGCCGTACGACGCGATCAAGGACTTCGCCCCGATCACGCTCATCGCGACAACGCCGAACGTTCTGGTGGTGAATCCGTCGCTGCCCGTCAATTCGGTCAAGGACCTGATCGCGTACGCCAAGGCCAATCCGGGCAAGCTGTCGTTCGGCTCCGGCAGCAACGGCAGCGCGGGACATCTCGCGGGCGAGCTCTTCAAGGTCGATACTGGAACGGATATCGTCCACATCCCGTACAAGGGCGGCGCGCCGGCGACGCAGGGATTGCTCGCGAACGACGTGCAGTTCATGTTCGACAATCTCGCCAACGCGACGCCCCAGGTCAAAGCCGGAAAGTTGAAAGCGCTGGCTGTCACGACTGCCAACCGCTCGAAGCTCGCGCCCGAATTGCCCACGATGGCGGAAGCCGGCGTGCCGGGCTTCGACATCGCGACGTGGTTCGGCCTTCTCGCACCGGCGGGAACGCCGAAGGAAGTGATCGCGAAATGGAA